>WNFF01009849.1_pt1 | contig 16191 bp, 19 predicted proteins | sample 5400441 | NCBI WGS metagenome assembly WNFF01 (sample SAMN13153345, study PRJNA577476) | soil metagenome | isolation source: 120 cm saprolite under Douglas fir tree site 2 hole 3 replicate 1 | place: USA:California | collected 2015-04-18 | reverse complement strand
AGAGGGCGCCGTCGGGCCCCGCGGTGATCGCCCAGACGATTTTGCCTGGGACTTGATGTTCGGTCACCTTTCCGCCATCTGTAATACGACCGATGCCGCCGAACTCGGTAAACCAGAGAGCACCGTCGGGACCAGCGGTAATGGCGTGAGGGCTGCTGTTGCCGGTTGGGTATTCGCTAATTTCCCCAGTGGTCGTGATACGGCCGATCGTGTTGGCGTATGTTTCGGTAAACCACAGGGCTCCGTCGGAGCCCGCGGCAATGTAACCAGGGTCCCTTCCGCCGGGAATGGTGTATTCGGTGAAGGCTCCCGAGCTGGTAACGCGGCCTATCTTGGCGGCCGCCGACTCGGTGAACCAAAGCGCCCCATCGGAACCCGAGGTGATGCTCCAGGGAGCGCTGTTGGCGGTGGGGATGGCGTACTCGAGGAGGGTGGCCGGGCTAGCGGTACCCGAAGAAGGAGAAGCTCCCGGGGTGGGGTGCGCGGCAAGGGAACCCCCGACGTTGCCACACGCGGCGAGCGTTGACACGAGCGCAATGGCCGCGAGCGATCCTGCTTTCACAGTGGTCGACAATTGAAACGCGCCCTGAGGTGGAGGATTGCGCGGGCATCGCCCCGGCCTGGGATCGGGGTCAGGCCGCGAGGTAGCGAGCGGCCGCTGCGGTCACGACGCGGGCCGCCTGCACGATCTCGTCGACGGCGATCCACTCATCGGTCGCGTGGGCCTGGCGGATATCGCCCGGCCCATAGAGGATGGCCGGCGTCTCGGCTTCATGCACCAGCAAGCGCATGTCGGATCCATAAGGGGCGCCCACGAGTTCCGGCGGCACATCGAACTCCTCGACATGCGCCGCCCGTAGCGCGGCGAACGCCGGAAGATCAGGATCGACCTCGACCGCATCGAACTGACCGCCGTACCACTCCAGCTGGGGCGGATGCTCACTCAGCCAGCCATCGCGCTGCGCGGCATCGGCGATCGCCGCGGCGAACTGCCGGCGCACCTCGGCCGAGGCCATCCCGACCGGGACGCCCACGCGACCCTCACATTCGAGCTCGTCCGGGACGGTCGACGACCATGAGCCCGACCGAACGCGTCCGATGTTGAGGGCATAGGCAATCGGGTAGTCCCGGAAGAGCGGATGGGCCTGCTGATTCAACGAGCGCTCCAACTGCCGGAGCCGCCCCTCGACCAGCTCGAACTTCTCGATGGCGCTGACGCCCTCGTAGCGAACGGAGGCGTGGGCCGACCGCCCCGTGATCCGTAGCCGGAACGTCAGCGCGCCGGCCTGCGCCGGGATCAGTCGCAACCGCGTCGGCTCCAGGACATAAGCGGCATCCGCCCGATAACCGCGCTCCGCCATCGCAAAGGTGCCCATGCCTCCATCTTCCTCGCCCACCACGCTCTGCACGATCAGGCGACCACGGAGCGACAGCCCGCTCTTCTTGAGCGCCGCAGCGGCGCTGATGCCCACCGCGAGTCCCGACTTCATGTCGCAGGCGCCACGACCGTACATCCGCCCGGCCTGGATGTGCGCCGACCAGGGAGAGGCATGCCAGGCCTGCCGGTCTCCGAGCGGGACGACATCGACATGACCGTTGAGGATCAGCGAGCGCACGCCCTTCTGACCGAGCAGGCCGGCGACCAGCACGGCTTCCGTCCGCTCCACCTCCATTCCGGGAAATCGGGGATGGCCCTTGAGCCGGCCCACGTCGGCCTCGAACCGGTCGACCTCGAGGCCGGCCTCCTCGAGCGTAAGCGCCACGAGGTCCTGTGCCGCGCGCTCGTTGCCGGTCACCGATGGGACCCTCACGAGATCCTGCGCCAGCCGGATGCAGGCGTCCGTATCCAGGGCCTCGAGCGCCCGGGTTTCTGGTCGCTCCCCGATCACGGGGTGAGTGTAATAGGGTCAGGCGGCGAGGTTGAGGGCACCGTCGCAGTCGGGATAGCGAACGCAACTCAGGAAGACGCCATATTTGCCACGTTTTGGCTCGATCGACGCTCTGCATTTCGGGCAGTGCCCAAACATGACGAGAAGATCGGCGCCGTCGATCAACTCGAGCTGAGCGACTTTGGCCGCAAATTCGGTGGCCTCCGGCGTGAAGACGCCGGACGTTACGAAAAAGCCTTTCATCAATTTGCCGGCGGTGATCACGCCAACGAACTCGCGGACCTCACGTACATCAACGTAGGCGCCGGGAAATCGGCGCTGCTTGCACTGGACGATCGCCCGTTGTTTCGCTCTCCGAAGGAAGAGGTCGGTGCCACCGTCAGGACCATGCTGGCCGACGAGCTCAGGCGACCAACCCTTCGCCGCGAAGGCGGCAGCCACCAGCCGCTCGAACTCGCGCCAGGATAGGGAGCGGATCGTGTCGAGCGACCGGTTTGAATCCAGCAGTCGCCACCAACCCAGCCGTTTCAGCTGAGAAGCAACCACCACGATGGCCAGCAAATACGCTGGCACGAAGACGAGGAGCGGAACCACGAAGGCCGACCACTCCCAGAGGATGACCGGCTCGTCGCCACCCCAGATCGCGCGGAATGCCAGCTGAGCCGCACCGTCGAGCACCAGGAACAGCGCAATCGGCGCGGCGAAAGCGATCTCGAGGCGAAGTCGGGAGAACACGGTCTCGAGCAGCCGCAGGGCGTCCACGACCGCTTAAACGGCGGCGGCGCTCAGAAGATGCGGGGATCTCAGGGAAGGAACTGGTGCTGGCCGAGGTAAACGAGGTACTCGGGCACGTTGAGCACGTTGGTCACCCCGTAGACAAAGTTCCAGAACACGCTGCTCACCGGGCCGCCCTGCCAGAGGAGGAAGAAGAGCACGAACAGCGGCAGCATCCCCAGACGGTTCGCGAGGATTCGCAGTTCGATCGACAGCCAGGGCGCGATGATCCCGAATCCGTCAAACGGGGGAATCGGAATCAGGTTCAGCACCACGGCCGTGATCTGCAGGAAGACGAGAAAGGCCAGTGCCGCCCAGAAGCGGACGTCGCCGACTGGTGGAGTGCCGTGGAACACCAGGAAGGGCCACCCGGTCAGGGCGGCGAACAGCAGGTTGCCGAGCGGACCCGCGGCCGAGGCGAAGCTCCGCCAGCGATCGTTGCGGATGGCACGCTCATTCAGATAAACGGCGCCGCCGGGCAGGCCGATCCCCCCAATCAGGAGGAACACGACGGGCAGGGCGATGCTGAGCACCGGATGCGTGTACTTCAGCGGGTTCAGCGAGAGGTAACCGGCTGATGCGACCGACCGATCACCACCCAGATAGGCAATGAACGCATGCCCGAACTCGTGAATGCAGAGCGATGTCACCCAGCCACCGACGACGAGCAAGATGCTGAGCGGGATCGTCAGTCCGGGGGCTGCCCCGGACCAGAGTCCGGCGCCCCCGATGATCATGGCGCCGACCGGGACGGCGAAGACCGGACTCACCCGCACCACGCCATCGAGCGCGGGGAGTGGACGGCTGCGCAGTCCTTTCGTCGCTGACCCGGGCGTCGTCAGATATTGGCGAAGCGCATAGAACGTCACGCCCGCCTTTTCGAGGACGTCGGCGGTCGCGGTGGAGTCCTTGTAGAGCAGGGCGAGCAGCATGTGAATGTCCGCCCCCATCTCTTCGAGTGCGCGACGGGCGGGATTCCGTGGCAGGAACACGATGCCAGAAAGCACGTGCAGCGGCTCGACCGTGGCCGCCCCGACCTGTGCCGCGAACCGCTGCGCGAGCTCGAGCACGTCCCGGGCCGAGTCGGTGAGCGGTATCTCCTTGCTGATCTGCTTCAGCGTCCACCCTTCGGCGGAGCCACCACCGATCGGTTGCGGCGTGCTGGCCATGATGCTTAGAACGATACGATTCGCCGAATCCGCTTGGGCCGCGCGCTACGTCTTGACGGTGCCGATTCGCATCCGAAGCCGGCCCTCGATCTGTCCCAGCAGCCAGGCGGCGAATTGCTCGTGGGAGGGGTGTTGCTCTTTGACCACTTCCAGCATTTCGTCGTGGATGTGGGTCAGTAGCTTCAGGAACTCGCTGTCGTCCATTCCCCACCTCCTCGGCCTCCGGCATGGTGCACGCGGTGCCGGATGGGCAAATTGTAGACGGCTCCGGGCAACAAACAAAGTGGCCCGGCGGCCGCTTTCCAATGGTTCCCTCCCCTCGCGGAAATCTCCCTCCCCCGCTCGCGGGGGAGGTCGGGGCGGGGGCAGCGGGGCGACGCCGTTAGACGTCCGTGTGCTCGACCTCCGTCACCTCGGTGGTGTGGTGGTGGTGCCGGGTCCGGCCATACATCCCGCCGGCCAGCAGGTTGTAGACCACGCCGATGATCGCCAGCAGGAGCAAGAGGAAGATGAGGGAGCCGCCGATGTGAAAGCCAACGCCCAGCAGCCAGAGGATGACAAGAACCGCCACGATCGTCCAGATCAGACTCGCCAACGATTACACCTCCGCTATCACCAATCATCGGTCAGCCGTGAAAAGGCGTCAAGGGTCGAAAGGCACTGCGAGGCTAGCGCGCGGCCAGGATCAGGTAACCGGAGATCGCCAGCAGCACGAAGAGGATAAGGATGCCCACCGCCGCAAAGGCGGGAAGGGTCGTGCCCTCCTGGTCCTGCGCTTCCATGAGGATCAATCCTGCGCGCTGAAGTTGAGGTCCTCATGAACGTGTCATATGAGTTCGCTAAGAGGGAAGTCGGTCAAAAAAGATGAAGGCCGGGCGCGTGCCCGGCCTTTGTCTATCTCTGGATCTTCGCCGCCTCAGTCCTCAGCTCGAACGATGACTGTGCCTTGCATGCCGACGACGTCGTGCAAGGCGCAAAAGTAGTGGTATGTGCCTGCTTTGGGGAACGTGTAGGTGACCTGGCGCGTCACCACGAACCCGGGAGGGATCAGCGAGCTGACGTTGAGGTAGTCGATGAGTTCCTGGCTGATCAAGAAACCCGAGTTGACCTGAGCGCTCGTGCTGCTGATGCTTGCCCCGCCGTACGGCAGGAACCCCGGCGGTGCGCCGGGCGGGCCCGGGAGCTCGAGACCAAAGGGGTTGGTCCAGGTCACGCTCTCGCCCGCGTTGATCTCGATCGTGGGTGGGGCAAACCGGAGGATGCTATCGGTACCCAGCCCTTGAACACTCGTAACGCCGAGACCGGCCGCGACCTGGTTGTCCTCATGATTCCGGCTGGCCTTTGCCAGGGCGCGTCTGCCGCGCGCCAGGTCGGCGGCCATCGCCTTCTGGGCACGAATCTGGTTCTCGGCATCGGTCGACGGTAGTTCGGATCCTGGCGGCATGACGGTGATGAAACCCGTCATATCTCGGTGGAACATGCAGAAGAACTGGTAGGTGGTGCCTTTAGCCTCATCCTCACCAATGCTGCGCGCGGCGCGGCTGTCTACGCCGGGGCCGGCGGCGTCAGACCCGATGTGCAACGTGAAGGTTGGCGGTGGCGGGGGTGGGGGCGGAGGTGCGCCCGGTGGTGGAGGCGGTGGAGGCGGTGTCCCAGGCGGGGGAGGCGACGAGAAGCCGCCCGAGGTGAGCAGGGCTCCGCCAGGACGGTTGGCGAACTTGAGCGTGTTGCCTGTTGGCCCGATCGGGAAATTCGGGTCTCCGTAGGCGAAGTCCGGAACGCCTGGGACCCGTATGGGGTTGAAGGTGACCGAGTGGAAGCCGATGGGCGTAAAGAGGATGTCATCGCCCGGGTGGACGACAGTCCGGGCATTGTAGTAGGTCGTTATCTCCTGTGCAAGCGACGTGAACGTTGGATCGTCCGCGTTGCCAGCCTGGACGTGCCAGGTCGTCGCCGAACCGTTCGCTGATGCGGGAACGGTGGCTACAACTCCAAGTCCCGCGGTTGCCAGCGCCATCGACAATCCGAGCGTTCGGACGCGCGCGATCAATGGCAGCATCGACGTTAACCCCTCCTCTTAATCCCCGCTTAGCCGAAATACGTGCCCGTCTTATCACTCCGTGTGGCGGATGTCAATGAGGCTAGCCCTCAAATGACCGGTCGAGATCAGTACCAGTAGTTGGAGCCTTCGGCGGAACCTGAGCCGGTGGGCGCCGGCTCATCGCGCAGCAGCCCCTTGGGCCCGGCGAGCGTGCGGACAGCTTGTTCGGTGCGGGCGATGAAGCTGTCGTAGTCTTCGCCTGGCTGCGGGTAGAGGGGATCGCCGAATTTGATGCTCGCAGGGTGCCGCCGTGGGATGCGGCGGAAACGGGGGAAGACCTCGTAGAGGCCGTCAATATACGCCGGCACGATCGGAACCCCGGCGTCGATGGCCAGGATGGCGGCACCCTTCTTGAAGCTCCCGATGTTCCCGGTCCGCGACAACGTCCCCTCCGGGAAGATGACGACGGACCAGCGATGGGCGAGATGTTCCTTCAATCGATCCAGGGCCGGCCGTGCTCCACCGGCTCGGGGAATCGGAAAGGTGTTGATCAAGAGCTGCGTCAGAATCGCCTCCCATTTGCGCTTGAAGATCGAGTCGGCGGCCGCCACGACGAACGCCCGGAAGCGGAAACGTGCGGGGAGCGCCTGCAGCATCACGACCGCATCGAGGGCGCTGCTGTGGTTCGAGACGAAGACCGCACCGCCTTTGAGGGATTTGACCCGGTAGCGGTCGATGACAGTCAGCGGCGTGAAGGCGCCCATCAGCGGAAAGATCAGGAAGGTTTGCAGTACGGCGCGCGCGCCGCGGATCGATCCTCTCTGGGTCCACGCGGGAACCGTCACCGGCGGCGGGCTTGTGGTTCCCAAATTTTTCCCCTCCGGCGGCCCGCCCAGCTAAAGTAGGTGCGCGGGTGCCATGCCGGAACATCGCAAGCGTAGCAACCACGGGTCGGCTGGGGAAGGTCCATTGAGGACCTTTACAACGCGCTGATGGCTCGCCCGCTGCGGGCGACCGAGAGCGTGTCGGCCGAGATCAGCCGGAACCTGGCCCTCGAACTGGTCCGGGTGACCGAGGCCGGGGCCCTGGCCAGCGCCCGCTGGATGGGCCGTGGGGACAAGAACACGGCCGACGCTGCCGCGGTCGACGCCATGCGGCGGGCGCTCGGCCTGGTCACGATGGACGGCGTGGTCGTCATCGGTGAGGGCGAGAAGGATGAGGCGCCGATGCTTTACATCGGCGAGCGGATTGGCACCGGCGAGCCGCCGCAGGTCGATGTGGCGGTCGACCCGATCGACGGCACGACGCTGCTCTCGAAAGGACTGCCCAACGCGATCTCCGTGGTGGCCATGGCGGCCGGGCGTGGTTCGCTCTACGACGCCAAGCACGTCCACTACATGCACAAGATCGCGACCGGCGCCGATGCCGCGGGCTCGCTGAACATCGATGATCCCGTGGCGGTCAATCTGCAGCGGGTTGCCCGCGCGAAGCGGATGCGCGTCAGCAACCTCACGGTTGTCATCCTTGACCGGCCGCGCCACGAGGGGCTGATCAAGGAAGTCCGCGACACCGGCGCCCGCATCAAGATGATCACCGACGGCGACGTCGCCGGCGCCGTCATGACCGCCATCGATGGTACTGGTCTCGACCTCCTGATGGGGATCGGCGGATCGCCCGAGGCCGTGCTGGCCGCCGCCGCGCTGAAGTGTCTCGGCGGCGAGATCCAGTGCAAGCTCTACGCGCGCAACCCCGAAGAGAAAGAGAAGGCGGAAGCCGCCGGCGCGAAATTCGACCGCGTGCTCGGCATCGACGACCTGGTCCGCAGCGACGACGTCTTCTTCGCCGCGACCGGGGTGACGGATGGCGAGATGCTCCAGGGCGTCAAGTACCACATGAACTGGGCCGAGACGGAATCACTGGTCACGCGCAGCCGCTCCGGCACGCTTCGCCGGATTTACGCGCGCCACCACTGGGGCTACAAGCAGCGGGAGTGGTTGGGCCAGCCCGAAGAAGGCTAGCCCCGAACGAACAGACGCCAGCGATAGACGAGGTAGGGGCCGAGGCTGAGAAAGCCGCAGGTGATCGCGGCGTGGACGAGGACCGGGGCGAGCAGTGACGGCGGCGACGGCTGCCAGAGATAAATCAGACCCAGCGTCAGGCCTGCCGCCGTGGCCCCGGCGACCGGGCGCCAACCCCAGCGGTCGAGGAAGTGGTAGGCGCCGAAGACCGCGGTGGCCGCGAGGAGCGCGAGCAGCGGCGCATTCCACCAGCGAGCCAGGCTGCCCTGCAGGAATCCTCGAAAGAACCACTCTTCGATGGGGGCGTTGAGCACCAGGTAATAGGCGCTCTGCACGAGCAGGTCCGGCTCGGTCGGAACGAACCACCGACCGCTGCGGCGCGACAGGTAGACGTTGAACGCCGCGGCGATCGCAAACCCAGCCAATCCGGCCGGGATCGCCACGAGAAGGTCGCGAACGGGATGGGTGATCACCAGCCCGAGGCTGCGCAGCGGTGTGGCCGATAGCCAGCTGAAGACGAACGGCGCAGCGGTAAGCGGGACCAGGCGAAGCATCAGGTCGAGCCGCATCCACGACCAGCTGCTCTTAACGGTCGTGCGCAGGACAGCCGGCGCGGCCGTCACGTCAATCCGGAGCGGGCCGCTTGTTGCGCGCCAGTGGCTCGAGCGCTTCGGCCACCGCGGAAAGCTGACCCGCGGTGAGGCGCTTGCCAAAGTGCTCGCGGATCCCCCGGAGGTGGACCGGTCGGGCATGCCGCAGCCGCGCTCGGCCGGTCGCCGTCAAGGTCGCGAAGGTGCCGCGCCGGTCGGAGTCGCATCGTTCCCGTTTGACGAGGCCGGCCTGAACCATGCGGTCGACCAGGCGGGTCACGCCGCTGTGACTGAGGCGGACCCGATCGGACAAATCCGTCATCCGCAGGCGCCGATCGGGGGCTACCCCGAGCTGGATGAGGACGTCGAATTCGGCGAGGGTCATGTCCTCTTTTTCGATGAGCTCCGCCTCCAGGCGGCGCAACAGGGATGCCTGGGCATCGAGGAAGGCTGTCCAGGCACGCATCTCCGCGGGTTTGAGCTCCGTAGCCATATGGAATAGATTCTCGCATCAAACTGTTTGCAATAGGGAATGTTGCTTATGCAACAAATCGAAGACCGGGAGGACCGAGTTATATATGAAGTGGGCAATTGACGGCTATCACAGCAGCGTCACGTTTACGATCCGCCACATGATGTCGAAGGTGCGCGGCCAGATGAAGGTCAAGGAAGGCTGGCTCGAAGTCGACAACGACAACCTGAGCACGGCCAAAGTGGACGTTGTCCTGGACGCCGCGACCATCGATACCGGGGTGGAGACGCGTGACAACCACCTGCGCAGCGCCGACGGTCATTTTGACGTCGCGAATTATCCCATCATCACCTTCAAGAGCAAGCGGATCGAGGGCAAGGATCCCGCGAACTTCAAGGTGATCGGTGACCTGAGCATCCACGGCAACACCAAAGAGGTGGCGCTCGACGCCAGCTTCAACGGCGAGGGCAAGGATCCGTGGGGCAATCGTCGGGTGAGCTTCGACGCTTCCACCAAGCTGAACCGTAAGGACTACAACCTGACCTGGAACCAGGCGCTGGAAGCCGGCGGCTTCATCCTCGGTGACGAGGTCAAGCTCGAGATCGGCGTTGAGGCCGTCCCCGCGCCGACGCCGGCCGAGGCCGAGAAAGAAATCGAGGCCGAAGCCGCGCTCGAGTCGCGCTAAGCCGACCCCTTCATGTACAGCCCGCCAGAGTTTTGGCGGGCTGTTTTTTTGCAATCTTTCCGGCGGGCGCAGCGTTGAGTCCGCTGAGAGGTACTGGTGAGCCGGGCAGTCTGCCGCAATTGCTGGACCTGGTACTCGAAAGGGGAGACGGCCTGCCCCAGTTGCCACATCGCGCTGACGGCGGCAAGCGCTGGCAGTCAAGCCTTCGGGACCGATTCGCCGACGGCCTCGGCGTCAACCGCGACGCCACCGACGTTGCCTGGCCAACCTCCCTCCCCTTCTGCGGAAGGAAAGGGTCTTGGGCTGGCCTCGCCCAGCTCGGGCATAAGCGGGTTGTCGTGGCTCTTGATTGGCGGCGGTGTTCTTGCCGCTATCGCTATCGTCGTGATCGGCCTCGTCCTGACGGGCCTCCTGGCGATAGGAACTCTCGGGCCGGTGACCTCATCTGATGGCGTCATTTCCGTCAAGCTCCCGAAAGGTTGGGCCAAGGGCAGCGCCCCCACGGTCAGCGGCGCCAAACCAGTCCTGGCGATCGCCAGGGTCAAAAAGAGCAACGGCGCGGAGCCGCACTTTATCGTGGCGGGGTCCGGACAATTCGCCTCGCTCTCGGACCTCGAGGCGGCCTGGGAGCCATTCGTCCGGAGCGGCAAATTTCCCATCGCCGGCAACCTTGGCCCAGTCACGCGGACCACGGTGGCCGGTGCGCCGGCGCTGACTGTCGATTACCAGGGATCGAAGTACGCGGGGCAGCTTCTCTTCGTCGATTACGGCAGCAAGACCTACTTCATCGAGATGTCGTCGGACCCGAGCGAGTTCGGCGAGCTTCGCGGCAGCGATTTCGAGGCCATCCTTTCGTCCTGGGAGTGGCACTAGCCGCTCGCGGAATTCCCGCCTGTCGATACAGTTAGCGGGTGATCGATGACCCCTGGGCATTCAAAAGCGCACTCGAGCAGGCCCGCGCCGTTGCCGCCAGGCAGGTCAAGCCGAGCGAGCTCGTCGCGCTCTGCTACGAGCGCATCGGGCGGATCGACCCGGAACTCAATGCGTACGTTCTCCTGACCCGCGAACTGGCGGAAAGCCAGGCCGCCGCGGCGGAAAAGCGCGTAGCGCGGGGGGAACCACTTGGCTTACTGGATGGCGTACCGGTCTCGATCAAAGAGACGTCGGCGCTGGCCGGGTATCGCAACAGCCTCGCTTCCCGCGTGTTCGAGAAGTCGATCGCCCAGGTCGACAGCTTTGCCATCGGCCGGCTGAAGGACGAGGGCGCCGTCATCCTCGGGAAGACGAACGCGCCGGAGTTCGGGACCCGCCCGGTCACCGAAGGGCCCATGTTCCCGCCCGCCCGCAACCCCGTCGACAAATCGCGGACGGCCGGCGGGTCGAGTGGCGGCGCGGCCGCGGCGGTGGCGGCGGGCTTGTGCGCGCTGGGCCACGGCGGCGACGGCGGCGGTTCGATCCGCATCCCCGCTTCGTGTTGCGGCGTGGTCGGATTGAAGCCATCGCGCGGGCGCATCTCCAGCGGGCCGCTCCTCGGGGAAGACTGGGCTGGGCTCGCCACCACAGGCGTCATCGGCCGGAGCGTCGCGGACGCGGCGCTCGGCCTGGACGCCATGAGCGGGCACCTGCCCGGCGATCCGTACTGGGCCGAGATTCCGGAACCATTTCTGTCCGCCGCGCAGCGCAAGCCGCCGACGCTGCGCGTCGGGTGGACCATCGATGCGCCGGCTGCGGTTGACCCCGATGTCGCCGCCGCCGTCGAGTCCGTGGCGGCGGAGCTCGCCCGCCTGGGGCATCGCGTGAGCCGGGTGAGTCCCGACCTCGGTCAGTTCCGTCCACTCATCCAGATCCTCGCCGTCACCGCCGTCGGCGCCCTGCCGATCACCAACCCGCAGCTGCTCGACCCGCTCAATCGAAGGATGCTGGAGGCGGCGCCGATGTCAACGGCGGTCGATTACCTGAAGGCGCTGATCGAGCTGCACCAGCAGGCGCGGCGGCTGATCGCGACCTGGGACCAGATCGACGTGCTGCTTACGCCGACCCTGACCTATCCCGCGCCGAAATTGGGTGTGCTGGGCCAGGACGTCAACACCGCATCCGGCGAGTTTCTCGACTGGCTGAGCTTTACCCATCCGTTCAACGGCACCGGGCAGCCGGCGATCAGCCTTCCGCTGGCGACCTCGAAGGCGGGGCTGCCGATCGGTGTCCAACTGGTCGGTCGCCCGCGCGACGAATACAGCATCCTGTCGCTGAGCGCCCAGCTCGAGGCGACGATCAAGCCGCAAGCCAGCGTTAGTCGTCTTCAGCTCCACTGATGTAGCGTTGCGCCTTTGCCCACGCTTGACGGGCGACGCGGCGGCCGGCGGCCCGTCCGTCCAGGTCACCCTGCTCGAAGTGGATCCCACCGTAGCGGCGTGACATGCCGGCCTGGTTCGCCGCATCGAGGAACGTGGCCCAGCGCAGTGTCACATCGCGGACAGGGACGGCTCCGGGCTCGAACTTCGAGCTCCCAGCGCGAAACGTGACCGAGGCGCCGAACCTCTCGCTTCGGGTGAATAGTCTCAGAATCTCCGCGCCGGCCGCGCTGAAGGTGCTGTGACCCGAGCTGTACTCCGGAAATGGGGGAGTCGGGAAGGTCGAGGCCTGATACGGGAACCAGTCCTCGCCCTTGATCGGCTGCGTGCCCTTAAATGGCCCGCCCCAGGCAAGGACTTGTTGCCCGCGGAAGAGGTAGCGGATCGCCGTGATCGGTCGGACTGAGTTGAACGCGCACTTGTTGTCCCAGCAGCAGAGACTGGCGTCGAAGATCGCGTTCGTAAGCGCGAAGAAAAGCTTGACGTCTCTGCCGAGCCCGTGCGGGTCCGCGCCGTGTTGGTCTCGGCGCGAGACACACTGAGCGAACAGATCCCAATGCCCGGGCGGTAGCTCGGAATGGGGTCCGTCGGCCCAGTACTCGGCGATCATCTTCTGCTCGTCGGACAGCTCGGCACTGATCGTGAGCAGGGCCCGGGCCTGAGACTCGTACGAGCTAGAGCCGTACCGGGCCGGTCCAGTTGGCGATCGTAACTGTGCCGCCGATCCGAGCGCGAACGGGGTCACCCGCTGCCATTGGGCGCCAACGAAGGGTTGGGTAACGTCGTGGCCCGTCGCATCGGTGTAGCGCAGCGGTTGCCACCGATTCTCGTTCGCGGGAACATAGCCCGTGTAGTCCGAGTAGGGAGGAGTAGGCTTCCCGCCAAGCTCGTCGCCCAGCTGGTTCGCGCCGTCCCGGTGCCGGAACTCGAGGACCGCCCGGGCGGCCACATTGCCGACTCCCGCCGGCTTGGTGATGTCACCCGTCGTATTGGCGGGATCGAAACCGAGCTGACGCATCAGGGGATCGAAAACGCTCACCCGGTCAGCTGGGAAGAGATCGACCGTCGCTCGGTACGCGGCAAAGCTGATGGCTGCATTCATGTTGGCCAGCGTCCGCTCGCGAGGCGGTCGGCGGAGAGCGCCGCCCAGTCGCGTCCCGACCGCGCGATGGTCGTAGGCGGCCCAGGCGTCAAAGATGCAGGTGTGGATGATCGCGAGGGCGCGGGCGACCATCGGCGGGCCCAGCTTCGAATCCCGGACGCCTTGCAGCGCGGCCTCGTTCCAGGGCAGGACGACACTGTCGCCGGAGGCGAACGCGTCGAGCGGCAGCCCACTCAACACAGGGGTAGCCGCCGCCAGGGCTCCCCACTTGAGGGCGGTTCGGCGAGTAATCCGTAGTGGTGCTCCCTCGCTCATGATCGCTCTGCAAAGCCTAGTGGACGGTTATCTGACCCTCGAGCAGAATCTCGTGGAACGTCGACCCCGAGACCGTGAGCGCGGCCGTCGTACCTGGGCCACCAGCCTGCGCCACGAAAGTGAAGGGTAGGTTAGCCCCGGCTCCAATACCGGTCACCGTTGCCGTCCCGTGCAGGACCGCCGTTCCGTCCCTCACGCTCACCGAGGTCACTTTTCCCGTCACATACATGGCGTTGACCTCGAAGTCCCCGCTCTCCGGGCTGAAGCTCGTCGCCACCGGGGGCATGAGTGCCAGGCACTCGAAATCACCACCTTGCCCATTGGCGTGGAAGGCCAGAACGGTGGTCCGGTACGAGCCCGGGACCGCCGCCCTCGATAATCGTTCGGCCACCCCCGGATACCTGGTGGTCGCCCTCCTTCGCGGCGCCGGCGCCAATCGGTCGAGCAGCCGATCCGACCAGCGCTGCTGCCAGTACTGCGGCGCCGACCAATAGCCATAGTCGCCGTCGTCCCGCATCGTGGCTCAGGGCAGCGGGTCGGGAAAGATGAAGATGGTTCATCATGCGAGTCCCCTCCTTTTCCATTAAGCCCCCTCGTGAAATCAAGGGAGACGCTGCGGCGGCGTCTCCCTTTACGAACACGTAACCCGGTTAGCTGTGGCCCTCTTCCTTGTTGTGAACGAAGTGGAAGGTGGTACGGTTTCCCTCCTGGAAGTCGGGCGAGCCCGGCATTCCTACCGGGGCTTCGCGGTTCCAGAAGTCTTCGTAGTCCATCGTCGCCGTGATCCCCTCGAACACGCAGTTTGGGGTTCCGACGAAATGGCAGCTGATGGTTAGCGACCCGGACTTCCCGTTGGAGTACCGGACGCGAAGCGTCGCCAGACCGGAGGTGTTGTCCTCGCGCGTGCCGATGGTGTCGCAGGGCAACGGCGGCGTCCCGCCCGCCGTCGTCCAGCTCAAGAGCTCGGTCACTGTGAACGTGCCGAACCCCGGGAAACAGCGAGAGTCGCTGGCGACAACGGTCCAGCTGCCACCTCCAGTCACGTCTTTTCGGCATTTGTTCCTGACGTCGGGAAACGTTCCAGTGCCCGATAGGGTGATCTTTGAACCGTCGTTGGAGCGAGCAGATGCCTTACCGCCGGGGGCAACGCACCCGGTGGCGACATTGATGAGGTCCCACCGGACTCTGCGTTCCGGCTCCTCCTCGTCAGCCAGGGCGGCGCCGGGGGCTGCCAGGGCTCCAACGGCGGCTGTGGCTGCAGCGGCTTTGATGATCTGTCGCCTCGTGATCTTCGGGTCTTTCATGGTCCCCTCCTTGAAAAACGACCGACCCCCCGCCCCTCGGGCTGACGCCGAGCCATTTCACCGTATGCGAAATTAAGCGGGCGGTCAAGAGAATTTACCGGTTGCACGGTTTGTCAGAGTCGCGGATCTGGGGGTGGCTAAGGCAGCGGTGAGCGCGGTCGAACATTGGTTCGAGCTGCAATAGAATCTCGCCTTATTTTTGAAGGGGATGGCTCGGTCAACCGGTCAGGGTTGGCGACTGCGGTAGCCGTCCTTGACGCTGGCATGGCGGGCGCGGCGGGGCACCTGCTTGCCACAAGCAAGCCGAGTGCTTCCCCCGCTCGGATACGATCGAAGACCATGGCGTCGGATTGGCTGCTGCTCGACGGGTCAAGCCTGATGTTCCGTGCGTTTTTCGGCATTCCGGTCAGCGCCTTTAAGGCGCCGAACGGCCAGCCGGTCAACGCGGTGCGCGGTTTTCTCGACATGCTCGCCCGGCTCGTCACCGACCGCAGGCCCAAGGCGCTCGTGGTCGCGACCGATGAAGATTGGCGGCCGGCGTTTCGTGTGAACGTGATCGCGAGTTACAAGACGGAGCGCCTCGAGCGCGGCGCGATGCCACCGGAACTCGCGCCCCAGGAGCCGATCATCCACGCGGTTCTGCGCGCGATCGGCGTCGAGGTAATGGGTGCCAAGGGATTCGAGGCCGAAGACGTGATTGCCTCGCTGCTGCCGAAGATCAGCGGCAAGGTCGAGATCGTCACCGGCGACCGCGACCTCTTTTCGCTGGTGCGCGATCCGGATGTGACCGTGCTCTACACGCAGCGCGGAATCGGCAACCTGCTGGTCGTCGATGAGGCCGAGGTCGAGCGCCGCTACGGCATCCCGGGTCGTTCGTACGGCGACTACGCGGTGTTGCGCGGCGACCCGTCTGACGGGCTTCCGGGCGTGCCAGGCGTGGGGGAGAAGACGGCCGCCCAGTTGGTGCGGCGATACAAGGATCTCGATGGCATCATCGCCAGCGGCAAGCTCGGCGACGCAGCCAATGCGTACATCCAGCGGGCGCGTCGGGTCGGTGTTCCGGTCAACATCGCGCCCGTCCCGAAACCCAAAGAGATGCTGCCAGCTAGACCGAGCGACCCGCAAGCGCTGGCCAAACTGGCTGAGACCTACGGCATCGGCGCGTCGATCGATCGTCTGGTCCATGCCGTCACGGGGCCACGAGCCGCCGTTCGTGCACGGCGCCCGTGATCGAGCGCGATGCCCGCCGCGGTGCGCTCGCGTTCCTGCTCGACGCGATCGCGCTGCAGCGGCTCGAAGGTGGCATGATGTTCGCGCTTACGCTGCTCCTGTTCTGGAAATATTCCGGCGCCTGGCTGCTGTATGCCCTGCTGATCCTTGCCCCACATCGGCCGGAATCGCTGATACGCTTTGGGTCGTGATCGATCCCAAGCACCGCGTCACGATCGAATACTGCGTTCCCTGAAACTACCTCGAGCAGG
>WNFF01002106.1_pt1 | contig 16193 bp, 16 predicted proteins | sample 5400441 | NCBI WGS metagenome assembly WNFF01 (sample SAMN13153345, study PRJNA577476) | soil metagenome | isolation source: 120 cm saprolite under Douglas fir tree site 2 hole 3 replicate 1 | place: USA:California | collected 2015-04-18 | reverse complement strand
GTCCCAAAATACGAAGCGATTCGTTACCCATGCTGCCTCATAGGTCAGAGCAACGTTTGAATCGGCCTTTCAGCCGAATGATCGCAGCACGCCTGTCTTGAGTTGACTGCAATCGGTAGTCCACAGCACGCCATTGAGCAATTTCGAATTTTCCATTTTGAAACAAGTGTTTACAGTCAATTTCCTGTCATGACCGCTTAGTTAAATACCTTTGGGCTGTGGTTTCTTGTAATCCTGACTTCAGGATATCCGCAAAATAGAAACATTAGATCGCTAGTTTTTGGAGATCAGTCTCCAGCTGCAACAGTATTAGGCGTCTCCACAAGGATATCCGGCGAATAACCTCACGCGGGCTGGTATTGTCTCACCAAGGTGACTTGGAAGTAAAGTATCCGGCTCGGTGACGCACCTGGAACGCGGAACTCACGGGCATGCCGGTGATTCGAACCTGAATCCGGCGGAAATCTGAATCCGACAGTCTTTGGGACGGGTAGTAAGCAAGCAGGTACTGCGTGCGCAGCTCATCGCTAATTTTGCGAAAAGCGTCGTCCAGTTGAGGCAATGAACTGGCGTAAAAATACTTACCCCCAGTATCTGCTGAGAGCTGGATAAGCGCATGCTCGCCGCCCGTATCGCGCCCCGCGCTGGCCTCAATCGGCACCACAATAATGCTGTAGACGATGGCTTCGGCTTCCTGAGCGCTGCGCACCGCTTCTTTGTAATCGATCTTGCTGACCGTGTCCCCGCCATCGGTAATGACCACGAGTACTTTCCGTCCCTGCCTCGATTCGAGCGCTCGCGAGCCCAAATAAAGCGCATCGTATAGAGCGGTTGCCGCTCCCAAGCGAATCTGATCGATCGCCCGGTCAATTTTCTTAAGATCGGGAGTGAACGGGACGACCTCGTCCACCACTTCGCTGAACTGATAAAGAGATAGGGCGTCCACAGGACGTAAAATGGTATGGGCAAACCGCCGCGCAGAAGCTAACTCCAAAGGCAGATCTTTGCGGGTGCTGAGGCTGGTATCTACCGCGAGCACGATCGAAAGCGGGACGGCCGATTCCTTGTCAAATACTGCGATCTTTTGTTCTTTGCTGTCTTCCAGCAGATTGAAATTTTCCTTCTTAAGCTTAGTGACGGGCGCTCCGTGCTCGTCAGTTACCGTGACGAAAACGTTCACCAGCTTCACGTCCACCTTCATTGTGGTTTCGGGATCTTGTGCCAGACCAGTGGCACACAGGGAAAGGAAAAGCAGAAACACAGCCGGCTTAGTCATGGGAGGCTGCTTCAATTAGATGCTGGCCGTTCCGAAGGAGTGCCCTCGGCTCGAGGTATTTCGGAGGGGAAAGGTTCCCCATCCGCCCAGACAACGCCATCCGCAAAATACTCCTTCTTCCAGATCGGTACTGTCCGTTTTAGAGTGTCAATCAGCCATCGGCATGCTTCGAACGCAGCGGCACGGTGCGCCGACACGACAACAATAAGCACGCTAGTCTCACCGATTTCCAGTCGTCCCAAGCGGTGGACAATGGCAACATCACGAATCTGAAACTGCGCCAGGGCCTGCGCGGCGAGACCGTTCATCTTCTCAAGCGCCATTCCCTCGTAGGCCTCGTACTCCAGATATAGCGCGGGTCGTCCCCGAGTATGGTTGCGCACCACGCCTTCAAAGACTAGTGCGGCTCCATCTTGTGGCTGCTTCAGAGCCGCGCTGACCGATTGTAAATCGATCTTCTCATGCACGATTGCGGCATGCCTTTTGGCCGAGCCTCCGCTGACCGGCGGCAACAGCCCTATCTCATCATTGGCCTTAAGGGTGACTTCTGGACTCGCGTATTCGCGATTCACCGAACACGCGATCGATGGCAAGAAATCTTTCAGCCGTGGAATTCGACTTTCGTACTGCATGAGGAGATCGCCTAAGGTCGAGCCTTCAGGCAGACTTAGGGATTCGCTGGTTTGGCCCACCAGATCCTTCAGCATACCGAAAAATAGAACGCGAACCTGCACCAATCCACTCGCCTGCGGGCTCAAGCCTGGGATCGGGATGCCCGCTTCCCGTAGTGTATCGCGACATCTTGAAAAGGTAAGGAAAGTTCGGCGCCATCGCAGCGACACTGCCGCAATCGTGCAACAGGGAAAATCGGTTAACGGTGGGACCAGCAGCGGAATACCCGTACCGCTTTACGCTACCGGCTGGGTGGAGAGAACTCTCTCGCGTTCCTCGGCGTCTTGTCTCTCCTCGCGTGCGGTCGAGGGGAGCGCTAGCTCAAGCACCTCATCGATCCGCTTGACGTAATGCACATTGAGATTTTCAAGCTGTTCTGGCGTCAGATCCTCGTCGACATTCATCTTATTTTCGGCCGGCAGAACCACATCACGCACGCCTGCGCGCTTGGCAGCCAGAACTTTTTCCTTGATGCCGCCAACAGGCAACACATTCCCACTCAGCGTGATTTCGCCAGTCATTGCCATGAGTGGACGCACTGGACGCTCCACCAACAACGACACCAGGGCCGTCGCCATAGTCACGCCCGCTGATGGTCCGTCTTTAGGGATCGCTCCCGCCGGTACGTGCATGTGGATGTCATGGTCGGCAAAGAAATTCTCCGGAATCCCAAGCTGCACGGCGTTCGAGCGGACCCAGGTGAGGGCAGCCTGCATCGATTCCTGCATGACTTGACCAATCTGCCCCGTCATCGTGAAGTTGCCTTTGCCCTTCATGCGGTTCGCTTCGATGAACAAAACATCCCCGCCGGCAGGAGTCCACGCCAGGCCCACGGCTACTCCGGCACGCTTCGTGCGCTCCGCGATTTCGCCTTCAGTGCGGATTTTGATGCCGCCAAGAAATTCCTGCACCACCTCTTTGGTGACGACGAGTGGTTCAGTTTTTCCCTCTGCCAGTCTCCGCGCCTGCTTGCGGCAAATTGTGCCGATCGTGCGCTCCAGGTTGCGAACGCCGGCCTCGTGGGTGTAGTGCCGGATGATGTGCTGAATGGCCTCCTCGGGAAAAACTATCTGCTCTGTGGTAATGCCGTTTTCCTCGATCTGCCGCGGCACCAGGTACTGGAACGCGATGTGGACCTTCTCTTCTTCCGTGTAGCCTTGAAGCTCGATGATCTCCATGCGGTCTCGAAGCGGCTCCGCCACCGGGTCGAGCATATTTGCGGTGGTAATGAACAACACCTTCGAAAGATCGAAAGTTACGTCGAGATAATTATCGCGGAAAGTGATGTTCTGCTCAGGATCAAGCGCCTCCAGCAGGGCGGAGGCTGGATCCCCACGGAAATCGCGGCCGACTTTGTCGACCTCGTCGAGCATGAATACCGGGTCCTTCGTCTCAGCACGCCGAATACCTTGGATAATCTGCCCTGGCAACGCTCCAATATAAGTACGCCGGTGGCCCCGAATTTCCGCTTCATCGTGCACGCCACCGAGAGAAATACGAACGAACTTGCGCCCTAACGCGCGTGCGATGGATTTTCCCAGCGAAGTCTTGCCCACACCCGGAGGTCCCACAAAGCAAAGAATCGGACCTTTCATTCCAGGCTTCAAGCGACGCACGGAAAGATAATCCAAAATGCGATCCTTAACCTTCTTCAGATCGTAATGGTCAGCATCTAGAATTTCCTTGGCTTTGTTAATGTCCACTTCGCCGCCTGAACTTTTAGCCCACGGCAAAACAGCCAGCCACTCAATGTAATTGCGGGTGACGGAATAATCCGCTGCCATTGGCGACATGCGCGAGAGGCGTCCCAGTTCCTTTAACGCTTCCTTCTTGACGTCGTCAGGCATCCCGGCGGCTTCAATTTTCTGCCTTAGCTCATCAATATCGCGCTGTCCTTCATCCTGCTCGCCCAATTCTTTCTGGATGGCCTTCATCTGCTCGCGCAAGTAATACTCGCGCTGAGTCTGCTGCACCCGGTCCTGCACTTCGGATTGAATCTTGTTACGCAGTTGCTGGACTTCCAATTCCTTCGCCAGGTGCTGGTTGATTTTTTCCAAGCGCACACGAACATCAGTAGTCTCGAGCGTATCTTGTTTATCCGGAGTAGAAAGTGATGGCAACGATGAAGCAATGAAATCCACCAAGCGTCCCGGCTCTTCAATATTCATTGCGACGGTAGAGAGCTCATCGGACAGGGTTGGCGATCCGGCAACTATCTGTTGGAACAAGGTCAAAACGTTGCGCTGCAGCGCCTCCACCTCCGAACTCTTCGGAGGGATGGACTCCGGCACTGGCTGCACCCGGCCACGCATGAACGGCGCCAACTGGGTGAACTCCGTGAGTCGCACCCGCTCCAGGCCCTCTGCGAAAACGAAAAGGCTCTGGTTCGGCATCTTGACCACCTTGTGCACCACCGCCAAGGCGCCAACCGTGTAGAGGTCAGTCGGCTGCGGAGTATCGACGCGTGCTTCCCGCTGTGCCACGACAACGATCGTCTTGTCTTCGCCCAAAGAATTAATTAATTGAACAGAGCTTTCCCGGCCCACCGTTAAAGGCAACACTGCATGAGGGAAAAGGACCGTATCCCTCACTGGCAGAATCGGGAGGGACCGTTCTTCTGTAATGGGGGTGGCCTCTTCTTGTGGGGGGTCTTTCGGTTTTGTGCGCTCGGAGCGCGACTGCTGTGCCATGACTCTCCTTGAGTGTGATTCGCTCAAGTTTTTGATGATCCCGCCCTCCGGAAAGATGCAGAGGACCACCGAAATCTCGTAAAGCGTCGGATGTTAAACCCTTACTACAGATTTACACTATTCAAAGCCGCAGCGCGCAGTTTCTTCCACAAGGGACACATCAAGCCCTAACCAAGACTCCACTTCGGGAAAGTTCATTTGGGAGTGAATTTCGAAAGATCGTAGATCCCGAGCTTCTTCTCCAAATCGGCAACCTGGTCGACCACCTTGAAAAAGCCGTCTTCACCAAACAATTCGTCCTCTTTTTTCTCGAATTCATCCCCCAGCGAATCATATTCATTTTTCGAGATGATGCCGCGAAGGGCAGGAAACAAGACGGTGTCCTCGCGCGCTTCGTGGGGCCTGTACATGCGCACAAACGAGCGCAATACGTCTGACAGCTCATGCCGCTTGATTTCGTCCTTCAGCGTGGAGGCAGCGGCAAGATGTTGGATTTTACCGGTTAGGCGGCGCCCCGCTTGATGCTGCTGCGAGAGGATTTCCACGAGATCCGCCAGTTTGCCTGCCTTGCGAAAGCGCGCGAATAAGTAGTCTTCCTCCAGCTTCTCGTGATAATCCTCGACGAAGCGGCGGATAATATCGGCGGCCTTCATCAGCGCAGGAGGATCGAAATCTTCCGTGGAATCTAGGCGGCGCGCGTGCTCCTCATAAATCAACAGAATTCGATTCAGGACGCCGTGCTCACGCATGAGATCTTCGGCACGCGAAATCTCCTCTTCCTTCTTTCCCTTCGCTTCCTTCTTTCCCTTCGTTTCCTTTTTTCCGTTCTGTGGGTCCAGGATTCCCTCTGCCGAAATTTCCGATACAAGTGGAACCGCCAAGCCCACGCAAAACACCCCTGAATGCATTATGAAATCGCGACGGTTTTTAACGGAACGTAGGCGCATGAGTTCCCCTCCCCTTCACCGTAATCACGCCGCCGGATAAACCCCCAGCACCTTTACCAGATCAGCCACCTCCGCCAAGTGCCGCAACGCATTCCGTGCAGCTTCATCTTCGCCGCGCAAAATGTCTACATAAAAAACATACTCCCACGGGCGCCCGCGCATTGGCCGGGATTCGATTTTGCTCAAACTGATGTCACGCAGGGCAAACACGCTCAGCGCTTTAAATAATGCGCCGGGAATGTTCTTGACACTAAACACAAGCGACGTCTTGTTAGCCTTACGAACTACACTCCTCCTCTTCCTGATCAAAAAAAATCGGGTAAAGTTCGCTTTATCGTCTTCGATCCCAGCTTTAAGAATCTTGCCTCCGTACACGCTGGCCGCCTGCCGCCCTGCGATCCCTGCTGAGTCTCGCAAGCCTTTCTCAATGACATGCTTCACGCTTCCCGCGGTGTCGTAGAAAGGTACAGCCTCGATTTTAGGAAAGCGGCTGAAGAAATCCCGACATTGATCCAGGGCCACTGGATGGGAGAAGACGCGGCGCAAATCCGCAAACCTGACCTCGGGAGCGGCAATAACATTGTGCCTGATCCGCAGACGAAACTCGCGCTGGATGAAAACCTCTCGGGCCAGCAAAAGGTCGAAATGTTCTGCCACTGAACCGGCGAGTGAATTCTCGATAGGAATGACCGCCGCCGCCACCAATCCTCTCTCAACCTGATCAAAGACAGCGGCCGAGCGTGCGCAAGCCACAATGCGGCATCCCGGAACCATGTGTTGCGCCGCCTCGTGACTGAAGGCACCGGCTTCCCCTTGAATCGCAATTTTCATGGTGGCAACTTAGCTGCCTTCGGAGGTTGAAAGCAAATCTTTTCGAAGGACAAGCGCATCCACTCCGTTCGAGTAATAGCGCGGAATCGTCTTCACCAGGTCATAGCCATGACGTTTATAAAATGCCAGCGCTGCCAGATTATCCACGGCCGTCTCCAACTCGACGCATGAACTGCGGGCGGCTCGCAGGCGTTCTTCTGCGGCTTTCAACAAGCCGGAGCCTACCCGCAGCCGTCGCAGATCCCGCGGAACATCGATCGTGATAATATGCCCCGCTCCCTTCCGAGTGCGAGTCGCTACGATAAAGCCCAAAATCTGGATCGGCGAAACCCCATCAGGCGAACCTTCCCCCGTTAGATTGCTGCTCACATTCACAATGGATTCCGCAACCAGCGTGAACGAACCAGCGCGGCGCATATAAACCGCCAGTTCCAGACGTGAGTAGGAAATCCCCGGTGGAAAACATTCCTGGTCAATCCGCCACAGCGTATCAAAATCCTTCGGGCGATACTCCCGTACGGTGAAATTCACGTAGCCCATTGTAAAGGGATTAGCCCCTTGCCCTGTCGGCATCCGCGGACGTAACATTTGCATCAGAGGCAGTTGTGGGGCGCTTCTTCCTGATGGACGGTTTGACCGCGGCGTTCCTCCTCGGCGTCTGGTATTTCTGGTTTATCCGCTATAACCACCGGAGAGGGACTACCGTACTGCGCTGGGTTCAGTCGGCCTGCGCGGATAAAGGATGGCTCCTTGAATCCCATTGGGTTGGAAGTTCCCTGCTGCAAGCCACATTACATTTACCTTCCCGCTGGTTCGCTGATGCACGGCTGACCGTGCGCCTGTTGCCTCGTCCGATCCCTGCACAATGGGTAATCAGCCGCTGGCGCAAACAAAAAGAGACACTCACTTTCGAAGCTGATTTGGAATGCGCGCCGCGATTTCAATTGGATGTTTTCAACCACCGCTGGTGCGGTCGCAGCCATGGTAAAAATCATCCGTTAGAGTGGAACGCTTACCGCCCCGCCCCCGTCGTCCTGACCACTCGCGAGGAATGGGCTCATGAGCTTACCCCGGTTGTAAACGCCCTTGTAGCATCTCAGGAAAAAAATTTCCTTAGCGTACGGTTTCGCCCTGATTCGCCTCACTTCTCTGCCACCGTTGCACTTGAGACGCTCGCCGACCAGGAATCAGCCGCTGGTGTGCTTGGGGTGTTGCGGGAGTTGGCAGCTGGCGCGTCCGCTAAGCATCTCTAGAGCTAACAGCAATCGCAATCTCTTCGCTGTGGTGAAGAGGCATGCCCATACACTTCCCTCCCGGCAATCTCACGCCTTGTCTCCGGGGTCAGCGACAAATCGGTAACCCAACCCCCGCACCGTCAGCAGATGTCGCGGTTTGGAAGGGTTCTCCTCAATGTAGCGGCGGAGGCGAACAATGAAGTTATCAATGGCGCGGGTGTCCGTGTCCTCGTGTAACCCCCACACTTCTTCCAGAATCGACTTTCGCGAAACTACTCGTCCATGGTTGCGGATCAAGTAACGCAGCAGTTCCGATTCCATCACGGTGAGATGAATCGTGTTTCCATTCGTGTGAAGTTGCAGCGTACCGAAATTGATCGTCTTCCCTTGGAACGAAAACACACCATAGTCGCCAATGGCAGCGGGATCGGCTTGGCTTTGGGGCCTGCTACCACCTTCGGTGGCAGCTTTTTGCCTCTCCTGCAACCATTCACTCCTGCGTAGTAGACCCTGAAGACGGGCCAACAAGATAGCCAGTTCGAACGGCTTCGGTAGATAATCATCAACTCCCGAAGCAAAACCTTTAAGAACATCCTCGGGACGGCCGCGCGCCGTCAACATCAGTACGGGAACGTAATTCTTCGACGCACGCAATTCCGAAGCCACTACGAAACCGTCTTTGCCGGGAAGCATGACATCGAGCACGACCGCATCGAACTGTTGTTTTTTTCCGAGGAGTCGGTCAAGAGCTGATTCTCCATCTCCGACCACATCCACCGAATGACCTTCGGCTTCCAGATTGAAGCGCAGACCTTGTGCCAGGTGAGCTTCGTCTTCCACGATCAGTACCCGGCTCATGTCGCACTCCTGGGCAATTCAATGGTGACCGTCGTGCCGCGGCCCTCGCCGTCACTCTCGGCAAACACCCTGCCTCCATGTTTGCGGGCGATTGCACGCACAATGAATAGCCCCAACCCTGTGCCCTTGACATGGCTCATGGAACGATGGGGCACCCGATAAAATCGTTTGAAAATACGCTTGAGTTCTTCGTTTGGAATTCCCACGCCGTGGTCACTCACTCGTACCAGCACGTGCTTGGCATCCGGAGTCTGTAGTTGGACCGCAATGTCCACGTGATTGCCAGAATATTTGATGGCATTGTCGAGAATGTTAGTGATCGCGGTGCGCAGTTCTTCGGGCTCGCCTGAAACCCTGCTGCCCGTCCCATTCTCTTTAGACTCCTCGTAGCGCAACAATTCTGGCTGCAAGTGATGACGAGTACGTGCCAGTTCCACGCATTCTCTCACTAGTTTGCCAAGTTCAATGTCAGTCGCATGGCGGAGCGCTCGTCTGGCCCCTGTTTCTCCCGCCTTGAGTACTTGCTCCACTGTTCCCAGGAGGCGGTCGGTATCGAGCAGCATCAAACGAAAAAAATTCCGGCGCTGCGGTTCATCCACGTCGTGCCGTTGCAGAGTTTCCAGGTAGAGACGTATGGACGCAATCGGCGTCTTCAACTCGTGAGTCACCGCGTTGATAAAGCTGTCGTGTTGCTCGTTGCGTCGAATCTCGCGTATCAGGAAGATGGTATTGAGGATGATCCCGGCAATGATTGCGCCGAAGAAGATCACTCCCAGAAAAACCTTTACTCCCTCGCGCCAGTTAAGAATGATCCAACCGCTGCCCACTGCCACTGCTAATCCGGCCAGACCCACTCCCAGGGTCAGGAAGAAGGCGATAGTCTTGCGGCGACTGGTGATGCGCATGGCCTGATTTTACCGCTCTGCCGACACTATGTAACTCAAACAGGCACAAAACGTGAAACGGCACGCCCTGTCCGGCGTGCCGTTCGGATGCCTCATATTGCCCTTGAAAGTTGCGTCTTACGCTTCGATCAACCTGCCATTCGGTGCGGGAACGTCGTCGCGCACAAGCTCCGACAGATCGACTTTCTTGATCTGCCGTGCCAACCCCAACTTCTTAAGCACCCAGATACCGTACCAGTTCAAGTCGATCTCATACCATTTCAGACCGTGTCGCGCCGAGGTTGGATGCGCATGATGGTTATTGTGCCAGCCTTCTCCGAATGTCAGCAGCGCAACCCACCAACTGTTAGTCGAAAGGTCTCGCGTGGCAAAGCGGCGGGAGCCCCAGCTGTGAGTCGCTGAGTTCACTAACCACGTGGCGTGCAGTCCAACTACGGTTCGCGCGAATATGCCCCACATCAGGAATGGAAGTCCGCCAATCGCCAGCAGCACTCCGCCCAGCGCGATTATTGGCACGTAATGATATTTCGTGATCCAAACGTGGAATTTGTCTTTGGCGAGGTCGGGCACATAACGCGCCAGCGTGGTTGTGTCATGGTGCATGGATTTTCCAGTGAGAATCCATCCCATATGGGCCCACCATTTGCCATCAATTGGCGAATGGGGATCGCCGTCGTGATCCGAGAACTTATGATGAATGCGATGGGTTGCGACCCAGAAAATCGGTCCGCCTTCGAGCGTCAGGGTGGCGCACACCGTCATGAAATACTCGACCCACTTGGGAGTCTTGTAGCCACGATGCGTCAGCAGACGGTGGTAGCACATTCCGATTCCCAGGCTCCCGGAAATCCACCACAACACAATGGCTAGAATGAAAGCCTTCCAGGTAAAGAAAAATATTGCGGCTATGGCCCCGATATGAAAAGCAGCCATGAAAGATGCGGTAACCCAATTAATCTCGTCGTCGGCAGCCTGCTTCTTCTTTAGAGCTTCGAGGTCCATATGCTTTTCCCCGTTAGGAACTGTCATCCTTAGCGTAGCAAGACAGGGCGGTGGAATTTGTAATACTTGTGTAATAGAAGGAGTTACGAAGGTAATGGGCGCAGATTCAAATCAGTTGCAGAATGCCGTGTCACGATCCTTGTCTGGGACCATTGACGTCTGGACCATTGACCCAATGGGGAAGCAGACCCCTGTAGCCACGCGCTGGCTACGTCTCACCCAGGACGCAGCATTAGAAGAACTGGCTAGGAAGCTGATGCTCCCTTCACTTCCACCCCTGCCCATTTCTCCAGCAAGGTAAGCGTGGCGGCGTAATCCAGATCCTGCTGGCCTTCTTCCGTAGCCAGGTCATAAATCTCTTCCACGGTTTCAAGTCCGGGCAGTTTCACCCGCACTTCCTTTGCAGCCTGAAGTGCCAGCCGGATATCCTTGAGCATCAATCGCAGCGGAAAATTCGGCGAGAAGTCGCGCTTCAGTACAAACGGCGCCTTGTAATCCACGACTCCTGATCGCACCATGGAAGCCTGAATCAGCGGGAGTAACGTCTCCGCACTCACCCCCAACTTGGTAGCCAGGGTCAGAGCCTCCGCAAAACCCTCATAAATAAGGGCAATCTGCAGGTTCATTACCAGCTTTGTGGCGTGGCCCTTGCCGGTTTCGCCCATACGGAAAACCTGCTTGCCCATCGACTGGAATAAGGGCTGAATCCTTTCGATGACGGCTTCATCCCCGCCAGCGATAAAAATGAGCGTGCCGTTCTCCGCGCCGGATTTCGACCCGGTCACAGGTGCATCCACATATTTGGCTCCGCGAGCTTTTACCCGCTCGCCGAATTTTCTCGTGGCGGAAGGAGAGATAGTGCTGGAGTCAACCACGACCATGCCTTCACTGAGTGATTCCTCCACTCCTTGTGGACCGAACAAAACCTGCTCGACGGCTTTCGTATCAGAGACACACATCCACACTACTTCTGCGCCGCGAGCCGCATCGGCGGGGGATGCTGCCATGCGCGCACCTTCTACATCCTTGCCCGGCGAGCGGTTCCAGGCCGCGACCTCGTGGCCGGCTTTCAGCAGGTTCGCCGCCATCGGGCGTCCCATAATTCCCAGACCTAAAAAGGCAACGCGCATCCAGAGTTCTCCTGAAACATCTAACTCAAATATGAGGGCAACAGAAGCGGGCGTCAAGCAATCTGCGGAACTTTCATTTAGAATCGGACAGAGGTTCCTGCGTTCAGAGCGTCTGAGGGTGGTCCGGAACCCGCACTTTGGACTTGAAATCGCGCTCAATGAATGGCTGACACGTACCCAGACCGCTAGATTCAAACATTTCTAGCTTTCATGTTAAAGGCCACCATAAGAAATCCCGCTCTTCGCAGACGTGCCCGCCAGTTTGGCCGGTTGGTACGGCGCTCCGTGGTCACTCCGCGTACCGGCGAAATTCACCGGCCCGCATTAGTCAGTAATGGAGAACTGGGGCTCACCTTCATCGGTCACGCCAGTTTCTTCGTGCAGATTGGCGGGCTGAACGTTCTCATCGATCCCAATTTCGCGCGCTGGCTGTTTGTTCTGAAGCGCCTGCGTCAGCCAGGAATTTATGTGCGCGACCTGCCCCCCATCGACCTGGTACTGGTAACGCACGCTCACTTTGACCACCTGCACCGCCCCTCGCTGCGCGCCATTGTGCAGCAAACCCGCCGTCAGCGGAGCACGCCGCCGTCGATCATTGTTCCGCATCACGTGTTCGATCTGGTTTCCGACCTTGGTTTCGAGGATGTCATCGAGCTGGACTGGTGGAACAGCTACCGGCATCGCGACGTGACCGTCACGCATGTCCCCTCGCGCCACTGGGGTGCGCGCATTATCAAAGATTCCCATCGTGGCTACGGTGGGTACGTGCTGCGCTCGGGGAAGCATTCCGTTTACCATGCCGGCGATACCGCGTATTTTTCGGGATTCCGGGAAATCGGCCAGCGCTTGTCGCCTGACCTCGCACTGCTCCCCATCGGTGCTTACAACCCACCCAGCTTCCGCAATGTCCATGCCAACCCGGCTGACGCCACTCGCGCCTTCCTCGACCTGAATGCACGCTGGATGGTCCCCATGCACTACGGCACCTTCCGCCTCTCCCATGAACCTATGGACGAACCTCTCCAGCTCCTGGAAAAAGAGGCCGCAGCAGCCGGGGTTCGCGACCGCGTCCTGGTGCTCCAGGAAGGCGTCACCCAGTTTTTTTAACGGGTGTAAAATCTCTCCCCGACATTAATCTGGGAGGAGCCTCATGGCTGACAAAGCAAAACCCATTCCTGATGGTTTTCACACGCTCACACCCCATCTGACCGTTCGCGACGCCGCCAAGGCAATCGAGTTTTACAAGCAGGCATTTGGAGCCGAAGTCCGCAGTGTCATTCACGAAGGTAAAAAAATAATGCATGCGACCCTGAAGATAGGCGATTCCATGCTCATGTTGAACGACGAATTCCCCGAGTGGGGCACGCTGTCTCCGTTGTCAACCGGCAATGCCGGCACCGGAGTTGCTATTCACATTTACGTTGAGGATGTAGACAACGTTTTCAACCGTGCCGTGTCCGCTGGCGCCACCGTAAAAATGCCGCCGATGGATCAATTTTGGGGAGACCGTTACGGTCAGGTCGTCGATCCTTTTGGACACAGGTGGTCTTTGGCGACCCACGTTCGCGACCTGTCTGAGGAAGAAATGCGCGCGGCCCGGGAGCAAGCATTTTCGAAGATGCCTAAGTCAGCCTGATGATCTGCGGGGTTCAATAAGCCAGCAGGATTCGCAGGTCACGCAAATTATTGCCGGTGGGACCAGTAACGACTGCGTCGCCTAGAGCCTCGAAAAAGGGATAAGCATCGAAACGCGCCAGGGCCGCGGCAACATCAAGACCGCGCGCTCTGGCGCGTTCGACCGTTGTTCCATCCACTACCGCTCCCGTAGCAGGGCTATTGCCGTCGATGCCGTCGGTTCCCGCGCTTAGCACAGTAATATTTTCACCAGCGATTTTTCCCGCGCAGGCCAGCGCAAATTGCTGGTTGCGCCCGCCGACTCCTCCATTTGCGACCTTGACCGTCACTTCGCCACCCGAAATTAAGCAAACGCGCGAGACTTTTTGCTTAAGCTTGCGAATACGCCCCAGCAAGTACTCTGCCGCCCGTTCATAATCCCAGTCATCGCAACTATGATCCAACTCCACTGCAAAACCTAGATTTGTTGCTGCCACGCCAGCTTCCTCAGCAGCCGTTTTGTTCGACAATATCGGCCACCATCGCGAGCGAGAGAACGCGGGGTCATCCGACTTCGGCGTCTCCTCGAGCGCGTGACGACGAAAAAGTTCGCCCACCGGCACCGGTAGTTGCTCGAGCAGAGCGTATTTCGCTGCAATGGCATAACAATCTTCCACTGTAGTCGAATCCGCTATGGTTGGTCCGGAAGCCAGGGCGTCCAGCTTGCCCTCCGGCACGTCTGAGACCAACAACGAAACCTGCCGCGCCGGATGCGCCGCCTGTGCCAGCCGACCTCCCTTCACCGCGGAAAGATGTTTTCGAATCGCGTTGATCTCCGCGATCGGTGCTCCAGAATGCACCAGCGCGCGATGAGTGGCAGCGAGGTCTGCCAACGAAATCTCGTCGTCAATGGCCTTTTCGACCATCGACGATCCCCCGCCACTCAACAGAAAAAGCACCAGGGACGACGCGTTCTGCACCATCAGCGATTTAAGAATGGCTTCCGCGGCCCGAATGGATTCGGCATTCGGCGTGGGATGCCCGCCGCGAAAATAGCGCAGCCCTCGAATCTGGGCCGCCGGTTCAACCGAGCTCGCGACAATTCCTTCCAGCGAACTTCCGACCTGTGCTTCTAGCGCCTGCGCCATGCTGTGTGCGGCCTTGCCGATCGACACCACAAAAACTCGCGCGTAAGAATGCAGATCGTATAAGTCCTCGCATACGCGGAGCACGCCGCGCTCACAGCTCACGTGTCGTTGGAATGCCTTCTCTACAGTTGCTTGGGCAAGCGCATGCCGAAAAATCTGACGCGCGACCTCGCGCATCTGGCGGATTTGATTTTCGCTAGCGGGGGAGGATTCGGCCACCCGGCGATTATAGCGAGGGCCGTTCTACTGAATCCTCAACGAACTTCCGAACCCAGCTTTCAATCGCCTCACGTAGCTCGCGCAGACGACCTTCAAAAAAATGATCAGCGCCTTCTATCAAAATAAGTTGCTTCGGGTCGGGCAATGAATTGACCAACGCTTCAAGCTTCGCGCGAGGACCAAACTGATCGCGCGCTCCACTGACAAACAGCTTCGGCTTATTGCACTCCCGAAGAAACTCGAACTCATACACACGTTCGTCAAGCGGAGCTAGCGGTATCCCCAATCCAATTACCGCTTGCACCCTCGGGTCTGGACAAGCTGCGCGCAAACCCACAGCCGCACCAAACGAGAATCCCGCGAAGATCACTGGCAAACGAAATTTTCGTTCCAACCAGTCGAGCGCCACGCGCACATCATCCACTTCGCCGATGCCATTAGCGTGCTCGCCCTGGCTCAACCCCGCCCCTCGAAAATTGAATCGCAGCACCGGATAACCAAAGCTATTCAGCGCCTTCGACGTATGGAAAACAACTTTGTTATGCAACGTCCCGCCATACACCGGGTGGGGATGACAGACCAGCGCCGCATGTGTCGCGTTCGCCGCGCCTGCGTTGAGCAGCGCCTCCAGCCTTCCCGCGGGACCATCAATAAAAAGTGATTTGATATGGGAGTCGCTCGTCAGCACGCTATCCAGATTACACCGCCACCCGCATCGGTTATCCTCTCTGCCATGGACGTCGTCGCCGTCACCCGCCAACTCGTCGACATCGAATCGATCACCGGCAATGAGGCAACCGTTGGGGACTTTCTTTACCGCGAACTCTGCCGCCTGGGTTGGCAGGCCAAAAGGATGCCAGTCGAGGGAGAGCGATCAAACATCTACGCGGCCGTGCCGGAAGAATCTCGCCCCACCGTCGTCTTCTCCACCCACATGGACACCGTGCCCCCCTTCATTCCTTCCTCTGAAGACGATACCCGCGTCTACGGCCGCGGGTCATGCGATGCCAAAGGAATCATCGCGGCACAAATTGCAGCGGCACAAAACTTGCGTCAGCAAGGCGTCAACACCGGGTTGCTTTTCCTGGTTGGGGAAGAACGCGACAGTCTGGGAGCCAAGGTCGCGAATGAACACTCTCCGGGATCACGATTTCTTATCAACGGAGAACCCACCGAAAACCGCGCCGCCATTGCTTCCAAAGGTGCCTTACGAGTCGAGATCACCGCCGAAGGACGAATGGCGCACTCCGCTTATCCAGAACTAGGCGAGTCTGCCATCGACAAACTTCTGGAAGCACTCCGGCGTTTGCGCATGATGACACTTCCCACTAATGATGAGATCGGCCCCACAACCTTCAACATCGGCACCATCCGGGGCGGCCGCGCTCCCAACGTAATTCCCGACCACGCGCGCGCCGAATTGCTCTACCGCCTGATCGGACCATCAGAATCTTTGCGCCGCGAGATCGCCGAAGCAGTGGCAGACTTGGCTCACGTCGAATTTTCATTGGAGATCCCATTCGTACGTCTGCGCACTGTCGATAGCCTGCCTACTATGATCGCGGCCTTCACCACCGACATTCCCGCGCTCAGCAACTGGGGCGAGCCGCTGCTAATTGGTCCCGGCTCAATTCATGTGGCTCACACCGAAGGAGAGTACGTGGAA
>WNFF01003197.1_pt1 | contig 16205 bp, 12 predicted proteins | sample 5400441 | NCBI WGS metagenome assembly WNFF01 (sample SAMN13153345, study PRJNA577476) | soil metagenome | isolation source: 120 cm saprolite under Douglas fir tree site 2 hole 3 replicate 1 | place: USA:California | collected 2015-04-18 | reverse complement strand
CTGTAACGGTTCATCGATTGCGGATCGTAGATCTCTCCGGGCGAAACATCCGGTGAGCTAAACCGAGCGAGTCGATTGACATAGTATCGTGCTGAGGCGTAGTCATTTCCGGTTTCTGCGTCGCGTTCGTAACTCGTGAATTTCCACTTATCGCCGCTGTCGTACCAGGCTTCTCCGAACGGGTAATGGCCGTGCTGCTCGACAACGTTGCCGCTGCTATCGGTCACCACGCGCGTCGAAAGTTGGTCCTTGTGGTAGTACTTCGCTGCTCCGCCTTCGATCTTCGCCAGCATCTGTCCGCCGCTGTAGATGTACTCCCGTGTCGGTGAACCGACTGCCGCGCCATTTTCGTATTCGGCGATCACCTTGCTCCCAGAGAAAATGTATACAGTGGTTGTGCCATTCTGCACAGCCTTCTTTACACGGAGCCGGTTATTGTCGTAGGTGTAGGTGGCCGAGGCGCTGCTGTTCGCTGCGGCTGCGACTCGGCTCTCTCCGTCGTAGGTCATCGTGTTGAGCCCGTCGTTGGTCATGTTGCCGCTGGCATCATAGCTGTAACCGGAAGTGCTGATCCGGTTCGTCGTTGCACTGACCGTCACGGAATTCGAGGGCGCAGGTGGCTGCAAACTCGTGGAGGTGTCCGACTGCACCGTCTGATTTGTCCGATTCCCATATCGGTCGTAGCTGAACGTCAGGTCCCACTTCGGGTAATTCGTCGAGCCTGCGGTGTATGCCTGCGTCAGCCGCGCCAAGGGATCATAGACGTACGTAGCACTGCGGCCGCCTTGTACACTGTCAGTGATGCCCGCGACCTGCCCGTTGTTGCCTCCGCTTTGGCTATAAGAGTAACTCTGGCTGAAAAGATTCTGGCCACTCTTCGCGTAAGCTATAGATGTGAGTTGCAGACGATCGGATGAATAGCCAAGGCTCGCGGTCACTCCATTTCCGTAACTGAGCCCGGTTATTTGCTGCGCCGTATTGTAGCCGAATCCGCTCGCGTAGGTCGTTCCTCCACTCGCCACTTGGCTGAGCCGCCCGATGGTATCGTACGATTCTTGCGCTTGGCGGCCGGAGGGGTATGTGATCGTCGTCAGTTCTCCAGCCGTGTTATAGGCATAGCTCGTTGTGTACGTCGTGCCCAATATGACTTTCTGAAGTTGAGTGACCTGACCCTGCCTATCGTACGCGTAGGTCTCGGACCCGGAAGGATCAGTCATGTTTGTGATCCGCCCAAGAGCGTACGCCGACTGCCCGCCCTGATCGTAGTAGTAGCAGACATTGGAATTTGCGCTTTGACCGGTCACAGGGTTGCAAATCGTATTGGGCATCGCTGCCACGCCGCTATTTTGCGGGATCGTGTAGCTGACTCCAACAACCCGATTCAGTGTATCGTAGGCGTAGTTCGTAACCACGCTGCGGGCGTCCGTGCGCTGCGTAACCAGGTCGAACTGATTGTACTGGAAACTCATCTGCCCGACTTCGGGCGTGGTAGAACTGCTCAACCGGCTCAGTCCATCGTAGCTGTACGAGCGACTCTGCGAGCCCTGGGCAACCGCTGTCAAGTTATTGAGGACGTCGTACGTGTACGAGGTCGATTGCGTCAGCGAATTATTGTTGGCCACGTCAGGTTCATAGACATAGGCCAGACGTCCCAGCCCGTCAGACTGCGTTTTCCTTTGTTTTCCGCTCGGATCGGTGACCGTAGCAGTTGTGCCTGAATAAGTGTACGAGGACTGAGAGCTATCGGGCAACACGGTATACGTGGGACGGCCGAGCGCATCGAACTTTGCCGTGGTCCAATAGGAAGCAGATCCAGTGTAAGGATTACTCGTTTTGTATGGCCTGCCCACCGGGTCGTACTGCGTCTGCACGATAGAGTAAGTCGTCGAGGAAGCGTCCTGGGTGGTCGTAGTGATCGGGCGTCCAAGGCCGTCATAGGCGGTAATTTGCTTCAGCGTATTTGACCCCTGAATGGGAGTCGTGGCGGTGACCTTGTGATTCGTGTCATCGTAAGAATAAGTGACTTGCGCGCTGTCCGGCCGCGTAAGGGTCGTAATCCGCTTCATGGAGTCATAAGCCGCGCTACTCTGCTGACCATTCTCATCGGTCTGCGTGACAATCTGACCTGTATAGGTATTGTACGTGGCACTGGTCGTCAGCTGAGTTCCGCCTGAAGTCCCGCTGGTGACTGAGTCTGGATATGCGTACTGCGTTGCCGATGAAAATGTGATTTGCTTCTGCTGGCAGCAGTTCACGGTTCCAGTTCGAACGTTTCCAAAGACATCATACGTAAAGAATTTGTAGATCGGGTTTTGAAGGCCGACTGGATCGGGATACCGAGTGATTTCCGTCAGGTTACCTCGAATATTGCTTGAGCAGGAATATCCGTAGTAATCATGTTGCGGCACCCCGGTCGGGCAGATCGTAATCGTGTTCTGGTCGTACGCATAGTCTGTGCGAGACTTGACGGTACCAGTGACATCGCCCGTATACACAATTTCCTGTGTGACAAGGCTTAGGAGGTTTGCGCTGATGTACGAAGAATCGGTTTTGTAGCTCCTGGTCGTTGTCCGAACCAGCGATCCCGGAGCGCCACTTCCCCAATCGTATTCCTTGACCTTGGTTACATTTCCATAGCCGTCGTAAGTCGTGGCGACGCTCGACTGCTGGTTGTTTTCGAGCGCCGTCACACTGGTGATCGGAAAAATGTTTCCGCCGTCCCATGTCGTCGCGACTGTGCGCAACAACGTCCCAGTTGTCGAGCCCTGATAAATCTTACGGTTTGTTTCTCTCCCAAACGAGAAAGCGTAAACTGTTTGATTCGCAGCGCTGTCGTAGGGCATCTGAGGGGCAGTCACAACAGTGGAACCAGAAATTTGAGTCCTATTGTAAATCCAGACCGCCGAGTTCGTTCCATCATTGATGGTCTGTTTCAAATAATTTGCCGTGCCGTTTGTACAGTTGATTCCGTCGTTGGTCACACCAGTGTCGTTGTAGAGATATGTGTAAGTCCCACCGTTGGGCAGGGTCACTTGCGATAACCGGCCAGTCGTGTACCCAGAATTGCTGGGGGTCTGCTCGTAGGCGAACGTATAGTGAGTCCCATTGGGAAGGGCGAGTTGCGTCGGAAGATAGGTCGATCCGGTGTATTCGACCATCCCACTACAACCAAAATTCGTTTTAATGTTTGAAGACGTGAGGGTCAGGGTAAGCGTCTGATACGTCCCCGTCGTATCCATGTACTTGTACTGAACGGATGTTGTGCCCGTTATGATTTTGAGGGCTGTTCTGCCAACAGTATCGGTCCAATCGATTTCGCCGTTCCCGACGTTGGTTTGAGTTAGATAATTTCCGTTCGAATCCTTCATGGGTCCCGCAAGCACCAGTGAGCTCCCAGATGCGCTGTACACTTTTGGACTATCTGGAATCGTGACGTCGATATAGTAGCCAGTACCGTCGTCCGCGTAGGCCGTCAGAACTTTGGTATAGAGGTCATCTCCACAACCAGAGTACACACTCGTGTAATTGAATGCGTTGTAGAATGTATGCCTGGTTCCAGCGCGGTCCGTATAAACATATAAATCCCAAAGGTACAACGTACAGTTCCCACCGCCATTCCACGCATCGCCGCGTGACAGCGTCTTTCTGTATGTGGCAGTTCCCACGGGGACGTCACGTTTCCATCCCCAGGTGGCGGCCCCATTCTGATCGACAACCGGAACCCAGGCACCGCCGCCATTTGCCCAGAGGAGGGAGTCATTGACCAAGGCAAGATTCAGATCCACACCTCGACCCGGAGACGACACTATCGGGATCGCAATGTTCACGTTCAGATTCTGGAGGTTGACCGTATCGAAACCAGAACGCTGAAATGAGCCGTAGGGCGGAATACCTGTCGTCTGATACTGCGCAAATGCACTGAGAGTCGAGAAGAAGAAAAAGATCAAGACCAGGCTTTTCGTCATTTCGCCCCCTGTGTAACCGGGAAATCTGAGTCAGATAGGCCCGTGTTGAGAGCGACGTTCTGGATGGCGATCGTTGCCCACGGAGTCCCGTTAAGGGATTTCTGAACTAGGAAGGGGTATAAAACTCCGCTGACATTCTGATAGTTGGAGTAATAGACCTCCATGCGGATGTGAGGAACGGCTCCGGAGCCTGCCCGCCGCTCGTAAGACAGCTTCCTGGGCAAATACGTCGTTCCGTCGACCCAAATATCCTGCGCAGTGAACTCCGCTAATGACCGCAGGTCGGGTTGTGAGGAGAACGTATTCCAGATTCGAATGTGATGGACGGACGCGCCATCCAGATTCTCAAGTCCAATGTATTGTGCAGCAAGGTCAGGATTATTGAGGGCCCCGGCTATGAGATGAAGCGGTGAATTCGCCGACTGGCTGGTCACCACCAGTTCTAGTGGAAGACTCTTGGTCGACGTTCCTTGGATTTCGTTGGCGTACGCGCGCGAATAAATTACGGCACGGTGCTCTGTCGAAAAGTCGATTTCTTCATCCGTCTGGTCGAGCCCTCTTGTGAGCGTCCGAATCGTGCCGGTGTCCGTCTTCGATCCAGCGACCACCGTAATGCTGCCGGTGGCCACCGAATCTGGCGGAACTGCCGCCCCCATTGCGCTTGAGGCCCGTTGCAATAGTGAAATGACCTGGGCGTCCCTTGTGGGCGATGACGAAACCTGTTGCCCTAAGACTGGCCGTTGGAAAAGAAACAAGCAAAGCAGCAGGCCAAATCTTGCGGAGCGCATACGACCTCCTTCAGAACTTAATTTCGTCCAACAGCGAACTGGCAGGTAGTCCCTGATCCCGAGCTAATTGCAGGACCTTTGCCGCGCCTTTGCCGCGCGAGTTCCCACTAACCGAATTGTTAAGGCGCCATCTAATACTCCAGACCCACATTTCCTGTCAAGAGATATTTGATTAATCTCTGGTTATATATCTGTAGGGATACTACCTGCAAAGGTTAGTAAGTTTCCCTAGCGTTCGAAAAACCTACCCACCGAAAGATGCTACGGGAATCCGTAACTTGGAGGAGCTTGCTTTTCTTGTACTGGGTACTGCCGAAGATTGCGGAGTCCCCGGCACCGCCTAGGCCCCCGCCGCCTGCTTCTCAGCTTGCCGCATTGCCTCGTAAATCTGGTCAAAGCTCTCGATCGCAAACAGCAGCTTGTGAATTGCGTCAACCTTCACTGGGGTTGAGAGGACCTCGTTCAGACTGAAATCTCTGACCTCGCAACCTCCGTCGATCACGTTTGTGCATTCCCCATGGGAGCTGATGACGCCGCTGCCGTAAACCTTAATCTTTCCATCCTGGCGAATCAGCCCAAACTCAACCGTGTACCAAAACAGCCGGCCCAGCCGTTCCAGGGCGTCGGGGTCCTTTACTTTCGCGCACACGCTGCCATAGTGCTGAAGGAAGTCTGCAAATACCGGGTGCGCGTGCATGGGGACGTGCCCAAAGACGTCATGGAAAATGTCAGGCTCAGGAATGTATCCGAGCGAATCGCGGCCGCGAAGCCAGGTGGTCGTCGGGAACATGCGCGCGGCGAGCATCTCAAAAAAAGCTTCCGCCGGGAGAAACCCGCTCACCGGCGTGGTGCTCCAGCCGGTCCTGGGTCTTAGCCGGTCGGTGATCGCGGAAAGATCGGGCAGCCGGTCATCCTGCAACCCGATGATTTCAAATCCTTCGAGGTATTCCCGGCAAGCATGCGCATCCAGTTGCCCGCGCCGCCGGCGGACCAATTCCTCCCAAACTCCATGTTGGTCAGCGGTATAGTCCTGATATTTCTGTTGGATGAGATAGGGTGCTGCAGCTACGAGAGGTCCAACTGCCATGACGCACCTCCTCTCGTTGTGGGACCTGGTTAAAGTATATCAAAAACAGGCGGGTAGCTTCTCATTCTACTCGATTAGGAAACATGGACTAGTTCGCATCGACCCTGCAACTGAGCTGAGGACAAGCAGAGGAAAAACCAAACCCTCCGACCCCTCGAAAACCACGAGGGATCGGCCACCCGAAAATTCAACCCCAAAGGCTGCTCCACCTGCCCTCGAAATTCGCAATTCCTAAAGCCCCACAAATTCAGGGTGCGAATTTCTGATTGCTGAACATCGCCTCGGTGGGCGCTTGGATTTTTACAAAGGGATGATTCGCAGCCTCATGGCAATTCGAACAAGATACGGACAGGGCTCCGAAAGCCTGCGCAAATGATTTCTCATTCTTCTGCTCGATGGCCGCACGCACCTGCGCAAGGCTCGCTTTCGTCATGGTAGGGATGAGTTCCGTCAATGGCACCGGCACCTCTTTGAATTTGGGATAGAATTTCATGGCGTCGTCGAGACTCTCTTGAATTTCATCCAATTCGTATTCAGCCAGGGGCCAATTTGCTTTCGTTCCCGCATAATACAGTTTCGCGTGGTGCTGTTGAATCACGCCCATGATCTCGCCAAGCCCCGGTTTGAGATCGTCGATGGTTTTTTCCAGGCCGGCGACTTTGGCTTCGAGAGCGGCGCTGGGATTTGCATTTTGCTGTTGCGCGCAACCGGCGAGAAAAATGACTGCAAGTCCAATCAGAACTCTGCTCATTCCCAAGCCTCCTTTATGATGTTTGTATTTCCTCAATCTCGGGAACTCCTTGACTTGTCCCCGGTTTCTGATCCAGTTTCTCAGGCTCGCGATCCTGTAGCACTCCGAGCCTCCCGCCGCGGAGCTGTGCGTTCCTGGAAACTCATGCTAACGCAAGTGCGGGAGGATTCTTAGACAATCCGGCAAGAGTTTTTCAAAGCCGCCTGCACCGCTGGGTTGCATTTACCATTCCTGTGATTACACTCTGGAATAACTCCGAGGTAGTTCTGGCAGGTGGCCAATCCTTTCGTGATTATTCTGTTGAGGTATGCGCACAGTTGGATTATACGAGTCCAGTACGTCAACGCCGAGTTATCAGTTTGGTTTTTCAGTGTGCCCGACCCTTTGCTTTGGAAGGGTTGGGGTTTTGACTTCTCTTCCATCCGACGACCAACAAATTGATTCGGCACTCCGGGCGCGGGCATCTCCATTTCATCACATTCAGTTGTTAACGACGCTTGCCGTTGTTGCGCTCGGTTCGCGCCAGGAATGTTTTCGTCGCGAATCTGGACCAGGTGTGCGATGGCTATGGCTTCTCTCTGGTAGGCTACGTCGCTATGCCTGAACACATCCACCTGTTGATCAGCGAGCCCCGGCGCGGCACACCTTCCGCTGTACTGGCGAGGGAAATACCAAACCCTCCGGCCTCTCGAAAACCGCGAGAGATCGGGCACCCGAAATTTCAAACTATAAGCTGCGCCACTCGCCGGTTTTTCGCCTTCACACCTCCCGCGTTAGGGATACAATGCAGCGTGGGAGGAATAGAACATGACCGGCTTGCCCCGCCGCGAAATCAACGCGCCTTCCACCGACATGCGCAACCTGAAGTGGTCGGCGGCAGAAAAAGCCATCGCCCGAAAAGCCTTCGATCTGGCCCTGCGGCGGGAACTGGAAGTCGTCATCCGGGAAGCCAAGGACCGGGCCGCCGGGATCGAGCAACCCTCCGATCTGTGGGAACTGGAAAGCTATCTGACTCATCGCCGCAAAGAGATCGACCGCAAGTACGACTACCGTTACTCGATTCTTCCGCTCGTCTTCGGAAGCCTCCTCCACGAAGGCCGTCTCAGCGGGCTAGAGCTGGAAGGCCTCGGAGAAGACAAGCTCGCCTACATCCGCCAGTTCGCCTTACTCTGAGTTGCATAGCCTGCCGCGCTCAAGCAAAGACACTCAAAGGCAGCTTGATTTGAACACCCGCCTCCGCCTCCGGCGTCCTCTTCTCGAACTGTTCGAGTAGCAGAAGCGCGAGGGTGCCCCACGCGTCGGGTTCAATGGGCGGAGGTTGGGTCTTGCCGAAAGACTTGAAGCGTTAACTTGGACGCGCCTATCTGCATTTCCTCACGTTTGCTTGCTATCGGCTGTTGCCAGTGTTCAACACGATGCTAGCGCGCAACGTTACCCCCGCACCAAAAGCAAACGTGTGTGGCACCCAACTCATCTCTTCACTTGGCGCCCGGACTACCTCCAATGGTTCTCAACTTCGCAGTTGTCTAAACCGATCTGACCGCGCGAGCAAATCGCTTTGTTCCTCTTCGAAATGACGGTAAAATTCAGCGTGGTGTGGGGCGCGGTCCGGGTGCCTGCCTGGGCCGGAGGGGTTTGGGCCTCACCGTAAAACGAATTTCGCGGATCATTCGCTTGCTGGCGCTTGCTGGCCCCCGTCGGTTGTATGCCTGGAAGTGCAATCTGCGGCCGGAAACTTTGGCGGGCCTCCCCACGTATTACGAATGGGTGGTGGAGGAGTCGCTCAGGCAAGAGGATCAGGGTCCCCGGACATGAATATGTGGAGAAAAATCGGGATCGGCGCCGGCGGAGCAGCCGTCTTGGCAGGGGCGGTATGGCTCACCATTCGGCAGATTAACAAGGACGTCGTGACGGTCCAAACCGCGGCCGTAACGCGCGAGGACCTGACTTCCATTGTCACTGCGTCGGGCGAAATCAAGCCGCTGACGTACACCAACGTGCTGGGGGAAGGCATCGGCAAAATTACTGAAATCGCGGTGAAGGAAGGCGATCACGTCAAAAAAGGGGATGTTCTGCTGCGCCTGGAAAGCGTACAGCCTTCGGCGGATGTGGATGCGCAGCGCGCCAGCATTGAGTCGGCAGATGCGGGAGTAAAGTCGGCCGAAGCCAACAGAGTTTCCGCGGAGGCTGATATCAAGTCGCGCGCCGCGGATCTGGAGCACGCCAAGCTCGAGTGGGAGCGCGGCCAGGAACTTTTCAAAGAGGGCCTGATTCCCAAACAGGATTACGATACGAGGAAGGCCACTTATGACAGCGCCGTGGCGGCGCTGGCTTCGGCGCAAGCGCGCGCCGAGCAGTCTCGAGCGCAACTCGGCCAGGCGCACTCGGGATTGTCACAGAACCAGGCGATGCTGAACCGCCTGCGCGATGTCCTGCGGAAGACCACCTATACTGCTCCGATTGAAGGCGTGGTGACTTATATTGCCGTACGCGTCGGTGAAAACGTGGTTCCCGGAATTCAAAACGCGACCGGCAGCTATTTGATGACCATTTCCAACATGTCCGTGGTTACATCCGAAGTGATGGTGGACGAAACAGACATCACCAGCGTGAGGGTGGGCGAGACGGCGGACGTGACGATTGACGCGCTGCCGGGCAAATACCTGAAAGGGAAGGTCACCGAAGTCGGCACGCAAGCCGTTTTGCGAAGTTCGGGGCTGGCGTCAACGCAATCCACCACCGGCAATCAGGAAGCGAAAGACTTCAAGGTTGTCGTGACGCTTGAAAATCCACCCGATGGGTTGCGGCCCGGACTCTCCTCGACGGCTAAGATCACGACCGCGCAGAAGAAGAGTGTCATAACCATTCCCATCCAGGCGCTCGCCGTCCGAACAAAAAAGGATTTGGAAGAGGCCGCGAAGCAAGCTGGGCGCAAGCCGGACGATTCCATCACTCTGGCAGCGAGCCGCCCCTCGCCCGACGCTGCCTCGGCTGGATTTTCCTCATCGAAAGAGACGGAGATTCAGGGAATCTTCGCCGTCCGGCGCGGCCGGGCGGAGTTTGTTCCCGTAGCGACCGGCATCATGGGTGTCACGGACATCGAAGTCGTGAGCGGCGTCAACGAGGGCGACCAGATTATTACCGGGAGCTACAAGGCGCTGCGAACGCTGAAGCCGGATGCCCGCGTGAAGATAGACAACTCCCCGCCAAAAGTAACCGATGACAACCGGAGTTGAGGCGCATCTAATTGTTTGCGGAAAAGCAGCCCTCAGGGGTAAGACCCCCGGGAAAATACCAGTAGCACAGGCTTCAGCCTGTGTGGTTTTGATTTTCGCCAGTTGGGAACGGCACACAGGCTGAAGCCTGTGCTACTCAATAAACTGCAGAATTTTTTTTGCGGCCCGTTGAGATAGGAGTTTGGGAATGCCTGTGGAAGCTGTTTCGCCCGATTCGTTTCGCCAGGATCTCGTGGACCAAGGATTCGCGATCCGGACGGAAGACCTTTGGAAAACGTACGAGATGGGCTCGGAACAAGTGCAGGCGCTTCGCGGCGTCAGCGTGGATATTCGCCGCGGAGAATATGTCGCCATCATGGGACCATCAGGCTCCGGCAAATCCACGTTGATGAACCTGATCGGGTGCCTGGATACGCCGACCTCCGGAAGGTACTGGCTGGCCGGCCGGCTCGTAAGCGCGCTCGATGACGATGAGCTTGCCTACATCCGGAATAAGGAAATAGGTTTCGTTTTTCAGACGTTCAACTTGCTGCCCCGCGCCACCGCGCTGCACAACGTCGAGCTGCCGTTGATTTACAACGGCACGCCGGTCGAGGAACGTCTCGCCAAGGCGAAAGGCGCGCTTGCGTCGGTTGACCTCACCGAGAGAATGCACCACAAACCGAACGAGCTCTCCGGAGGCCAGCGGCAACGCGTCGCGGTCGCGCGCGCGCTGGTCAATTCGCCCTCTATCGTGCTCGCCGATGAACCTACCGGAAACCTGGACACGAAGACCGGCGATGAGATCATGGGCTTGTTTGCTCGGCTGCACAAAGAGGGGAACACGATCATCCTGGTTACGCACGAGAACGACGTCGCGCAGCGAGCCGACCGCATCATCCACGTCCGCGACGGCAAAGTCGAATCCGACGAGCGAGTAAGACACTAGGAAGAGGCTGCAAGACCTGTCCCACGCGGCTCGACTTGGATTTCGTTTGAAAATCATGTTGTGGTGACTTACTCCGGGGAACCATTCGCTTGCGACGCAGAATTGCGGTCTTCGTCATCATCGTGCAATCGATTCTCTTCCTGGTTCACTTTTTCCTCTACGAGACGTGGGCGGCGTTCTGGAGTAAGCCCGGCCCGCCGGAAAACTCGAAGCTGCAACTCGCGATTGCGTTATTGTCCGTGAGCTTTATCTCGGCGTCCTTCCTGGCCTATCGCTATGCAAACGTCCTGGTCCGGATGTACTACACGATTTCAGCCGTCTGGCTTGGATTCGTGAACTTCGGCGTTATTGCCGCGTGCGTGTGCTGGGTTTTTTACGGTGGGCTCAGGATTCTTGGTTTGCATCCGGACCGGCGCCTGCTGGCAGGCGCATTCCTGAGTCTCGCTATTCTGGCGACGCTGTATGGGATGGCGAATGCTTCCTGGACTCGCGTAAAGAAAATCACCGTCAAGCTTCCGGGTCTTCCCGAATCCTGGCGGGGCCGGGTTGCCGCGCTGGTGAGCGACCTTCATCTTGGGCATGTCCGAAACCTCGGATTCATCCGGCGCGTTATTACGATTCTCACGCGGCTGCGGCCGGACGTCGTGTTTATCACGGGTGACCTGTATGACGGCCTGGCCGTGGATCTTGACCGGCTCTCTAAACCTTGGGCGGAGATCACGGCGCCGCTGGGCGCGTATTTTATTACGGGGAATCACGAAGAATTTTCCGATCGCACGAAGTACCTGGACGCTTTGAAGCGCTTCGGCATTCGCATACTGAGCAACGAAAAAATCATCGTGGACGGTCTGCAGATTGTGGGCGTGCATTATCGGGATGCGGTGCCCGGTCCGCGATTCCGGTCGCTTCTGAAACAGGCCACCTTGGACCGTGAGCGGGCCAGCGTACTGCTGGTCCACGAGCCGCGCCACCTCCTCGTCGCCGAGGAAGCGGGGATTTCCTTGCAGCTTTCCGGGCATACGCATCAGGGACAATTTTTCCCCTTCACGCGAATCGTGTCTCGCATCTACAGGCAATATGCGTACGGGCTGCAGCGCTTGGGCAACCTCATCGTCTATACCACTTGCGGCGCCGGAACGTGGGGACCGCCGATACGCGTCGGGACGAATCCCGAGATCGTGCTGATTCAATTTGAGTAAGCGCGCCGCGAACCTCCATTCTGTAGTCCGCGAAGAGTGGTATAACTCGATTGCTTATCCGTGGCACAACCCATGTTTGCATCGCGCACGAATTGGCGGCTGGACACGAACCCCTTAACGCAGGCGCTCGAAGAACATTGGCGCAGCGGCAAGGAGCTATTGGATCTGACGGTTTCGAACCCCACGGCTTGCGGTCTCGCGTATCCGGAAGAGGAAATCGTCGGAGCGCTTGCCGACCCGCGTGCTCTCGAATACTGTCCGGAAAGCAAGGGGGTGCGTGAAGCGCGTGAGGCCGTCGCCGGCTACTACAGCGGGCGTTTGGGGTTTGCTGGGCCGGGAGATCGCGTCGATCCGGAACGCATCTTGCTCGCTTCGGGAACCAGCGAGTGCTACACCCACATTTTTCGGCTACTGTGTGAAGCGGGTGACGAGATTCTGGTTCCCGCACCCAGCTATCCGCTGTTTGAATTTCTCGCCGATCTCGCTGACATCCGGCTGGTTCCTTACCCGCTGGTCTACGATCATGGCTGGCAAATCGATTTCGCGTCGGTGCGCGCGGCGCTTACCCTGCGTAGCCGGGCGGTGCTGGTCGTGCACCCCAACAATCCGACGGGCTCGTTCGTCAAGCCGCGCGAGGCCGCCGAGCTTGCGGAGATTTGTGCTGCGCGCGAGATGGCGATTGTCGCCGACGAGGTTTTCCTCGATTACGCGGGAGGGCACGAGCCAGCGCGGACGTTTGCTTTTCACGATGCGGCGCTCACGTTCACGCTGAGCGGGCTTTCGAAGATTTCGCTCTTGCCGCAGATGAAGCTGGCCTGGCTGGTTGTGAGCGGCCCGTACGCGCTGGTTCATACTGCCGTGGAGCGCCTCGAAATCATCGCGGACACGTATCTTTCGCCAAGCACGCCGGTGCAACTCGCCTTGCGGAAGTTTCTCGCGCTGCGGAGCGGGCTTCAGGCGCAATTGCAGCAGAGAATTTCTGCAAATCTTGCAGCCCTCGATGTTTTGATTCGTGCATCGAAGCTCCTCACGCGCCTCGAACGGGAAGGCGGCTGGTATGCGGTTCTGCGCGTTCCGGCCACCGGCCCCGATGAAGCCTTAGCCGTTGACCTGCTCGAACGCTGCTCGGTTCTCGTGCATCCCGGGCACTTCTTTAATTTTTCAAGAGATGGTTTCCTGGTGCTCAGCCTGATTGCGCCCGAAAAGCATTTTCAAGAAGGGGTGTGGCGGCTGCGGGAATTCTTTGGCGGATGAATGTATGCGTGTGCGGTTCGTCCCGAGACGGCTGCAACGCTTCAGCGATAAATCTCCTTGCGGTGTCCAACGCCCAGGACGAGCACGACGAGGCGGTCGGCTTCAATTTTGCAGATAAGCTGGAAATCAGCCACGCGGTATCTCCAGAATTCCCCAAGGCGGGAGCCTTTGCTGCGTGTCGAGTTTGTTCAGTTCCCGGTCTGCGGCGACGGAGAGTTCAATCTTCCATGCCATGTCGCTTCATGACGTCTTCAAGGGGAATGGTGTCATCTTCGCCATTGCGTATACGTTCCAGCGCGCGCTCAGCGAGATAGATGTCTTCGAGATCTTCCAGGTGTTGCAGGATCGCCTCACGGGCGTAGAAGCTTTTGGTACGCCCTGTGCGGCGGGCAAGCTTCTCAAGACGTTTTTCGACGGAGTGCGGAAGTCGGATAGCTAACATATGTTCCTCGCTATACAAGTATAGCACACTGCAGCCCTGTCGCGAGTCAGGCTTCGGCCTCCAGGACGACGACGGGCTGGTAGGTGCGCGGCACGACAGCCTCAGCGATCGCAATCAAGCGTTCCTGCTGGCTGAAGACTCGGAGGCGCGCGGGCTTCCATTCGCCGGAATTGAGCTCCGCCGTAGCACCCTGCGCGACACTGACGCGGCCGGGTTGAATCTGCGCAAGCTGCACACTGAATTTTGAGCCGTGGCGAACGCGCTGTTCGAGAAGTGGCGGCACCGTGGCGCTCGGCAATTCGGGCAGCAGGCGCTCGAGCGGAATGATGTACCGCGCCAGGTTTCCTTCCGCGGTGGCGCGCTCGAGATCTTGCAACTTCGCTGCCTGGTCCAGCGTGAATTCGCCGACCGCGGTGCGGACGATTTCCGCCAAGTGCGCGCCGCAGCCCAGGGTCGCGCCCATATCGTGAGCCAGCGAGCGAATGTAGGCGCCTGCCGCGCATTCGATGGAAAACCTGGCGAGGGCTCCCACAACTTCGTTGACGTGAAAATCGTAAATTTCAATTTCAACCGCTTTCAGTTCGACGGGTTTTTTCTTCCGCGCCAGCTCGTGAGCCGGGCGTCCATGAATTTTTTTCGCGGAGTAAGGGGGCGGCGTCTGCGGAAAGAGGCCGACGCGCGCAGCCGCCAAGCGTTCGATTTCGGCCCTGTCGAGGACGGGATTGGTATCGGGGCCAAGCGGCGCGCCGTCTGCATCGTAGGTGTCGGTGGCGAAACCAAACCGGAATGTGGAGGTGTAGCGCTTGCGGCGCCCCGCATAAAACTGCGCAAGCCGCGTGGCGCGGCCCAGGAGCAGCACGAGCACGCCGGTCGCCAGCGGATCGAGCGTGCCAAGATGGCCGATCTGGCGGAATCCGAGAATGCGGCGAGCGGCGTCCACGACGTCATGCGACGTCTGGCCCTGAGGTTTGTCGATCACCAGGGCGCCGTCCAGCGGCGCGGGCTGAGGTTTTCGTGGCATGCAATCGGTTTCGTGCGCAAGCGGCCGCGGATCAGGGCGCGGGCTTCCTGGTCTGGCGCAGAAGCTCTTCGATCCGCTGGCTGTACTCCTCGGAGTGATCGAGGATGAAATGGATTTCCGGGGCGCGGCGAAGCTGGATGCGTTCGGTCAGTTCGTGGCGAATGTAACCGACGGCGGCCGCGAGACCCCTGATCGTGCTCTTCTGCTCGGCCTCATCTCCCATCACACTGACGAAGACTCGCGCGTGCTTGAGATCCGGCGTGACGCGGACTTCGGTGATGGTGACCAGGGCTGCGATGCGCGGGTCTTTCAACTCACCGGCGACCATAGTGCCCAACTCGTGGAGAATCTCCTCGGCGACGCGTTCATGCCGATGTCCCGGGATCGTCATCTTCGTCTCGCTCGATGATGGAATTCTGTTAATTTAGCCCTGCTTGCGTCATTATAGAACTTCCAATTCATGCCCGATCAAATCGCGGCCCAGATGCCGTTCGGAATCCTCCAGCACGTTGCGCAGCGATTGCTCGAGGTGCGTGTTGTTGTTGGAAAGACTCACGATGCCGACCACCGACCGCTGCCAGGAATCTTGCCCATCGAGCTCGGCCACGGCCACGTTGAACTTTCCCCGCAGCCGGTCTTTCAGGCTGCGCAGCACTTGCCGCTTGTCTTTGAGCGAGTGCGCCTCGGGAATATATATTTCCAGGGTGAGTAAACCGATTGGCATCGTCGTCCCTGTGAAATGGCCTGCGAACGGGACCCGCGTTCGGGTCCAGACGGAGATTAAGCCGAAGCTTCCGCCAGCACAAGTCTCTGCATATGGAAGCATTCGAGAACGTCCCCAACCTTGATGTCGTTGAAGTTGGAGACGCTCGCACCGCACTCAAAGCCGGAGCGGACTTCATTGGCGTCGTCCTTGAACCGGCGCAGCGAACTGATGCGCCCGGTATAGATCACGACGCCTTCGCGCAGCACGCGGACCTCGGCGTCGCGCTTGAGCACGCCATCGAGCACGTAACAGCCCGCGATCGTGCCGACACCCTTGACGCGGAACGTATCGCGTACTTCGGCGCGGCCCATATGCGTTTCCTTGAAAACCGGATCGAGCAGTCCGGTCATGGCCTTTTTGATTTCGTCGGAGACTTCGTAAATGATCGTGTGCGGCCGAACCTCGACCCCTTCGCGCTGCGCCAGATCGGAGGCCTTGCGATCAGGGCGGACGTTAAAGGCCACGACGATCGCGCCCGAAGCCGATGCCAGCAGGATATCGTTTTCGGTGACGGCGCCAATGCTGGCGTGAATAATCTTGAGCTTCACGCGGTCGTCGGATAGCTTGGGCAGCATCTCGCTCAATACTTCAACCGAGCCTTGCACGTCCGCCTTGATGACGAGCGGCAACTCCTTGACGTCCCCTGCTTTCAGTTGCTCGTGCAACTGGTCGAGGGTGATGCGTGCGCCCGCGGACCGTGCCAGAGTCGCCTCGCGGAGCTTGCCCTGGCGGAATTCAACAATGTGGCGCGCGCGCGCTTCATCCGCC
>WNFF01007952.1_pt1 | contig 16212 bp, 16 predicted proteins | sample 5400441 | NCBI WGS metagenome assembly WNFF01 (sample SAMN13153345, study PRJNA577476) | soil metagenome | isolation source: 120 cm saprolite under Douglas fir tree site 2 hole 3 replicate 1 | place: USA:California | collected 2015-04-18 | reverse complement strand
CACGCGCCCCGCGTCACCAGAAAATCCCCCAGCACCAGCGCATCCATCTTCGTCCGCAAAAAGCAATCAATCGCTTCCTCCGGCCGGCAAACGATCGGCTCGTTGTCGTTGAACGAAGTATTCAGCACCACCGGCACGCCCGTTAAATCACGAAACGCGGAAATCAGCGCGTGATAGCGCGAATTGGCCTCGCGCGTAACTGTCTGCAAGCGCCCCGTGCCGTCCACGTGCGTCGGCGCCGGGATCAGCGCCCGCTTTTCCGGCCGCACCGGATACGCCAGCGTCATAAACGGCGAAGGGTGCGCCATTGCAAACCACTCGCCCGTCGCCTCCGCCAAAATTGATGGCGCAAACGGACGAAAAATCTCCCGGTGCTTGATTCGCCGGTTCAGGATTTCCTTCATATCCGCCCGCCGCGGATCGGCCACAATACTGCGATTCCCCAGCGCCCGCGGCCCCCACTCCGCGCGCCCTTGAAACCATCCCAGTATTTTCCCATCCGCGATAATCGCCGCCGCGCGTTGGGTCAACTCCTGCATTGGCAATTCCGCGACGCTGTAGCCCTCGCGCCCAATGCCGCTCGCCTCAATCGCCGCGCGAATCTCCGCCGCCGGAAATCCCGGCCCCCAATACGCATGATCCATCACAAACGAGCGCGGCTGGCCCAGCTTTTGATGCCAGACGTAATACGCCGCGCCTACCGCAAGCCCCCCATCGCCCGCCGCCGGTTGCACGTACACCTGCTCAAATGGCGTGCTCTCGAAAATGTTCCCGTTCGCCACGCAGTTGAACGCCACGCCACCCGCGAGGCAAATCGATTTCAGCCCGGTCGCCTTCGCCAACTTCCCCAGCATCCCCAGATAAACCTCTTCCAGCCGCACTTGCAGCGACGCCGCCAAATTCCGGTGGCGCTGCTCCAGCGGCTCTTCTGGCAACCGTGCCGCACCCAACCGCCGCGACATCTCCTCAGAAAAAAGTTTCCCCAGCGCCGGAGTCTTGTCCGCCTCCGCCCAACTCATTTCCGGCCCGGTGCGCTGGTGCACAAAATAATCCAGTCCCAGTCGGAATCCGTTGCCGTTTCCATTCGCGTCAAATCGCACCATGTCGCGAAATGTCTCCAGCCGCTCCGGCTCGCCGTAGGCCGCCAGCCCCATCACTTTGTATTCGTCGCCGAATTTCAGAAATCCCAGGTACTGCGTCACCGCCGTGTAATACAGTCCCAGCGAGTGCGGAAACGCAATCGCATCCGCAATCTCCATGCGGTTTCCGCTTCCGCTTCCCCACATCGTGCTCGCAAAATCTCCAAGCCCGTCAGCGGAAAGCAGCGTCGCCCGCTCGAACGGTGAAACGAAAAACGCGCTGGCCAGATGCGCCTGATGGTGCTCAATCCGGTGAAATTCCGCCGTGATCGTTTTCGGATCGCTGTCAAACGCCGCCGCCAGCGCCTCGCGTATCCCGGTGAACTTTGCGAGCACCTTGGCTCGTCCGCGCGCAAACGACGGCATGCGCAGCGCGTAGAAAAGTTTTGTCCCCAGCCGCGCAAACGGATTCCGCGGCACCGCGACGTGATCGATTTCCTCCAGCTTCAGCCCCGCTTCTCGCAAGCAGTAGCGAATCGCCTGCGAAGGAAATCCTGCGGCGTATTTCACTCGGTTGAATCGCTCCTCCTCCACCGCGGCCACAAGCGCACCGTCGCACACCACGGCCGCCGACGCGTTCCCGTGGTACGCATTGATGCCCAGAATATTCATGCAGGAGAGTCAGTGTACAGCAAGGCGACCAGCCAGCCGCTCTTCAAGTCGACCTCATAGGCCGCAGCCCCAAACGCTATAGGTTCCGCCGGCACCATTCATTCATCACGTAAATCGACCAAGGCCGCGACCACGAAGTCTTGCCCGCAAGAAAAGTACTCCACACCTCGCGCACTCCGTCGCCGTTAAGATACGCCGCCAGACTCGGCGCCACCTCCGCAAAGCTCGCCTCCAGCCGCTTCCGCAGCGGGCCGCGCAGCCATTCTTCCCACGGCAGCGTGAATGTCCGCTTCTTCTGCTTCAAAATGTCCTGCGGCAGCAAATCCGCAATCGCCTCGTTCAGCAACGCTTTCGGTTGCGCATCGCGCCGCCGCGCCGCCGCGGGAAGCGCGCCCACAAACTCCACCAGCGGCGTATCCAGCAGCGGCACGCGCACTTCCAGCGATCGCGCCATGCTCACCGAATCCGTATCCCGCAAGAGAGTGCTGGCCATATAGCTGCGCATCTCCAGCCACGAAACACTGCCCATCCCTTCCAGCTTCCGCGCTCCATCCGCCGCTCTTTCCAGCCAGCCCAGCCAAGTTGGCTCCAGCGTCACACCGTCAGCACCCACCGTGCTCGGCCGGAATCGCGGGTCGATCAATCGCGACAACTCGGCGCCCACCGGAAACAATGCCCGCGTGAAAAAATAGGGATGCGGCAACGCATCCGGCGTTAACCATGCGGCAACCGCTTTGCGCGCCGCGTCCGGGCTGCCCCTGTTTGTAATCACCGCGCGCAGCAGCGGTGCAACCACTTTCCGCAGCGGCAGCGGCGCGAACCACGCCATCTGAATCAGTCTCTTGATTCGGGGCGCATCCGCGAACGTCGCATAACCTCCAAAAAGTTCATCGCCCCCCAGCCCGGACAGTGCCACCTTCAGTCCTGCTTCCCGTGCCGCCCACGACACAAAATACGTGTTAATTCCATCCATGCTCGGCTGGTCCAGCGCCGCTACACCTTCGTCGAGCCTGGATACCACCGCATCGCCTTCCAGCGGAATTTCGCGATGCTTCGTTCCGCAATGTTTGGCGACGCTGCGTGCCAGCGGCGCTTCATCGTACGGTGTTCCCGGAAAGCTGAGCGTGAATGTACAAATTCCCGCTCGCGCGCGTGCCGCAAGCGCCGCAAGCGCGCCGGAATCCAACCCGCTGGAAAGAAATAATCCCACCGGAACATCCGCAACCAGGTGCGCACGCACCGCGTCTTCCAGCCGTGGCCGCAAACTTCGCACTGCGGATGAAAAATCTCTTGTTGTTCGCGCCTCCTTCGCAGCCACGCTCCGCGTGGCGTCCCACCAGGCTCGCGCGCGCGGCATGCGCCGCCGTTCCGGCACGTACAGCAGCATGCGGTGCCCGGGCGGAAGCGAAAATACTCCGTCCAGCAGCGTCACCGGTTCCGAAACACCGCCGAAGAGGAAGTAGGACGTCAGCGCGTCGTGCGAAACTTTTTTCGGCGCCATTCCCCCGGCCATCAGCGCGCGAATTTCTGAGGCGAACGCGAATCCATCGCTGGTCTGCGTGTAATACAAAGGCTTGATGCCCAGCGGATCGCGCGCCAGGAAAAGCAGCGGCGCCGTGGCATAGCGCTTCCGCAAATCCAGGAGCGCCAGCGCGAACATTCCGCGCAATTCCTCCAGGCAGTCCTCGCCCCATTCTTCCCACGCGTGTACCAGGATTTCCGTGTCGGATTGAGTACTGAATCGATGCCCGGAAAGCGTCAGGCGTTCGCGCAATTCCCGGTAGTTGTAGAGTTCCCCGTTGAAAATCACCGCCACGTCGCGCGTTTCATTCCACACGGGTTGGTGGCCGGTCTTCAGGTCGATGATGCTGAGGCGCCGCATGCCCAGCGCCAGGCCCGGAGCGCGCGCTTCGTTGACGAGAAATCCGTCATCGTCCGGTCCGCGATGCCGCATCGCCGCAGCCATCGCCCGCACTTGCGACTCGGCCTCGGAGGCGCGCCCCGCAAACGCGATTCCGCAGATGCCGCACACGCTTTACTTGATCTCCGGCGCGCGAAAGAACGTCGTTCCGGCTCGTATGACTTGGGAGCGCAATTGAAAGCGCGGAATCTTCAACCGGTGATCGGCGTACCACCCCAGAATAATCCGCAGCAATAAAAATACGACGAACGCAAACGCCGACGCGAAAAGCGAGAAAAACGACTCGCGTTCCAGCAGCAGCGTCCAATTAACGCTTTCTTCCCAACCAGGAACAGTCTGGTCCAGAATCCAGCGCAGGTGAAGCCCTTGCATTGGCAGTCGCGCCAGCCGCACGTGCGCAACCTTTTCGTAGCTGTATGCCTTGGAATAGTTGGGCACCGCGCTGGTGGCTTCCGCAAGCACTGCTGGATTCCGCAGCTCTTCGCGCGTCACCAAGTGCCCCTTGGAGTCGCGCAGCAGAATCCGGTACGCTGGATCGGCGACCACCCAGCGCCCATCAATCAGCACTTCCGCGACCACGTGCTTCGTCTTGTTGTCGGGAGTCAGCAATAGCAGACGCCGCGCGCTCAGGCCGTTGCTGCGTGCAAGGTTCAGAAACGCATTCGTGGCCGTTCCGCAGACGGACAAGAGCTGCTGGTAATTTAGCGTTGTTTGTGGATCGCGCCCTGGCAGCGCGGATGGATCTGAGGCCACGATGCGTGGCGGGCCCTTCCGCATCCAATCAAGAATGGCCTCCGCTTGCCGCTCGGCGGGCTCCGAGTCGGGAACGATGGCGTCTGAAAACCCGTCCAGATACCTCCGAACCGAGAATTCCCAGCCTCCCGAATAAACCACGGCCATCAAGGCGACGAGGAGCAGCGAATTCACGCTCCACCAAACTCCGCGAAAGATGCGATGCCGTCGAGTCGGCAAAACACCACCCTCAGCGCAGCAGTTCAACAGTCTGCTTTTCGTCCTTCACCAACTGCTCGTACAACTTCTCCATCTCTTGCGCCGGCCCCTCCCAATCGAGCCGCGCCGCGGCTTTTCTGCATCCCGCGGTCAGCCGCGCGTGAAGTCCCGGCTCCCACAATACACGAGCCAGGGCCTGCGCCAGGGCCGCCGCATCGTGCGCCACCACCAATCCTGCAACATCCGCGAGCAGCGGCGCGATCCCGCACTTGTCCGTGACCACCACCGGCGTGCCCGCGGCTACCGCTTCACCCGCGGTATTCCCGAAATTTTCATTTTGGGAAGGCAACACAAAAACGTCCGCGTCCCTGTAAGCGCCCCACTTTTGCTCGCCATACGCCGCGCCGCTGAGGTGCACGCGCGGCGAAATTCCCAGCTCGCACGCCATTTGCTGGAGGTTCTTTTTCATCCCGCCATCATCAGGCCCTGCAAACACCAGGCGCATATCCGCATCGCGCTCCGCCTCGCAAAGGGACGCAAACGCTTGCAGCAGAACATCCGGGCTTTTCTTTTCGGATAGACGCCCGAGGTAAAGGACAACTTTGGCGGTTTCTGGGATACCCGCCCTGGCGCGAAATTTTCCTCGCTCCGGCAACGTCCCCGGCACTTCCACTCCGTTACGTCGTATCAGAATTTTTTCCGCCGGCAATCCCGAAGCGGCAAGCTCCGCTCCTTCCTGTGGTGAGGTGGCGACGATTTTCCCTGAACCCCGCAGCATCTTTTGCCCCAAGGTTAAATGATACATTCGTTTCAGCAGAACATTCCTGACAATTGGTACGAACATGCCAATGGGTTCAACAACGTAGGGAATTCTGCTGCGCCGGCAGGCCGCCGCGACCGCCGGCCCCAGGAAATCGTAGAGTCCGAAAATGTGTATTACGTCGAAGTTCCGCAATCGCGCGCGGCAAAATCTTGCAATCCCGGGATTCCAGCTCAGCGCCCGGAAGTGCAGCCAGTTCGGCAGGTAAATCACCTCGATCCCGCTTTCCTCCAGCCGCCATCCCCAAGCCGATCGCTCCGCGCTGCTCCCCGCCGCCGCCCAAGCGCGCGACTGCAAGCCCCAGTCCGCTGTCAGCACCGTCACATGATGCCCCAGCTTTGCAAGCTGTCGCGATAGCGACCGCACTTTTACCGGCGGCCCCCCAAATTCAAGAAATGGGAAATAAGTCTGCGTAACGTTCAGGATTCGCATAGGTCGCGCAAAATCTTTTTAAGCGATTTCGCGAAAACATCGAATCGGAATTCACGCTCCACCCGCTCGCGCCCGCGCGCTCCCATCTCGCGTCCCAGCACGGGATCGGTCAGCAGCGTTTCCAGCGAGGTCGCCAGTTGCCCAGCGTCACCGTGCTGCACCAGATATCCCGTTTTTCCGTCATCGATCACTTCCGGCGCGCCGCCGTGCGCGCCGCCGATCACCGGCTTGCCGCACGCCATGGCTTCCAGATACACCAGCCCAAAACCTTCTCCGCGGCTTGGCAGCGCGAAAATCTCGCAGGCTTGGTAGCACGCCGCAATCTCCGGATATGTCAGCCCGCTCAAAAAATGCACGTGCCGCAGGACTCCGCGGCCATCCGCGATCTGCTCCAGCCACCCCTGATCGTCGCCCTCGCCCACGGCAACCAGTTGCAGGTCCGGCCACTCGGTCAGCAGACGCGGCAGTGCCTCCGCGGCTTGGCAGCGCGAAAATCTCGCAGGCCTGGTAGCACGCCGCAATCTCCGGATATTTCAGCCCGCTCAAGAAATGCACGTGCCGCAGGACTCCGCGGCCATCCGCGATCTGCTCCAGCCACCCCTGATCGTCGCCCTCGCCCACGGCAGCACGCGAATCCGCTCGCGCGGAACGTCCTGCTGGCTGGCTACCTGATTTGCTGTGTCATTGGTCGGGGCAATAATCAGGTCGGCACTGCGCAGCGCGCGGCGCCGCAAAATCGAAAGCGGCTCCCACACTTCCAGCCCGTGGGTCCAGACAATGGATTTGGCGCGCCGCGCGAAGAATTTCGCCCCTTGCGCAACCGGCGCGAGAAAAGGATGCCCCGCAACTATTAACTTTGCGCGCCGCCGTGCGGCTCGCGCCGCCGTTGCGCTGAACCGCGCTTTGCCCCGCGCGCTGCCGGTAAACACGAATTCGCGCGTCCCCACCGTCATGCGGTGCAATTCAGGCGAATCGTTCAGGCTCAGCAGCAGGCACTCCATCCCGTGGCTCGCGGCAAATTCATTCATCACCGCGGCAACGTGCCGCCCCGCGCGCTGCACTCCGCCGGGCGTATCCAGCTCAGAGAAGAGTCCAAGGAGCACGCGTCGAGTCTGCCAAGCGCCGCACCGGAACACAAGATGCCGCTTGCCCGCGGTTTCCGTCTGCGATCTAGGCAGCCGTGTGGTTGGTTACAACGCCGGCGAGATCGGCGAAGCGGTCGAGATAAATGTCAGCCGGGTATGCCGCGCGGTCGTGCAAGCCGAAACCATAGTTCACCGCTGCGGCTTGCGTGCCTGCATTGCGCGCCGTCTGCACGTCCACTTCAGAATCGCCGACAAGCAGCGCTTCACGTGCCGCAATGCCAAACTCTCGCAGGATTTGGTTCGCGCCAAACGGATCGGGCTTTTTCGATTCAAAACTGTTGCCCCCATAAATCGCGCGAAAATATTTTCTCAGCCCCAGCGAATTCAGAATGCGCCCACTGATGCGCGCTGGTTTGTTAGTCAGCACGGCCATGGGGACGCGGCTAAGTTGCGCTAATGTTTCCGCAACGCCGGGATACGCGCAGGTGTTATCCATTTTGTGTTCTTCGTAATAGCCGAGAAAAAATTGCAGCGCGCCCTTTAGCTTGCGGCGCGCCATGCCCGATGTAGCCGGAAATTGTTTCCGACGCAAGCTGTGGCCGTTTCAGCTCGCGCAGCATGGCGTTCACGGAATGGATCAGGTCCAGCTTGGAATCAATCAGCGTTCCGTCCAAATCAAAAATCAGCGCGCGCACCGGAGGAGATTTAATGTCAGCCATAAACCTTCATTCTAATACGGCGGGTTGTGGTGCGCATGGCGGGTTGGCCTCGCTTACCCGCAGCAAGCACCGGGCACAAACAGCAGGCAACCTCAGCCACTCCGGGCGTTTTCTGAAACGCGCGTTGTTCGCGTAAAATAGAGGGCTTCGCATGCTGCTCAGACTGACACCGGAGACCCCATGGCCCAGGTTCATCCCTTTCGCGCCTTCCGCTACAATCCGGCGCGCGTCGCGTTTGACCGCGTGCTTACCCAGCCGTACGACAAAATTTCACTGGCCATGCAGGAGAAGTATTATGCTGCCGACGCGCACAACCTGATCAGCATCGAGAAGGGGCGCGTTTTTCCGAACGATTCTGCTCAAAATAACGTCTACACGCGGGCGGCTGCCGCACTGGAAGATTGGATCCGCGAGAACATTGTCGTGCAGGACCCGGCCCTTTCGTTTTACGGCTACACTCAGGAGTACACCGTTCCAGGCTCCGAAGAGCGCCGCATGCGCCGCGGCTTTATCGGCGCGGGCAAGCTCGAGGATTATTCTGCCGGTATTGTTTTTCGCCACGAACAGACTCTTTCCGGTCCGAAAGCAGATCGCCTGGAACTCTTTCGCCATACGCGCACGCACACCGGCCAGCTTTTTATGCTGTATTCGGACGCAGAGCGCCGCGTCGACGCGATTCTCGCCGAAGCGGAATCAATCGCAGCTCCCGCCACCGAGCTGCGCGACGAATACGGCGTGGTGCATCGCCTGTGGGTCATCGCCGATGCGGAGCGCGTGGCCGCGATTGCGCAGGCGATGGCGGAGCAAAAACTGGTCATTGCCGACGGCCATCATCGCTATGAAACTGCGGTCAATTACCGCAACGAGCAGCGCAGCCAAGCCGGCCACGTGGATCCCAACGTGGCCTACGAATTCGCGATGATGACTTTCATCAATACGCGCAGCGAAGGGCTGACGATTTTGCCGACGCACCGCGTGGCGGCCAACCTGCACGATTTTTCCTGGCGCAGTGTGCGGCGTCACCTCGAGCCGTGGTTCACCGCGGAAGCGTTTTTGTTCCGCAACGAAGGCGAGCGAAGCGAAGCGCGCGGCAAATTCTTACATCGCCTCACCGAAACGCGCGCGCAGCGCTCCATCGGGGTGTATCCGGCAGCGCACGGTGCAAAGCGCGCCTACTACGTGCTTGCGCTGCGGCCCGGCACCGACCTGGCGCAGTTGCTGCCCAACGTCTCGCCGCTGCAGCGCGAGCTCGACGTTGTGCTGCTTCACGAAGGAATCCTGGAGCCAGCCTTGGGAATTACGCAGCAAGCGGTCAAGTCGGAGAAAAACCTTACGTACGAGCGCGAAGCCTCGGCTGCCTTGGAGGCGGTGGACAGTGGAGCTGCACAGATCGCGTTTCTGCTGAACGCCTGCAACGTGGAGCAGGTGATGCGCATTGCCACCGCTGGCGAAGTGCTGCCACAGAAATCCACCGACTTTTATCCCAAGCTGCTGAGCGGAATCACCATGTACCGGATTGAAGGCGGAGCGAAGTAGAGTGGCGAGCCACTGCCCCCTCCCCCCTTTTTGTAACTGCACATTCTAAAGGACTTAGAAGCGGAGTGTCTCCAAGTGCGGAAGTTAAAGGACTTACGGAGACGGGTTCTGACAAAAGAAGACCCGCATCTGTCAGTGAGCGCTCGGTGGAGTGAGGTCTGGGAAGGCCAAGTTTTTCCTGGTATCACACCAAATTGTTGTCCGAATGATGTTCGTCACCAGGGAACGTTTTGATACGCGTCATCCGGGCATAAGCACCAAAATTTTAGGTCTACAATCGTTGGGTGGACCACCATACAGTCGCGGTCGTAAGCATCACAGGCACCTGTCTCGATGTGCTTGGTAGTCTCTATCTGGCCTACGACCTATTAGGCGGACAACACGGTCCGTTGCGACTGCTTACCCGTGCGGTAACGTACTCCCTTGTGTTCGGCGTCGGCTACGGCCTTGGCCTTGGTCTCTTCTTTGGCCTGGTTTCCGGTATTGCGACTGGTATCACCCTGTCGATTGAATTCAGTCGAGCCTCTCGTGGGCTAGATCATTACTCCTTACCTTGGGAAGGATTGTTCTCCGCCATCAGGGGGTTCGCTTTCGGAGCTGGACTGTACAGGATTTTGGGCTTCGGATTCGCAATCGCATTTGCCATTCTCATCACCATCGGCCAAATATTCGCCTACTCTCGCGGCCTGCGTCCTGCCATGGACTATGCAGCGTCGCGCCGTCCACGGCTAACGCGTCGTCAGTTTTGGGGAACGGTGATCCGCACTGTCGGCTACATGGTCACCGCCCTTATCTGCAGCGCCTTCATCCATCACGTGGACCACGCCTGGTCTTTTGCCATTCGCGTGGGGTTGGTGACCGGTATTGTCACCGGCGTGGGAGCGACGGTCAATCCTTACATCGAATACTACGCCGATAATCTCCCGGAGCGATGGCTTGGGGTATTCGGCATTGGACTCATCCTTTGCGGTTTTGCCCTGCAATCCCTTCAATATTGGCTGGCACTATTTGATGTACGTGTGACTTAGGCGGGCATTCAGCAACAAACAAATGTCGTAGTGTGTTAAGGCGCTGCCTGGAGCGGCGGGAGAGCGGGCGCGAATTCGACTCGGCGGCGATATACAGGCCCCAAAACTTCTCGGCAAGATACAGCCGGTCTATCCGGCGGCAGCCAAGGCCGCTGGCGTCGAGGGGACCGTGATTCTCCATGCGATTATCGGAATGAAAGGCGATCCGTTGTCGCTGCGCGTGGTCAACACCCAGGTCGACCCCGAACTGGCGCGTGCCGCTGTCGAAGCCGTCAGCAAATGGCGCTACAGCCCAACGCTTCTGAATGGCGATCCGATCGAAGTCGATACGACCGTAACGGTGAATTTCAAGCTCCTGCCCTAGAAAAGAAGTCATCGGGCACTCTTCCACAACTCTGCGTCGGATTCTGTATTTTCGGAAACGTCAATACATCTGCTATGGCCCTGTCCATCGAGACAGGTAGATAGTGGGCACAACAGCGTGCGGCGATGCTGCGCGGCGAGGCCGCAGGTCTACACTGGCGGGAGATGAGGTCGGAGATATGAGACGCGTTTTGATTTCGATCGTGGCGGTGCTGGTCGTGCTGCTGTGCGCGCAGAATTTGGCGGCGCAGAGAAAGGGCGCCGGCGTGCTGAGCGGCGTGGTGCTGGGGCCGGATGACAAGCCGGTACCGCATGCCAGCGTGACGTATCAGTCGTCGGCGGGAATCGCGCCGCACGCGGTGCGCGCGGATTCGCAGGGACATTTTACGATCTCGAAATTGCGCCCGGACAATTACGATTTGCGCGCTTCGGGCAAGGGAGTGTTCAGTGAGTGGGAGAAGAATGTGACAGTGCGCTCGGGGCAGACGAAGTCGGTGACGCTGCGATTGATTTACGCGAAGGAGATTCCGAAGGCGTATACGAAGAGCAAGGCGAAGCAGTAGCAGCAAAAGCTGAACGTTATGCCGATCCATCCATCGACGCTTGGGACCTATGCAACCCTCTAGTTCCCTTCCACGCTTGTTAATAACAATAGTCCTCGCCGCCGTGTTTGCCTTTCGCGTGCCTGTCTTCGTCGACCGTCGAGAGTACTCCAGTGCAGTCTACAACTGGGTCAAGAATCCCACGCTTGAAAACGGAGCAGCTGTCGCAAGGGAAAGCGTTAAGAACCGACGCATCGCGCTTATATCGCATTTGGCGGCCGGAGGTATCTTGTTCGTGCTCATAAGTGTGGGTTGGTCCTTATTCGCGCGACGATCGGCGAAACCAGGTAAGTCGTCGACAGATCTTCCCGTCCAATAATCCAGAAAGCATCAGGTAAACAAGATCGCCGCACTCCAAACTATTGCATTAAGAGGTGCTGGAGTTCGGCGAGGTCGTCGGGGGCTACGTCGGAGACGGCGCACATTTCCATGCCGGACTTGCGCCAGTCGATCCAGTGATAGCCGAGCTGGGAGCCGGAGAGCGGCTCGGAATCGGGCTCCGTGGTGGGCCAGACGAAGACGTTGATGAGATGCTTGCGATGCGCGTAGACAAGCACGGCGACGGTGCGGCCGTGGACGACGTCGAGGCGGCCGCCCTGCAGTGGAAATCCTTCATTCACAAAATCGTGGACCGGCGGAGCGAAGTCGAGCTTGCCGTCGAACCACGGCTTTACAGTGTGCTGATCGGTGGACTGAACATCTTCAAGATGGCCGGGCTGAAGGGAACGCAGATGCGCGTCCACGATAGCGGAGGCCAGCGCGGTTTCGCCGCTGCTGCCGCGCAGGACCGGGAACAGACGCCAGCCGAGGAAGACGGCGAGGAGAAATGTGGCGGCAATCGCGAGCCAGCGCCAAGGCGCCGGATTTCTCAACGGAATGACAGAGGGGCGGGCGGAAGCGCCAAGCTGCGTTTGCAACTCTTGGCGCAGCGTGAGCGGAGCGCGTTCGTACAGGCCGGCGCGCTGGAGGGAAGAGCGCAAATTTTCGTTAGCCTCGAGAGCAGCGACGCAATCGGGGCAGGAAATCAAGTGGCGCTCAAAATCGGCGGCGCGCGCGGCGTCCAGTTCGCCATCGAGATAACCGTGGAGAACGGTTTGGGTGAGCTCACAACTCACGGCCGGCCTCCTGTTTGTGCTGCGCGGCGGACTGAGTAAGAACGCGCTGCAGGCGCTGGCGAGCGCGGGCGAGCGCGGACATCACCGTACCGATGGGAGCGGAGGTGATGGCGGCGATTTCTTTATAAGAGCAGCCTTCGAGTTCGCGCAGGATCAGCACTTCGCGAAAGCGCACGGGAAGCTCTTCGAGCGCGCGGGTGAGACGCTCGCGATTGTCGCCAGCAATGGCCAGCGCTTCGGGGGTTACGCTGGGCTGCGGGTGCAACTCTTCATCGAATTCGGTCGTCAAGTCCACGGAACGATTTTTCTCCAGCCAGGTATAGCAGGTGTTGCGCACGATCTGCAAAAGCCAGGCGCGGGCGTCGCCCCCGTGAAAGCCGCGGAAGAAGCGCAGCGCGCGCAGCATGGCTTCCTGCGCAACGTCCTCCGCGTCGGCGCGGCCATGCATGAGCCAACGCGAGAGGTTAAAGGCAGCGTCGACGTGCGGCAGCACGAGCTGCTCGAAGCGCGCCCGGTCCTGCGAATCCAACACGTCCCAACCTTTCCCTTCCACACCTGGGCTCATAAGGGGAACCGCCTGGACATCGATTTTATTCCCAGTTTATGCGAATGACGCAGCGATTTAAAAAAATTCAGCGAGCTGGAATAAGCGTGCAGCACGAATGGTCTGCACAAACGAAACACGTCCCAGAGCGGCGCGAGCAATTTGAGATGCCTCTCGACTCGCGCCGCTCTGTAAAACAAATGGACGCGTTTCCAACACGAGGACGTGTTCGGGAGAGCGGAATGACGATGAAAGTGAAAGATGAGATTTTGCACGACCACAACCAGGATGGAATCGATCGCCGCGGATTTCTGAAGTGCATGGCCTGGGCGGGAACGGGCGCACTGTGCGTGATGCAAGGCGGCGTGCTGAAATCGTACAGCTTGAGCCGGCTTTCGGATTTGGGACCGAGCGCGGCGCCGGGCGAGCTGAGCTTCGTGCAGATCAGCGACAGCCACATGGGATTCAACAAGCCGGCGAACCCTGACGTAGCGGGAACGCTGAAGGCCGCGGTGGACAAGATCAATGCGCTGTCGAATGCGCCGGAGTTCTTGCTGCATACGGGAGACATCAGCCATTTGTCGAAGCCGGAAGAGTTCGACACCGTGGACCAGATTTTGAAGGCGACGGGCAAGGAGGTTTTCTTTGTGCCGGGCGAACACGACGTGTTGAACGATGACGGGGCGCAATTTCGAGAGCGTTACGGCAAGGGTGCGAAGGGCGCGGGCTGGTACAGCTTCGAGAAAAAGGGCGTGCACTTCATCGGGCTGGTCAACGTGATGAACCTGAAGGCCGGAGGGCTGGGAACGCTGGGGCACGAGCAGCTCGAGTGGCTGGAAGACGACGTGAAGCACTTGAAGTCGAGTACTCCGATTGTGGTGTTCGCGCACATTCCGCTGTGGACCGTGTATCCGGACTGGGGCTGGGGCACGGACGATAGCGCGCAGGCGTTGGCATACCTGAAGAAATTCGGTTCGGTGACGGTGCTGAACGGGCACATTCACCAGACGATGCAAAAGGTGGAAGGCAACGTGACATTTCACACCGCAGCCTCGACGGCATTTCCGCAGCCGCAGCCGGGCAAGGCGGATTCGCCGGGACCGATGAAAGTGCCGGCGGAGCAGTTGCGCAGCGTCTTGGGAATTACCGACGTGAATTACGTTCGCGGGCACCAGGCCCTCGCGGTGGTGGACTCTTCGCTGGCTTGAGGGCTGGAAGAGCATCGCGCGACGAATTCAACTAAAAGAAAAGAGAATGGGAGAAAGGTCATGAGGAGACGTATGTGGGTTTTAGCTTTGGCGGCGCCAGTGATTGCGGCGGCCGTGCTGTTAGTAAGCGGTTCGCGAGGGTTTGGGGCGAGTGCGGGACAGGCACAGGCGTCGAGCGTGGAGGTGAAGATCGACAACTTCAGCTTTGGGCCGGCGACGCTGACAGTGGCGGCGGGAACGACGGTGACGTGGACGAACCGCGACGACATCCCGCACACCGTGGTCAGCGACGATAAAGTGTTCAAGTCCAAGGTGCTGGACACGGACGAGAAGTTTTCGTACACGTTCACGAAGCCGGGAACATACGGTTATTTCTGCTCGATACACCCGAAAATGACCGGCAAGGTGGTAGTGCAGTGACGGGTGTCGCAAAGGCGTTCGATCCCGGTACAGTGCTGCTGGCAAAGCACGCGCAGCACGTCGTGCTGGTGCATTTCCCGATCGCGCTGTTCATCACCGGAGTGGCGTTTAACTGGGCCGGCCAGTGGACGAAGCGCAAGGCGTTGGCGGAGGCGGCTTACTACAATCTGCTGATTGCGGCCGTTTCGACATTGCCGGTTGTTGCTACGGGCTTGCTTGCCTGGCAATTCCAGTTGGAAGGGGAGAGGCTGAAGGGGATCCTGTTACTGCACTTGGTAATGGGCTGTGCTTCCACAGTGTTGATCTGTGCGGTATGGTGGGTGCATTTTCGGGCGCGGCGACGAGGGTTGGCAGTGCCGGGATACCTGCGGACGCTCGAAGGCGTGGCGGTGTTAGTTGTAGGGCTGACCGGGCACTTGGGCGGGTTTCTAAGCGGAGTAAGTGGTGCGTAATCTTTCGCTAAGGTGCTTGTTGTCAGCAATATACAGGCAAAGCGATAGAGCTGACTCGTAGAGCACTAGTACCACGACCTGGGTACCCTGTTTCGTGGCTCGGGCGGCCCATTGAGGCGTGCAGACGCGTCCCGTAGTGTGCTAAGAACGGGTTGGGGGCCGCGCGGGGACAGCGGCCTCGAAAGGGGTCGTGTGCGAGCTACCCAACCCGCCAAGTTCTTCGCGGCAAGAGTTCTTCCCTCCAAACGCCTCACGCCAGCCATGACGGTTGGCGTGAGGCCAGCAGAAACAGCGCATCCGTGAAAAGATAGGAACGTAACTTGCCGTTGCCATGAGCGGAGGCACGCGTAGGAGAGGGCTGAGACGAGTCTTTTCAGGGACTTGCGGGACGAGATGCTTCGGCTAACTGAGCGATTTCGGGGACACCTGACGGCTGTGGCAGACATTGGGCCGGCTACGGTCTTCATGTTGGGCGTCCTGCTGACACTCGCGCCGGGGCTGGAGGCATCGAAAGCGGCCGGGCCTACGGCAGCCAACCTGAAGCCGGACACCGTCACGGCATTCAACGAATATGTGAAGTTGGCCGACGCGCGTAACCAGGACGAGCTGCAACGCGGGACGAGTTTGCTGTGGATCGATGGCTTGCCGGAGAGCCAGCGGGCGCAGGCGTACGAGGCGCTGAAGCGCGGCGAAGTCAAGATGCAGAAACTGCAAACGCTCGAGAGCGGAGAAAAGATCCCGTGTCGCGGCGGGATGATCCATCATTGGGTGGGCGCGGCTTTTGTTCCGGGAGCGAAGCTGCAGGACGTGTTGGGAGTGCTGCAGGATTACGATCAGCACGCACAGTTTTACGCGCCAGACGTGGAGCGGTCGAAGATCCAATCGGACGACGGCGATCACTTTTTGGTGTTCCTGCGCTTTCGGCGGCACAAGGTGATCACCGTGGTGCTGAACACGCAGCACGACGTGCGCTATTTTCGCGATTCACAAACACGAGAGCACAGCCGAAGCTCGGCAGTGCGCATCGCGCAAGTCGAAAACGCCGGCAAGAACGACGAGCGCGAGAAGACGCCGGGCGAGGACGGCGGATTTCTGTGGCGCATGGAGACGTGGTGGCGCATGGAAGAGCGCGATGGCGGAGTCTACCTGCAGAGCGAAGTGGTTTCGCTGACGCGAGACATACCCACCGGATTGGGATGGCTGATCGGGCCGTTCGTCACGAGCATTCCGAGAGAGACGCTAACGTTTACGTTGGAGGCAACGCG
>WNFF01003807.1_pt1 | contig 16212 bp, 20 predicted proteins | sample 5400441 | NCBI WGS metagenome assembly WNFF01 (sample SAMN13153345, study PRJNA577476) | soil metagenome | isolation source: 120 cm saprolite under Douglas fir tree site 2 hole 3 replicate 1 | place: USA:California | collected 2015-04-18 | reverse complement strand
AACGAATCCGAGACATCACGCGAAGGGCCAAGGGCGTCAGCATCAAGGCGACAATGGAAGAACTGGCTCGGTATATGTTGGGCTGGCGCGGCTATTTCGGCTTTTGCGAAACGCCCGAGGTCCTGATTGCTCTCACTCGCTGGGTCCGCTTGCGACTGCGGGCTGCCTTCTGGCGCCAGTGGAAAACACCACGGCGTCGGCGAGCGGCACTCATCGCGCTGGGAGTCTCGGGGCAATTGCGCAACATGGCCGGCAGCGGCCGTGGACCCTGGCATCTCGCCCGGAGCAAAGCCCTCTCTGTGGGACTCTCCAATGCCTACTTCAAATCGCTCGGTCTCCCGTCCTTGATCAAAGCTGGTTAGCGTAACTTCTCGAACCGCCGTATACGGACCCGTACGTACGGTGGTGTGGGAGGGGTGGAGCCGCGAGGCTCCCCCCTATCCCGATCTGTGGCCCGTTGCTGCCCTGGGAGCGTGCCGCGACACGTCCGCAGCTGGCGAAAGCTGACGCAGCATCCGCAGCCCATCAGTTGGTCAACCCACTGCGCAAGGGCACGACTGACCATGACATCAGGCACCACATACGCCACCACATGCGGTATGTGGACCCGACATGTGGTGTGTGATCAGAAATAGTCCCGTGTTGTCAACGACGTAGCGATGCGCGACTCTGCCCCTAAAACCCCGACATATGCCCTCAGCCATATGAAGGCTTCGGGCATTGGTTCATGGTGTCCTCCTCTGTTCGCTCCTCACTACGTGGCTTGGAAAGCCAGTAGATGTCGTCGCTTCATTGGGGACACCATGGCTCTCGTGTGTTCGCATTCCCAATGATAGAACATCGTGCCCATCAGATCGCGGGGGCATTCGAGTGGTTCGTCGAAGCAATCAGCATCTTGCAAATTGCAAAGCAAAGTTCACGAAGCCGAAAGTTTCGATTCTTTGTTTTGCGGTTTCGTAATTTGTGAAAATTCACTTTTGCCGATTTTGCATTTTTTGATTTTTCGATCCGGTGAATGCGGCCCCCGCCTGGCCGGGGGCCGGGATCGGGTCAGCTGAAACAAAGTTTGCGGTCGCACTCGGACTCTTTGCGCTTCATGTCTCGACAGCTCCCACATACCGACCTTTTTATGATGAACTTTCCATGCTGTACGTGAAGTGTCCTCTCTACCTCGGAGGACTTCTTTGAAATCCGAATGTCACGCGGAACGTTGTGACTCTGCAAGTGCACGGCAGCTACTCGACTGTCAGCCGACGGACGCGTGCGCCAATCGTTTCACTTCGCGCGCACACGATTTTGACCACGTCGTTGTCGCCCAATTCCTGCCCGATGGAGACTTCAGCCAGGAAGGCCTGACCGTGCATGAAGCATGTGGCCGGATTTCCAAACTCGGCGGGCGTCCGCATCACTACCGTCGCATTGTCGCGGGTGCAATCCCGAAGATCGGGTGTGACCGCCATCGAGCAGATCAGGACCAGGGCCGTCAGCATCGTAACCTCCATCTCTGATCGCTTGCTCTCAGCGCACGGACCACTGTCTCGCCCGGAACATCCAAAGCTCTGGCGACAACGGCTCCCCGAGTTCGAGTACAAGCAGGCTAGGGTGGAAAGAGGCGCGCGTTCCTGCGTCCGCAACGCCACAATGCAAATTGTGCCACTGCAGAAGGCGAACATCTGTCATCCAGAGGTATGGAAAGCCTCATCCGCACGGATGAGACCTGCCCGCTGCTTGCGGCCCGTGAGAATCTGGGCGTAAACCCCGACATATGCCCTCAGCCATATGAAGGCTTCGGGCATTGGTTCATGGTGTCCTCCCCTGTTCGCTCCTCACTACGTGGCTTTGTCAGCCAGTAGATGTCGTCGCTTCATTGGGGACACGCATGGCTGTCGTGTTTGTGCATCCAGAATGGTGGAGCAACGTGCCAATCTGACTGCAGCGGCATCCGAGGCTCTGTCGAATGCAACGCGCATCTTGCAAATTGCAAAGCAAAGTTTGCGAAGTCGAAAGCTTCGAGTCTTTTGTTCTTTTTGTTTTCGTAGTTTCTGAAAATTCAATTTCGCCGATTTTGCATTTTGTCGATTTTCGATCCGGCGAATGCGATCCCCTCCCACCCGGCCCGGGCCAGCGGTGGGATCAGCTGACAGTCTGTGGGCGGCACTTTGCGCGACAGACCTCGCCGCTTCCGGCGTGTTTGACTTGCATGTGAGCACCCAGCCCAACGCACCACACGTCGAGTCCCAGGCCGGCAGAGGCACCCTCATCGCGTTAGCGGCGATCCCAGCCGAATAGCTCGGGATGTTCGCGCCGCCACTGAGCGCGATGCTCCCGGTTTTCTCCAATAATCATGCCGAACTGAATGCAAGCGCGCCGGTCCCCCTCATCGCACGCCCTGTGCAAGCGAAACATTATTTCACGAACTTCGTCGCGGCGTTCTCTGAACTCTTCGCGGCGATCTTGAAAGTACGGCCGCAATTCCTCCGGAATGACCTGTGCGCTGGCTGGCGTTCCACTTATGGGCGGGCTGAGAACTACCAATAAAGCAAGCAAGCTGTAAGCTTTCATGTTAGACCTCCGCCTTCTTTTCCCAAGCTGCCTCGGCCCAAGTCGGGTGGGCACGCATCGGAGAATCGCCAGACTTTGAGTCCAAAGTCGGTCTGGCCGAGAGGGGTGTACGCCGCGGGCGGGCCGCCAAACGGCTCGCCTTAGGCTCCATGCATGGAGATCACAATGGCGAATACACGACCCATGTGTCCGTCGCAGTGACGTCGGACGCCGGATACCAATAACAGTACTCATCAAGACCAGCGTCAAAGCAGTAGCCGTAAGAGACGTCTATGACTTGCGCGACTTGGATGTCGCCATTGGCTGACATCTTGAGAGTGCCGAGCTCGACGCCAGCCATCTTTTTGTTGGACTTCACCTTCCTGACAGGCAAATTGCCCGCGCTCATGTTTACGACTTTCTTGTTGTTCACCTCGGCGGCAACGGCGTTGTTACCGATCTTGCCAATTTCGTGCTTGCCGTTTTGATTGAGCTTCGCTCCCAGCAAATTGTGCCCATTACTGTGATGTTGGTTTTTGGCAAGAGCGATTCCACCGGCGAGCACTATGCTGGTCGACAGCACAAGGCTCAGCAGAATACGGCGATTGACCATATCAATTCTCCCTTAGTTGAATTGTGGATGCTGCCATGCCGCCCAACCGAAGCTGAGAGAAGGCGGCCTATCGGTTCGAATAGCCTATTATCGGCGCAATCCAGGCGGCCTTGACCCGTGATGCCATCCAACCTTTCGACCCTCGCTCCAGCCACGTGGAACATGCCGGCCGGCAAAGCCGACCTTGCCGCCGTGGCTGAACCCGGATGGCAAAAAGGCCGTTCGCGTCGTTGCGATACCGCCCGTGTGGCCAATCATTGGTCCACCAACGCCGGCGCCTCTGCCCGTGCCGAATGTCGCTGCGTCGGCACCCGATGCGATACAAATCCCGACCGCCGCGAGAGCGAATTGAGCTAAACGCATTCGCATTGTCATGTATCACTCCCATGATTGCCGAAGTCGGCTATGGGACGGTTCCGGCAGCCTGACCGATTTCACCCCGAGGTACCGTCCGCTGCGACCTCGACTTAATCAACAGCACGACGGTGACCACCGCTGGGCACCAAAGAGGGCGAATTGCCGCATATCATTCATGTGATGTTCATTGACCGATACTGTTCAAAAAAGATTTTGAGGGTGTCGCAGCGCAATTTTGATTCAAAAAAGCCAGCCACCGGCGTAGGTTGATTCGATAAACAGGCCTTCTCGATTCGATCGTTGCGTACTCGGTTTCTCGTGACCGACTTTTTCAAAGCATCGGCCCACGTCATTTGTTGCGGCGGACTACTAATGCGCAGTTTCCGTGATCGCCGTGTGAAGCGCAAACGCCACCTCATCGGGAGGCGTTTCATCGAACAATAAATCTATGACGACCGCCATATTGTCAATCACGTGTGCTGTGGCGGCCGCCTGCCCCATCCTTTCTTGGAGAATGAGGGCCACGTCTTTGGTGTAGTTCTCGACCAGCTGACAAAACATGCGTCGATCACTGTGGTTCAGCGAATGTGAAGCCATGAAGGAACTTTCTACGTTCACGTAGGGCACTCCAGTCTGATCACCGCAAAATCGCTCGCCAATGAAGGCGACCAGCAGACGCCCGATATGGGCAATAATATTGCCGCTCTTCGCTGTTAGGACGCGGTGGCACTCAACCAGGTTGTCGCTGCCCCCGCGGCGGCGCGGACGGCCCACGGACCTTGAATACTTCCTCTATCAGAAGGCGCGGTGGGAGCAACACGAACGGCTGAAAACGGTGCCGTCGGCGCCGCCGGAGAATCTACTCAAGCTGATGAGGGAGGCGAAGGCGGAGACGGAAAACCTGCCGCCGCTGCCGAAATCGCGCTACCGCGGCCCTTGCCATTGAACAGCCAGCCGCCAGGCAACAAACGAACTCCGATCTCCATGATCTTCTGCGTGTCAGCCAGGACATGCTTGGCGTCTACCGTCGTCATTTCCATATGTCGGTTGGTCCATTCTAGAAGGACCGTTGCAGCATCCGGGATCGATCGAACTGCAGTCATCTTGGATGCAAATTCGGCAGAGAGAGCAGCCTCAGATTGAAGATGATCGAGCCAGCTCCGGTTCGCCTCTTGAAATCTGTCGAGCAGCTCCGAATGGGCCTTCACGCATTCATGAATGTGCTTTTTTCCCATGGTAATAAACTCCGATGGGATTAAACTGAACGGCGTTGCGGTCTCCGTCTGCTCGGTGTGGTATTCCTTTTTGGCCATGATACAACTCCTTCTTCACTCATGTGCCCCCGCCATCTACGACACATCCAACCACGTTTGTGCAGGACCATTTGGACGAACTGCTCCAATTGGCCATGTCGAAACCGACAGAAGTACTGGGCGATCGCATCGTCTGACATGCCAAGGTCCCGAAGGATCTCGTGAGAGATTCGCGGAACCCACTGCGCTGAGGTCGTCGACGCATCCTTTCCGACCTTCTCTGGACCGAAAGATCTTTCGATACTCACCTCAAGACCGTTCGGGTTGCCTCTACTCATCGCTGCTTTCCTTCAGAGATGGCCAAACGCACTGGCCGAACATTGGTTAGATCGCTGGGACTGCGATTTCGTCCAGATCAAGAACGTCTCGTCAGAAATTACGCGGGTCGGAATCATGTCCGCCCATGGAGACCGCGAGCAAAATTCGCTGTGCCAACGTCTTTGCAGGTCTGCGTCTCGTCGTCGTACGTAAGCAGACTGTTTGTCTGCGCGGTGTCAGCGAGGCGGGCTCGCACCAAATTCGATAGGATTGCTGCGGGCCACGCGTCTCCGACGTTTCGTAGCGTGGTGAATTCTTGGGGCGCAACAAACGTAGTTCTGAAGCTTACCGATAATGCTCCAACCTTACCGGCACCTGTCAATCCTCCAACCCTACCGGTACCTGTCCCGATCATTAAGTTTTTGGGGCCGTCGCAAGGCACGGATTGGTTTTTGGAAAGGAATCAGAACGTTGCGTGTGTTCGCGGGTATGTGCGATTGATCGCCGCATGCGGATGATGACGGCGGCTCGGTCCGCCACATCATAGTGAAAAATGTGTACGCGATGCGGCTTTCTTGCAGCGGCGCAGCTGGTAGGGCCATCGCAACAAATAGCAAAAGGATATAGGAACCGGAGGAGGGCACTCGAAGCCATTGAGCATGAAACCGCAACTCCCGAACGAGAGTGGTCGGCCAAACAAAAATGGAGAGAAGTCTTTGGAACATCCTTCCCAAGCTAGAGAGGTCGACGAGTCAAGGCGCGTTCTGGAGGGTCAGATACGAGAGTCTTATGGTCGCGTCGTCTATTCTCATAAGACGCATGAGAAATGCGCAGATATACTGCTTGGTCAGTTATCAAACATCAAGCTGACTCAAATAATTCTGTCTGCGGTAACGACTGGTGGCTGCATTTCTGCTCTGCTCGGATCAGGTGTTATTGGTGCTTCGATTGGAGGGGTGGTTTCTACCACCCTACTTGTTCTTAATGCCTATACCAAGAATTGGGACCTCGGCCAGCTGGCTCAAAAGCACAGACAGGCGGCGAATGACATTTGGCTGATCCGCGAAAAATATCTTTCTCTGCTGACTAATCTGGCGAGCGGCATCCCAATCGATTCAGTGCGCGAGGAAAGAGATAAATTGCTATTGGAACTGCACGCCGTTTATGTCGGGTCGCCAAGCACCACCTATAACGCCTACAAGAAGGCCCAGCAGGCGCTTCAGACGCACCAGGACATGACGTTCACTGATCAGGAGATTGACGCATTCCTTCCAAAGGAACTCCGCCGAAGCACGTAGAATGGGGAGTTTTCCTCTCACTGGTGCACGTGTCGTCGCTTCCCAGGCGCATTAGGGAATTGTACCCGAGTCAGCACAGTCGGGGGAACTCTCGCCAGAAATGAGGAGGCCCAACACGAGCCCCCTCATCGGCCTCCGCGGTTACAGGGTTTGCAGGAACGCGGCCATGTCGCTCATTTGCGCAGGAGTGAGCCTGATGTTGAAACGCTGATTGTAGAAATTCACCACGTCCAGCAGCGTTGCGGCCGAGCCATTGTGGAAATAGGGCGCCCGCCCCGCCAACCCGCGCAGAATCGGTCCCTTCACTTTGCCGATATCGGCGCATTTGCCAGAAATCAGCGCCCGGCCCGGATCGGTGACGGTGTAGGTCTTGCCGATATTCAGTCCGGACACGCATGACAAAGTGAAGATCGGTAGATCGGCAATGTCCAGGCCCGGATTGTTATTATTGGGGCCTCCATTGGCGATGCCGATATTTATTGGCAACTTGACCGAATGGTTGCCCACATCTGGCGTGTCATGACAGGTTCCGCAAAATCCGGAAACGCTCGTCAGACCGGGCAAGTCGTTGATCCCCGCCACGCCGGTGATGGTGATAGGCGTGTTGTTGAATAGGGCCTCGCCGCGCGCCACCGCTTGGCGAGACGCATTCACGTCCCCGTATCCGTTAATGCCATTCCAAGCTTGATACAGATCGAAGATTTGTGATGTGAACGGCAAGCCCTCCGGATTCCCTCCGAGAGGATCGTTGATGCCGATGAAAAATCCGGGGAGTAGATTCGCCAGCGCATTGGGGCCGCCCTTTGCGCCAGCGGCAGTCAGGCCTTTCGCCTTGATGTCGAAAAGCTGCGCGGTGAAGATACCGGATTCGAAATTGACGATCTGTTGCTGTTGCGCGGTTGTGGGAGCGGCGTTGGCCTGCGCATGGCCGAGCGTGGCGTCGATCGATTGCTGCGCAAGGGTCGGCTCGCGACCGTCCCACATGATGGTGGTGAGAAACCCCAAATTCGTCGACGGCAGCGGTCGACGATAAATCGATACGATACCCGCCGTCGGATTTGCGAAGCCGAAGGTGGTGAGGCCAGTGGTGGGATTGGTGTTGCATCCATAGGGGTCGGTGACGGAAACGATTCGATACTCCGTGGGCGCACTGGAACCGGGAATCGTGGCCGGAACCGGCAATCCGATCCGGATCAGTCCCTTGTTCAGCAACAGGCTATATGCTTTGAGCTTCGCTCCGATGTTCGAAACATTGTCACTCGGGCATGTGGCCCCATCGACCAGACGAAAAATCGGATCGGTGCCATGGCTGGCGTGAAAGCGAGCCTGCACGCTCGCCGCGCCGACGCCCCAGCCATTTTGCGGCTGATGGCAGGTGAAGCAAGTGCGGCCGTTGGTGCCCAGATTTGCGAAGAAAGCGTTCTGCGAGGTCTGGGTCGGGCCACCCTGCTGAAGGGTCGCGATCAACCCAGAGGGGTCGAAATCGGTTTCGAATTTCGGAATCACAGGTGGGGTGGGTTGTTGACCGCGATCGGAATCAAAATAATCCCGCATTTGCTGCGCGTGACGGATAGCGCCTGCTTGCCACGCGTAGTTGGCCGTGTCGTGCGCACTGTCTTGAGCCAGCGCATAAGGCGCAACACCGCCGACGACGCATAAAATCGCGCCCCCTGCGACGGAATGCTTGAGGCTGTTGCTCAACGAACGCTTCGAGTTCCCGACAAATGAAGACATGTGTTTTCACTCCCCGAGTTTGCAACAATTTGATCGTTCGAGTTTTGTCGCGAAATCCTGGCGCATTCTGTCAGACGACGAGGTCGTCTCGTGTGCCCTACCTCACTCTCGTTGCCCGTTTTTTCACGGGGAGGCAAACATCGACGCATCTGGGTCGATGCCGACCCCCAACGCGACGGACACGACGATCAATCCGATCGAGACAAGCGCGGCCCACACGATGAACGTAACGTCAGAGGCATCCGGGTGATGTTTTCCGCGATTGCGCGTTGGGGAATTATCCATTTCTTTCATGGCATCGTTACTTTTCGAATATGATCTCAGCGAAACTAAAAAGTTGGTGTCCGACGGAGGGAGATAGAAATTGTTGGGCATGCGTGTACCGACCGAAGCTGTCTGCCTGCCAAACGGGATCAATTCGTCGGGCGCCAGTCTTCGAAAGGAAGATTTGCGCCGTATTTTTGCATGATATCGAGAGGCGAGATGATTGGTGGCCCTTCCGCCGCCGTTGCCTTTGTGGCTGCCGCCGCTTCCGGATTGACGACCATGAAATTCGACCAAGCAGCGATTGTGGCGATCATCACGGCAATCGTCGCAGCGGCTACAACGATTCTGCCCATCCCTCTGAAATCCCATTGCAGGCCGACGATGTCGGCCTTGAGTCCGGATCTGATGAGAGCGGAATACCTGGAAAGCGCCGGCCTCGCCTCATCAAGATTGATGAGGCGGCGAAATTTTCGGCTTCGCGAAGCGATGTTCGATCAACCCGCGGCTCGCGGCGGGACAATCCCGGACAGCAGCGCGACGACTTCGGCCTGGCGATTGCAGCCGGTTTTCTCCAGCACGCCGCGGACATGCGTACGCACCGTGCTCAACGAAACGCTGCCGTCAGAGGCGATGTTCTCGACGGTTTTTCCCGCCGCGAGACTGCGGGCGACGCGCGCTTCGGCCGGCGTCAGATCAAACAAGGATTGCACGAGCTCGACCGGCGGCGCTTGCGGCGGCGTCACAGGTGTCATCGCGAACACGGTGGCGCAGCGCAGGAAGATGTCGCGCGCCGAAAGGCGAATGGGAATGACATGCGCGACCATCATTGCGTTGGCGTGTGCGTCGCGGACCGGGAACGAGCGCACGCTCGATCCGATCTCCGAACCGATGGTTTCGATCGCGTCGCGCAACAAGTGATCGGCGATGTTGTCTTTCAAGGAAACGCGGTCGAACGCCCGCCAATGGACACAGCCGCTCATCGCTTCGATCAAGGAGTTGGCCGCAAGGACCTTGCCGGTCTCGTCCAAAACCAGCGCTGGAATGCCCATAGCGGCAAGCGCTTCGCTGGCGACGCGGGCTCTTTCCAGTTGCAGGCGCGCCGAGATTAACACGCTGCGGGCAAGATGAGGACGTAGCTCGTCAAGCCTTTGCGCAGAAGCGCGTTCGAACGGGCCATATTCGGTTCGCCGCGACAAGACGAACATCGCGTTTTCGCCGGTCGGGATCGGGATGGCGGTGGCCATGCCCCAACCCACACCCTGCGGCCGCCACATATCGCGGTAGATCGGTTCTTGGTCCAGTTCCGCGGGCGTGTAAAAATCGACGTCGATCAAAAATCCGGAATGACGCTGCGCAAATAAGCGCGAGATGATCCGCCCGCGCGACAGCCAACCTTCTTTGATCATCCGTTGCGCGCGTTCCCGGGGCTCCGGCGACGCGATGCAATACTGGGCGTCGTTCTTGAGGACAAACAATGACGCTCCGGGGGCGTCTGCGATGCGTCCAAGCTCATCGAGCACCTCGGGCCAAAACTCAGGCACGAAACAACTCTCGTAGACTTTATCGATGAGTGGCGTGTCCATTCCCATGGGGTGCCGTCCGGAAGTTTGTTGGCATTTCCTGGCAGCGCGATTTCAGGCATTTGAAAATACCTCATTCAGCTGCGAGGTCAAATGGCGCTTGGCTTGATGCGAGCGCGTCCCAGCCATCAACCGCGTATGGTGATCTGCCCGAAGGCCAGCAAGCCCAGAACGGCATGGCCATGGTGTCTGCCGACGGCATTCCGCCAGATCGCTAGCCGACGAGGTGATCGATTGAGTTGGGCGATGGCAGCTTTTGGCCAGGCGTCATTTGTTGCGGCGCAGCAAAATGGTGGCAATTGGGGTTATGTCGGACGCGGCATCGGTCGATGGGGATCGTAACAGCGAAACTCGATGGCCGAGCGGCGAGGAAAGATTGCGCAAGGGCACGGCTGACCCATGACATCATCCGAGGCGCACGTCGAACGCAACGCGCATTCTTGCAAATTGCAAAGCAAAGTTTGCGAGGCCGAAAAGTGTCGAGTCTTTTGTTTTTGCGTTTTCGTGATTTGCGAAAATTCAATTTTGCCGATTTTGCTTTTTTCGTTTTTCGATCTGGTGATTGCGGCTCCCCTGCCTCGCGGGGGCAGCGATGGGCTCAGCTGACAAAAAAAAGTTCGGTCGCGCTCGGACTCTTTGCGCTGGTCGAGCAGAAACTTATCTTTCCGCTTCTGACAGCGCCCACCGCCCTCGCCATTCCAGAAGAGTCGGTAAAGCCAAAGGCGTATGTCTCGCCGACACTCCTCGACAAAATCGCTGGTCGAAAAGGTGGATACTATCCGGATTTTTCGATCTGGCTTCTTGGGCACCCCGTTCTCATCGTGGAGGCGAAAGACCCCGGTGTCACATCGCAGACCGGCTTCCGAGAGGCTTCACTATATGCTCGCCACTTAAACGCGCGGTATTTTACAGGTCTCAACCCGTGCAAGTTTGTGCTCGCAACAAACGGCATTGATCTTCTCGCCGGTTACTGGGATCAGGAGCAGCCATCGTTAGAGGTCCATGTCGATGATCTTAAGACCGGCACCAGCGCCATGGACAAGCTTATCGAGCTATGTGGTCATGCAGCGCTAGAAGCGCACGCTCGCGATTTCCTCAGCAGAATCCGCATTCAGAGAGGAGTCCGTCCGTTCAGCATGGCAGGCGAACAACCTCTACTCAGCTCCAAGCGTCCGCTGAACACCTTCGCCGCGGACCTTTCACCAGTACTCCGCAGATACTTTTCATCTACCAATCAGGACAACATCCGCGAAATCGCGGAGCGAGCCTATGTGTCGTCTACCGAGATCACCGAGTATGATCGGGTTCTTGAAGCCCTGTTGAAGGATCGAGTTGCCGCCAAGCGTGACACGATTGTCCGTCCCATACGTACCTTGAAGAATGAGGAGCCGCTTCTTACCAGAGCCATTCATGATTTCCAACGAGCCGAGACGAGTAGCGGGCAACTTCAGATCATTCAAGGCGGCGTCGGGTCAGGCAAATCACTCTTCATCCGTCGCTACCGCGACCTCCTTGAACCTGCGGACTTGAAGCGCGACAATTATTGGGCATTTGTAGATTTCAACGCTAGCCCAGCTTCGATAAAAGGAGCTGAGCAGTGGCTTTGCGAATCCTTTGTTGCCAGTTTTGAGAAGGAAAACCCCGGACTTGATATCTACGCTAGCGAGACCCTGAAAGGGATTTTTTCGCGCAAAATACAGCAGCGCAAGGCCTACTACGAGCAGCTGCGCTCGATATCAGCTGAAGAAGAAACTCGAGCCCGTGCTCAGGATATTGTAGCGTGGCAGTCAGATCAGATTGCGTTTTCTGACGGTCTCGCGAATTTGGTTATGGGAGTAATGAATAAGAATCTAATCGTTGTCCTAGATAATGTGGATAAGCTAGACCTGCAAAATCAGCTCGATGCATTCCAGCTCGCCCTGTGGTTCATGGCGCGTACCAAGGCTTTCATTATTCTTCAAATGCGCGATGAGACATATGAACGATACAAAAATAGGCCACCCCTTGATACCTTTCGCGCTGGCATAGCATTCCATATCGCTCCGCCGCGCTTTATTGACGTGGTGAAACGCCGACTTGAGCTCGGAATCGAGTTTTTGGCTAGCAAAGCCGCTGATCGGCAGGAGTACACGTTGGACAACGGTGCCCGTGTTCTCCTTCCGTCGGGGGAGCTAGGAAGCTTCTTAAATACGCTTTACTCTATACTGTTTGGGAGACGCACCAACGTAGCCCGCGTTCTGGAGGCGCTTGCCGTCCGTGATGTCCGAAGAGCACTGGAGATGTTCGTCAGCATCGTGACCTCGGGACACCTTAGTACCAGCGCAATCACGTCAAATGTACGGGGCGAAGGAGCGATACCCATTAACGAATATCACATCGTCAAGATATTGATGAGGACTGACTACCGGTTTTTCAGTTAAAATAGCGGATACATTTCCAATATTTTTTACTATGACAATGATTGGATTCGGCCGGATAATTTTCTTTTGATTGAGGTCTTGTATTTTCTGTCTGTCAATCGGAGGCGGACGGGCGAGATTGGGCTCGAAGGATATTTCGCAGTGCGACGCATTTGCGATGAAGTTCAGAAGATTGGATATGACCGAGCTGATGTATTGCAAGCCACCAACTATCTTCTGAGGAGACAGTTGATTTTGGCGGACAATTTTAATTTTATCGAGGTGACGCTTGACGATTGCGTCAAGATTCAAGCGTCAGGGTTCATGCACCTGCGAATACTGTGTGAGCGAATCGAGTATTTGTATGGGATCATCTCTGTAGTCCCGATTGCAGACGAGCGAGCGGCGACGACTCTCGCTGAGTATTTGCTTCGAGAGAACCAGCGTGGCGATATTAGCGCTGGCGAAAAAACCCGGGCCGTCGAAGTACTGCATAGATTTCTTGAGCGCGAGCTAGCGCGGCTTCGAGAGAAGAATCCGTTCTTCGATCCGAAATCGTCAGGGGCGGTATACGTCCTCAGTGCGATGAATCGTGCAATCTTGCGCTACTACAAGCTAGAGGGAAGCATACCACACGCCCCCAATGAACTTGACGTTGGCTAGGGCCGGACAGCCACGCCGAGCCATCAGCGTATGCGCAGGCCCGTCGGCATTGTCGAATTCGACCGGTCGCGTTTGCAGCCGACATCGCCTGAACGCCAGCCCATACGCCCGAAATCCCGCGCGCGGTTGGAAACGCGAGCAGCAGCAGCGGGCTTTACCCCCTACTTCTGAAATCGTTGTAGCAGACAAGGCCCGGGGTGGTCGCGGGGAAAAAGGAGACCCATTGCGCGGGGCCGGCGAGCTGCGGCGTGTTCCCGCCCGATCTCACCACAGCAAGCACTGCCGCCCCCTGTCAGGCAGCACCAATGGGTTGCAAGGGGCGCGCCAACGGGTTGAAGAGAGTTCTAAGCGATCGGGGTTGGCTGCTCGCGGGGAGATAGGCAACGGTAATAGGACGCTCGCGCGATTGGGGTTTACGAGGCTCTTTTGAAGCGGTCCCGGAGAAATCCTGGGATGGCATGGTCCACATGAGGCTCATCCTCCGAGCGTCCGCCGAAAGCGGCCTACGAGAGGACGACAGCCGAGCGCGCCGGTCGCCGATCCGAGCGCCCAAAAGTATGTCTTTCGTTTGATCAATGGCCACCTTCCCACCACGATTACGCCATGATAGGCTCCGCGTTTTCAAACTCGGGGGTTGTAATGAAACGCATATCGCGAAGCATCACGTCGCGGCGATCGATATCCGATCTTCGGTTGGCGGCGCGTGTCGTCGATCGGCTCGCCGGGCTCAAGTTCGACATCGCCGAGATCGCATCGAAAGACTAAAGACCCGGCGACGGCGCCGGGCTTCATTTCAGGAGGAGAGTACCAATGAAACGATCGTTGATGCTAACCGCCGCCGCAATGCTCTTGGCAGGGGGAGCTGCAAATGCCCACGAGTTGAAAGGGACATGGTCGTTCGTCGGTAACGACAACTGTGTCATGGGAGGTCCGTTCCCGAATAACGACTCAGGCAGCCCCGCTCAGAGTACCAATTTTGTAGTGAATGGCGGCGTTCAGGGATTTGCGATCTTCAACGGTGACGGAACGGGGACTATCACGATAGGCGGTTCATGGGTTCAGGCCCGGTACATTGCTAATATTATCCCTGGCATTGGTGGTTATACAGCCGTTGACCACTTTTCAGCATACACCTACAGCGCCACCATCGCGTTCACCTACACCGTGACCGGCGATGAGTTCACCCTTACCGAAACCTCTAACACAGGTACGTTGAGCGGTCTGGGCGCTTTTACGGTAACGGGTGTGCCGACCTTCAACGGTACTATTTCCGAAAACAGGCCGCCTGTGTTGCAAACAGCGACTGGTACGCCAGCGCAGGAAACTTGGACGTTTGGCCCCATTGGGCTCGGGCCTTTGGCGGCTCTATGCGTGCGCACGCGGACACTGACCAAGGTTAAGGACTAGCCGCCTGCCACGGGGCGGGTGAGGCGCGAAAACGCACCAATCGCGGTTTTTCTATCGCGATTTTTCGCTGTGATGTTCGGGAAATGCGCACGCGGTGCTGTCGAGCACCCCTAGCGGATGACTTGCCGCCCCGTTATCGCGCCCTTGGCCACTCCACTTGACGACACAACGTGCTCGGGTTCGCCAATCTGCCTGCGGCATGCCTCACATGGAAACCAGCGGACCGGCTGAGGCGACTTTGGCGGCTGGACCATCTGCTCGGCTCCCAGCGCAAACCCAAGCCGTTTGAAGCTCATCCTCCGTGCAGCGCACCCGCTCTCCCACTGTCCTTCGGGCGGCTAAAAGGCTGAGCAGCCGTTGCTCCATCTCGTACGCTTCGGTTTGGGTTGGCCAACGCTGTTGCCAAGTGGTGATGGACCAGCGCTCGCCTAATACCTCGTGTGGCACATGTTTGTTCACCTCATAAAGGCGGTCTGACAAATCCTGTGCGTAACCGATCTTCCAGATGTCCCGTTTTCCGAAACGAAACGCATAGGTCGTCGCGGCTGCATCGGCATCGCGCGACACCGGCCCGGACCAGGTAGTTGGAACCGGACCACGGGTCGGACCGGCCGCCGGAAGTCCATCGGGTGGATTGGGCGCCTCGCGATCCCCGCGGACAACTTCTACATCACGCGCTGACACCAGCGGATTGGAAATACCTCGGTCCTTGCAGTATTTCGCTACGGCTGCTCTTCCCTCTGGCGTCAGCTCGGCGAAAAACTCTTTTCGCCCATCAACCCGCCGGTCGCGAATGACGGCAAGACCACTGTCCCTGATCCCTTCGGGCGGCGGCTGTGTGATCACGTTGCGTCGCGTACTTCCGGTTCCCCCTCCCATAGCCGCATTAATGGCAGTACGCAGCCCCCCTGGCCTGTTGTCCTGTCCTGGCCACCACCAGCCGCCAAGGTACGAGGCCAGGGCAAGCGCATCGCGCGTACCCTCGGGGTTGTTACTAACCTTGGCGGCTCGTAGTAGGGCATACGCCTGTACCAAGAGGGCGTGGGTAGGCACCAGGGCACCCCTGGGCCACTGTGACAGGTGCGGGTAATCTTGCGTTGCATCCATGGGTCGTCCCCTGCGCGCTGGTTCGGGAATGGCGACCCCCATATAGGCCCCCCGGCCCGAGCAATACGAGGCTCGCAGCAAGGGCGATACGGCGCAGAGTGTTCCACTTGACGACATACCATGCTGATGGACGGCCCGCCATGTTGTTGCCAGTGGTACACTTAGGTGGTATCACGCGCGCGGCAGGCAAGCGAAGTTATTTCGATTTTATCGAGGTTTCCTCAGCATCTGGCCCCCTCCTTCCGGGCGCGCCAAAAAATTCAGTTACTTAGCTGGCGCGCGCCGTACTAATCTCTAAATTAATACGGCATTTAGTACGGCAGATTTTCCGGGTCATGCTCGCCCAGGACTGGTTGACTGCCCGAGCGCGCCTCGCTCTTTCGTCAGTCAACGATCTCCGCTCGGTACTCATAACCTGAAAGTCACAGGTTCAAATCTATCCCCGCAACCAATTTTCAGCAAAAGTCCACGCACTGGCCTCCACCACGCAGCCCTACGATTGCCGACGCGACGAAGTCAGCCTCGACGAGGCGGAGCGGATTTTGATTCCGCCATTCCCAGGTTCGAATCCTGGCGCCCCAGCCAGCCAGTGCGGTCTCTGCGGTGTGATTTCCAGGTGTGGGAGAACCGCCGACATTCCCGAGGGTTAGCGGGCAATGGGCGGGTCTTTGGCGA
>WNFF01002097.1_pt1 | contig 16221 bp, 13 predicted proteins | sample 5400441 | NCBI WGS metagenome assembly WNFF01 (sample SAMN13153345, study PRJNA577476) | soil metagenome | isolation source: 120 cm saprolite under Douglas fir tree site 2 hole 3 replicate 1 | place: USA:California | collected 2015-04-18 | reverse complement strand
TGCAGGTCCCCGTGGCGTTCTTTTTTGAGGGAGCTCCGATCCTATCCGGCGGAACCGTGTCGGAAGGCCTCCAAGAGGCACCGTCCCCCGCCTACGTGTCCGATTTTCTTGCGACCTCCGACGGCTTGTCGCTGACCAAAGCCTTCATGCGCATTCCCGATCCCAAGCTGCGGCGCCGGATCGTCGATCTCGTCCAGCAGATCGCCGGTGGCGACGCGGAAGGGCAGTAGCTCTGCCATAAGCTGCCGCAGAGAAACCGTCGGGAGGGTTTAGCTGGGCGCATGCCCACGTCAGCCCACCCTTGACCGCGCGCTGCGCCGCTGCAAGAACACCACCCGGAACTCGACCGCGCGGCCGTCGCGCGGTGCGGCCCTAGGGAGATGCATCTTGTCGCGCGAGAGCTATCTGTTCACCAGTGAATCGGTTTCCGAGGGTCATCCCGACAAGGTTTGCGATCGCATCTCGGATGAGGTTGTCGATGCGTTCTTCGAGGTCGGACCGCGCTACGGCTGGGACCCGCGCCACGTCAGGGTGGCGTGCGAAACGCTGGCGACGACCAACCGGATTGTCATCGCAGGGGAGACCCGCGGACCGTCGCAGATCACCCACGACTACATCGCCCACCTCGCCCGGCTCGCCGTGAAGGATATCGGGTATGAACAGGCCGGCTTTCACTGGGAGAAAGCGGCGATTGAAGTGCTTCTGCACCCGCAATCGACCGACATCGCGCAAGGCGTAGACTCCGCAGGCAACAAGGACGAGGGCGCCGGCGACCAGGGCATCATGTTCGGCTACGCGTGTCGGGAGACGCCGGAACTTATGCCGGCGCCGATTTACTACGCGCATCACATTCTCAAGATCATGTCGAAGGCACGCCGCTCCGGCGAAACCCATGCGCTCGGGCCGGACGCCAAGAGCCAGGTGACGATCCGTTACGAGGCCGGCAAGCCGGTCGAAGCCACCCAGATCGTGGTGTCGACCCAGCACTTAGATGAAAAGCTGTCCTCCCACGACATCCAGGCCATCGTTGAACCGTATGTCCGCCAAGCCCTGCCGCAGGGCTGGATCGGCAAGCATACGGTTTGGCATGTCAACCCGACCGGAAAATTCGTGATCGGCGGTCCGGAGGGTGATTGTGGCCTGACCGGGCGCAAGATCATCGTGGACACCTATGGCGGGGCTGCTCCACATGGGGGCGGTGCGTTCTCCGGCAAGGACCCCACCAAGGTAGATCGCTCCGCCGCCTATGCGGCGCGCTACCTCGCCAAGAACGTGGTTGCCGCCGGACTGGCTAACCGCTGTGCAATCCAGATCGCCTATGCGATCGGCGTCGCCAGGCCGCTCTCGCTTTACGTCGATTGCTACGGAACCGCCCAGGTGGCCGAGCCGCGGCTTGAAAAGCTGCTCGACGAGGTCATGGATCTGACGCCGCGCGGCATTCGCGAACATCTCGGCCTCAACCGGCCGATCTATGCGCGAACCAGCGCCTACGGCCATTTCGGCCGTGCGCCGGAGCCCGATGGCGGCTTTTCCTGGGAACGTACCGATCTCGTCGACGAGTTGCGCCGCGTCGCGAGTTGAGAGCGTGGGAGATGATTCCGACCTCATCCTGAGGAGCGCCACATCTTTGCGGCGCGTCTCGAAGGATGGCCGCTTGCTCGGCCGTGCCTGTTGCCATCCTTCGTCCTTCGAGAGCCTCAGGACGCCGTGCTGCGCACGGCTCCTCAGGATGAGGTCGTAAGAGTTTCACTCGCACGGTAACCGCGTCGCGCGGTGGCAGGCACGACTGCCCATATTCGATGGCGATGTCTGGTCACGATGATCATGCCGCGTCCCGCGACCGCGCCTTTTTCGGCCGCCGCAAGGGTCACCGGCTGCGGCCGCGTCAAGTCGACCTCATGGCAACATTGCTGCCGCGACTTGCGCTCATACTTGGTGAGCCGCCTCCAAACAAACTCGCGCAGATGTTTTCGCGCCCCGTCGAGGCGGTTCGCCTCGAAATCGGATTCGGCGGCGGCGAGAATCTGATCGCCCAAGCAATCGCCCATCCGGCGATTGGTTTCATCGGCTGCGAGCCCTTCGTCAACGGCATGGCGAAGATTCTTGCATCGATCGACGCGGGCGCCATCGACAATATCAGACTTTACGCCGGCGACGCCGTCGAACTCGTGGCGTGGCTCCCCGCCGCCTCACTTACCCAGGTGGATCTGCTCTACCCCGATCCATGGCCGAAGCGTCGGCATTGGAAACGACGGTTCGTGCAAGATCGCACGATTGCGATGCTTGCGCGCGTATTGCGGCCCGGCGGCCTCTTTCGCTTTGCCACCGACATTCCGGACTATGCCGCCTGGACGCTCGAACGCTTGATACGCACGCCGGATTTCCTTTGGACCGCGGAACGCGCCGACGACTGGCGCGAGCCATGGGCCGGATTTCATGGCACCCGGTATGAGGCGAAGGCAAAGCGAGAGGGGCGAACGCCGTGCTATCTGGAATTTCGCTGCAAGGCGTGAAGCCTTCTCGGGCTAATCCGCGGATTCCCCTGAGGACCCAGAAAACAGCAAGAAATTGCAATATTTCCCGTGCGCGGTTTTGGCGCCGATGAACGGCGTGCTCGTACATTGATGACGACCGCCGCGAAGTAGTTCAAAGAGGCGGGCTTCCGGTATACAATGCAGTTGCAATCGGCTACATCCACGAAAACGCGTAGATCTTCTTAAACAGCTTCGCTGGGTCGTGCGCGCGGGAGGAACGCTATGGGCAAAACCGTCACAGTAGGATTGTCGTTGGCGATGGGACTGGCCATCGGGGTCGCGGGGGGCAGCCGGCTCATAAATCCGCCGGCGGAAGCTCAGACAGCGACGACACCGGCTTCGTTCAGTGCCGTGCCGGGCGCCATCGGGGCGGAAGACATTTCCGGCCCCTACGAGGTGCAGGAGGGATGGCCGAAAGATCTCAGCACGCTCCCGGGCCACGAGAAGTGGACGTATGGAGGCGCCCGCGGCATCTTCGCCGAGAGCCCGAACCGCGTGTTTCTGCTCGGCGGCGGCGAGCTGCCGGCCATGCGGCGTCCGCCGACGCGACTGCTGCCCGATATCGGTCCGAACGTGCAATTCCCGGTTCCCGGGCTGCCGTGGCGCAACGCCAACACCGCATCGCCGCCGGGCGCCGGAGGCTCGCGCCAGGATCCCGCAAAGGGAATGGAGATGTGGCGCGGCGATAAGCCGCCTTACCGCGAGATGGGCGTCGATTCACGCTGGCACCACAGCATCGTCGTCGTCGATGCGCAGGGCAACTTCATCGAAGATTGGACGCGGTGGGACAACATGTTCAAACGCCCGCACGCCGTCTACATCAGCCCTTACGACGCGCAGAAGCATGTGTGGATCGTCGACGATCACACGCACGCAATCTACAAGTTCACGAACGACGGCAAGCAGCTGGTGCAGACGATCGGCACGCCCAATGTGCCGGGCGCCGACGGAACACATTTCAACCGGCCGACCTTCATGGCGTGGCTGCCCGACGGGACCTTCTTTGTGGCCGACGGGTATAACGGCACGCGCGTCGCGAAGTTCGATGCGAGCGGTAAGTTCCTGCTGGACTTCGGTAAGTCTGGTGAACCCGAGAAGGAGACGCGGCCCGGTTACATGAACAACGTGCACGGCGTCGCTGTCGACGTTGAGACACGGCGCGTGTTCGTCAATGATCGCGACAACCACCGCATCCAGATCTTCGACGAGAACGGCAAGTACCTCTCCGAATGGAAAATTGCCGTGAAGCCTTCGAGCCTCCACTTCGTCGTAATCGGCGCTGATCGGACGCTGGCGGCATTTGATCGCAACACCCACAAGATGCTGAAGTATGACCTGGACGGACATCTTCTGTACGCGTGGGGAACGGTGGGCGACTTCCCGGGTACGCTGTGGGGCGTGCACGGCATGGCCACGGACCAGGAGGGGAACCTCTACGTCGCCGAGGTTGACGCCGGCCGCTTCCAGAAATTCCGTCCACGCCCGGGCGCCAACCCTGCAACTCTGATCGGCAAGCCTATTTACTCGGCTTGGCAGTGACTGCTCGCCTTTGGGGCGAGTCTGAGTTTGCGGAAACGCCCCCTCACCCCGCAAGCGGGGAGAGGGGGCATAGGCGCCGTGCGAAATGCGATGCGCCCCGCCACCTCAATCTCGCGAGAATCCGTTTTTTAGCCTCCGCTTTCGCCTGGAGAGGGATGTGTCATGTCAAAGGCAAATCGAGTTGGATGGATAGCGTTGAACGGCATGGCAGCGCTGCTTGCCACTGGCGTGCTGTGCTTCGCCCAGGCACCTGCCGACAACCCCTACCGCCCGGTGAGGGGATTGGCGGACGGAGGTGGCCCCAGCGTTCCGGGAGGCGAATGGGCGAAACTTCCAGGCGGCCGGGAAATGGGCCCGCCGGCTTCAGTGCAGGTTGACGTCGATGGAGAAAGTATCTGGGCCCTTATACGATGCGACGAGACGAGCCCGGTGCCCGCCGCAAGGGGCGGCCGGTTCGGTCTCGATTGCATGTATCCGGACGGCAAGCTCAAACCTCACGACACGATCTACAAGTTCGATTCGAAAGGCAGCGTGGTCAAAAGTTTTGGCGCTGGGATGTTCATCTGGCCGCACGGGATGCATGTCGACCGCGACGGCAATGTGTGGGCGACGGATGGGGCCGCGGAGGACGCCGTGGCAACCGCGGCCAAAGCGGGGGTGAAGGCGGGGCACATCGTCCGCAAGTTCAGTCCCGACGGAACGGTGTTGATGACGCTCGGCGAACCTGGGGTGGCGGGAAGCGATGAGTCTCATTTCCGCTCGCCTGCCGGCGTCGTGACGGCGCCTAATGGGGATATCTTCGTCGCGGACGGCCACGGCTCGAACAACCGCATCGTGAAGTACTCAAAGGACGGAAAGTTCATCAAGGCCTGGGGGAAGACCGGATATGCGCCGGGCGAGTTCCGGACGGCGCATTGCATCGCCATGGACAAGCGAGGCCGCCTGTTCGTGTGCGACCGATCCAATACCCGCATACAAATCTTCGATCAGGACGGCAAACACCTGACGACTTGGCACCAATTCGGAATGCCAAGCGGCATAGCGTTTTCCGTCAACGACGAAGACCTCATCTATGTCTTCGACTCGGAGTCGGACAATGTGGACAATCCGGGATTCGAGCAGGGCATCCGGATCGGCGACGCCCTTCACGGCTGGGTGAGATATTTCATTCTGGATCAGGGCGGCAATCCGGGCACCACAACTGGCAGCGGCGCCGAGTTCGGCACCGTCGATAAATTCGGCAACGTTTTTGCTGGAGAACCCAGGCCGCGCGTTCTGCGCAAATACGTCAAAGTGAGGTAGTCATAACGTTCAAGACCCTGCACCTTAGAGCGGATTTTCGATCACGTTGAACACGACTGGCGTCGTCGCCGGCCCGGCGCCGGCGACCCCCTCCCCCGCCTGTGGGGAGGGTAGGGCGGGGGCACAAAAATAACGAAGTCGGCAGGGACCAAGCCCAGGAACAAGCTCGGGCCACTCAATTTTAGGTCACTGCTCCAATTGCGCGGATGCGCCGCAGTTTGGTCGGGCCCTCCGGTTTGGCCCTGGTCGGGGCAACAATCAGGACGCAAAATTCAGGGTTGAACAGCCCTTGCATTAGGGCCGTAATAAGCTATATCTAGGTGCGTCATATGGACATCTCATAACGATCGAAACACGCGATCGGCTTGTGAGAGTGGGCCCCGCCCGGGACCCGCTCTTTTTTATTACCTGCGTCGTCCGACCGCGAATAGGCGATCCGGCGGCGTGATGAAAGGCAAGCAACACGTACCATGACGACCGAGGCGACCCCCGTTATCAATACGGGTCAAATCGATTCAGCTGTCCTGACGGAGCCGCGCTTGATCGCGGAAACCGGAGTGGCGGCGCGCATCGCCGCGATCGTTGCGCCGGTTCTCATCGATCTCGGGTTTCGCTTGGTGCGCGTGAAGGTCTCGGGACTGGACGGTTGCACCGTGCAGATCATGGCGGAGCGGCCCGACGGCACGATGGCGATTGAGGAGTGCGAAGCGGTGTCGCGCGCAATCTCGCCGGTGCTCGATGTCGCCGATCCGGTCGATCGCGCCTACCGGCTCGAAATTTCCTCGCCTGGCCTTGACCGGCCGTTGGTGCGCCGCTCGGATTTTGAACGTCACGTCGGCGAGATCGTGAAGATCGAGCTTGGGGTCGCGTTGGAGGGACAGCGCCGATACCGCGGCAATCTTGTCGGGGTCGATGACCTTGCTGCGCGCGTCAGCATCGAAGACCGTCCCGATGGCGCCGCCGACGTGCAATTGCCGTTCGACGACATGACGGACGCGAGACTCGTTCTCACCGATGACCTCATCGCCGCTGCGTTGCGCCGCGGCAAGCCCGCGCCAGCGGAGGAGGGAAGGGCGGAGGCGGCATCGCGCGGGCACGGCGCAACCGCGTCTCGCTACGATCACGCCTCGCGTCAACGCATGAAGAATAAACGCGCTTCCGGGACACCTCCGGCAGCGTCTCAGCCTGAAGGAGAATGACCGATGGCCGTCAGCGCCAACCGGCTCGAATTGTTGCAGATCGCCGATGCGGTCGCCCGCGAAAAGTCGATCGATCGCAGCATCGTCATCGCCGCCATGGAGGATGCCATCCAGAAGGCGGCGCGCTCGCGCTACGGGAGCGAAACCGAGGTGCGCGCCGAAATCAACCCGAAAACCGGCGAAATGCGGTTGTCACGCCTGCTGCTCGTCGCCGATCAGGTTGAAAACGATGCGATCCAGATCAGCGTCGAGGATGCACGGCGGCGCAATCCGGCCGCCCGGGTGGGCGACTACATTGCCGAACCTCTGCCGCCGCTTGAATATGGACGCATCGCGGCGCAGTCGGCCAAGCAGGTGATCGTACAGAAAGTGCGCGAGGCCGAGCGCGATCGCCAATATCAGGAATTCAAGGACCGCATCGGCGACATCGTCAACGGCATTGTCAAGCGGGTGGAGTACGGCAACGTCGTCGCGGACCTTGGCCGCGGCGAGGCGATCGTGCGGCGCGACGAGCTGTTGCCGCGCGAATTGTTCCGTAACGGAGATCGCATCCGCGCTTACATTTACGACGTGCGGCGCGAGCCGCGCGGTCCGCAGATTTTCCTCTCGCGCACGCATCCGCAATTCATGGCCAAGCTTTTCGCCCAGGAGGTGCCGGAAATCTACGACAGTATCGTCGAGGTCAAGGCGGTGGCGCGCGACCCAGGCTCACGGGCCAAGATCGCAGTCATCTCGCGGGATTCCTCGGTCGATCCGGTTGGCGCCTGCGTCGGCATGCGCGGGTCGCGCGTGCAGGCGGTGGTTAACGAGCTGCAAGGCGAAAAGATCGACATCATCCCGTGGTCGCCGGATGTCGCGACCTTCGTGGTCAATGCGCTGGCGCCGGCCGAAGTCGCCAAGGTGGTGCTCGACGAAGACCGCGAGCGCATCTCGGTCGTGGTTCCGGACCAGCAGCTTTCGCTCGCCATCGGAAGGCGCGGCCAGAACGTGCGGCTCGCCTCCCAGCTTACCGGATGGGACATCGACATCCTCACGGAGCAGGAAGAATCGGAACGCCGGCAAGCCGAATTCGAGAAGCGCACCAAGATATTCATGGAGACGCTCAACGTCGACGAGGTGGTCGGCCAGCTCCTGGCCTCGGAGGGTTTCAACTCGGTCGAGGAGCTTTCCATGGTCGACCAGAAGGATATCGCGTCGATCGAAGGCTTCGATGACGACACGGCGGGCGAACTGCAGGCGCGCGCGCACGACTATCTGGCCAAGATCGAGGCCGAATACGACGCGAGGCGCAAGGAGCTTGGGGTTTCGGACGAGGTCAAGGAGGTACCCGGAGTGACGGCCAAGATGATGGTCGCGCTGGGAGAAAACAGCATAAAAACCGTTGACGACCTTGCCGGTTGTGCCACCGACGACCTCGCCGGCTGGACCGAGCGCAAGGACGGCGAAGCCACTCGCAACCCCGGATTTTTCGATGGCTTCGACCTCACGCGGGAGGAATGCGAACTGATCATCATGCAGGCCCGCCTCAAGGCCGGATGGATCACGGAAGCCGAACTCGCCGCCCAGTTCGCGGCTCCCCAGGAGGCCGAAGCGGCCGCCGAGCAGCCTGCCTAAGTGCGTTGTGATGGAGCACCATGCAAAGACTGGCGGAGCATGCCGTAACGATCTGTGAGGCGCACACCGCTGCAGCGTCGACGGAGCGATTGTGCATCGCAACCCGCGAGGTGCGCCCTGTCGGGGAGCTGATGCGTTTTGTCGTCGGTCCGGATGGCTCCGTGGTGCCGGATCTCAAGAATCGGTTGCCGGGACGGGGCGTTTGGATCACGGCCCGCCGCCATCTCGTCGAGGAGGCGGTTCGGCGGCGCATGTTTGGGCGTGGCTTTAAGGCCGACGTCAGGGTCTCTGCCGAGCTTGCGGACGAGTTGGACGGGCTTCTGGAGCGATCGGCGCTGAATGCCCTGTCGATTGCCCACAAAGCGGGGCTCGTCATCCTGGGCTTTGCAAAAGTAGAGACCGCCGTTGCGACAGCACCCCTGGTGGCCCTTATCAGGGCACGAGATGCCGGCGAGGCAAGCGGTCGCAGGCTTGCTACCGCCCTGAGGCGCCGTGCGGACCATGGGGCGGGGGCAAAAATTGTCGAAGTCTTCCCGTCCGCTCAATTGGATTTGGCATTAGGCCGCCTAAATGTGGTACACGCTGCATTGCTGGCCGGTCGGGCGAGCGAGACGTTTCTCGCACGTTGGCGGTTTCTCGAATACTTCCGAGCTGATGACCCGGGCAACCGGGACCGCGGCTCACGGCAGCGAAATGGCACTATTCTGGAACCAGGATCGTAATGACTGAAACCAAGAATCCCGGCGAGAAGACCTTGACGGTCACCCCAACCAAGACGTTGACGCTCAAGCGCAGCGTCGAACAGGGGGTGGTGCGCCAAAGCTTCAGCCATGGCCGTACGAAAGCGGTTGTGGTCGAAAAAGTGAAGCGGCGGACCGTGAGTCCGGGCGATGGCAAAGTCGCCGAGACTGCGCCGGCGGCAACGCCGGCATCGGCGCCGCGGCGGGGAGCGCCCGGCGGCAGAGGTGCGGCTGGGGGTGCCACCCAGCACGCGCCGGGCATGTCCGGCGGCAAGCCATCGGGTCTCGTGTTGCGCCAGTTGACCGAGGAAGAGCGCACGGCTCGCGCTCATGCCCTTGCGGAATCGAAGGTCAGCGAAATCGAGGAGCGGCGGATTGCCGAGGAAGTGGCGCGCCGACGCGAGGAAAAAGAGGTGGCCGAACGGACCGAGCGCGAGGCCGCCGAGTCGCGAAAGCACGAAGAGGACGAGCGTCGCCGCCACGACGAGGAGGCGAAGCGCAAGGCCGAGACCGAGGCCAAGAAACGTTTCGGAGATGACGAAACCAAGCCAAAAACCGCTGCGCAGCCTCCCGGTACTGCGGTCACGCCGATCAGTGCGCGCCGTATCGTTCAGGAAGCCGAGGAGGAAGAGACGCCGCGGCCGGCCCGTCGCGGCGCCGGCGCCGCCCGTCCGGCACCGGCCGCCCCCAAGCCGGCTCGAGGCGGATCGGAGAGGCGTCGCGGGCGGCTCACGCTAGTGACCGCGCTGACGGCCGACGAGGTGCGTGAACGCTCGGTCGCATCGTTTCGTCGCCGCACCCAGCGCCTCAAAGGCCATGCCGCCAATGAGGCCAAGGAAAAACTGGCGCGGGAGGTTACGATCCCGGAGGCAATTACCATCCAGGAGCTTGCCAACCGCATGTCCGAACGCGCGGTCGACGTGATCAAGCTCATGATGAAGCAAGGCCAGATGGCGAAGGTCACCGACACGATCGATGCCGACACAGCCCAGCTCCTCGCCGAGGAACTCGGCCACTCCGTACGACGCGTCGCCGAATCGGACGTTGAAGAAGGTCTGTTCGATCACGTTGACGATCCGGCCATGCTGCATTCGCGACCGCCGGTCGTGACCATCATGGGCCACGTCGACCACGGCAAGACCTCGCTGCTCGACGCTATCCGGGCCACCAATGTGGCGGGCGGAGAGGTGGGCGGAATTACGCAGCATATCGGCGCCTATCAGGTCACCTCGCCGCTCGGCTCGAAGATTACCTTCATCGATACGCCGGGCCACGCGGCATTCACGTCGATGCGGGCGCGCGGCGCCAAGGTCACCGACATCGTGGTGTTGGTGGTTGCGGCCGATGACGGCGTGATGCCGCAGACCATCGAGGCGATCCAGCACGCCAAGGCCGCGAAGGTGCCGATGATCGTCGCAATCAATAAGATCGACAAGCCGGACGCGAAGCCGGAGCGGGTGCGAACCGAGCTGCTGCGACACGAGGTGCAGGTCGAATCGCTCGGTGGAGAGGTGCTTGACGTAGAAGTTTCGGCGACCAAGAAAATCAATCTGGACAAACTGTTGGAAACACTCGGGTTGCAATCTGAAATCCTCGATCTCAAGTCCAATCCGGACCGGCCGGCCGAAGGCACTGTAATCGAGGCCAAGCTTGACCGTGGTCGCGGCCCGGTGGCGACCGTACTGGTGCAGCGCGGCACGCTTCGCGGCGGCGATATCGTGGTCGCCGGCGCCGAATGGGGTCGCGTGCGGGCCCTGTTGTCGGATACCGGCGTGTCTGTGAGCGACGCCGGCCCGTCCACGCCTGTGGAGATTCTTGGCTTCAATGGAACGCCGGAAGCCGGCGACCGTCTGGCAGTCGTGGAAAGCGAAGCGCGTGCCCGCGAGGTGACCGACTACCGTGCCCGTCAAAAGCGCGAAAAGGTCGCGGCGCGGGCGAGCGGCAGGCGCGGATCGCTCGAACAGATGATGAGTCAGCTCAAGACCTCTGGACGCAAGGAGTTCCCGCTCCTCATCAAAGGCGATGTGCAGGGTTCGGTCGAAGCCATTGCGGGTGCGCTTGAAAAGCTCGGGACCGAGGAGGTGGGCGCCCGGATAATCCTGGCGGGCGCCGGCGGTATCAGCGAATCCGACGTCACGCTCGCCGAGGCCTCGGGCGCCGCGATCATCGGCTTCAACGTGCGCGCCCACAAGGAAGCGCGCGAAATGGCCGAGCGCGATGGAGTGGAAATCCGTTACTACAATATCATCTACGATCTCGTCGATGACGTGAAAAAAGCAATGTCCGGCCTGCTGGCGCCGATATTGCGGGAAACGATGCTCGGCACTGCTCTCATCCTGGAGATTTTCAATATCACCAAAGTGGGCAAGATTGCCGGCTGCCGCGTCACCGAGGGAACGGTCGAGCGCGGCGCCAACGTGCGCCTCATCCGCGACAACGTGGTGATTCACGAGGGCAGGTTGTCGCAGCTCAAGCGCTTTAAGGATGATGCCAGGGAAGTGATCGCCGGCCAGGAATGCGGTATGTCTTTTGAGAATTTCCAGGATATGAGGGTCAGCGACGTGATCGAGTGTTACCGCGTGGAGACGGTGCAACGCACGCTCTGAGTTTAAAAGACCATGTCGCGCGGCCATGCCCGTGAGCCAGCCAAGGGGCCAACACAGCGTTCACTGCGCGCAGGCGAACTCGTTCGCCATGCCCTGGCAGAAATTCTGGTGCGCGGCGATGTCCACGATCCGGTGATCGAAACCCATCTCATCACGGTTCCGGAGGTCCGTATGTCGCCGGACTTGCGAATCGCGACCGCATATGTCCTTCCGCTTGGCGGCCAGGACGCCGCAGTCGTGCTTGCGGCGCTCGACCGCAACAAACGCTACCTTCGCGGGGAAATCGCCCGGCGGGTGAACCTCAAATTTTCGCCTGACATCCGCTTTCGCATCGATGAACGCTTTGACGAAGCCGAGCGAGTCGAACGGCTGCTGCGGTCCCCACAGGTAAGACGCGATCTCGATAACGACTCAAGCGAGCAGGAATGAGTTCCATTATAGCTGATCCACGTCCCGCTGACGCTGACGCCGCTACCGATGGGCCGATGGTTGTCGACGGCGTCCCCCCGTCCGCGCCCGAGCCGGCCCCGCCGCTCGACCGTCCCCGTCGAGCCGGCAAAGCGCAGCAATTCAAGCGCGAAAAATACGATGTCCACGGTTGGGTGGTGCTCGACAAGCCGATCGGCATGACGTCAACCTACGCGGTGTCGGTGATAAAGCGCCTCTTCACAGCCAAACGGGCCGGTCACGCCGGCACCCTCGACCCGCTTGCGTCCGGGTGCCTGCCGATTGCTCTGGGCGACGCCACCAAAACGGTGCCGTTCGTGATGGACGGGCGTAAAATCTATCACTTTGTGGTTCGCTGGGGCGAAGAGCGAGATACTGACGACGCCGAGGGACGGGTCGTGGAGTCGAGCGATGCGCGTCCAACGCCGGACGCCATCACGGCACTTTTGCCAGGGTTCGTCGGCGCGATCGAACAGGTGCCGCCGCGGTTTTCCGCGATCAAAATTGAAGGCGAGCGCGCTTATGACATCGCACGCGACGGCGAGGAGCCTGAACTCAAACCCCGGATCGTGAACATCGACCGCCTGACGCTGGTCGACATGCCGGATCCGCACCATACCGGCTTCGAGGCGGAGTGCGGCAAGGGAACGTATGTGCGGGCGCTGGCCCGCGATCTCGGCCGCGCCCTTGGCTGTGGGGGGCATGTCGCCGCCTTGCGTCGAATGGCCGTCGGCCCGTTTGCCGAGCGGAACATGATTTCTCTGGAAGAACTGGAGGCTTTGTGCCATAGAGCCGCTGCCGGTGAGGGTAGCCTTGCCGATGCACTATTCCCGGTTGCGACTGCGCTGGACGACATCCCGGCGCTAGCCGTCAGCAGGGCCGACGCGGCGAGGCTCCAAAGGGGCCAAGCCGTCTTGATGCGCGGACGGGACGCCCCCGTCGTCCGTGGCACGGTTTACGTTACGGCCTCAGGCAGCTTGGTTGCCCTAGCCGAAGTCGACCGCGGCGAAATCGTCCCCAAGCGCGTGTTCAACCTCGCCGGACTGCAAGGCAGAGCCGGCCGACAGGAAGGTCGTTAACGATGTCGATCACTGCCGAGCGTAAATCGGAAGTCATCAAGGCGCATGCCAAAAAGGCCGGCGATACTGGGTCACCTGAGGTACAGGTCGGGATCCTGTCGGAGCGCATCACCAATCTCACTGAGCATTTCAAGAAGCACGTTAAGGACAATCACTCTCGACGGGGATTGTTGAAGCTTGTGTCCCAGCGTCGCCAGCTTCTTGACTATCTCAAGCGCGCCGATGAAAGCCGCTACAGGGCTCTGATCCAGATACTTGGTATCCGTCGTTGAGCAGAACTCGTTCGTTGACCCGTTTTCCGCCGCTATCCGTCATCGAGGACGCCGGCCCCCTTCCTACGCTCCCCCACAGGCGGGGGAGCGTAGGAAGGGGCCGGTTGCGCAATTTTCAGCGGAGGCATGTGGTGCATCCGCTGTATTCGCCTCCACCCTACCCTCCGCCGCAGGCGGGGGACGGTAGGGTTGGGGGGTGTTGGGCCGGGCGAAGAATGCCCGGCAGCCCCAGGCCAGAACGCCATGGCAGGATTGCCGGACACTGTCACTGAAACAAAGCCCCGCCGGGCAGAGCCCCGGGGGGTGATGCGCGCAGTCTCCCGCTATCTTGCTCATGGCATTCATGGCGAAAACCATGAAAGAAGTCGAAACCAATGTTTAACATCCATCGTGAGGAACTCGATTGGGGCGGGCGCAAGCTCGTTCTCGAGACGGGCAGGATAGCCCGGCAGGCCGACGGCGCGGTATTCGCCAGCTATGGCGAGACCACCGTCCTCGCCACCGTTGTGGCGGCGAAGAAGCCTAAGGAAGGCGTCGATTTCATACCGCTGACCTGCAACTACCAGGAAAAATTCTTTGCGGCCGGCCGCATTCCCGGCGGCTACTTCAAGCGCGAGGGGCGCCCGACCGAACGCGAGACCTTGACGTCACGGTTGATGGATCGCCCGATTCGTCCGTTGTTCGCCGACGGCTGGCGCTGCGATACGCAGGTCATCGCAACCTGCATGTCGCACGATCAGGAAAACGATCCGGATATCCTGGCAATGGTGGCGGCGTCTGCCGCCCTGACGCTCTCCGGCGTGCCATTCATGGGCCCGGTGGGCGCCGCCAGAGTCGGCTTCATCAACAATGAATATGTCCTCAATCCGCAAGTCGACGAGATGACGGAGAGCAACCTCGACCTCGTGGTCGCTGGTACCGGGGAAGCGGTGCTGATGGTTGAATCCGAGGCAAAGGAACTTCCCGAGGAAGTCATGCTGGGCGCCGTGATGTTCGGCCACCGGCACTTCCAGCCGGTGATCGAGGCAATCATCCGTCTTGCCGAAAAGGCCGCCAAGGAGCCGCGCGATCTGGGGCAGGTCGACAACACCGAGCTCGAAAAGGAAATGCTCGGCCTGGTCGAGCCGCAACTGCGATCCGCGTACGCGATCCCCGACAAGATGGCGCGCCATGCGGCCGTGGATGCAGCCAAGGCGACCGTGATGGCGCACTTCTACGAGGACGGCGTGGAGAGTCGGCGCTACGACACGGAGCGGGTCGCCGCCGCATTTAAGGAACTCGAAGCCAAAATCGTGCGGTGGAACATTCTTGATACCGGCCGCCGCATTGATGGGCGCGATCTCCAGACAGTGCGGCCGATCGTTGCCGAGGTCGGCGTGCTGCCTCGCGCCCACGGCTCCGCGCTGTTCACGCGCGGCGAGACCCAGGCCTTCGTGGTGGCGACGCTCGGCACCGGCGAGGACGAGCAGTTCATCGACTCGCTGACCGGCACCTACAAAGAAAGCTTCATGCTGCATTACAATTTCCCGCCGTTCTCGGTGGGCGAAACCGGTCGCCTCGGTGCGCCGGGGCGGCGCGAAATCGGGCACGGTAAGCTGGCGTGGCGCGCCGTGCACCCGATGCTGCCGCTCAAGCACGAGTTCCCCTATACGATCCGGGTGGTGTCGGAGATCACCGAGTCGAACGGTTCGTCGTCGATGGCAACGGTGTGCGGCGCATCGCTCGCTCTGATGGACGCCGGCGTGCCGGTGCGCTCGCCGACGGCCGGCATCGCCATGGGCCTCATCCTGGAAGAGCAACGTTACGCCGTGCTCTCCGACATCCTCGGCGACGAGGACCATCTCGGCGACATGGACTTCAAGGTCGCCGGCACCGAGAAGGGCATCACCTCGCTGCAAATGGACATCAAGATTTCCGGCATTACCGAGGAGATCATGAGGGTCGCGTTGACCCAGGCCAAAGACGGCCGGCTGCATATTCTCGGCGAAATGGCGAAGGCGATCACCTCGGCCCGCGCCGAGCTTGGAGAACACGCGCCGCGAATCGAGGTGCTTACGATCCCGACCGACAAGATTCGCGAGGTGATCGGCTCCGGCGGCAAGGTGATCCGCGAGATCGTCGAGAAGACTGGCGCCAAGGTGGATATCTCCGACGACGGCACCATCAAGGTGGCCTCTTCGTCTGGCGAGTCGATCAAGGCGGCCATCAACTGGATCAAGTCGATTGCGTCCGATCCGGAGGTCGGGATGATCTACGACGGGACGGTCGTGAAGGTGATGGATTTCGGCGCATTCGTGAATTTCTTCGGCTCGCGCGACGGCCTCGTGCACATCAGCCAGCTCGCGCCGCGACGGGTGCAAAAGACCTCAGATGTCGTCAAGGAAGGCGACAAGGTGAAGGTCAAGCTGTTGGGGTTCGACGAACGCGGTAAAGTCCGGCTGTCGATGAGGATGGTCGACCAGCAAAGCGGTGAAGACCTCGAGGCCAAACAGAAGGCTGAAGGCGACACGCACCGCGAGGCCGCCAGCGGAGAATAGGTAACGGCGGTTCCGCTTGAGGACCCTCAGTGCAGTGATGACGTCGCCGCTCGGCACGCGACTGAGGCATCAGCGTGCAGGGCAGGTGTTCTTCCCTTCGATTCACAGTGGCGTCATCGCCCGCGGAAAGCGGGCGATCCAGTAACCCTGAGACTTCGCTTCGGGGCACAGCTTCAGTTCTTCCTGATGCACAGGGTTTACTGGATGCCCCGCTTTCACCCGAAGTCGGCCTTGGCCGACTTCGGCAGCTATTAAGCGAGCGAAATCGGAAACATCCGATTTCACCCGAAGTCGGCCTTGGCCGACTTCGGCAGCTATTAAGCGAGCGAAATCGGAAACATCCGATTTCGCG
>WNFF01005615.1_pt1 | contig 16226 bp, 13 predicted proteins | sample 5400441 | NCBI WGS metagenome assembly WNFF01 (sample SAMN13153345, study PRJNA577476) | soil metagenome | isolation source: 120 cm saprolite under Douglas fir tree site 2 hole 3 replicate 1 | place: USA:California | collected 2015-04-18 | reverse complement strand
CGCGGCGGCCGCGCGCGCCCCACGCGTTGCTGCCGTTGACCGAATCCGGCCGGTCTCCGCGATAACGCCACCCCAGGGCCGAGTCCAACACCAGAAGGCGGGTCGAGTCCCGTTTGAGCAGCACGCGGATCCGCTCGGATTGCTCCGCCAGGAGCGCGCGCCGAGTGCGGAATCCGTCACCTAGTCGTGACCCGCTGACGCGAATCGCAACGAGCGCGAGCGCCTCCGTGAGAAGCGCCCCGCAAACGATAGCGACGGCAATCCGCGCGAGACGTCGCGACGCGATATTCCGGACCATTGGTGTTCAGGCCTGGGCTGGTGCCGCGCTAGCGGCGAACTCGAACTCGTGCCACGCTGGCCCACGGTCGAAGACGCGGCCAGCGGTGGCGCCGCGCATGACCCGGTCCGCTTCCGCGGCAATGGTCACATAGTCGCCCCGTGGAGCGCTGGTCTGCGGCGGCCCGCCGATCCCGCGCCCAGCCGCAACCAGGATGCTGGTCAGTGCGGCGGCGGCGTGCTCATTCACACGCCACGCCCAACCAACGCCAAACCACTCGGGGGCCGACGGGGGTCGAATGTCCTCCGCGGTGGCGATCGAAGCGGACGACCGGGGTCTCGCATGCCTCGACCTACGCGCAAACTTGGCGCCGACGAAGTGAACGCGCCAACCGCAGCAGAACCAAGGTATTGCACGAAGCCTCCCACGGGCTTGTTGCGAGCGTGCGACACCGCAAACCAGGCGCATAGCCATTCCTCTAGGGCGCCGAAGTCAGGTCTGCGCACGGGGCGGTGCGTGGGCAGAGTCACGAGCCGGGAGGCGAGAAGCCAGGCGCCATCCAGGGCCTTGCCTGGCTACTACGGGCGACGGCATCGTTCTTGCGCTTGCAGACATGCCAATGTGCGGGATTCTCGCGCAGTACAATCTGGACGGGACGCCGGTCGATCCCGATCTCCTGCGCCGCCTGCGCGACGTCATGACCCATCGCGGTCCGGACGACGCCGGCCTCTACACCGACGGGCCACTCGGCCTGGGCCATCGCCGCCTTTCGATCGTTGACCTGACGCCGTCCGGCCACCAGCCAATGTGCAACGAGGACGGGTCGGTCTGGCTGGTGTTCAACGGCGAGGTCTACAACTACGTGGAGCTGGCCGTCGAGCTCGAGCGGAGGGGGCATCGCTTCCGCTCGCGCACTGATAGCGAAGTCATCATCCACCTATACGAAGAGATCGGGCCGAAGTGCGTCGACCAGCTCAACGGCATGTTCGCCTTTGTCATCTGGGATGCGCGCTCGAAGACGCTGTTTGGCGCCCGCGACCGCGTTGGAATCAAGCCGCTGTACTACTACGCCGACGCCGCGCGATTCGTCTGCGCGTCGGAAGTCAAAGCCATTCTCGAGCACCCCGCGGTTCCCCGCGCGCCCGATCCCGAAGGCATGGCAGGATGGCTGTTCTCGGGCGCGCCGACGGGAGGGCGCACGCTGTTCGCCGGTGTGCGCCAGCTGGAGCCGGGACACGCGTTCCTGGTGGCGGACGGTCGCCTCACCACGTGGAAGCATTGGGACGTGGAATACCGCTACGATCACGCGCGCACCCTCGACGATACTGTGGAGGAGCTGGCGCACCTCTTGGACGACGCCGTGCGGATTCACTGCCGCAGCGACGCGCCCCTCGGTTGCCACCTGAGCGGGGGCCTCGACTCGAGCACGGTGGTCGCCCTGACCAGCCGCCATCGCCAGCCGGTGAAGACCTTCTCCACCAGGTTCGCCGAGGGCGGACCCTACGACGAGTCGCCGTACGCGCGCGCCGTGGCCGAGCACGTGGGAGCCGAGCGTTTCGTCGCGACGCCGACCGCAACGGACCTCATCCGCTTGCTGCCGAGTTTGATCTGGCACATGGACGCGCCGCTCATGCCCGCCAGCGCGTTCTCGTACCATACCGTGTCGGCGCTCGCCAGCGGGCACGTCAAGGTGTCGATGACGGGTCACGGCGGCGATGAGGTCTTCGCCGGGTATCCTGCGCAGTTCGAGGCAGCGTACGGATCGACGGCGATGTTCAACGGGTTCGGCGGCCTGGGCTATCGCACCAGCCCCCTGAGCCGCATGCGCATGGCTTTGCGTCGTCACGGGCTCCGCGGCATGGCAGGCCGGCTGATGCGCCACGCCCTACCGGCCGCCCCGCGAAGCGCCGAAACACTGGAGCAGCTCTGGGTGCGATCGCATTGTGCGAGTACACCGACGGACGACCCGCTGCTCCACCCCGAGTTGCGGCGCGCGATCGGCTCATACGACCCTATCGACGAGTACCTCGCGCCGCTACGCACAGCCACGACCTCGGAGGTGCTGGACCGCTGTCTATATCACGATTTGCGGCACTACCTGCCGATCCTCCTGCACGCCGAGGACCGAGTGAGCATGGCGGTCTCGCTCGAGTCGCGGGTGCCGTTGCTGGATCATCGCATCATTGAATTCCTGGCCACCGTGCCGCCCGCACAGAAGACCGCTGGCCTGAGGCCGAAGGCGCTGTTGCGGCTGGCCGCCCGGCGCTGGCTGCCCGCGATGGTCATCGACCGCCGCGACAAGGGCCCATTCGCTGTTCCGACCAATCGCTGGCTTTCCCGTGAGCTGGTGCCGCTGACGCGCCAGGTCCTGCGGTCGCGCTCGACCCTCGAGCGGGGCGTGTTCGATCCCCGCATGCTCCGCGACGGTCTCGTCGAGCAGATCTCGCCGTGGGTGGCGCTCAACGTCGAGCTCTGGTATCGCGTCTTCTTCGACCGCGACCGGGAGTGGCTGGACCGGATCGGGGAGGCTCGTTCCCACGCGGCTCCAACGCGCGCAGCGCAGGAGCCCGCCCCGCCCGTGAGCGTGTCTGCCTGAGCGGGCGAGGCTACGCGATGCCCTGCACCATCAGGGCACGAGGCGATTCGTCAGCGGATCTTCGCTCAGATCCGCGCTTATCTTGCACCCTCCGCGCCAGGGCCCACACCCCCTTGCCGCACGACGCTGACACAGCAAACCCCCCAAGTTGGTGACACAGGACATGGGGCTCTATTCGCGTTTCTCACCGGATCGCCCGGCTCGCGACCTCTTGCGGGAACATCGCGGGGCATGCTAGCCGGTCCGAGTGCCGGTCGTATCGTACTCCTAGGACTGAGGACGCTCCAGGGCAATGGATCCGATATCTCTGATCGGCGCGGGAACCATTCCGCCGGGTCACCGCTGCCCAGAGCAACGCCGTCGACAGGTGGTGACGCAGAACCATGGCTAGCAGGTCTCCTGCCACGCTCGCCGGGTCGCCGCGATAGATGAACACATCGCGGGCCTGCAAACGTGAGCCGGCTTTGCGATTACGAGGGCGGTGTCCGAGGTGGGACCAGAGGAGACGCGCGGCCTCGGGCCGCCAGGCGCGGGTATCCCAGGCGCGGCCCAGAACCGGGGTAAGCGCCCTCATGTCCCTCGCCCGTAAGTCCGCAGGAGTCCGATCAGCTCGGCACGGTCCGCTACGCTCACGAGGGAGTGCGTCGGTGCCGTGAACAACGTCCGCGTGAGCTCCGCGCCACCTGACCAGCCAGTGGCCGCGTCGTCCGTCCAGGCACGCACCTGGGGGATCGCGGCGAGCACGGATGGGTAGCTCGGAGCGAGGCCGAGCCGAGTCGCCGCCGCCGGCTTGCCAAAGCCCGCGAGGCCACGCGCGAGCCGCAACGGGAGGCGCAAGTACCCGGGCGTCGCACCGAGGAGCGGTTGGACCGGCCGTGCCCCCGATCCCGAACCGATTCCCTCGAGGATCGCCTGCGCCGTGGCGCGGCGAACAGCAGCCTCGTGCGCGGCCGCCGACTGTAACGTCGCCAGACAGGCAGACGCAGCTCGCGTCATCGGCCGCGGCGACGTCGGCGCCTGATAGACGGTCTCGCCCAGCCGGAGCCATGGGATCGCCTGCGGGATCGCATACCATGCCGGCCGGCCTAACAGCCACTGAGCCAGCAGCACACCCAGCACTCGCACCTCGGCGCCCCGTTGCCGGCGCCCCTCTGACAGCTCGGTCAGCGCCTCTCGCAAGCCGTGCCACGACGCCTCGTGTCGGACGAGCAGTGCGCCCCCCCGCCCACCGGTCCAGCCCTTCCCGCGACCAAAGCTCAACACACTGATCGGGCCCAAGCTCCCCAATGGCTGCCCGCGCCATTCAGCGTGGTCCCCCTGGGCCGCGTCCTCGACGGCGATGGCTCCGTACTGAGTGAGCAAATCGTTGACGGCGTCCCAATCGACCGGGAATCCGTAGAGCGGAGCGATGACGGCGATGCGGGTGCCTCGCTCGAGCACGCCGCGCAGCGAGTTCAGGTCGGGCGTCAGGGTGCTCGGCTCCAGATCGTAGAACTGGATACGCGCCCTCGCACCGACGGCCGCCGACGCAACGTCGAAGCAGCCGAAGGCGGGGAGGGCAACGGAGGCGTCCGCGACCTGACGCATAGCCAGCACAAGAGCGACTTGCAACGCTTGTGTGCCGCTCCCGAACAGGACGACCCGCTCAGCCGAGTACTCGCCTTCCAGCGTCGCGCTCAAGTCGACGTGTCCGTTCAGTCGCGACCCGAGCCCGTAACCGGCCGCTCGCCCGAGCGCCGCGGCGCTCAGCGGCGAATAGGCCGGCAGTTGGCGCCGGAGCATCACGGGATGAGCCGGACGACACGGGGCCCCAGCATGTTGGCGACGGCGAGCGGCAACCGCCTCCACACGCGCGGACCCCAGGCGAACGCCCCATCATCGGGCGAGGGGGTCGCCACACGCCCCACTGCGTGCTGATACCACCAGAGCGGCACGTCGCGCGCGCCCCATTGCCGCTTGAAGCGATGCGTGCCACTGCCCGCCGTGCAGCGGCCGAAATTGAAGAGGGCGAGGCCCTGTTCTGCAGCCCGCTCGATGAAGGACCAGTAGAGCAACATGTTCGGAGCAAGGGAGTTGTAGGCCTTGAGTGCCGAGGCCCAGGTCATCTCGAACTCGGCGCCCCAGCGCAGCCCACACCCAGCGGCGACAGGGCGCTCGCGGTAGTACGCACACCCAAACCACACGTCGGCGGGGAATGTCTCGGCAAGCGCTTCGAACAGCCCTCGTGACTGAGTGGGCGTGCCGAGGTCTCGCATGTGCTCCGAAAAGACCCGGAAGAACGCGCCAACCTGATCGAGGCCAAACCGGACGTTGATCCCCTCCCTCTGAGGACGGCGGATCTGGCTGCGCACCTTCGCTTCGAGGGTGCGCCACACCTGGCCGGGGTCCCCCGGGGTCAGATCCAGCACGACCGTGATCTTGCGATGGGAGACGGGCCAGTCGATCGACAGGGGCGCGCGGCTTCGGAGCTCCAGAAGCTCGACGTCATTGCTGTCGGCGAAGGCCGAGGCGCGCGCAACCAACCCCTGCACGGCCGCAGTGCTACCCAGCGGGCCGCCATAATTCACAAACGGCATGGAGACGAGGTACGAGCCGAACACCCGGCTGTACACCCACACAAGTGGCAATACCCCGACGAGTGGACCGTCTGGAGACCGGGCCGCGAGGTAAACACACTCGTGCCCAAGCACTCGCTCGAATACGGATTTCCATCCCCAGAGCTGGAAATGGGTTCGTTCAGGTGCGCCCTGCACGAATGCATCCCATTCCGCTGGCGAGCCGCTGAATCGCTGGACGGATGGCGTCACCGGTCGCCCCGCTGTGGTGCGACGTGCCGCTGTGACAAGAGTCGAGCAACGGCCCCGGCTCCGCAGACCGAGTTGAATCGGAATTCCGCCAAGAGGCGCTCCAAGCGGGCCATGGTGCCCCTCAGTCCGCCATAGTGGCGTACCCGCGCGGACCAAGAAACGGGAAGCCGCGGTTGATCCAGATCGACCTCCCACGGATGCACGTAGAAGGTTCCCGGAACGCCGCGCCGCGCGGAATCCCGCAACGCGGTGCGCGCGAGGACGTAGGGGAGCAACCGGAAGTACGCGCCGCGTGGCCGGCGGCACCTCGACCAACGTGCCCGACCGTGTGCACAGCGCGTAAGGGTCCCGAGCACCGCCGGGATATCCGTAGCCCGGACGCCGGATGGGGAACAGGCTCGAGTCGTAGCAATAGCCCTCCTCGATCAGCACATCGAAGGCCCACTCGTAGCCGCGCACGATCGAGAAGCTCGGAGCCCTGAATCCGATCACAGGCGCACCGACCAGGTCCTCCAGCACACGCTTGGTCGTTCTGACGGACGACCGAAACTGGTCCGGTGTCTGGTCCGTGACTCGGCAATGGTCCCATCCGTGTGATGCGATTTCGTGACCCGCGTCGGCAATCGCCTTGATCAGTTCTGGATGGCGTTCCGCCACCCACCCGAGGACGAAGAACGTCGCTCGCGCCCGGTTCCGCTGCAGCAAGGCCAGCAGCAGGTGCACGCCGATCGCGACGCGACTCTGGAGCTCACCCCAATCAGCCCGTGATACGTACGGCTCGAATGCCGAAACCTGGAAGTACTCTTCCACGTCGACCGTGAAGTGATGCTCGACCTGCGGCTCACTCGACGCGTCGCCTCGAGTTCCAGGATCTGCGACGGCCGACAACGCGACGCCAGAGTCGAGCGAACCCGTTCGCCGACTGGACGGTACGTTACGCATGTGCGAGGCCCTTACTCACGCGGCCAGCGCTACGATGTCGCGACCGTCGCGCGCGGAGAATGCCTGGATCGCACGCCCGCTGCCCAGGTTCCATCACAACGACGAGGTTCACGCCGATCCTACCGGCCAACCACAACGAGCGTCGAGCAGTGCGTCGACAAATCCAGGCTCCCGCCCTCCGTAACCTGGACGCCATTGGATCGCGCGGACCGACCCGAACCAATGAATTCGGCGGACTCAACGCACACCTTAGACCGGAACGCTTGAGGGAGCGGCGGGAGACGGCGGCCGCAGCAAAGGGACTGCCGCAGATTCTGCCGTGGCAGACGAACACGACGGATCTCAGCGCGCCGTGCCGACAGAGGCGCGCGCACAACAGCGACGCCGCAGCGGCTGCAGCAATGGGTCCACCCAACGGCACAGCCACGAGGAGCGCGTGTATGCGCAGCACCACGACCGGCTGACTCGTGCGCGGCCTCAGAATATCGTGTAGATGAAGGGCGCGAGGGCCGATCCCTGTGCGACCACGAGCAGCGTTCCTACCAGCAGCATCACCATCAGAATAGGAAGGAGCCACCACTTCTTCCGGACACGCATGAAGGCCCACAGCTCTCTCGCAAGAGTGGTACGACTCATAGGGTCTCCTAGAATTGATGCTCCATGTCCGCCCGTTGCCGGGCGTCGGCTGAACGCGTGAGCCAGAAACTGGGCGCCGCCGCGTGCACCAGCGAGCGCCGGCCGAACAGCCGCATCAACCAGCCGATCGGTGTCAGCACAAGGAAGAAGATCACACCTAGGAACAGCGGCGTCGTGATCCGCGACAGCCCGTGCGCCAGGGCCATCCACGCCCGGAAGATCGGGCCCAGACGGGTCGGCGCCGCGAGTCCCGACAGCACAAGGAGCGCGCCCAGAGTCGCGAAGACTGCGAGCCCCAGCGGGCGCCCGCGCCACCACGCCAGCGCCGCCAGCAGAAGGAATGCCCCGCCGACGGTCAAGCCGAACCGTTGTCCTTCGGCGGCGCTCAGTCGAGCTGGAATTCCCGTCGCCAATCAGACGTCTCCTTCCACTCGGGCTGCGCCGCCTTGTCTAGTAGGAAGGGGCCGAGCACGAGGTAATCGATGTGCGTGCGCATGAAGCATTGATAGGCGTCCGCAGGCGTGCACACGATCGGCTCGCCGCGCACGTTGAACGACGTATTGACGAGCACCGCGCAGCCGGTGAGCCGCTCGAACTCCTGGATCAGGCCGTAATAGTTGGGGCTTGTCTCGCGGTCTACCGTCTGAATTCGCGCGGAATAGTCGATGTGTGTCACAGCGGGCATGTCTGAGCGTGCCACGTTCAACTGATCGATGCCCCAGAGCTGGCGCTGCTCAGGAGTCATCGGGATCTGACGCTCACGCTTGACCGGGGCGACGAGCAGCATGTACGGAGAGGCGCAGTCGAGCTCGAAGTACTCGCTCACGCGCTCGCGCAGCACGCTCGGCGCAAAGGGACGAAAGCCCTCGCGGAACTTGATCTTGAGGTTCATCTGCGCCTGCATCCGGGGGCTGCGCGGGTCTCCAAGGATGCTGCGCGCCCCCAGCGCCCGCGGCCCGAACTCCATTCGGCCATCGAACCAGCCGACGACTTTCCCCTCCGCCAGCAGCGCTGCAACACGCTCGCGCAGCGCTCGCTGTTCTAGCCGCTCATACGCGGCCCCCTGGGAGTGTAGGTATTGGGCGATCTCCTCCGGTGCGTACTCGGGTCCCAGGTGCGCGCCTCGCATGCTATCCTTACCCGGAACTACCCGGCGCGGCTGCTTGCAGTGGCGGTGCCAGATCAGTTGGCTGATGCCCAACGCGCCGCCCGCGTCGCCCGCGGCCGGTTGGATCCACAGCTGCTTGAACGGGCCCTCCCGGAGCAGGCGCCCGTTCCCCACGCAGTTCAAGGCCACGCCGCCAGCAAGGCAGAGGTTCTCAAGGCCCGTTTGCCGGTGGACCGTGCGCGCCATGCGGAGCATGACCTCCTCGCACACGATCTGAATCGATCGCGCGAGATCCATCTCCCGCTGCGTAAGCTTCGTCTCCGGCACCCGGGGGGGGCCGTCGAACAACCGATCGAAGGCCCCGTTCGTCATCGTGAGGCCGGTGAGGTAGTTGAAGTAGCTCTGGTTCAGCGTGAACGATCCATCCTCCTGCAGGTCCATGAGCTCCGTGAGAATCACGTTTACATACTTGGGCTCGCCGTATGGGGCGAGCCCCATGACCTTGTACTCACCGGAGTTGACCTTGAACCCGGTGTAGTAAGTGAAGGCCGAGTAGAGCAGGCCGAGCGAATCGGGCCAGTGGATCTCTTTCAATAGTTCGACGTCGCTCCCGCGTCCGACGCCGTACGACGCGGTCGCCCACTCGCCAACGCCGTCCATGGTCAAGATTGCGGCTTCGTCAAACGGCGACGGGAAGAAGGCGCTCGCCGCGTGCGACTCATGATGCTCGGCGTACAACACTTCGCCCTCGTATCCCAGGGCGTTCCGCAGCTGCCGGTCCAGGAACAGCTTGTCCTTCAGCCACACTGGCGCTGCCTTGAGGAAGGACCCGAACCCCCGGGGGGCGACGGCAAGGTAGGTCTCGAGAATACGTTCGAATTTGAGCAGGGGCTTGTCGTAGAAGCCGACGAACGCAAGATCGGTGGCCTTGATCCCGCCCACCCGAAGGCAATACTCGACAGCTCGTGTGGGAAACGAGGCATCGCCCTTCTTCCGCGTGAAACGCTCTTCCTGCGCCGCGCCGACGATCGTTCCGTCGCGCAACAGGCAGGCTGCGCTGTCGTGATAGAATGCCGAAATGCCGAGGATGTTCGTGTTGGCCATTGACCTGCGCATCCTGGGGCGAACGTACAGGACACTGCTCTGCAAGAGACGCGCTCAACGTCCTGTCTACGCACCACCCACTTAACACGTCACTCGAGAAGAGCTTGCGCACGGCGGTCCACGCGAGGCTCGACCTGTGTTGCATCGCCGCTACAGCGCGAGCGCTTGCCAGGGACTGCCTTCCCCTACCACCGGTCGACGTTGGGCAAGCTCTCTCCGATGTTATCCAGCCGGATCGCAAGCAGCGAAGCCACTCAGTGTGGAGATCAGGGCCCGCCCTTTGAGACGGTCAAGGAGGGCGCTAAGGACGCGCACGGCGCACAGTCGCGACGACTTCGATGCCGACGCCGCTGATGACGCTCGACGAGTCGCCGTCCCTACGACGCCGCGATCTCGTTGACAGCGGCGATCAGATCCGCGACGTGATAGGGCTTCGACACGGTAGGCTGCCCCGCCCGGCTCAGGAACTCGTGGGAGATCGGGCGAGCGTCGTCGCCCGTTACGAAGACGAACCGACGCGCCAGCGCGGGACGCAGGTCCGACGCCTGTTCGTACAGGCCGCGGCCGCCCAGACGAGGCATCTGTAGGTCGGCGATGACAACGTCGAAGTCGTCTCGCTCGATCTGCTCGAGCGCCTCGGCGCCGTTCGCCGCGACGGTGATGGAATGCCCTTCGAGTTCCAGCAATCGCTGCATCACATCCCGGTTCGCCTCGTCGTCATCGGCCACCAGAATCTTGAGGCTCGTGCCGAGAGGTGGCGAATCACGCCGCGGCCTCCGCACCGGCGCCTCTAGCAGCCTGCCCGGGATGAGCGTAACGGTGACCTCGACTTGGCCCTGTGGCGTCGCTTCGATTCGGAGGCCGGCGCCGCAGTTCTGGGCCACGCGTTGTGCCAACGCCAGCTCGACGTGGCCGAGGAAGTCAGGGTCCGCCGGTCGGAAGTAGTCAAGTTGCAGCGGGATGTGCCCGGGCGGGATGGCGGGGCCGTTATCGACCTGCGTGACAACCACCCCCGCCCCCAGCACCTTCGCCGACCATGCGACCCGTCGCGGAAGATCGATACCAGCCAGTCGTGCCCTCGCAAACTCAAGAAGCCAGGAGAACAGACTTATCAGATCCGCTTGCTTGCCACCCACCAGTGAGACCGCCGGCTGGACCTCGAGCGCCACGTCGATGCGGAGCTCAGTCAGCTGCTCACGACACCGGTCCAGGAGCGCTGCGAGCACGGTTTCGAGATGCGCGGCGCGTCCTTCCGGCTCCGCCGGCTGGACGAGCCGCATCAGATCGCGCACGATATCCCCCATTTCGCGGGTCTGCGCGCGAACCTGCGACAGCGCTGTGCCGCCGAGCGCCCGAGAACGCTCCGACAGCTCTGTATAGCCCATGATCGCGGCCAGCCGGTTATTGAGGCGATTAGCCGCTGCGCCAAGACCGAGCTCCAGGGCCGACAGCGCTCGCGGGTTCCCTTCCGGAGCCGACGGCGTCGGGTCCGGGGTTCGTTTCGCTCGCGTGACTCGCGCCATACTCCAACCGAGCGCCAAGCCGCCAAGCAGCAGAGCGAGGACACCCACTACAATCAACGCCATCGCGAGCGGCCACGTCGCTCTGCGCGAGACCGGCCTATGTTGCCCACCTGCCACAATTTCATCAATCAACCCCCGATTGGAAACTGCATACCCCGTGCCCGGTACCGGAGGTTCGCGGCCGCTGCGCTAGGCTTCGCCACGCACCGGTGCCGAATGCCTATGCCCCTCAGCCCCGTCCCGTCGCCCTCCAAAGCCGAGGTGGGCTGGGACCGGACGCTCCGGTGACCCGCGAGTCTCTGCTGCCATCGGGGACCGCCAAGGACAAGAGCTTCCCTCTGCCGAAGTGTTGGGCCTAGGACTTGCGGAAGAGCGCTCTGGACGGTTTCCACAAGCGAGGTCCGTGCTGCGATGAAGTACTTGGTCACCGGTGGGGCGGGGTTCATCGGCTCCCACCTTGTCGAGCACCTGGTCACGGAAGGCCACGAGGTCGTTGTGCTCGACGACCTGTCGAGCGGGCGAGTCGACAATCTCGAGTCCGTGCTCGACCGCATCCAGTTCGTCGAGGGCAGCATCACCGACCTTAACGCGTGCCGCGCTGTCACGGGGAGCGTGGACTTTGTCCTGCACCAAGCCGCCCTTACGTCCGTTTCGCGATCCGTCGAAGAGCCCATGCTGGCCCATCAGGTCAACGTGACCGGGACGCTGAACGTGCTGCTCGCGGCGCGCGAGGCCCGCGTGCGCCGCGTGGTGTACGCCGCATCGACTGCGGCCTATGGAGATGCGGTGGAGCTCCCGAATCGCGAGGACATGCTCCCCCGGCCGCTCTCGCCCTACGCCGCAACAAAGCTCGCGGCGGAAGAGTACTGCAGAGCGTTCCTCGCGACCTACGGGCTCGAGACCGTGACCTTGCGGTACTTCAACGTGTTCGGCCCGCGGCAAGACCCGGCGTCCCCCTACGCTGCCGCCATTCCGAGATTCATCATGGCTGCGCTCGCCCGAAGCGCACCGACCATTTACGGGGACGGGAATCAAACCCGCGACTTCACATTCGTCACCAATGTCGTGCACGCCAACCTCCTTGCATGTCACGCCTCCGCTCGGCGCGTCGCCGGGCAGGTATTCAACGTGGGAGGTGGCCGGCAGATCTCCATCAACGATCTGTGGCAGCGGATCCAGGACTTGATTGGCGTGCGGCTGCCGGCGCGGCACGGGGATCCGCGCCCGGGCGAGGTGAGAGACTCGGTTGCGTCGATCGAGCGCGCCCGCGCCGACTTGGGGTACTCACCGCAAGTGGACTTTGAGGAGGCGCTATGGCGCACCGTGACCTCCTACCGCACCTCGGTACCCGCGGGCAACCGCCTGGCGACGCACGTGGCGCATCGAACGAGGACCGGGTCGGCCCGGGAGGCCTGAGTGCTCGCGTGGCCCCGGGGCCGCGGATCGACTTGATCGGCGCTGCACAGACGCGTTAAACCTTCCCGTCACGGCACGTCAGCTCGACAAGGTCAGCGTGGACCGACGTGTCCCAGCGTTCGCCTGGAGTCCAGCGCTCGCCGACCGCGTCGCGCCGTTCGCCAGGCGTTCCGTACCCGGGCTGCTGTCGGGCGCGGGGCTCGGGGGGTGGTGGGACGCATTTGCGCGCGGCGTGGCTGCCGCGCGTGTCCCCGCCAAAAGAAGATCCGCATCGGGGCGGCCGATTCGGCGCGGGGTTCGGAAGCTGAGCCCCCGTCGTCTCGGCGGCGCCCGAGGCCGCAGCGCCGCTGACCGACCCGAGGCTCCACTCCGGCGCCGCCGACCCACAGATGCGCGACGCTCGATAGACCCAGTCACGACGCCTCCCGACGGCGCCCACGCAGGCTGGTTCGGCGGAGCACCCCCAAGGCCTGGCACCTGGCGACTACGGGGAACGACCCCACTGTCTGGGGACCGGCGGGTCCGCAGTGGGCGAGCCGGGCCAAATCCTGGACAGTCAACACTCGGGTCGGTCCCCGCAGTCTGGGGGCAACGCGTCGCAGGTTCCGGGCCAAACGGAAAGCTGGGTGGGGTTGGGCGTTCGCTGGTCAACCACGGTCACTCGCGAACCCAAGGCGCCCGTCGGATCGGCGCAGCAGAGGGGCGAACGTGTCACAAGTCCGCGACAATGATGACCCCCTGCCACGGTGCGACGGGCCTGGACCGATCCGTGAGCCGCAACACCACTAGGTGGTGCAGGTCTTGCGCGCGGCGTGAGAGAGTCACCCGGCCTATCGGATCGAGCACCTGTCACGCATGGACGCCCAGTGCTCGACGCACGACGGCTCCTTCCACTCGCCTGTTCGGAAATCGCTCGCCCGCGAGTCACCCGAGCACGCTACCCGCGGGCGAGCCGTTCGCGGGCACCCGAGCGACGCACGGGCTGCGGCACGACGCCCGACACCCGCCGCACAATGTAGCGTGCGCGCGCCACTCGTTCGTGGGCGATGATGCGCCCGAGCATCACGGGGAGGTCGAGGGTGGGCCGGTAGCCGATGAGCCGACCGATCTTCGAGTGTCGGGAAGGCGTCGCGCCATGTCCTCAAATTCGGGCTCATACGCCTGCTCGAATGGCACCTGGACGATCTCCGAGTCGCTCGCCGCCAACCGGCGTACGAGGAGCGCGAACTCAAGGACAGAGGTGTCCTTCGTATGGCCGACGTTGAACACTTGGCCCGCGGCGTCGGGATGTTGGACGAGCGCGATCATCGCGTCGACCACGTCGCCCACCCACGTGAACGAGCGCCGCTGCTGCCCGTCGCCATGAACGGTGATCGGCTCGCCCTGGAGAGCCTGCGTGACGAAGCGTGCACGACCATCCCGTACTGGCCCGTCTGGCGTGGCCCAAACGTACTGAACAGCCGCACGACGGTCACGGGCAACACCTCCTGGTGCGCGTAAGCGAGCGCCAGGTGCTCGTCCACGATCTTCGATGCCGCCGTCACGCCCTGCGGTATAGGGACTTACGGCGGAGGACCACAGCGCCGGCCGGCGACGGGTGTAGCGATTGTGTTACAGATCCGCAGGTGAGTTGCGACGGGTTCGAGGACGTGGCCGGCGGGCGACCAGTTTGGAGATGCGCTCGCGAGCCCCCGACTCGTCAGTCCACAATCGCGTCGGGCAGCACGTACTTCATCGGATCGACCGGCTTGCCGTTCACCCACACCTCGTAGTGCAGATGCGGACCCGTGGAGAGCCCGGTCGAGCCGACGAGTGCGATCGCCTGACCGCGTTTGACGCGCGCGCCCCGCGCCACGACGATGCGGGAGCAGTGCGCGTAGCGGGTGACCAGGCCGTTGCCGTGGTCGATCGTGAGGAAGTTGCCGTAGCCCTCCTCCCACGCGACTTCGGCGACGACCCCCGCAGCCGGGGCCTCGATTTCGGCGCCTTGGGGCGCCGTGACGTCGATCCCCTCATGCGGGCGGGCGATGTGGAGGATCGGGTGGACCCGCTCGCGCGCGAAGGCGCTCGACATCCAGCCGCGGGTCGGCATGATCGACGGCGTCGTCGCAAACCGCTCGCGCTGCTGCGAGAGGGACGCGTAGGCCTCATTGAGCGAGTGGACGAGGATCGATGCCCGGCGCGCGAGGGCGTCCGCGTCCAGCCGCGCCGCAAGCGCCCCCTGACCGGCCGATCCCAGATTCGCGAGGCTGTCGCGCTCGGCCCAGATGCCCACCGGCCCACCGATCCCGGCCTGCTGCGCCCCTGTGCCGGTCGGCGTGAGCCCCGCCAGGAGCCGGAGCTCCTGCTCACGCGTGCTAAACGCGGCAAGCGTATCCCGGAGCACCCCAATCCGCTCGCGCGTGCGCTCGATCTCCTCCGCAAGCAGGCGGTTCTGGTGCTCAAGCGCGCGGCTGCGGGTGATGTTCACGCCACGCCAGAGGGCGGCGACGCCCAGCACCAAGAAGGTCAGTGCTACGACACTTCCGATCCCGGCGAGCCCCGCAAGGAACGCCTGCGAGACCGCCACGCTCTTTGACCCGCCCGCGCCATGGGGCACGAGCATGACCGTCCAGCGACGCTCCTTGGGCGTGGGCATTAGGCGGCGACTGCGCGTCGAGACGGCCCGCACCCCTGGCTGCCACCGCCACGTGCGGCGGTCACGCGAGAACGGAGTGGGCAGATACAGTCCAACACCAAGCTCTCCACACCCCTATGCTACGCCTCGAGGGGTGATTCCCACAGTCAGTTCGATCGGCGGCAAGCGGCTCGCTAGACGTCCGACCGGGAAGCCTCCCTCGCACTCGCCGGCGGTTCGCTGAGCGCGGCCGGTCAACCTGCCACTGACAAGCTTCGAGCAGCGCGCCACTGCGCGCGGCGCTCCAATCCCGATCGACGATCTCTCACCCGCCGGTCGACGCTGGCACGGCGCTCGACACCCCTGCGGCGTTCCACCATGACCACGGTCGTCTCTTCCCGCCGATCGCGCAACCCCCGACGCATGAACCCCAACCGCCGATCCACTCCGCTCCGTCGATCGGGCAGAGGCCGGTCCCGAGCGCTCATCTCCATGCGAGGTATCCTCGGCAGCGAGGTCCAGGGCTCTGCGCTGACAGGCTGCCACGTCAACCTCCAAGGGGGCAAGGCCTGTGCCACAGGATGACGATCGGCCATAGCGAGACGCGCGGGCAGGGCTGCGACGCCCGCGCCCGGTGATTGTGACACCCCCTGGCGTTGATCCGTGCAACGAAACTGCGGCCGGAACGCGACAACCTGCCGCTCGAGCCCTGTTCACGCCACGGAAACGCTTGCTTCGAGGCCCCGCGTATCGGCAACTCGCACGGGGGGAGCTCATGCGGCTGGCGCCTTGGACGCGGGGGCTTCGGCGCGCATGTGGCGGATGATGCGCTCGAGCATCTCGGTGAGATCAAATGTAGGTCGGTACCCGATCAGCCGCTCGATCTTGGAGATGTTCGGCAGGCGCCGCGGCATGTCCTCAAACCCGCTCTCGTACACCTGCTCGAACTCGACGTGGGTGATGTCCGAATCACTGTGCGTCAGCTCTTTGACGAGCCCCGCGAGCTCGCGGATCTCGATGTCCTTCGTGTGTCCCAGGTTGAAGACTTCCCCGATCGCACCCGGATGCTGCACGAGCGCGAGCATCGCGTTCACGACGTCTCCCACCCACGTGAAGGAGCGACGCTGCGTCCCGTCCCCATACACCGTGAGTGGCTCGCCCTGAAGGGCCTGCTGCACGAACCGAGGCACCACCATGCCG
>WNFF01003120.1_pt1 | contig 16231 bp, 14 predicted proteins | sample 5400441 | NCBI WGS metagenome assembly WNFF01 (sample SAMN13153345, study PRJNA577476) | soil metagenome | isolation source: 120 cm saprolite under Douglas fir tree site 2 hole 3 replicate 1 | place: USA:California | collected 2015-04-18 | reverse complement strand
CAGACCAAGCCGGAGCAGCAAGGGCCAGTCGCCGAGCAGGCCTGGCCACTTCCGGGACAGCTGCCTTGCTGACAGGTTCCGGTCGTGCTGCCGCCTGGAATGCTGCAACCCAGACCCGCGCAGCAGTCCGAAGTGGATGTGCAGGCGCCGCTCAACGGCTGACACGCGGCGGGAGCCTGGCATGATCCCGAGGTGCAGATCTGCGAGCAGCATCCCACTCCCGCATCGCAAGCGCTTCCGTTCGCAGCGCAGGTGCCGCCTCCATCGGGCCCACTGCTGAGCTGGCAAGCGTACCCGCCCGACGGGATACTGGTCTGCAGGCAGTAAGTGCCGTTGCAGCAACTATTGGCGCCCGGCGCGGGCGTACACGTGGTGCCCAGACCAGCACAGTTGGGAAGCGTGCAGTAAAATCCTCCGTCTCCCGGCAGGCACTTGGCGCTGCTGCAGCACTGATCGCTAAACTGGCAGAGCTGATTCGTCTGGATGCAACACGGCGCCAGTCCGGTATAACCCGCTGGGCAGCTGACTGAGCCGCCTCCGAAGCACCGCGGAACCCCGCTCGAATCCAGCCTGCACACCTGCTGGTGTCCGTTACAGCAGTCCTGCGGGGCATTGACTTGGATGATGCCGCCATCCGGATAGGTCGCCGGGCCGCCATCGACCAGGTGCGGCGCCCCGCAGATATTTCCCACGCCATTGCAGGCCTGGCCGTTGTCGCATCGGCCGGATCCTACCGCGTCGGGTCGGCACTGCACCGTACCGTTCGGGTTGACCCCGCCTCCGCAACAGGCGTTCGTCGAAAGACAGAAGTCTCCAGTCAGACGGCAGCCATCGACCGGCTGACAGACCGTGGCACCGGAACCGGGATCCACGCAGACGCGCGAGCAGCAGTTGGTTCCATTGGAGCACGGATTGCCATCCTGGGTGCATCCGCCTCCTCCGCCGCCGCTGATCGCCTGGCAAAGGCCGGCGCCGCCGTCATTCGCCGAGCAGACGTTGCCGCAGCAATCGCTGTTTCGCAGGCAGATATCTCCGTTGGCCTGGCAACTGTACGCGCGGACGCAGACGCCGCCCTGGCAATTGGTAGAGAGGTCGCGGTGCAACAATCGGCGTTGCTACGGCAGCTCGCGCCGACATCGAGACACTGCTGAGAGGAGCACGAGCCGTTTAGGCAATGGTTCGAGCAGCACTCCGTGTTCACCGCGCAACTGGTGGAAGGAGCGGTGCAAAAGGTCGGGGTGGAGCAGCTCCCGCTACTGCATACGCCCGAGCAGCACACGCCGCCGCTGCTCGGGCTACAGTTGCTGCCGGAGGTCAGGCAGATGCTGCCAGGGCCTCCGTCATTGTTCCCGGTGCCGCTACCGGAGTACGTGATTTTCCCCGAATTGGGGCTGCAGCTGCAGCCTGCGAAGGTACACAATGCGGCCAGGGAAACAAAAAAAACCAGCGTCAGTTTGTTCATGGCTCCGACCTAGTGTTGGTACCAAACCCCCGCATGTGGCGCTCCGGTGTTTACGTCTTCTCCGCCGAGGATAAGGACGTGTGGGTTGCCACTGGCGTCGACGAAGAAGGTCGACGAGTGGTTGAGGAAGTTGTAGCCATTCGGCGATCCCGAGATTGTACGGCTGCCGGTGGCGCCATTAAAGCTACCAAGGGAGCCGTCTGTGTTGATCTGTGCGTACGACTGCTCGCTCGACCCGGTTGACGCGCCGTTGTACAGACCTCCGCTCACAAGGATATAGGCCCCTACGACCACCGCGCTGAACTTCTCCCGGTTCTTGCCCATGCTGTTTGCGTTGGTCGTCCAAGTAGCATTCGCGAGGTTGCCGTTTCGGATGTTGATCGCCTGGTAATAGATTGCGCCCTGGCTCGAGGCGGCCTGCAGGTTGGAAATGGGATCGACCGCGGCGGTGTCTCCGCCCAGGACGTACAGATAACCAGCGGAAGTCACGAGTTGGTGATACGCCAGCGCTGCCGGTAGATCGGGCTGCGTCAGCCACAGGCCTAGCGTGCCGTCGGCGTTGATCTTAGCAGAGTAGACTTTGGCGACCGGTGCGCCAGTCGAGTCGTTGCCGCCTGCAACGTAGATCCGCCCATGAAAGATCGCCGCGCCCTCGGCGAACAGGGCCTGCGGGAGCGGCGTGGTCGTGGCCCACGTGCCGGTCGTCGCCACCACAGGGATGGTGCCGTCGGCGTTCAGTGACGCGTAGTAGACGGTGTTGGTGGCGTTACCAACGCCGTCGAGGCCGCCGAGGACGTAGATGTTACCGTTTCCGCTGATCAGGGAGTTGAAGCCGTTGGCGCTCACTGCTGCGGCAAAGCCTCGCACGTCCGGCAGGGGTGTCGTGGATGCCCACGAAGCGTTGGCGAGCGCCCCACCCGTCGAGTTGCTCATCTGGTTGAAGGATACGGTGGCGATGTTCGAGGCTTTGCCGTTGCTGGTCACGCTCGAGGCGGTGTTACCTCCCAGTGCGTAGATGTAGCTCGTGCTCGTCCCGCCACTGGCCCCGGTGATCGGCACAATGACCGTCGGGAACCCCTGCTGCGCCGTGGGAAGACTGGCGGTGGCTGTCCAGGAGATCGTGCTAGGGCTAAAGCTGACGCTGCCCACGACGCGGAAATTCAGCGGAGCGCTGGTCCCGCTCGGTGTGGTCACCGTCACCTTGTACGTGGTGGAGGAAGCAAGCGTCCCGGGGACGCTCCCCACGATGAGGATGTTCTGCCAGTCGCCGATCGCGAAGTTGACCGCGGCCGAAGCTAGCAGGTTGTTCGTCGATGCGTCTCGGAAGTCCGCCGAGTATCCCGAAGCCGGCAATGCCGAGAGATCGCCGAAGTTATTCCCATCGATAATGAACAGGCTGCCGACGGTACCGCTGCCCGCCAGTCCTCCGTTGATGTCGGTGAGGATCGGCGCTGCCATCGTGAACGCGTTCTTAAGCGTCGCGAATCCTCCCCCTGGGTTCGCGACCGTGATGTCGAACACCGTTCCAGCGGCGCTCAGGCTCGCTGGCGCGGAAGTTACCGCCACCTCCAGGCCGGTAGAGCTAAACGACGTCACCACTGCAGAAATCCCCGCTCCACCCGCGACCGGCGTGAAGGTGACGGTCGGATTCACAGCGCTCGCTCCCGATCCGGACTGCAGGAAACCCGACCCTTGGATCACAACGATGGTTCCGACGGTACCCGTGCTCGGGGCAGCCGAGGACAAAATCGGAAGAGGGCCGTTGCCTCCTCCGCCACCGCCACACCCTTCGAGAAACGCGATAAGGAATAACGAGAAGAGAAGCGTCACGCGACTTGCCCAAGTTCGACTGGCCATTTGAGTTTCTCCTGCAACACTCCTCCCAATCGGCTTGAACACCGGCACGAGACGGAGGTTTCTGGAGAAGCCGATGCGTCGTGAAGTTTCAAAGTGCGTTCCACAACTACAGCTCGCACTTCCGCTGCGGCAGTGACGTATGGTTCTCGCCGCTCTCGGGACCGATTCCGTTGTTCACGTCAATCGCTGTCGTGTTGATACATCATTCAGAGCCATTGTTACGTGTTGCAGAGAATGTTGATGCGCGGCATCAGCATTCGCGCCGTGTGCCACACCCGGCCAGCCGACAGCAAAGCAAGGAAATTGACAGCTGCACTCCTATGCGTTGACAGGCATCAACCCATTGCTTAGCGTGCGCCCTTTTCGCGGGGGTACATCATGAACGTTGGCATTCGAGGTATTTTCAGTTTGGTGTTCTTGGCATCGATCGGAGTATCGATGCCTGCATTCGCGGATCAAATCCACCTGTCGAGTGGACGAGATCGAGCGGCAGCTTTGCAAGGCGAGTCGGTCGGCGGGACTTTCCATTCAACGTGCATCTCATCGGCCTCATTCGGCTCGAACGTGATGGAGAACTGCGACAGCGTCGTGCTCCCTCATAACGAAACCGCGGTCATTGCCGATCCGAATGATCCTTCGCACCTGCTCGCCGGATCGAATGATACACAGCTCATCAGCGGCAGCGCCCGCTCGGCAATGGGGTACTACACCAGCTTCGACGGCGGCCGGACCTGGCTGAATGGGGTAATCAATGGCGCAGGGTTTGCCCAGACTAGCGACCCCGCAGTCGGTTTTGATCTCAACGGGAATGCGGCGTACGTGATGGTTTCGTTTGATCTGGGACTCGGCGGACGGGCGCTGGGCGGCGCCATCCAAGTAGCAACCTCCGGCGATGGAGCCCGCACATTCGCGGTCCCGGTTACAGTCGAGGTATCAACCTCGGACGGCATTGAGGAAGACAAGCCATATCTCGTCGTCGACACGAACTTGACCAGCCGCTTCGTAAACAGTGTGTACGTCACCTGGACACGTTTCGCATTCGATTCACGCGACAACTACCTGGAGTCGCCGATCTTCTTCTCTGCCTCTAGAGATGGCGGGCACACCTGGTCGGCGCCGAGAGAGATCAGCGGCCGCAATCCGGACCTGTGCACCTTTGCTCTCACACCGTTGCCCTACGATGGCCGCTGCCGTGAGGATCAGTTCTCGTCTCCGGTCGTTGCACCGGATGGGACGATCTTCGTCGCGTTCGTAAACGACCAGGCGGTGAACGACGGGAACTTCAGAGATCAGTATCTGGTGGTCAGCTCGTCGGATGGCGGGGAAACCTGGACCGCGCCAGTGCGCGCAAGCGATTTGATCCACGATGGCGTCAATGACTACCCGATCAACGTGGTTGGAAGACAGACGCTGTCCAATTCGCAATTTCGCGTCAACTCCGCTGGCAACCTTTGCATTGATCAGCGCAGCGGCGCGCTGTTCATTGTTTGGTCCGACAATCGCAATGGGACGAGTTCGAACACCAACACGGATGTGTTCATGGTGAGCTCACGAAATGGCATCAACTGGTCACCACCGCGAGCCATAAGCGTCGCTCCGAACGACCAGTTTTATCCCTGGGGTGCGGTCGCGCCCGACGGGACGCTGAATGTCTCATTCATGGATCGAAGCTACGATCCCCCCAACGTGAAATACGGGATCACGCTCGCGCGTCAACAAGGGGGTCATCTACGCTTACAGCGGGTCGACACGGAGCTTTCGGATCCAAATCACGCTCGCTGGTTCTCGAGTGCGACCGGCGGAAAGACTATCTTCCTCGGCGATTACACAGGCCTCGCCGTCGACGCGAATGGCGGAGCGCACCCAGTGTGGACGGATATGCGTCGGGTCGTCACGGTCCGAGACGTTACCGGTACCAACGAGGACATTTTCACCGCGGCGATCCCCTAGAACCTAATTAGGTTTTAGGTTAGCGGACCGGGCTCCGCACCCCGGTCCCTGACCTTTTGCGACGATCAATTGGATTCTTCTTCTTGGTCGCCTGCGCTTCGGAGGCTTCCGCTCGTTCACTGTATCCGGAAGATGCCCCTCAGCTCCTCGGTCTGGCTGATGGGATTGCCTGCATTCCCGCGAGCGGTGGTGCGCCACTGGTAGATCTTGCCCGAGGGAAGCGGGGTCGCTCCGTCATAGGTCACAGTGTTGTTCGAGCCGGTCACCGCAATAAGGCCCGTCTTCGACCAGACCTGATTCCCGAGCGCATCGAACAGCACGACGTCGTAGGTGTGTGTGCTCGGGTACGCCTGCCAGGTCAACACCGGTGGGCTAGCGACTGCGTCCATTGCGTCTCCCGCTCCGGGAGAGACCATCTGGACCGCGCTGGTGACCTTGAATGACGGCTGCACGCCGTTAACCACCGCGCCACCGGACACGGTGATGTGCGGGATCTGCGTGCCGGCGATGTTCGGATCTGGGTCGCGAACGTCCCCGTCATTCTCGAAAGCCGCGAGCACTACATACTTGCCGTCTGGAACGCCATCGATCGACCACGCTCCGCTCACGTTGGGAGCGATCCCGGGATTTGGCGCGCGGAGGCCCGGCGGCACCTCGCCGCGGATTAGGGTGGCGTTGAACGTGCTCTCGATCACCAGGACGACGCTGGTCGGCCCCGGCGTTCCGGCGACCAGGTTCACCGAGCCGTTCAGGGTTGCGGTACCGCTGGTGGACTTTGTGAGCTGCACTCCGGACTGGTCTACGCCCGACTGAACGTTGAGAGCCACCGCCGTGTAGTTGGTCCCACGGCTGTAAGCCTGGATCTGGGCGGCTCCGGCCGGCACGTTGAACAGGGTGAACGTTCCGTTCACATCCGCGATCGTGCTGATCGCTGCGCCACCCGTCTCGACAACCACCAACACTCCTGTCTGACTCGGCGAGACCTGCACTGTGCCCGAGATCGTCGGGTTCCCTTGCTGAGCGTTGGGCAACGAGCTGAGGCCGATGTCGGCTTGTCCTCCTGAGAGGAGATATGGCTTGCTCGAGTCCGTCCGCGTGGCGCCTGAGGTATCAATCGGCAGCGAGATCCGTACGCCAGACGGAAACGTCAGATAGTTTCGGGCCGAGGCTCTCAGGCTCACCTTGCGAGCCATCGGCGTCCCGCTCGCGTCCGCGCGAACCGATGGAATCGGGAGGACGTAGCTTCCGTCTGCACCGGTGACCGCGACCGAGCCGGCGGGTGCTCCATTCTCGTCCAGCGCACTCACGGTCGCGCTCCCGATCCCGACCGTCGTCGAGAGATCAAAAACGCGGCCCTGCAGCTCCACCGGAGCGAAGCAAGCAGGCTTTTGTTGGTTCTGCACCATCTCGCAGACCTGGCCGGAGGAGCAGCTGGATGGGTCGCCGAGCTTGCATTCGCTCTTCCCACCGCCACACCCGGCCAGCAGGATTAGCGTGAAAAGTATACTGAGAAGTTTCATCGAGGTTCTCCTGGAGATGAGCTGCGCAATAATCCGCCAGCAAGGATCCGGCCGTTTAGAGGGTGAAGACGTTCGAATTGGATCCGGATGTCACGGCAGAACGCTAAGAACCGGAGTCAATGTGTAGGTGCCGTTCCCTTGTTTGTTAATCGACGAAGCGGCATTGAAGTCGAGCTTCAAGTCCAGGACTCCGCCCTTCGGCACGTCGCGGTCTACGTTGATTTTCAGGCCGCTGGTGGACCCGCTTGGAACGGTGAGAGAGGCTGGCGGTGTCCCGTCATTAAAGACAAGCTGCGCACTCACCAGATGTAGCCTGAGCTGAGAGATTCGCCCAGCCGGCACATCGATTGGCCGAGACTCCATACCGCCATCGGCCGCGGCTTGCGTGCAGAGCGGAGTGAAGCGCCCGTTGGTGAGTTGCATCAGATCCACCGTCTGCGTATCTGTGCAGAGCACGATCCACCCCGGGCCATTGACGCCGTCTTGCGCCGCGTTCGGGCCGCCGTCGGGAACGCTCGAAGACGCATCATCATGAACCCGGATCTCATCGAGCGTGATGTTGACTTGACTGACGTTGACAAGGTCGGCAGGCGCATCCGTCAAGGAGAGCTTTATCTGTCCCGAGCCTCCTCCGCACCCAACTGCGCCGGCGACGAGGCTCAACAAAGCAAATCGAATAGACATTTCATACCTCCAGCGAGAGACCACTTCGGACAACTTTTCTACTTCCGCGCTGCAGGATAAACCCGACGCGGGGCGATGAGTTTCATATGGGCTGAGCCCACGAGCCCCCCGATGTACTCCTTCAAGCGAATTCGGGACCTCGCTGTGCGCGTCTAGATGCGACGAGCTGACCTGCGGCGCAGGTGTGCTTTCTGCGGCGTGGGCTTTCCACGAGATTGGGTCCCGAGCGCGTGATCGTCTCGCACGGCGAGCCAGTGCATACCCGCGCTGCGTATGAGCGCGCGCTCGAGCTCGCCCCCTGGAGCGGATAGGGTGTAACGCAGCCGGACGCGGCGAGACAGATTCGCAGGAGGTAGCTGGGAATGGCGGACGCTGCAGGGACGAAGTGCCTCTGGGACTCGCCGAAGGCAATCTCCAGACGCAACTTCATCAAGGGAGTGGTCGCTGGCGGGGTGGCGGTCTCCTCAGCGAGCTATCTCTTCCGCGCCTCCACCTCGCTCGCTCAAGCTCCGATATTGGCTGGCGCGAGCGAGCGGCTGATCACGATAAATGTCAATGGCCGGCCCCGTCGCGTCGACGTGATGAAGCAAGAGACGTTGGCGTGGACGCTGCGCTACAAGCTCGGGCTCACTGGAACCAAGCTAGGGTGTGACCGCGCCGAGTGCGGCGCTTGCACCGTTCTGATTGACGATGTCCCCCACTATTCATGCTCGGTGCTCACGCACACCGTGCGCGCCAAGAAAGTTCAGACCATTGAAGGCCTAGCGACCGCGAACGGCACGCTCCATCCCGTGCAGCAGGCTGTCCTCGACCAACAAGGTTTCCAGTGCGCCTTCTGTATGTCCGGCTTCATCATGGCCACGGTGGGATTTCTGAAAACGAACCCAAGCCCCACCCGACAACAATTGGCGCACGGCATCTCGGGGAACCTCTGCCGTTGCCAGGATTACGACAAGATTCTCACCGCGATGATGCACGGAGCGGAGAACATGAGGAGGTTGAAGGGTGGCTGAGCGCGACAAACCCGAGCCTCAGTTCGGGCGGCAATACAAACTGATCGGCAAGAACTACACGACCGCCGACCTCCATGCGAAGGTCACCGGGAAGGCGAAGTACGCCGAAGACTTTCGCGCCGAAGGAATGCTCTTCTGCAAGCTCCTGCTCAGCCCGATGCCACACGCTCGGGTCAGACGTATCGATGCAGCGGAAGCGTTGGCGATGCCCGGGGTGAAAGCAATTCTGACCGCGGATGATCTTCCGCCGCCTGCCGATTCGCTCACCGACAACGGCACGGTGATCAAAGCCAGCAAGTGGGCCGAGCGGGCGCTCACGATGGAGCCGCTGTATCAGGGCGAGCCGATTCTCGCGGTGGCCGCCGTCGACGAGCTCACCGCGGCCGAAGCGGTCGAGAAAATTCGAATTGATCTCGAGCTGCTTCCCTTCGTGATCGATCCGCTCGACACCCTTCGGCCGGATGGGCCGAACGCGAGAACGGACGGCAACGTCTGGGTCCAGCGTGCGACACCCGGGGCGCCACAATCCAGTCCGCCATCGCCGGTCGTCGCCGAGCTCAAGTGGACGGAGGCGGACTTCGCCGAGTTCAAAGCGGGACGTCTTCCGATGGGCAAGACGTCCGACGACTGGTCGTACGGGAATCTCGAGGCGGGTTTCCAGAACGCCGCGCTCGTGCTCGACGAGACCTTCGTCACTCCGGACACCAGCCATCAGACCCTCGAACCACGCACGACGATGGCGTATTGGCAGAACGGCAAGGTCTACGTTCACACCGGTACCCAGAGCACCAACCGAACTCAGTTGGCGATTGCGCGATGGATGCACATCGATCCGGACAAGGTGGTCTTCATCAGCGAATACACGGGGGGCGGGTTCGGCAGCAAAATTACCGGCGGCATCTCGCTGATGATTCCCGCGCTGCTATCGAAGAAAGTCAACGCCCCGGTCATGATGCGCCTCTCCCGCGAGGAAGAAACTTTCCTCGGACGCGCGCGGCCTGGCTTTCAGGGCCGGATGAAGGTCGGCTTCTCCAAAGAGGGTCGGATTACCGCACTCGACATGTTCGTCATTTCGGACAACGGTCCCTACGATGCCCAGGGCGACTCTCCGACGTCGGGCCACATGGTGTCGCTCTTGTATCAGCCGCAAGCGATGCGCTGGCGCGGGGTGACGGCGCTGACCAACACCCCGCCGCGCAGTGCGCAGAGCTCGCCGGGAGGCCTCCAGGGAATCGTGATCATCGAACCGATCATCGCTAAGGCTGCGCGAAAGCTCGATCTCGACCAGGTGGCGATTCGCCGCATCAATTGCCCAGAGGGTAAAGCTCCCTTCGGACCTCCAGTGGGGGGCAAGCTGCAGCACGCAACCAGCGCATTCATCAAGGAAGCGCTCGATCGCGGCGCGGAGCAATTCAAATGGAAGGACCGGGTCGCGCGGCGCCCGAAACGGATCGGCTCCAAGGTTCGCGGCGTCGGCGTATCGCTGAGCTGTTACGTCGGCGGCACGATTGGGTTTGATGGGCTGTTTGTGATTACGCCCGGCGGACAGATCCGCTTCCACTCTGGAATCGGCAACCTGGGAACGGAGTCGGTGATCGATGTCCACCGAGTCGGCGCAGAAATTCTTGGCGTGCCCTGGGAGAAGTGCGAAGTGGTCTGGGGCGATACCTCGAAACACTTTCCGTACACTTGCGTGTCGGGAGGCAGCCAAACGACCCATGCGATGACCCGCGCGGCATACGCAGCCGCTATGGATGGCAAGAGGAAGCTTCAGGAAATCGCGGCGAAGACTCTCGGCGGCAGTGCAGCGGATTACGAGGTCGGCGACGAGCGCGTCTTTCGAAAGGGTGGGGGCCCGGCCATGACTCTGGCGCAGGCAGCTCAGCGCGCGATTGAACTGGGCGGTATCTACGATGGCCACCAGGCGCCAGCTGACGTCAATCCGGTCACCAAGGCGTCAGTCGCCGCCATCGCAGGCCAGGGATTGGTGGCGGTCGCTCGAGACAACTACCCGCGCGACGGCAGTACGCATTCGTACGTGGCCAGCTTTGCTGAGGTCGAAGTCGATGTCGAAACCGGCAAGTACTACATCTTGGATTTCCTCGCCTACGCCGACTCCGGCACGATCATCCATCCGCAGGCGTTCGGCGGCCAGGTTCTCGGTCGGTCGATCCTTGGGATCGGCCATGCAATTGGGCAGAAGTGGGTCTTCGATCCTCACTACGGAATCATGGTTTCCAAGCGGTTTCATCACAACAAGCCGCCCACGATTCTGGATATCCCCGCCAACATGCAATGGGGAGCGCTCGACATTCCCGATCCGGAGACGCCGGTCGGCGCCCGTGGCATCGGAGAGCCGCCGGTTGGCGGAGGCTGCGCTTCAATCCTGAACGCTCTCTCGGATGCGCTGGGTGATCAGGTTTTCCAACGCGCGCCGGTGAATGCGGACACCATTCTGGCATCGCTGGAAGCGGGGCATCCGGTGCAGCATCCGCTGACGGCACATATTTGAGGAGAGAGCCGTGGCCGTAATACGAGATGTGATGCCAGCTTTTGAATTGTTTCAACCCAGTTCCATTGCCGACGCTCATAAGCTTCTCAAGCAGTACGGAGCGGACGCATGGATCATGGCGGGAGGGCTCGATAGCTTCGATTGGCTGAAGGACCGAATCAAGAAACCGAAGGTGTTGGTGGACTTGAGCGGGATCGATGAGCTGAGGGGAATTCGTACCACCGACAACGGCATCGAGATCGGAGCGATGACCACCCTCACCGAAATCGTAAACAACCCGATCCTCAGGCAGAGCTATGATCTGCTGCCGCAGGCGGCTGAACTGGTGGCGTCGCCCCAGATTCGCAACCAGGGCACGATTGGCGGGAACGTGTCGCAAGACTGCCGCTGCTGGTACTACCGCGGCGGCTGGCCGTGCTACCGCGCTGGCGGCAACATCTGCTACGCGGATACGCCGGAAGGCCGCAACCGCGAGCACGCAATCCTTCACGCTCAGCGCTGCGTAGCCGTGAATGTGTCCGACACAGCACCGGCTCTGATTGCACTGGACGCCAAATTCGTGATCCGGACGAGCAAAGGCGAGCGTGTGATCGACGCCGAGGACTACTTCATCGGTCCAGACATCGACATCACCCGCTTGCACATCCTGCAACCCGGCGACTTGCTGACGACGATTCGAATTCCGTCGACCTGGGCCCGCACGCAGTTTTATTTCGAGAAGGTGCGCGACCGGAACGTGTGGGACTTTCCGCTCCTGAACGTGGCTTCGGCGATGGCGTTATCGGGCGACAGGATTGAACGAATCCGGATCGCCGTGAACGGCGCGGCGGCTCGTCCACTGCGTTTGAAGGCTGTCGAAGACGACGTACGCGGGAAGCCACGGAGCGTCGCAACCGGTGAGAGGGCAGGGCAACTGGCCGTGCAGGGAGCGATCCCGTTGCAGTTCAATGCTTACAAGATTCCGCTCATGAGAAACCTCGTGAAACGCGCGATTGGGGGAGTGCAGGAGGCTACGTGGACTTCGTACAGAGAGCCGTAGATCCATGGGGACAGAATGTCCCCATTCACATTGCCTGGTTTTTGATCCAAGTCGCCGCAATCGCTGGCTTGCTGTTCCTGATTGTTCACGTGATCTACCTCAGATATTTCGCCCCAAAAGTACCGGACGTCGCCGTGCCGCCCGAGCTCGTGGCGCGGACCCCTCCGCATGTGCCCAGGCACTCGGTGGCCTCGCGGCTGTATCACTGGATCATGGCCGCCTCGATGCTCACGCTGCTGTTCAGCGCATTCCTTCCGAAGCTCGGCGTGGAATTTGACTGGGTGCCAATCCATTGGATCGCCGGCGCAGTGCTAACCGTCGCCGTGGTGTATCACATCATCTTCGCCACCTTTTGGCAGGACTTCTGGTCGATCTGGCCCGACCGAGCCGATCTGCTGGATGCATGGAGAAGGTTCCTGCGCTTTCTCGGTCGACAAGTGCCGCCACCCCGGAGATTTCCCAAATACCCGCTGGAGAACAAGCTGTATCACGGCGCAATCATCATCACCGGACTCACTGCGATCGCCACGGGCGTGTTGATGATGTCCCGCGTTCGCACGATCTTCTTCCCTCGAAACCCATATTTCTTCACCGACTCGGCCTGGGGTTTCGTCTACGTGTTACACGGGCTGGCTGGCGTTGGCCTGATCGCGTTGGTGATTGTGCACGTCTACTTCGCCATTCGACCTGAGAAGCGAGCGATCACCAAATCGATGATCTTCGGTTGGATGGACAGCACTTTTTATTTGAAGCACTACGATCCGGAGCGATGGCGGATCGAGACCCCGAATTCATCCTCACTTGGCAAGCGACCGGAGGCCTAAGTTTAGCCGATGATGACCGAGGTCGAAGAGCGCAGTAATGCGATCGAAGAGTGCTACGAGTTCATGCTGGCCTATGCCGCGCAGGGGCTCCCCACTCACCAAGACAGTCAATCGGGGGGACGCCTTCGTGAATTCCTGATTCGCGCGGCCACAGCACTGCCGGCGCTGGCGGAAAGCTTCGCGATCGCGGTGAAGATGGAAGGACTTGAGCAGCCCAAACGCTATCAAGGGTTTCTCGAGGTGGTCGACCGCGACGCCCGCGACTCGCTCGCTGCGATCGAGATGGTTTTGGCGCAACCGTCGATCAGCTCTCAGTTGATCGACAACCTGAACGCATCGATCCATCTGCGCGCGCTGCTCACCGATTTGTTTCTCATTGGGGAAGTCTTCAGGGCGCATCGTCGCTCGGCGGAGCCCCAGTCACTGGACTGACGCGCGCGGCCCGCCGAGGAACGAGCGAATCTCGGCGGCGACGCGCACCGGCTCGTCCTCCTGGATGAAGTGCTTCGCACGAGCCTGCCGTCGCAGCAGGAGCTAAATCCTAGTGAAAGTTCCGGACTGTGTGAAGGTGCATTGAGTGGTCTGGCCCGTATACAGCACGCCAGTACCTTGGTCGCTATAGCTGATGGTGTTACCGCTCAAGCTAAGAGAACCACTCGTCACCGTGGCTGTCCAAGTTCCCCCAGCCGATCCAGGAACCGTGCAGGTCTGCGAACCCTTGAGAGTCGCGGTGTTGCCGTTGACGCTCCAGGTTATATTGCAGCCATTGGGCGGATTCGTCACCACGTCGCCGGACGACGATCCTTGAGTAATCGTTAGCATGCCGTTCAGCGAAGTAGTGTGCTGCACTGAGTTGCAGGTCTCGATCTGGTTGCCCACCGAATTCCAATTCCCGACGAAGGGCTGAACGTTGACACCACCTCCACAACCAAACAACACTGTCAGAAGCGCCATCCAAATCATTCTTTTCATGGGTTCCTCCAGGCTGCTGGCCTGCCGCAAGAACGATTAGCGGAGCAACATTATACAGACGAGCCAACTGTTCTTGTTAGGGATGCGCGATCCTCATATCGCCGCCCGAAACCCACACAGTGGTTTGATGTGTCTGTGATTCGTTACAGAAACTTTATCAAGGCGTCGGTCGTCTCGTTAGGACGTTCTTCCATCACCCAGTGTCCAGAGTCCTTCAGGACGACAACGGTTACGTCGGTCGCGACCAGCCTCATTTGGTGGCCGAGCACTTCACCCAAGGATTTTTCGCCGCCGATCGCCAGCACCGGAAACGCCAGCTTTGTTTGAGCGAGCTGCGCGAAGTCCTTCGCCGTCTGCTGGAAAGCAGCAAAGTACGCCCATCCTGCCCGCATACGCCCAGGACGGGAGTAAGCGGCAACATAGGCTTCGCGGTCCGCAGCTGGCAGCGACCGCGTCTTGTCTGCAGCGAAGTCGTTCCAGAAGTATGCGAAATAGGTTCGCTCGCGTCCGCTTACCAGGGCTTCCGGCGTCGGGCCGTGGAAGCGGAAATGCCAGATATTTGGATTGTTGTAGACTGACTCCCATCCCTCGACGCCTGGTAGGAACGCGTCCATCACTGCAAGCTTCTCCGTTTCGGTTGGATATTGCGCGGCGTACGCGTACGCGACCATCAACCCGATGTCGTGCCCCACCACTCTCGCCTTCTCGATCGCCTTCTCGACACCCAGCGACTTGGCGAGTGCGTGGATGCGGATGGCGGCGGTCTTCATGTCCAGACCGTCCTTTGGGATCCCCGAGTCGCCGATGCCCGGCAGGTCGGGCGCAATCACTGTAAACGTCCGGGCCAGACGCGGAATGATAGGTCTCCACATCCGAGACGTCTCCGCATAACCGTGTAGAAGAATGACCGTCGGGCCATGGCCAGCAGTCAGGTAGTGCAGCTTGATGCCGTCAACGTCTGCAAATCGCGAGGAGATCGCCTGTGGCGCTGTCCGTGCTCTCGCCAAGTTTGCACCCGATAAGAGAACAAGTGAGGCGACGACGCTCAATAGCCTGCTCAAATTTCCCCGCCGTTCCGCTTTTGCCTTTCCGTCGTTCATACTCCCCCCGTTACGCCGCGAGGGCGGCGCGAGAATTCGCTGAGCTATCAGGAATCCTGATCTTTCGGAAAAAATTAAGGAGCCACTCGAACAATGGACTTGCCGAAATTATGTCCTTCGAGCATTCCGATGAAAACTTCAGGCGCTTTCTCCAAATGGTCTACGATGTCCTCGAGATAGCGGATGCGACCCTCCGCGATCCACGCTCCAACGTCGCGCAGGAATTCGGCGTAGTACTGCTCGACAAATTCGCTGTGAATGAATCCGCGCATCGTTACGCTCTTCGAAAGGATCTGGCGCATGGTCGCGGGCAGCCGGTCGGTACCGTCGCCAGGTGTTAACTCGCTGTACTGGGCAATCAGTCCAGAGACCGGCACACGCGCGAACTTGTTCAGTCGCGGAAGTACCGCCTGCCAGATCGCCCCACCGACATTCTCGAAATAGACGTCAATGCCGTTTGGGCAGGCCGCCGCGAGCTCTGCAACGAGGCTGGACTTGTGGTGATCGACCACTGCGTCGAAGCCGAGCTCGTCCTTCACATAGGCACACTTCCGCGGGCCACCCGCGATGCCGACCGCTCTTGCGCCTGCTATCTTCGCGAGTTGTCCGACCAGCGACCCGACCGGGCCGCTCGCAGCCGCAACCACTACGGTTTCGCCGGGCTGTGGTTTGCCGATCACGCGCAGACCGGAATACGCCGTGAATCCTGGCATCCCGAGCACGCCGAGGCGGGTTGTGACCGGCGCCCGCGATGGATCCAGTTTGCGGAGACCCACGCCATTGGAAAGCATGTGCGTTCGCCATCCCGTGTGAGCGAGGACGAGGTCCCCTTCGGAGTAATCGGGATTGTCGGATGCAATCACTCGCGCGACCGCCTCACCGATCATTACATCGCCGACCTGAAGTGGTTTCGCATAGGACTCGCGGTCATCCATCCGGCCGCGCATATAGGGATCCAGCGAAAGATACTGCACGCCGAGCAGAACCTGTCCGGACCTCGGCGGTGGGATCCTGACTTCCTCGAGACGGAAGTCGGTCAATCGCGGCTTGCCGCTCGGTCGAGCAGCGAGGACGATTTGCCGACCACTAGTCACTTCCATGTCCTGGCCTTCCTTGGTGCTTCTCCTACGTGCGCCTCAGTTGCAACCGGCTTAGATGCGAGGAGTCGTCGATGGTTGCGGGCAATTAGGGCCAGGAGCAGGACCATGCCTACGCGGTCGTGGTCCCGAGGCTCACTTCTGGGCTTTCCTCTCCCCGAACGGCTCGTAGCTAAACTTCTGGCCGCCCACGCTCGCCTC
>WNFF01002326.1_pt1 | contig 16232 bp, 13 predicted proteins | sample 5400441 | NCBI WGS metagenome assembly WNFF01 (sample SAMN13153345, study PRJNA577476) | soil metagenome | isolation source: 120 cm saprolite under Douglas fir tree site 2 hole 3 replicate 1 | place: USA:California | collected 2015-04-18 | reverse complement strand
CAGCGCTCGATGCGTTTTGTGACGCGCTGGAAGTCGTTGGAGTCAACGCCGTTGGAGATAAAGCGCGGAGCCCAGTTGTCGATGGCTATCTGTACACGTTCTTCAATGGCCATGTAGCTATCCTTTCTCTTCTCTAATTAAGGCAAGGTTCAATGTGAAGAAAAGTCCTTGACCGTTTGAACAGGCACCCTGATGATTTTTGCCAACCGAATGGGGTAATCATCCCCATTGGGACGCTTGCGGCCCAGCCTCCTGATGAATGGTGCCGACCGAAGCGGGGAAGGTGCGTCCTGCGTCCTGTAGGGACAAGGGGCGCAGTGGGGTGGATGAGGGGGCCTTGTGCTTGTCCTGGTGGGGAGGAGACCGGTTGGCCTCACGCAACCCAGACCACTCGTCAGGCCACCAGGACAAGCACAAGGCCCCCACCCGTCTCCACGTCCACCCCTTGTCCCTACAGGACGCAGGCAGACCTTCCCAATCATTGCCCGATTCGGTCGGCAACATTCATTAGGGCTGGATCTTGCTGTTGGTGAGGAACTGTCATGTGCATTTGAACCTTGCCTAAGCACCGGACAGCGTTCCTCCAAGATAGAGGTGACTGATCTGTGGATTGTCCAGAATTTCGTTGTGTGTTCCTTCCAGGCGCACCTGTCCGCTCTCCATCACAACTCCACGTGTTGAGATACCCAGGCCCCTGCGTACATTTTGCTCGACCAGCAGGATCGTCCTGCCCGTGCTATGCATTACAGCAATGGTGTCATAGACCTGCTTGAGCGTCCGCGGGTCAAGGCCCATCGACGGTTCGTCCAGCAGGATCAGCGCCGGATCGAGCATCAGGCAGCGGGCGAATTCGACTAAACGCTGCTGCCCGCCCGAAAGGTTCCCGGCCCTGTCCCTGGCCCGCTCTCTCACCACCGGGAAAAGCTCTTCGACTTCGCTCAAGCGCTTCCTCACCAGCGCCGCGTCATTGAGCATGTAGGCCCCTAACCTGACGTTTTCTCTCACCGGAATGTCAGGAAATAAGCTGTGGTTCTGCGGCACCTGCACGATCCCCATAGATAGCACCTGGCGCGGCTTCAACCCACCAATAGATCGCCCATCAAAGGTAATCTCGCCCTGGCGCGGCTTCAACAGGCCGCTGATGACCCGCAGCACCGTCGATTTTCCGGCGCCGTTAGGCCCGACAACACAGGTAATCGATCCTTTCTCGACGTTGAGGTCAAGTCCCTTGAGCACATCGCTCCCATCATAGCCGGCAGTAACGTTGTGCAGCCTCAATAACATGCTTCAATCTCCTAAATAGGCTTCTAGCACGGCGGGATTCTTGCGTACCTCTTCGGGCGTTCCTTCGGCGATTTTCGTACCGCGATGCATCACCATCACGGGGTCGCACAGCCCCATCACAAACTCCATGTTGTGTTCGACCACGAGGAAGGTTATCCCGCGTTTGTTGAGAGTGCGAATACGGTCTGAGAGCTGGTTAATCATGGTTGGATTGATGCCCCCGGCCGGCTCATCCAGCAAGATCACCTGCGGCTCGGCGATCAGGACGAACGCGAACTCCAGCAGTTTCTTCTGGCCGTAAGAGAGGTTAGCCGCCGGCATATCCTTGAGATGCGTCAGGCCTACGAAGTCCAGCAGTCCCAGTGCGCGCCGCTGCTCGTGCGAGGTACTCCAGCGGCTGAGCAAGGCCCTGGTCCCCTGGCGCTGCGCCGCGACATGCATGTTTTCCAGTACAGTCAGCCTGGGAAAGACGCGGGTTAGTTGAAATGTCCTGCCGATGCCCAACCTGAACACCTTATCAGGCGTCGAGTTGACGATGGATTTGCCATTAAAGTGAATATCGCCTGTATCCACTTGCTCATACCCGGTCATGACATTAAAAAGCGTGGTTTTGCCGGAGCCATTGGGGCCGATCAAGCCAGTAATCGTCTCCTGTTCAACGGCGACCGAGCAAGTATCAAGGGCGTGAATACCACCAAATGCTTTAGAGACGTTATATGCTTCGAGCATGCTCATAGATTTACCTCGTCCTTCTTTGCTGCACTCTCGGTTCCTTCCTGACCTGCGACAGCAACTACAGCAGGGGCGATTTGCGTTTTGTCGCGTGCAGCTGCCCACGTGAACCACCGCTTGCGTATAGTTGGCAAGATACCCTCCGGCAACAAAAGAATGATCGCCAGGAAAAGTACGCCGTAAACTATGAGGTACAAGCCATTTGAAGGAAACTGCAAGGTAAAGTACTGTTGAGTCGGCACCAAAATGAGCGCTCCCAGAACCGGGCCGGCCAGTGTGCCCAGGCCTCCCAGGAACGCTATCAGGGCAACGGCCACGTCAAAGAGCGCGTCGAAAGCGAAAGATGGAGAGACGGAGCCATTGAAGTACGCGTGTACAGCGCCTACCATGCCGACGAAGAAAGCGGAGATGACGAAGGCGATGAGTTTGAATGGCGCTGTATTGACCCCCAACCCCAAAGCTCTATCCTCGTCATCGCGAATTGCCAGCAATCCAAGCCCGTATTTGGAGTTGCGCACCCACCACGAGGTAGCAAGGGCAAGCAGCAGGATGGCAAGGCCGACAAAATAGAACGGCAGGTTGTAGAAATCTCCACCCCAGTCAAATGGTATAGGCAAGCTCAGCCCTGCCGAACCATTGGTGATGTTGCGCAGGTTATAGGCCATCAATTGCATAATGAAGAAAGTGGCAATCGTAATGACGATAAAGGTATGCCTGCGCGTGCGCAGCGCAATCCATCCGAATGGAACTGCGAAGACAGCGGCCACCAGGCCCGCAAGCGGGACAAGGAAGAACGGGGCGTACCCCGCGGGAACGTTCCAATCCTGGGCCATGAGAGCGATAGCATACGAGCCAATGCCGAAATAAGCGGCATGGCCAAGCGCAATATAGCCGCTGTAGCCCGAAAAGATATTCCAGCCTGTCGCTGCCGCCGCGTAGAAGATGGTGAAGACTGCTATGATGGTCACAGCAGGGTTTGAGAACACGAATGGAAACGCGATGAATACGGCAAGGAGGGCAATAAGCCCCAATGCTTTGACTATCCTCATTGCTTCCTTCCTTGAAGCTGTCCGAAGAGGCCCTGGGGACGAACCAGCAGGATAACTACCAGCAGTATGAAGAAGACGGTGTTGGCCCACACGGGGGACCAGACGACGGCGGTCACGTCCTCGATTACAAGCATGGTCACGGCAGCAATCAAGGCTCCTCTAAAGCTGCCCATGCCTCCGAGAATGATGATTACCAGCAGGCGCGAGATCAGGTCATAGTGGCTGCCTGGATTGAAAGCGGTCGTGGCGCCGAAAGCCATGCCCCCTGCCGCCGCGAGCGCTACGCCAATGCCAAAGGTGATCGCCGAAACCCGCTCCACGTCGATACCGATGAGTTCGGCTGCCGTGCGATTCTGGATGGTGGCACGCAGGCCGTAGCCGAATTTGGTGCGATATAAAAGTACGTAGAGGCCTGCTAACAGGACGACGCTCAGGATAAAGCCGAAGACATAGACATCTGCAAGATAGAAGCCGCCTACCGGGAATGATGCATCGACATACCACGCCCGCAGCTGTATGGGAGTTGTGCTGAAGATGGCCCCTAGCGCTCCTTCGATGATCAGTGCGATGGCAAAGGTTACCAGGATGGAGAACATCGTGCGCTCTCGTTTGAGCGGGCGAATGAAAGCCGTCTCGAGCAGCACGCCGAATAGAAACATGAGGGGCATGGTAATCAGGAGGCCCAGGAAAAGATCGATATGGAAGTTCTGCGCCAGCACATAGCTCAAGTATGCCCCCAGGATAACCAGCGCGCCCTGCGCTATATTGATGATGTCCATCACGCCAAATATGAGCGTTAGCCCTGACGCCATTAACGCATAGACGCCGCCTGTCAGTATGCCCGTGATGATGGCATCAACAATTAATTTCGCGTTCATGAAACCTACCTGCTAGCTAGTGATGGCTCTCCATCCTTTAAGGGGACGGCGGGCGACCATAAAGGCCCACCACTAGATATCAACCGAACACAAAGCTCCTCGCCATCCGTAGGGGCGAGGGAGGTGGGGAGCGGCGGGGAGGGCCTTTACGGTCGCCCGCGTCCTGTTCCCTTTGCTTACATGTAAGGGAACGCGCTCACCCCCAGCCCCGGGCGACCATAAAGGCCTTGTAAAGATACCCCGTATCTTTCTTGCCCTTCCCCACATCATCCACCCTCGCCCCTACGGATCATCCGGCCTCCTATCTCTCTTCCAGGCTTAGGTTGATGCCTGGTGGGCGACCATAAAGGCCCACCCAACCACGCTTCACCACCCTCGCCCCTACGGATACATTCCCCCGCAAGGATGGAGAGCCCTACTCCCTCCACGACGCGAGAGATTTAGGGCCAGTTGGGCTTGGGATACTCTACCTTTGCTTGCGCTACGTTAGCAGGGAACACAGGGATCAGATTCCCGCTCTGCCACTGGAACAGGTACGCCGTCGCAGCGGTGTTCTGGCCTGTGTTATCGAACTTCACCGGACCCTGTACGGTCATGTATGTAGCACCCGAGTGCAGTTGGGCGATCAGCTTCGTATTGTCAACAGTGCCAATTTTCGTCACAGCCTGCTGCACTACCTCCCCAACCGAGTATGCTTCCGCGACATCCGAGCTAATGCCATCGTATGTGCCGCCAAACTTGGAGACGTACTCCTGCACCATCTGGGCATTGCCAGGAGTAGCGGCTTCCGCAAACCAGCCGCCGTTCGGGACCATGACGCCTTCCGCTGCCTGGGTACCGCCAATCACATTGAGAAATGCACTTCCCTGGTCGGGCCCTGCCGTGGCAATGAGCGCCTGGGGGTTATAGTGCTGCTGTTTGAACCTGTGGATAAATGCACTGACATCATTGAGCAGGGTGCCAACGACTACGATCTGCGCCCCAGATGCAATGATCTTATCGGCGATTGGGGTGTAGTCGGTTGTCTCTGCCGGGTACACCTGGTAGGAAGCGGTCTTGATCCCACCCTTCTCCAAAACTGCCCTCGCCGTATCCACCTGCGGCTGCGTAAACGGATCATCTTCAGTCGCGTAGGCTATTGAGGTGGGCTGCTGTGAGGTAGGCAGGGCCAGGATATAGTTGGCAAAGGCGACCAGGTTGTTTGCAACGGGTAGTGAAACGTCGAAGATGTTGGTCAATCCCCTGGTAAAGACGGATGGGCCGCCACCCGCACCCTCTACAAACGCGTATCCAAACCGGTTGGCAACCACGGACGCCGGTTTGGTCAGGAGCGTGGAGAACGGGCCAAATACCAGGTCATCGTGATGAACGTTGATCAACGTCTGGTAGTTGGTCTGCACCTGGTCGGTGCTGCTGGCATCCGAGAGGATGTCCAGTTGCACCTGCCGGCCTAGCAGGCCACCGTTCTTGTTGACGTCACTTGCCCAGAGCTGGTAACCCTGTTGGAATGCCAACCCATCAGCGGAGAAGTCTCCAGTTAGTGAAAGCGAGATGCCGATTTTGACCGGCGTTGTGTTCTGGTTGCTTGTAGTAGTGGGCTGCCCATTACCACAGGCAACGACAAAAACGAGTACCAGGCTTGCAGTTGCAGAAGTGACCAGGGCTTTTCTCAGCCATGTTGCGCATCTTCTGAACATGTCTTTCCTCCTTTTTCAATGCTGGCCGGATAGCCAGCTTCAAATAGAAAATATTGCATAGCAACGCGGGCGACCATGAAGGCCTTGTAAAGATACCCCGTATCTTTCTTGCCCCGCCGCTCCTCACCACCCTCGCCCCTACGGGAAGGGCATGCCCCGGCAAGGATGGAAACCTTGCTCGCCAAAGTTGAGCTAAGTCCTTTAAGAATACGTTCGTACCCCCGTATATTATCTCAGACTTTGCGCGTAGCTCATCAAGCAGCTAACCCAAAAGTCCCAGCGGCTCTTCCACCAGGTCTGCCAGATGAGATAGGAATTGCGCGCCCCGCGCACCGTCTACCACGCGATGATCGCATGCAAGACTAAACACCAGCATTGGCTGAACCGATGGCTGACCCGCTACAGGAACAACGCGCTCAGCTATGCGACCCACGGCCAGGATAGCCGCCTGCGGTTGATTGATAATGGCGTTAAAGGCATCTATCCCGTACATGCCCAGGTTGCTGATAGTAAAGGTGCCACCCTGGATATGCTGTGGACGCAGTTTGCCGGCCTGGGCTCTTGCGACCAGGTCCTCGCGGGCCTGGGCAAGGGCTTGCACACTGAGTTCATCCGCCCGCTGGATTACCGGCACGACCAATCCCTCCTCGGTGGCCACCGCCAGTCCGATATTGATTTCGTCGTGCCAGGTGATCGAACCTGCCTGCCAGGAGGCGTTGAGTCGTGGATGTTCGCGCAGCGCTGCCGCCACGACTTTCACAAGCAGATCGGTATACGTCACCTTTTCAGCTAAGCGCTTCTGGAGCTGCTCACGCCAGGTGATCAGACGACTCGCGTTGACTTCTCTGACAAGATAGAAGTGTGGCACGCTGGTCCAGCTCCGGGTGGTGCGCTCGGCCATGATACGCCAGGTGTTACTCAAATGCTCACCGGTGGGTGCTATCACCTCCCCTGCCGCCGGGATGAGCGCAGGTTGTGCCCTTGCTGCCTGCACATCGGCAACCAGCACTGCACCGCCTGGCCCAGATCCCTGGATCGACGCGAGATCTTGCCCATGCTCTGCCGCGAGCCTGCGAGCTTTGGGAGAGGCTGGCAGCAGGCGCTCCTGGGCCTGGCTTGCTGCGATGGGCGCTGCCTTCTGCTGATCCTGGATGTGTGCCAGCACATCCGCTCGCTGGATACGCTTTCCTGCCGGCTTTATCGACCCCAGGTCCAGGTTGTGCTCGGCTGCAATGCGCGAGGCTAAAGGACTGGCCTGGGGGAGACCTGTCCCGGCTTGTGGCTTCACACGTCCATCGCCAGAGGGTGTCCCGGAGGCAGGCTTCAATGGGGCAGCAGCGCCCGCCCCTGGCAATTCAGCAGGGGTCACAATAGAAGCGATCACCTGTCCCACCGGGATCTCGACGCCGACAGCACCGCTGACTTGAGCAAGAATGCCAGAAGCAGGCGCTTCTATTTCAACGGTGGCCTTGTCGGTCTCGATCTCTGCCAATGGCTCGCCCCTTGCAACTTCCTCACCCTCGGCTTTGAGCCAGCGCACGATGATCCCGGTATCCTGTGACATACCCAGCGCAGGTAAGATGACCTGTGTAGCCATGATGGGTCTCCTGTAGCCTTACGGTTGTAATACGGATTCCTGGCCCCTGGTTTGCGCTGCCGCAGATGCAGGCCGGTAGCCATTGCTAAGGCTGTTCAAATGGGATTGGGTTTCTCGCGTGGCAGGCAGCGAGCCACCGGCGGTATAGTAGCGCACGCCAGCTACCAGCAGTTCCTCGGCTGGGAAGCGGGTGATAACCTCGCAGCCGTCCCTGGTGACGACAAGCTGCTCTTCAATGCGCGCTGCCGACCAGCCATCGCTGGCAGGCCAGAAGGTCTCGAGCGCGAAGACCATGCCCTCTTCAATCACCTCCGGGTGATCGAGGGAGACCAGGCGGCTAAAGATTGGTTTCTCCCAGATGGCAAGCCCCACGCCATGACCGTATTGCAGCGCGAAGGCCGCTTCCTCGTTCGGGAACCCGAACTCCTCCGCTTTCGGCCAGAGCTTGACGATATCGGCGGTGGTGACTCCGGGTTTAATGGCATCGATAGCTATATCCAGGTAGTAGCGACAGCGCTTGTAAGCGTCTACCATTGCCTGCGAAGCGCTGCCAACGGAGAAGGTGCGGTAGTAGCAAGTACGATAACCATTGTAGCTGTGCAGGATATCGAAGTACGCCGGGTCGCCCGGTCGCAACGCCCGGTCGCTGAAGACGTGCGGGTGGGGGCTGCAACGCTCACCGGAGATGGCGTTAACGCCCTCCACGTGCTCTGAACCCAGGTCGTACAGCACTTTACTCACCAGGCCAACACATTCGTTCTCGCGAACTCCAGGCTTCATGAAGCGATAGAGTTCTTCATAGGCGGCATCTACCATCATGCAGGCCGAGTTGAGCAGGGTAATTTCATCCCGCGTTTTGATCACGCGAGCTTGCTGCATCAACTGCTGGCCATCCACCACCTTGATGCCCTCTGCCTGCAAAGCAAACAGAACCGGTAATTCGATAGCGTCCACCCCTACAGGTTCGTTGAGCAGCCCGCGTTGTTCCAGTTCGACGCGTATCTTGCGGGCCACATCTTCAGCGCGGCCAGCCTCGGGCAACATTGCACCGCGCAATGTGGAGATGCCGGCGCGGGAGCGCTCCCCCAGCCACGGGCAGTAGAGCTGGTGATGGCGCGCAGCCGAACCGAAGTCCCACATAATCGGCTCGTCGTCCTGTGGAAGGAGTGTGAAGCGAGCCAGTTTGTCCATCGCCCAGGTGCCGATATGGGTAGCGGTGATGTAGCGTATGTTGCCCATGTCGAAGCATAACAACGCGCCCAACTCGGACTCTTTGAGCAGCTTCTTAATGCGTGCCAACCGCTCGTTGCGCAGTCGTTCAACGTTAACGCGCTCTTCCCAATCTACGCTCATCAGCCCATAGGTCTTGATTGCCATAATCGCGCTCCTTACATATAGTGGTCTAGATTCGCCCGCATAGCGTCCTGGCCAGTTCCGCGACGGAGCTAGCGGTGGGGACAGTTTGATCTTCCAGCACCGGCGAAAAAGGTACGGGTACGTCCATAGCCCCCATGCGTTTGACCGGAGCGTCGAGATAGTAGAATGCGCCGTCGGCGATCACCGAGGCGATCTCGGCTGTGACGCCGTAACGCTCGTAGCCCTCGTCTATCACGATGGCACGGCTGGTCTTCTTAGCCGACTCGATCAGTGCCTGTTTATCGAGGGGAAACGTTGTACGTGGGTCAATGACCTCGGCGCTGATAGCCAATTTTTCCAGTATCTCTGCCGCAGCCAGGGCGACCTGTACCATGCTGCTAGTTGCTACGATGGTAATATCGGTACCCTCGCGTTTGATACTGGCGACACCAAAGGGAATGGTGTACTCGCCTTCGGGCACAAGGCCTTTCAACTGGTACATCATCTTGTCCTCGAAAAAGATCACCGGGTTGTCATCGCGGATGGCAGTTTTCAGCAGCCCCTTCGCATCGTAGGGCGTCGAGGGTAACGCCACCTTCAAGCCGGGAATATGGCTCACCCAGGCGTGAAGGCTCTGGCTGTGTTGTGCCGCCGAGCGGCGCGTGGCGCCCAGCGTCGTGCGCACGACCAGCGGCACCTTGAGCTTACCACCGGACATGTAGTGAACTTTCGCGGCCTGGTTGACGATCTGATCCATTGCCAGCCCGATGAAGTCACCGAACATAATGTCTACTACCGGGCGCATGCCGGTCATCGCTGCCCCCACGCCCAGCCCGGTAATGCCTGCTTCCGAGATTGGCGAGTCAATCACGCGCGCCGGCCCAAATTCCTCGACCAGTCCGGAGAGTACTTTGAATGGCGTCCCGGCCTCGGCCACGTCCTCACCGATGATGTATACACTTGGGTCACGACGCATTTCTTCGGCTAAAGCTTCGCGAATGGCCTGGCCAAAAGTGATCTCCCGCGTTTGCTGGCCCTTCCCAGGCCCGAAACTCTCCTGGCTGGATGTTGTCCTAAGCATAGACATCTTGATCTACCTCACCTGGGTCCGGGAATGGCGCGTCGAGCGCGAATTGAACTCCTGCTGCGACCTCGGCCCGTACTCGTTGCTCGATCTGTTCGAAGACCTGCGGATCGGCCAGGCGCTGATCGATCAGCCAGGCGCTGAGCAGCATGAGCGGATCGCGTTGGGTCCTCCAGTGCTGCTCCTCTTCTTTGGAGCGGTAGTACGAGCGCTGGATGTCGCCTACATGGTGACCGTAGAAACGGTACGTGTTGCAGATCATGAAAGCGGGTCCTTCACCACGGCGAGCCTGCTCTACTAAGCTCTGCGCGGCAGCATACACAGCCCGCACATCCTGCCCATCTACCTCTTCCGTATGAATGCCAAAGGCCTGGGGCCTGCCACTCACCGTTCCTGCCGTCGTCTCCGAGTAGTGGGTGTACTCGTTGTACAAATTGTTCTCACAGACGTAAATTACCGGCAGCTTCCACAGCGATGCCATATTCATGGTTTCGTAGAGGACGCCTTGACCGAGCGCACCATCTCCGAAGAAGCAGGCTGTTACCTGGCCGGTGCCGCGCATTTTGCTCGACATGGCGGCTCCGGTAGCAATGCCTGCGCTGCCGCCAACGATGGCGTTGGCACCCAGGTTGCCGGTTTCCTGGTCCGCGATGTGCATCGAGCCACCCTTGCCCCGGCAGTAACCTGCTTCTTTGCCGAGCAGTTCGGCAAACATCCTATCGACCGCAGCGCCCTTTGCCAGGCAGTGCCCGTGGCCGCGATGCGTGCTGGTGATGTAGTCATCGCGCCGCAGGGCCTCGCATACCCCCACCGCTACGGCTTCTTCACCTGCGTAGAGGTGGGCAAGACCCACCATTTTGGCGCTGGTGTACAACTCGTTGACATGCTCTTCAAAGACGCGGATTGTGAGCATCTGCATGTATATATGTAGCCAGCGCTCGCGTTCGACCGTTGACGGCGGTGTATTTGCCACGGTTGTCCCTTCCAGGGACGTAACGCCCCCCACGTTCTCCGCAGAATGAGATGTTTCAGGATGCAACACGGTTATTCTCCATCGAGATGAGATCAACATACTATTGGTTTGACCAAGGGCGATGCAAGCATCCCCACGCGATTGGCGGATATGATTACGATTCCAGGCCGGACATTTTTGCCAGCACTTTGTAAACGATGGCGAAATCCTCCTTTGCCAGGCCCATAGCGCGGGCAGCAGTGAGAAACTCGTTGCTCACTGAAACCGTGGGGAGGGGCACGTCAAGTTCCCTGCCCATCTCCAGGGCCAGCAGCATATCTTTCTGCATCATGTTGACGTCGAACCATACTTCACCGGGCTTTTTTAAGATGAAAGGCGTGCGATACTTTAGCGAAGGCGAAGCGATGACGCTGTTTAACATGACTTCGAGCGCAGTTTCGCGGGGAATACCACCCTTCTCGGCCAGCAGCAGCCCTTCGCAAAAGGCCAGCATCTGCACCTGCAGGTTGAGGTTGATAGCGATCTTCATCAGGACGGCCTGGCCGTTCGAGCCAACGTAGTTTACTTTTGGGCCGATATCCAGCAAAACAGGCCTGACCTGCTCATAGGCAGCCTGGTCGCCACCAACCATCAGGGAGAGCTGTCCTTGTTCGAGGGTGATTACGCTGCCGGATACCGGGGCATCGAGCATCTGGGCGCCTTTTTCAGCAGCGTGTACAGCCAGCCTCCGCGAAGCGGCGGGACTGACGGTACTCATATCGATATAAATCTTGCCCGGACTCAGACCGGCCAGTATGCCGTGCGGGCCACCTGTGACCTCGTGCAAAGCGGTGGTATTCGTCACCATGGTGAAGACTATATCAACCGCTCCGGCAACCGCCTGTGGCGTGTCAGCCCAGCGCATCCCGGCATCCAACAACCACTGCGCCTTCGACTGCGTGCGGTTGTAACCGGTGACGCTGTGACCGGCATCGAGGAGTCGTTTGGTAACACGACCGCCCATTGCTCCCAGCCCGACAAATCCAAGATTGGCCATAAAAACCTCCTCAGAGAAAAGGTTTACGCTTTCGACGTTGTCGCGGTCTTGACATCCTCGCGCACCTGCTGCAGGTGGGCGCGCATAGCTTCGCGTGCCTCCCGCGAGTCACGATGCACAATGGTTTCGAGGATGTGTTTATGGTGAATCTGCCCGCGCTTCGGACCGCCATCCACGGAAAAAACCTGTTTGCGCTGCTCGCTTAACAGGTCAACTATGGAATCTACAAGGGCGAGAATCAGTTCGTTCTGCGTTCCTCGCGCCAGGGCAAGATGAAATTCGTTGTCGGCTGCAATGTAGGCGTCAGCATCTTCCAGGCTGGCATCCATGATGTCCACCGCTGCCTGCATCGAAGCAATGTGCTCGCCTGTTGCCCGTGCAGCAGCCAGGGCGGCTATCTCAGGCTCGATAATTTCTCGTACCTCAACCAGGCTGGCTGAACTGCCCGCCTGCCCGACTCTCATCATCAGGCCCAGCGAGTGTCGCATAGCTTGTGAGGTGCCATCGATAACGATCGTACCGCGGCCGGGTCGCATGTCAACCAGCCCCTTCTGCGCGAGTGTCTTCATGGCTTCGCGCACTGCTGTGCGGCTGGCACGAAACTGCTCGCTCAGTTCGCGTTCGGTTGGCAAACGGTCACCACTGCGCAGTTCGCCGCTCAGTATGCGTTTCTCGATCTGCGCCGCTATTTGCTCATAGACTTTGTTTGAGTGGATCGGTGTATACATGCTCTTAAATACGAATGTGCAGTCAAAGCTACAACGTGTACCGGCAAGGGGCGACGCAAGCGTCCCCACTCCGCTCCATGCCGCCCCCGCCCCTACGCGGCTTCCGGCAAGGGGCGACGCAAGCGTCCCCACTCCGCTCCACTCTGCCCCCGCCCCTACGCGGCTTGTCGAACGGTTCGTAAATCGGTATTAAAAGGAATTGGTATGATGAACTGACCAGCTTGGTCAAGAGAAATCTAACATAATTATACTGTTGTGTCAATGCTTTTGGTTCAGTTTCTCTGCACAATAGGAAAATCAGGTGACTATTTTACACAAAAGTATCATTTCCTGCTGATGTGATGTACACTAAGTTGGGACTATTTTGTGGTGGGAACCTGCTACTCGATGGCTATCGGTATTATATAATATTGGAAGGGCGCACATGTAACGTGAAGTCGCGTGTTGCCTGAGAAGGGATTGAAGCTGATATGGTGAATTTTCTGAGCAATCTACCTATTTTCCGCCGCCTTTTCATAGCATTTGCAATCGCGGCGATCATACCTGGTATCGTGATTGTGTTGCTGGGCAACTTTTATCTTTCATCACTGAACACACGAAGTCAGGCAGTAGTAACCAGCTTTAATGCCCAGAGCATTGCGTCTCAACAGCAAGCAAATCTGCAAACTATGAATTCACAGTTGCTAGCATCCGAATATAATGTCTTCGCCATCCTGGGTGAAAACATCCACGATTCCTCTTTGTTCGCCTCGGGAGCGCTGCTAAGCGGTGATATCATCAACCGTGAAGCAAACTTCCAACAGGGATTGACGAATTATCAGAGCAACTACAACATCGCTACTTCCGATAACATGAGCACCGTTCGCACCATTTTGATGAATGACAACCCCACCGGCGGGATTATTCAAGATCAACAGAATGCGCTCAAAGCTGCGAACGACCAGTGGATCCCTTATAAACAAGCACAGGATAAGGAGATCGGAGATCTTCAGAAGCTGGAGCAGAAGTATTTTCCAGAAGGCATTGTGATTACAGCGTTGACTCCATCTGAGATTACCAGCCTTTATGAACCGATCTATGCAGATTTGGTAACTGCCAACCATGATTTTACCGATCTCAGTAACAGCTGGCAGCGCGTCGTAAACGATGCAGTGAGTATGGGCGAGACGGTGACGTCGGTCGGGCCTTCAGAGACCCAACCGGTGTTGATAGCCACGGTCATTGCTTTCATCTTTACTGTGATGATAGTGTTCACGACCGGTTGGGTAATGAACGTCACCATTACACAGCCGCTGCGCCGTCTTGCTGCACTCACAAGGCGTATAAGCAAGGGCGACACCAGTGCACGTGCAAGGACTATTGGCCATGACGAAATCTACCTGGTTGCAACATCGATGAACAATATGCTGGACAACATTGTACACCTCATACAGGATGCACAGGCCCAGCGCGATAACCTGCAAGCGCAAGTCGAAAAACTGGTGAGCGAGGTGAGCGGCGTCGGTGAAGGAGATTTGCGTATACAGGCGGAGGTCACGGCAGATGCCCTGGGAGTGCTGGCCGATTCGTTTAACTACATGGTTGAAGAACTGGGAAGCCTGGTCGTACGCGTCAAGATGGTGGCGCAAGAGGTCGAAAACTCCACGACGATGACCTTTGAGCGTATGACGCAACTGGTGGAGGCCGCAGATATACAAATCAAACAGATTGCCCAGGCCGCCGTTGAAGTAGAGCGTATGGCCAACTCGAGCCGGCAGGTGGCGGAACGTGCACAGACTCTCTATAGTATCGCGCGTGAGGCGCGTCAAAGCGCAGAATCCGGGCGCGAATCCGTGCAGCAGACGGTTGAAGGCATGGAGCGCATCCATGTCTATGTACAGGATACGTCCAGCAAGGTACAAACGCTGGGAGAGCGTTCGCGTGAAATCAACAACATTGTCGAAGTCATTGCCAGTATTGCACACCAGACGAATCGCCTGGCGCTAGACGCAGCAATTCAGGCTGCGATGGCGGGCGAGAACGGGAAGGGATTCGGGGCGGTCGCTGCCGATATTCGACGACTGGCCGAACGCGCCAAAGACCAGGCAAGTATGATTTCACGTATTGTCCGCAGCGTTCGTGAAGATATCGGGGCTGTGGCAGTTTCGATGCGCGATACGGAACGTGAAACCTCGGTAGGAGCCCAGCTAGCCCAGGAAGCTGGTTCATCGCTAGTATCAATCTTTGGTGTCGTTGAGCGCCAGGCCGAAGAAATCGAAGTCATCAACCAGATGGCTGCACAGCAGTTGCAATCCTCAAGTGCTGTTGTGCACATTATGCAAGGTGTTTCTGACTCGACGCGAGAGAGTAGCTCCAGTACGCGCATCGTAGCACAAAACATGGAGCGACTGGCACGCTTAGCAGAGCAACTGCTGGCATCTGTGGAGGCCTTTAAGCTGCGCGAGAATCTCAACTACTATGCTCCAAGCGGCAACATCACGATTACGCCTGAGAACGAGCACGAGGATCAGTTCTCGATCAGCGGGGTCTTCCGCACGGTTACCGCGACGGCTCAACCCGCAAGTTCGGGCATGTACAACGCGCTTGCTCCAGCGGGAGCGAATGCCTCGTCCTCTTCCTACCCTCTTTCACCGTACCAGCAGAATAATGGTGCGCAAACGCCGTATCCACCGTACGAGCGCAGGCAGGGGAATGCGATGCAAGCGCCGTATCCAGCCCAGCAGCAAGGTAACGGTGCGCGGCAATCACAACCCTTGTGGCCGTCACAACCTCAATGGCCGTCACAACCCCAATGGCCGCCGGAGCAAACAGAGAGATGAAAAAAGATTAAAACGGAATCCTATCCTGGGTTGGGAATGACTTATGCTTTTTGGAGCGTGCTCCGTACCATCTCCTCGCATCATCCATAACCATTTAGTTATGGGTAGCATTCATAACGCCTATCAAGATTCATGGACTTTCACCTGAAATGGCTGTTAGACTTATCTTATAGCATAGCTACTATGGCTGTTTTATAGGAGCTTTACACTACATGAGGAGAAGTCTAATGATTGCACAGAGAACAAGGACCAACACTGTTGTTGTAACTAGCGATGATGCGACTGTGCAGGCAGCAGTACGATTACTCACCCGAAACCGGCCGGTCATGCTCCTTCGCTGGGAATGTGAAGTATGCGGCATGGTTCACACGGGGTCTAAGCCCAACGCGTGTGAAAGTTGTGGAAAAGAAGGATCTCTCGTACACCGGCCCAATGTCCGTTACGAAGTAAATAGCCGCTGCTAGATAGAATATTGAGACTGGCGTACCGCCTCGTAGAGGATGATTCCCGCCGCCATTGCCGCGTTCAAGGATTCCACGCCATTCGCCAGGGGGATGCTAATAGCCAGGCTCGCCAGCTCGCGGGCCTCTGGCGAAGGCCCATGTGCCTCGTTGCCAACAATTAATGCAAATGGCCGCCGCAAATCTTGCTGGTAGTAAAGATGCGAGCTTTCTGCCTCGGCCAGTAGTACGCGCCGTTCTTCCCTACAATGCGAGTTAATTCTTCCTGCGATTGTTTCCCATGAAAGGTCGGTTGCGAGCGGTAGGGCGATATGCGCGCCCGCGGCTGCCCGCACCACTTTGGGGCTGAAGCAATCCACGCAGCCGGGGGTCAGCAGCACTTCGGCTACATCAGCGGCAAGCGCGGTGCGCAGGATCGTTCCCATGTTACCGGGATCGGCCAGTTCATCGAGGATGAGCAGCGCGGGACGCAATGCAGCGGGACGGCGTGCACCCACAAGCTCAGGTTGAAATGCATCCTGCGTTAAGACACTGACCA
>WNFF01003490.1_pt1 | contig 16236 bp, 10 predicted proteins | sample 5400441 | NCBI WGS metagenome assembly WNFF01 (sample SAMN13153345, study PRJNA577476) | soil metagenome | isolation source: 120 cm saprolite under Douglas fir tree site 2 hole 3 replicate 1 | place: USA:California | collected 2015-04-18 | reverse complement strand
GATTTGTACCGAAGTAAAATGGAGATCGGCAAGAGATTGCCTTGCAGCTTGCGCGTAAATCCCTACGTTCGGATCTGCGTCTGTTGTGAGAGCGCTTAAAGCGCTGATCGCGGAAGCCGTACCGATATCTGCCAGTACAGCAGCAGCAAGGACTCGGTGCGTTGAGTCCGCGCCGGAAGCCCAGGCAAGTGCTTGCGCGAGCCCCGCAGTCGAATCTTGCCCGCTTACTCTCAGCGCCTTGTCGTATTCGACCTGCGCAATATCAACCTGTATAGTCCCTGGAGACGTCGTCTTAAGATTGTCCAAGGCCTGCTTCAAGGCGGGGAGAATCGTCCCTTGATAATACGTGGAGAACTGGCCCGACACATCAACTAATAACAGGCCATTCCACCCGTAAATGGCCGTCCATTTCGCTTGAAGCGTCAACGCGCCGAGATATGGCGTAATGGCAGTTGGTAATAGCAGCTCCTGACGCCCGTCCTGATTGAGATCGGCAAAAACCCCCTGAAGCGATTGAACGCCGAGTGCTTTGATCTGCTGAACCGCAAAATTGCTCACCTCATGCCGCGCAACGAGGATTGTGTTAGGCAGCTGTCGACCGCTGAAATCAACCGAGGCAAGAAGTTCAAGTTGCCCGTCCGCGTCTAGATCACTGAACGTAAAATCAGCGACGGTCGAAGGCACCGAAGAAGCAGTCACCATGTCCAAAAATGCGCCGATCTGCTGATTCGTCCATGGAACCGACGCGACGTTGGGAGGAGTTGTGCTCCAACTATAGGCCTGCGGACTTTGACAAAAGGTGCCAAGTGGAAAAAGCAAAAGCAAGCAGATAGAAAAAAGTATCTGAAGAGATTTGGCATTCATAGACTACCTCACGTTACTGAATATGTAATTCGCATAAGCGATGCCATTAGGATTTCCGGTGGTGTTAACAGCCCAGTCCCAGCCAGACGCGCTCGGGACTGGCGCATAGTACTGCGCAGACAAATTTGCTGAGGCAGCAGGGCCATAGAGGACCAGAGCCATGTGTTCCAGTTCTACCGAATTTAACTGTCTCAGCCCAGGGTGGCTAGCGATGATGCGATTGGCTAACCGCGTTGCCGCGGGCAACTTTGAAGCGCTAAACAAGGTCACTCCGTCGGACGTGTTAGCCTGCCAATCCCAGGCATCCGCCTTACTCACGGGCATCTGCATCAGTCCTATATGACTGCCTCCGTCGGGGCTTTCCGTAGGCCAGAGCGCAGAAATGCCAAAGAGGGATCGCGTAACGAACTGTGTATAGCTGCTCTCCCTCTTTGCAATCCCTGTCATCAAATTGGGGGTTGCGCCGCCATAAAGGCTTACCAGCCGCGCAGTGATGTCGGTATCTGGGATCGCCGTGCCCACGACGTAAACGCTAATTGGTTGTGCTGTCTGAGTAGTGGTACTAGTTTCCGTAGCTTGAACCGTTACCTTGCCGCCGGTGCTCGTATACGTCTCGTTCTGCGTGGTGTTTGTCGGATCTGTCGCAAAATTACGCACTTCTTGAAAGTGGCCGCGTCCCCCGCTTGTCGCGTAGTTGAGTTGTGCGGTCCATTGGACCGCAGCACCGGGAGCGATAGGTTCGGCCTCGAAAGTTATTGGCAATGTCTGCGTAAACGAACTTTGTGTCAGCGGAAATGTGTCGTTATCGCTTGGGCGGATGATCTGAAATCCCGCCGAGAATGTAAAATCATCGATCGCAAAGAAATTTCCAGAATCGTGCATCGTTACCGAGGCGATAGGACCTGTCGGCGAGTTGATCCTGAGAGTTCCCCACGCATCAATCACGCCGCATTGGCCCGTTGATGTGAGGGTTGTTTGTTGGCCGACAGCTACACCGACGACATTACCAGGCTGGTCGTACGCTGTAAGCGTCAATGATGATGTGCGATCCGCATATCGTATGCTGACATTCGCCACTGGTTGCGCGAAAGTTATCGTGCCTACCGTCCCAGGACCACCGACAAGTATGAAGGCAATGCCAGTTCCTGACGGAGGGTTCACAAAGTTACCCGGCCCACCTACCGTGCAGGAATTGATGGAAAGCCAATTCGCGGAGAACGTAGCGCCACTGATGGTTCCTATTGGTTGCAGATTGCTAAGACCCTCAAAGCTGATAACGGTTTGCGCTGCCACCGGAAGGGGCCGCACTGCGAGAATCGACAGGAAGATCAATGAGATCGAGGAGTATGTGAATTTTCTTGACATCAAACTCTCCTTCTCGGCAACGCCAGGAGAACGAGCCAGGATTTCGTATCGGGGCCGACCTAGGAAGGGCCTTGCCTCGTTCGGACTCACAGGCATCAGTTCGGAGTTGGAATCGTGCTCTTGCGAGGCGTTGGACAAGAGTTTGCTCCCGGCATCTATCGAAGTCAACTACACTGTGAATAATAAAGAGCGTGCGGGCAGAGCCACGGGCAGCATTGCCCTAGGTACGCAGGAAGAAAGATGAGGTTTGGCAGGAGTCGGACCAAACCGTTCAACCTTACTTGCGTCGTTTACGAGAGCCGTGCGATCACACTCTCAGCGGCGCTGACCAGCGGCGCCGCTTGGGATGGCGACAATACTCCCGAGCTGAGCAAGTCGTTCACCTCACTGATGAAGGAATCGAGCTTCACAATTGCACCAGCATTGTTTCCCGCGTTCAGCAGGTCTATCGCGTGTTGCAGATGCCTTACCAGCGAGTTGTCCTGACCCCCATTAAGCACTGCTTGGGCGAACAGCGCATTTACGGAGTTGATGATGGCCTGCGTCGCATCCTGCGGCGTCACGACCGTGAAGCTGACGGCGTTCGATGTGCCGCCGCTTGGGTTGGTCACCGTCACGCTGAAGCTGCCGGCGGTCGCGATGTCCGAGGCCAGACTGGCCGCCGTGAGTTGCGTCGCGCTGACGAAGGTAGTCGTCCGGGCGTTCCCGTTGAACTTGACCGTCGAACCGCTGACGAAGTTCGTGCCAATCACCGTCAAGGTGAGGCCCGTCCCGCCCGCGATGGCGCTCGTGGGCGAGATGCTGGTGATGGTGGGTGCCGGGGAGCAGGACTTAGGTGGAAACACAGCAACCGACGGCAGCGAAAAGAAAGTACCTGTGGAAAAAGGGGAACCTGGCACCGGACTCAGAGCAGCGTTGCTGTCGATGTTGAAGCCGATTATAATGCTGCCGAAGAACGGACCCAACCCCAAGCCTCCCCCATAGAGCAAAGTTCCGGCCTGATTCGTCGCCATCGTGACGGGAGAGCCCGTACCTGTTGGAAATGGGGAACCGCTTACCTCCGTCAGGCTGCCTCCTGAGGCCACGTTGAGCGACGTAATGCTGCCGGTGTTCAGGTTGCTGACAAACAGATTTACTCCGCCCTGGCCAAAGGTGCGAGTGGGAGCAAAGAGCAGGCTCGATGCGCAATTCACATCCAGGCCCTCGGGACCCTCGGGAAACACGCTTGAGACAAAGAACGGCGAGCCAGAGACGGTTGTGACCGCGCCGTTCGACCCGATGCTGAACATCGCCAGGCCAGCCTCCCTTTGAGCAACGGCCAGGAATTTGCGGTCGGGCGTCACCTTCATGTAAAAATTTGGGTAGCCCAAAGGAAAGAACGACGGAGGGGGAGAACCTGGGAAAGGAGAACCTGGGATAGGCATAAGCGCTCCATTCGACGCGATGCTGAACGCCGATATGGTATTGCTCGGCGCGAAGGCAACATTCCCGGCGTACAGGAATTGACCATCGGGAGTCACCGCCAATGAAATGTTCTGAACGCTGAATTCCCCCGTGGCGAACGGCGAGCCTGGAACAGGTGTCAAGGCTCCCGTGACAGTATCGATTGAGAAGCCACTGATGGTGTTGCTTGCATCGTTGGTTGCGTAAAGGAAGTTTCCCGGTATGGTGGTGACGGCAATTCGGCGCGGGCCCGACTCTCCAGTGCCACCGTTTCCCCCAGTCAGGAAGGGCGAACCGGCGACCGGAGTCAAGGCTCCGCCTGGGCCGACGGAGAAGGCAGAAACGGAATTTGGAGCGTTGATAGTGCCATTGTTCGTGTACACGAAAGTGGATTGGGCGTGCAGACTGGTTGTAAGCAGCGCGAGCCCAAACAGCACCATGAGGGCTGCTGCGATCTTGTGGTCTTTCATGTTCCCTCCCTGTCATCCGCGCTAGCGGCGTTTTAGGGAGTGGCAATTCCCGCTTGCGTGAGGTTTGACTTGATCGAATTTCCGAATGACAACGACCTAGGGAAAGGCCTGGCCTCGTTCGAGCTCGCAGGGATGTGTTCGAAGTTGGTGTCGTGCTCTTGCGAGGCGTTGCAAGGGAGTCTGCTCCCGGCATCTGTCGCAGTCAACTACATTGTGAATAACAAAGGGCGCTGCGGGCAGCATTGCACTAGGTACGCGAGCGAGAAAATGAGGTTTTGCGGATCTCTGACGAAACCGTTTGACCTTACTTGCGTCGTTTATTCTTGCGCTTGATGGAACGATGGGCCAGGAGTGAGGACCTTCCACAAAGGTGCAGATCCCTGAAGGGTAGCGAATTAATTAGATTCCGCGTTAAACGTAGTCGTGCCGCCGTCGTCGCCGATCATCAGTCTTACTTTTACGGGCTTCACAGTTCCAGTCAGATCTGCCCCGTGACCTTCGGCTTCAAACGTGAACGTCCCCTCGCTCGAGGACCGAATCTGGATTTCGAGCCGCGCTCCATTGATCGTGCCCTCGAATCTAAATCGCCCAACCTCATCCCTGTCAGTATCTTCCGTATTGTCTCTGTTTGTGTGCCCCTCGAGTTTGAAGGAACCGGCCGGAATGACGGTGGAAAATGTTCCGATCTGAAGAGCCACGTCTTCATGCAAGGGGTCGATTCCGTTGCTACCCGCACCCAGACTGAAAGATCCCTCGATTTCGAACTCCCCTTCGAACTTTTCCAAACCGAGATCTTTCACCGATAGATCGGCAAAGGATGTTAATACCCCGTTCATCGAGTACTGGGTGCCCGATGAGGATGTGATTGTCGGGGCAGACGGTAGAGGATTTCCGCTGGGATCCAGAACTTCGAAGCCGGATAGCACAAACGTATTTAAGAAATTCGCTGATGCCGAGCCCGAACCACTACAGAATACACAAATATCCCCAGGCGTGCCGTTCGCGATTATGGTCCCACTATCAGCCGCCAACTGAAACACTTGGCGAAACTGTTGTCCATAGACGAACGGGAACGCACCTGCAACAAACAATCCGGACACAGGGGATTTATATTGCTGTACGAAGGCGTGTCCATTGACATTCCCTTCCACCATCCCCAGACCAACCGCTGTCCCCGAACTAGAAGGGCTGCCGGTGAGCGTGTAAGTTACCACCAAAGTTCCTGTAGACCCGTTGAATGGCCCAAAGCTGATGGTAACTAAATCTTCGAAGGTGGAAATCGCATGACTAAAAGCATGTCCTCCCGGAGTTCCTGATATGGTAAATGTTGCCGAGGATGACGCGCGCAGCACGCCAAATCTGGCAGCGCCCGCGGCAGCTCCAGTCAATTGCGCACCAGCGACTGACGAACCAAACGTATCGCTGATCGATATGGAACTCTTGTGCACCGAGACTTGATCGTTTCCGAGATCGCAGAAGTTCGGACCCGGAACGTTTTTCCCCAAGCAAATCTGGACCAACGTGTCCGGCGGGAGCGGGGCGGGCGGAGGAGCAGGGCCCTGGCTCCAAATCCCAGGATTATTGCGGATTTCGGCAAAGTCGCCTGCGGTGAGGGCACTGATATCATGCACGTTCCCGGTGCTGGGGATGTTTGTTGAGATCATAAAAGGGAAAGCGCCAGCGACGAAATCGCCCACGATCCACTGGGTTATTTGCCCAGTCGAGGAGGTGGAAATGCAAAATACTTGGGTATTGGGTCCCAACCCAAAACTGTGCACGGCATCGGTAATGCTAAATGAAAGAAGCTGACCCACACCGTTTCTCTCAACGTCGGCGCAACTAAGGTTCGGGGCGAGGGCGGTAGCTACAGAAAATGTAATGCTGATGTGGTCAGACAGGGTCACACCAATACTGCCATTTATAGAAGTAAACGAGTTGCCGGTGTAGGTGTACGTCACGCTCGCCTTTGCTGTAGGTGCCGCCACCAAGCTGAAGATGCCAACCATGGCCAAGGGTATGAGGAAGAAAATTCCGGGTCGTAAATCGCGCTTCATACGCCACCTCCGGACTTCTAGTCTTGCGTTTGAATGTCAGAAGTTTCCAGGAAATCTACGAGAACCGGCCTCGAACCGAAGTAGGTGGCACTACTAAGGAGTGAGGGCGTCCCACTAACTACTCTTAAAAATAAAGCAATGTCAAGTAGCATCTCCAATAAAGGGTATGTGCTCGCGGGCACAAATCCTAATAAAGATTTGTTAAAGAAAAAATGTGCTGTTGGGGACCGCGCAACCTCGAATATTCACTGACTACTGAAGGGGAACCCCGAAAATTTGGAACGCAGTACGAAACTCCGCAGGAGTGGAGAAAATTGAGGCGGGAGGAAACAGAGTATTTGTCGATCCTCTGGAGCTGAATGTGGAGAATGCTTGGTCCGACACGCTTCCCACAGTGCTAGGAAGGACTGTCGTACTAGTGATCCACCCCTGGGTAACCAACGTTTGCGTGGCACTCACAATTAGAAAATAGGTGCCAGGGTTGAGAGATAGATTTGTGGCCGCTGAGACTGTTTGCCCATTGATTCCGCCGCCGGTATTCGGGAAAGTCAGGTTCTTCTGCAACAACACGTTGGACAAAGTTGTTCCTGGACCGATCGAATTCGTAACCCAGACTGTGAATTGGTCGGTCCCGAACCCGGACATCTGTAAGTTGATAGTAGTAACTTGTACGGCCTGCGTGAGCGTAAACTGCTGTGCGATAAATTGGTAGGAGGCGATAGCGAATTCACCACTTATGGATGGCATGTCAGTGCCTAGCAGTGGAAAAGCAGCCGAGAGATGCGACTCTATGAAATCCAGGGGATTTACGTAATCAGCTGCAACTTCTCCGCTGTTGCACCTCGCAAGATACGCGCATCCCAAGATTGCAGTTCGCTTCACTGCAAAATGTAGATGCGGACCAGGACCGTTGTTACTAGGGCAAGTCGTGCCACTAGTTGACTCTGTATGACCAGTGCAATCGACACTGCCGATAGGGGTTCGCGCATCTACGTGGTCGCCGATATTCACCGCCACGCTTCCATCTTGCAAATGAGCATACACAGAGTAAAAAGTCCCATCCGGCAAGTCGTGACGAATCATTACGACATTTCCGAAACCCTTCGAACTTGCAGTATCAAGTCGTAGAGAGACGGAGCCCGGCCCGATACTGCGCACCTGCCCGCCTTCCACACCATTTTCAAGGTCCACCCCTGTATGCAACTGGTTCGTCTCCATAAAGTCCCGCGTTATTCTGTAACTGTTGGCACTAGGAAGAATGTGCGTGGGACGTTGGTCGGGATTCCCGACAGGATACACAAACCCTTGCCCGGCAACGCTGGACGGATTTAGCAAAAACAAGACTGGCGCGATTGATAAGAGAAGTTTCACTCCTCCCCCTGCGGGAGCTTTATTGTGTCTAAGAGCATCTGGAACTCTCGTCTCGCTCCTTCTTCTCCCGTGATTTGCAGTACTTGTGAGGGCCCCGAGGATATGAAAACGGCCAGGATAGGGTTGCTGCGCAATGGGGCCGCTTTGTCATCTGCAATAAGGCCTTCGTGACCATCCACTGTCAGTCTGCCTACCTGCGTGTAAGCGAAGTACCACCCAAGGCGGTAGCTTTTCACAAAATCGCTCAATGATGAGCTGACATCCTTCGCGAGAATCACGAGAGCTATATCAGCCGGCGTTACGTTGTCGCCTGCGTTCAGGGACGACTCGGAATCAGGAGAATAAAGTTGAAGACTGTCCCCAGTCTCTGCCGAAAGAGTCCAACCAGGAGGATAATTGAAAGTGAATCGCCCTCCGGGGTCCGCAAACTTCTGCCAGACATTCACCACTACCTTTAGCGTCTGCGGCAGCGTCGTGCTTCCGACGCGCAAATGTACGGTTCCGCTGTATGTCCCCAGAGTTGTCCCTGCCGGAATTGAAAAAGAAACGTGAACTGGCTGTGCCTGATTCGCGGAAACGCTCGCAAAAGTGCTCGGTTGAATGGTTAAGAAGCCAGCAATCTCAGGTACTGCTTCGAGAATGACGTTTTGCAACGCAAGGCTGCTCGTGAAGTTTAGGTCTTCGGAAGCACCTTGGCCAGAAGACAGAGTGACCTCGATTTGATTTTGGAACCAAGTGATCTTCGGCTCAGTGGACGTCGTTGACGCAGCCTGCGCAGGGCTAGGAGTGGCGCCAGGTTCGGCGGGAGGGGCTGGAGGAACGGGGGCTGGTGGAACGGGCCGAGCCATGAGATAAAACGCGCCGGTCAAAAACGCCAGGACTAACGCGATGAGGACCGCGAGTCGCTTTACATGAGTATCGTTCATGCTTTTATTCTACGGGCCGGACAGAAACTGTCTAGAGACCACGCTTTACGCAAGACCGGGATCCAACCTTGGGGGAAGGGCCTTACCTCGTTCGGGCTTACAGATATGAGTTCGGAGTTGGTTTCGTGCTCTTGCGAGGCGTTGCACGGAAGCCTGCTCCCGGCATTTGTAGGAGTCAAGATAATTTTCGAACAATGAGAAGTTTCTGCGGGCAGCCCCACGGGCAGCATTGCCCTAGGTAGACAGAAGAAAAAAGCAGGCTTCGCGGGCGTCGGACGAAGCCGTTCAACCTTACTTGCGTCGTTCTTTGTTTCGCTTGATCGAACGCATAAAATCGCGATAAAGATTTGTTAAAGAAAAAATGTGCTCTTAGGGCGCAAGCGCAAAAAACCCTCATATTCAGTGGCTCGCCAGTATGGCGCACAAAGCCGTTTCTCTTCGGTTTTGACATCTGCGTGTTGCGGTTTACACTGAGAATTAAGGGTCGGTTTGAAAGAACGCCATGACCTAACCTATGCTAAAACTTGCCGTGTCCGTCGTTGTCGTACTTCTGCTGGTTGGTGTGGCGTTGCTTATCACACATCATCCTAATGCGGTACGACTGTCTCCAGCTCCGCAGGCCACTCCCATATCTGCAGGTCAAGCGCCAACATCGGAAGCCCAGACGAGCGCGCCCGCAACAACTCAAAACGTCGCAGACACCTCGAATTGGCAGACGCTCAATAACAAACATGGCTGGAGTGTTCAATACCCGCCATCGTGGCAAGCCGAGTCGGTAGGCGGTGATGCCGACAAGCCAGAAGATGCTTTCCAACCCATACTGCAGGGACCCAAAGGCTGCAACGAGCGAGGCGGGGAGTGCGGATCTATCCAGCTCGGATCAGGTTGGCGCTCACTGGATTCTCGGCAGGCGGCCCTCAGCGCAAAAGAAGCCCTGCTGGAAGCTGTTGGCGACTCGCGGTTCATCTTGCTGCAACAGGGAGAGGCTGTTCTGGGTGGCCAGCCGGCCTATTTCGTCGTGTACCGGATGAAGCTTTACGGAGGCTACCCAAACGGAGTTATCTTCAAGCAAGTCGAAACCAAGTACCGAAACCATGCTTATTTCATCGTATTCAACGAAGAGGGTAAGAACCGGGCTGTGGTCTCAGCTATCAACTCGCCCGAAGGCTGGGCATTGAACCCGATCTTCGAGGCTATCTTGTCTAGCTTTAAATTCACTGCGAAGTAGATGAAGCCCGCCGTCGCCGTACGCGTGACCCCGACGCACTATTTTCAATGCCCCTGATCGTGGGGAACAGACACCACCGTGGAAGATGAGCCCGGGTTGCCCGCATTGTCAACCGCACTTACGGTGATTTTGTATTGCCGTCCACCTTCATCGTTCCCGTTCCGCGAAGCCTCAAGCAAAATGGTTATAGAATAGTTTCCACTGGAGTCTAGGCTCAAGCTCCCCGTCGGCTGAACCTGTCCGTATTCGTCAATAACCTTGTAGGCGGGCGTACTCAGATTGATGCCGGTTCCGCCGGGCTCATTATCCGTGATCGTACCGGACACCGTAACTGGAACCATTTTGCCATTCGGCGGCCAGAGCGTCGATGGGTTGGCGGAAACAGTGATGGCGGGCGGCGTGGTGTCCAGCGGAACGACATTGATAGGGGAACCTGGAGCTGAGGAGTACCCGACCAGAAATCCAAATTTTTGACCAGTCGTCACGGTGCCGCTAACCGTCTGGACGCTTGAGGCACCGTTGATGTCGTATCCCGCGAACCATAGCGTAAAGTCACCCGAGCCCGTGCCGATAACTTGAAGGGTGTACTGACCCGAGCTTGGTGTGCCGACCTCAATCTTCTTGACCGGGGGCGTATCTGCACTTCCTCCGGAGTCGTCTCCAATTGACTCCGTGTAGTAGTCGCTAGCGGGAATTTGCTGGACGATGCTGCCAGTGACAGGATCGAAACCCGTCTGTTGGCCGTTGGGTGCAGTGACAAGCAACTCGATCGGCGAGCCCGCGTGGATCTCGAGACCGCTTAAAGGGGCCGGCCCGGGGCTGAACTTCCTGATTCCCTGGTACTGGTTGTTGTAGGAGCAGGTTGCCTGGTTCAGTGTCGCGCAACTGTAGCCAGGATCGTTTATCAAATATGTGCTGCCTCCATTTGGATTCGACTTCCCCCCTATCGCAACTATAAAGTGTGTCTTCCCGGTTGGGCTCGTGACCTCTAGAATGACCGGGTCCCTTGCGCAGAGATAATTGTCAACCACAAAGTCGTTAGGGCTTGTCCCCGGTTGATAACTGAGCGCGACGTGCTGTACGTTTGTGGCGTAGTTCGCGACTGAGAACCAGCTAACCCCGTGTTTCGGGCTGTAACCATTGTGTTGTGCAAGCCAGGTATTCAGGGCGCCCGGATCCGTGCTACCACCGAAGTTGTTGATGATCATGGCGGATGACGTCGTGGCGCAGCCCAGGCTTTTCATTATGTGTACCGTGTCGCCGGACGGGTAATTGTCGTAGGTGTCTCCTCCCCATGACATCGGATATCCCGTGAACTGTTTTAGAAGCGGCACAGAGAGTGCCTGGCCGGAAAGTGTCGGGCACACAGTCGTTATGGCAAGTTCGAGGCTAAAATAAGCAGAGCCGCCAGGCGGAATGCCACCCGCAAAATTCACTATTCCGGATGTGAAATTGCTGCCAATACTGCTGAAACTGACGCCAGGGCCTTCGTAAGTGGTGGGGCCGTAGGGGCAGGCTGGGGGAGCTGGGCTATACGGCTGCCCGGTGATCGGGCTCGTACCACAGATGCCGTCTGCATCGAAACTGAATATCGGGTTGGGGCTGCTGAGAGGCAAGGAAAAGAGTGTGCCGCTTGAATTGTTTTGGACGCCGATGAGCGTGTCCTCAATCGTGTCGAACGGGCCCTGTGAGGAGTCGCTGTACACGTTGACAGACTTGTCAGTCACAACGATCAGTATGGCACATGACGTGTCGGCGCCGACTGGCGGACATTGGGTGAACGGCGGGCTGACCTGAGCAGAAACCGAAATAGCTCCCAAAGTTAACAAGCTAATGCCGATGACCAAGGAAAGAGAACTAACCCTCATCGCAACCTCCTTGCCCTGCTTCGTAAGGCGTCGGGTGCTTTCCACCCGCCGCCGACGCGGGTTTGGTTCTGCTAGTTTTCGAAACCGTGGAGTCGACCTAGGGAAGGCCCCGCCTCGTTCGAGTTCACGCACAATTGTTTCGAATTGGCTTTGTAGTCTTGCGAGGTGTGCACGGGATTCTGATCCTTGGATCGTACAGAGTCAAGTCAATTTTTTGATAATAATCAGTCGCAGTAGTACTGGACTGTCTCAGGATTGCGAAGCACCTGTTTCGATTCTGCGGGCAGAGCCACGGGCAGCATTACCCTAGGGGAAGAGGGGGAAAGCGAGGTTTTGTGGGGCTCGGAAGAAGATGCCTGATCTTACTTGCGTCGTTTATTCCTGCGTCCGACATGTATTAATAGAGGGACCCCGAGAGAGGGGGTCCCGACTCGGCAAACGAAAAGCTGGCAAACGAAACAGCCTGAGTCGCCGAACGACCCGTCCCATTTGTCGCGGAGCCATACAGACACATAGAAGTCGGGTTTTGGCTTTGCTCACCTAGCTCAACTATTCCTAGCTTTTCTTACCCCAACCCCCCTGCAGAACTGCAGGGGGTATTGCCGGGGGGGCAGCTCGACCGTTCCCTGCTCCGTGAACATCATCCCCGAACGTCATGCCCCCGAACGACTTGCCCCAAACGAACAACGCGACCCCCAACGAACGACATGTCCCCTGAAACGACACCCCTGCGACATAAACACTGGAACCAGCTGGAACGAGACAGGTGAAACGACATCAACACTGGAACGAGACACGATATGTGTCGGCCCGTACAACCACGCCTGCCACGAACCCCGTCAATTTCCGGGCCCTGCGCTGCCGCTGAAACGCGAGGCCAACCACGCCAAAATTCGAGACCTGAGCCGGCACTGCTGGACATAACGCGAACCGTAGATACACTCAAGGTAAGTGAATCAACGTCCGTCCCAAATAAACGTCCACCTCATTATAAACGTCTACCCAAATGCCCATCCCAAGAAGCACACAACCTCTACCTCCCTGTCCCCATTGCCATTCAAAATTCACCATCAAGAAAGGCAGACGATTGAATCGCTTCAGAGTTCTTCAGGTATTCCAGTGCAGAGAGTGTCTCCACAAATTCACCGCAGCCGCGGGAAAGAATAAAACGTACCCGCCCCACGTGATCCTCGAATCGGTCTCGATCTACAACCTCGATAACTCTATAAGTGATACGCAGCGCACGATCCGCAAGCGGCTGCATGTCGACATTCCTGAAGGTACGATCCGGTCTTGGATACGAGCGCATAAACCTCTTACGGCGTACGCGCGCATGCGCGTCATCGGCAGCAAACTTTTCAAAACTGATGCGATGATTCGCAGTTTTCTCCTACGCCACAAGCAGGTGTATCGTTTTCAGCTCCATAAGGCGAAAGTCGAACTCTTGCTTCAGAATGCACGCCACCGCCATCTTGCCAGCGCGAAAAACTATCTCGAACAAATCGGAGAGCGTTTCCCGCACGGCATGTTTCAAACGACCGAACACCGTTCATCGAAATTCCCGACGACCGTCGCTTTTCCCATCACGCGGAAAGAAAATTATGCAACGCGGCTTGCGGCGCTCGTGGTTCCTTCGGCAAGCGCAAACAAGAAACGCCACGAAACGCTCCAGCGGTTCATGCTTGTGAACGACTCCGCGACCATCGCGGTCGAAATTCCCGTGTATCTCACGAAGGAGGACATCGCTTACTATCGCGGCCGAGGATTCACGCTCGACTTTGAAAGCGATTTGATCACGGGTCACATTGATTTCTTGCAGGTCCGCGATGGCTATCTGCAGATACTCGACTACAAGCCGGACGCGCGGAAAGAGAAGCATGCGCACGTCCAACTGACCATCTACGCGCTCGCACTCGCTCGAAGGGCCAATCTCCCGCTCAAGAATTTCAAATGCGCATGGTTCGATGAGAAGGATTACTTCGAATTCTTCCCTCTAAAAGGCGTCTACCGGCCGAACCCGCAACCAAATGTGTTTGAGCTTCCGACGTTTCGTGAAGCGGTTGAAGGTCGCAAGGATTCGGTAAGTAAAGCGCGTCTCTAGGCGAATCAGTCGTTCTCACCGTTATTCCGACGCTGCAGCATCTTGTGAACCTTCCGTCGGAAGAAGCGCGGAATTTCGGTCCATCCCCACCAGAGTATCCCAAGCGCCATCTGCAAAACCGTAAGCGCAAGCAGTATGTCTGGACTGTTAAGGAAATGCTTGACAAAGAATCTAATGGCGACAATCGAAAAGACGGCCAGGACCAAGCCTGGAATGAGGTAGAGCACAACCAAAAGAAAAGTCGCCCAAAACGGCACTTTCGGTTGCGGCGTCGATAAATCGCGGCTCCCGCAGCGGGAGCAGGCTTCGGCGTTACGGGGGTTCACGTGTAATTTCTGGCAGAGCTTGATGTTGTAGCTCCGGCCGCAGAAATTGCAGAACAAAGGATCGCCGATAGTCGCGCGATTGCAGTTGTAGCAATATCGCATTGAGATGGAATTTTTTTAGAGAAGAGCCTGGCGCTCGCCGTTTTTATGACGAACCCATACCGGAGACCAGAAACCGGTTTGCGCGATAACCTCGAATGTCGAGAACCAAAAGATTTTGTCCGTGAGACTGAGGGTGGCCGCTTGGAGAGACCGCATCCTGCGGGCGGTGTTTGCGATCACGAGGACTCGGAACTGGAGCTGGCAAAATTGTTTCTCGAATTCTCCGGAGATCGCGTACTGGAGATAGCTCTCTACTTTTCTTTTCCAGACCGAAAGCCCTTCGTTCCCTAAATCCACTTCCAAGAACGCGGCGAGCGTCCTTTGAGGCGTGCGAATGTCGATATACCCGTCCGGAATAAGGCGCGTGCTGCTGTCCAGCGGTTTATTGAAGCTGATCCATCTTTCGAACTTCGCTTCAGGAATCGGGATCGGCCGATACTTCAGGTCGCAATAAATCTCGTTGATCGCGAACTGGTGGGCGACGAAGAAGTCGGCAACGATTACTTCCCCGTTTCTGCGTCTCGGACCGCGAAACGGAACATCAACCAGCTTGGCTGCCGCTTGCGAAAGCGTATAGATCGCCTTCTGCCCGCCCCCTTTCGTCCCGAGAAAGAATCTGCGGAGGAGACCGACCCGGGTGAGGCGGAGGAGCCTCGCGTTGACCTGGGTCGTTGATCCGAAACTGGCAACGCGCTTGGCTTGATCGCGGTCGATGACGCGCATGACGGCAAGCTCTTGAAGGAGCTTTCGATCCCGCGGTTGCAAGACCACTCCCAGACGATTATTCCCACTCCTTAAGTACGTCATCGGTTGTGCGGCTAAACGCTTCCTGCCGCTTAGCGATATCACGTTCGATGTTGGCCCGCAGTCGACCGTGCTTATACCGGGAGCGATTAAGAAGACTGTTGTAATCGACCTGGGGCGTGCGAACGAGAGGCACCTGAACCTCGATCCAGCGGTCAGGTCCGCTCTTCACGACGCAGTGTCGTTGTGGAAGATTCTTGAGACGCTCCGCTAATGATTTCCCGCCGTCAAGTGCCTGTGCGATGTGAGCAGCATCCAGGCTCGAAAGCTGGAAGAATGCATGCGTACCCATGGCCAGAATTGCGGCACGCATCTCAGCCGGGTATTGATCGAGAAACTGATTGGCGGAGACGACTGCGACACCGAACTTGCGAGCCTCAGAGAGAACGGTTTCGATGCCACTTCCATACGCGATGAGGTTCTGGATCTCATCGCAATAGACGGTATAGAGTGACTTCGTTTCCCGAGTGAAGAGCGCATTCTTGAGCACAGTGAAGATGAGGCTTCCGAGGCTGAGGGCGTGTTCGCCTAGACGACCTTTTTCGAGATTGACGATTACCCAATGCCCCTGATCCATCGCATCCGGTATCGAAAACGTCGATCGCGTCTGCCCGATGATGTGGCGGAAGTGGGGGTCGGCAGTGAATGCCGACGTCTTGTTGAGTAACGCCTCTCGCATCGTGGCGCGCATGGCTTCGCTCGCCTGGTCGTAGCGAAGTTCGAAGTACTGACGGACTTCGGCGTTCAGTACTTGTTTCAAGCACTGCGCACGGAAGCCGCTATGCGAGAGAAACGGTGCGAGCTCAAGTAGCGTGAGTCCGTTTGCGGAGAGCACGAACAGTGCATTCCGCAAGAGTTCATCCGTACGTGCGCCGAAGGAATCCAGATGCCAGCGCGCTTTAAGGACTTCGGCAATTTCGGCGATATGCACGAAGCCCCGCGAATCGTCGTCGATAGGATTGAAACCAACCGAAATCTCCGGATCGGCGGGCTCGACAACGACAAGCTTGTTGCTGAGGTGACGGCCGGTCTCTTGCTCCCGTGCCGCGATGGTCCGCAAGAGAAACGGCGTTGCATCGCCATGAAGGTCGAAATATACGAATCCACGCTCGGCGTTGATATCCTGCTGGCTCAGATACCTCAAGAGAGAGCTTTTGCCGCTGCCTGATTTGCCGAGCACCGCGACATGCATCGTGCGGCGCTCTTTGCTGATTTCGACATGTTGCCGCATGACCTCGCCATCGAAAACACGAAGTCCTAAATCAAGATTGTCCTTCGGACGCGCTTTGCGTCTGAAGAGTTTTTTGAAAATGT
>WNFF01008399.1_pt1 | contig 16238 bp, 13 predicted proteins | sample 5400441 | NCBI WGS metagenome assembly WNFF01 (sample SAMN13153345, study PRJNA577476) | soil metagenome | isolation source: 120 cm saprolite under Douglas fir tree site 2 hole 3 replicate 1 | place: USA:California | collected 2015-04-18 | reverse complement strand
CTGAATCTCTCGTTTGTAGTCGACAAACCCGACCTCGCCGACAAATCGGCCCGAGTCCTTCTCGCGGATCACCCAATAGCCGAACCCCATCAGCGACCAGTGCCCGACGTAACGCAGCAGCCTCGCCCAAACCTCTTCTGCGGAGAAGGGCCGACCACTGATGTACCGGGTGACTTCTGGATCCGCCCACATCGCGGCGGACTCTGCGAAGTCCTCGAGTCGATGGCCTCGCAGGATGAGGCGCTCTGTTTCGATCGCCGGAGGGCTCGGGGTGGTGGTCTGAGGGGAGGGCATCGAGGTTCTCGCGGTCAATGGCGAAAGCTCGTCGGGTCAATCCGGTATCGCTTGAGCCAGCGCTGGACTTGAAAGCGGGCCTTTCCCAGTACCCGGGCGACGGCGGTGACGTTGCCCGCGTGTTCGCGGAGCAATCCGAGGATCTCTTCGCGCCGGCGCTGATCCTCGTCCGAAAGCGGGCCCTCGAGATTCTCCCCGGCGCCGGCGTCGGTCGCCGAGGCGTCTTTGCTCTTCGGCTCGTCGAGCGCGGCCTGAACCGGGCGCGGAAAATGGATCAGCTCGACCGGTCCACCCCGGGCCAAGACCACCGCTGCAGTCAGGCACTTCTCCAACTCGCGGATGTTGAGCGGCCAGCGGTAGAGCAGGATCGCTCGCGCGGCATCGGAGCTGAAATGGATGGGTTCGCCTCGCTTGGCGACGTGACGTCTGAGCAGCATCCCGGTGAGCAGGCCGAGATCTTCGCGTCGCTCGCGCAGCGGAGGGAGCGTCAAGGTCAGGCCGGAAATCCGAGCGAGCAGGTCGGCGCGGAATTGATCTGCTTCGACGAGCTCCGGAAGGTTCCGATGGGTGGCCGCAAGGACCCGGAGGTCTACGTTCACCGGCTGGGTGCCCCCGACCGGCAAGACCTCGCCCTCCTGGAGCACCCGTAAGAATACCGCCTGCGCCGAAGCTGGCAGGTCACCAATTTCATCGAGAAAGAGCGTTCCGCGGTCGGCGCTGCGGACGAGGCCGACCCGGTCCTCGGCTGCACCCGAAAACGCGCCCTTGCGATAGCCGAACAGCTCGGATTCGACCAGGGTCTTGGTCAAGGCGGCGCAATTGACGGCGACGAAGCTCCCGGCGCGATGCGACAACCTGTGAATCGCCTGAGCCACGAGCTCTTTGCCGGTGCCGGTCTCGCCATAGATGACCACCGAGACCGAGGAGGGAGCAATCGCCTCGAGGCTTCGAAACTCGCTGGCCAGGCTCGGCACCAGGGTCGCAAGTCCGGGAGCGGCGGAACGCAGCTCGCCCACCTCCAGTGAGGTCGAATTTTCCTCGGTCTCGATCGCTTGCCGAAAGATGAAGAAGGTGTGACCAAGCTCGATCACGTCGCCATCCGCCAGCACCGTTCGCTCGTGCCGGTTGCCGTTCACCAGCGTCCCGTTCTTCGACTTCGTATCCTCCAACACCCATTGGCCCAGAACGCCTCGGAGGACCGCGTGCGAAGAGGACATCCATCGGTCGGGAACAGTCACTTTGAATTCGTGTCCCTCCGACCTTTCGAATCGCGCGGTATTGCCGTCTGGGGCGCGACCGAGCGAGAGTGACTGGACATTCTCCAGGCAGTAGCGGGCCGAAGCCGCAAGCGGTTGATCCGCCTGGAGGACGAGAAAGAGATGGGGCGCGCGGCGGGTGCGCCCCAAGCCCTGCTGGTTCACCGTGTGCGAGAGCGTCGATGTGGTTGATTCCTTCGTGTTGCCGCTCATTTCCACCACTATCCAGTCACCGACTACCGACCGGAGCCGCGTCAAGCCCCATGCTACGACCGGAAGCTTGGGTCGAGTCGGTCGAGCTTGCGCAAGAGGCCTGGCCAGGCGAGCGCCCCGCCCGCCGTTCGGGTGACCTTGCCCGCCTGCACGGCCGCGCCGGCAATGATCCGGGGATCGATCGGAATCAGCTCGCCTCCTGATTGGGCCCGAACCTGGATCGCGCAGGTGGCCTCGAAGAGGTACATCATCAGGAAAGCGTCCGGAATATTCGGGGCGACGGTGAGCAAGCCGTGGTTGCGCAGCATCAGATAGTTCTTCTCCCCGAGGTCGCGAACCAATCTTGGCTTTTCATCCTCATTGAGGGCCACCCCTTCATAGTCGTGGTAGGCGAGCGAGGAGAGAACGAAGGTCGACTGCTGAGAGATGGGTAAGACGCCCTTCTTCTGAGCCGAGACGGCGATTCCGTTGAGGCTGTGGATATGCAACACGCACTTCGCGTCTTCCCGCCCTGCATGGATGGCGCTGTGGATGGTGAAGCCGGCGGGGTTGATCTCGTAAGGACTGGCGCTTACTTTATTGCCGGAGAGATCGATCTTGACCAGGCTGGACGCGGTGATCTCCTCGAACGTCATCCCGTAGGGATTGAGCAAGAAATGGTGCTCCGGTCCGGGGACCCGCGCCGAGATGTGGGTGAAAATCAGATCATCCCAGTGATACAGCGCCACCAGTCGGTAGCACGCCGCGAGATTTACCCGCTGTTCCCATTCCGCTTCGCTGATTGCAGTGGGTCGCAAGGGTTGAAGGCTCGGTTCAATCGCGGCTGGCGGTGATGAAAACTTGGTAAGCATCGACCCACGCTAGCGGCTGTGCGCCCGCGCGCCAAGCGCAAACCTGGGCGCGGCGGAGAATTTTGTCGGGTGAAACACGGAGAGGTGGGTAGGTTTCCGGCGCAATCCTAGTGTCCGGGAAGCCCTTTGAGGAATTGCTTGGCTTTTTCTTCTGCCTGCTTCGCCGCCTTCCCGGCTTCGTTACCGGCCGCGTCCTTGTTCTGTGCGTCACCTGCGCCTCCCGTGCCGGTGCCCAGAAAGCGCCCGATCGCGCTGGTCGCCGCCTGCTTCGCAATGCTCGCAGCGGTTCCGGCAACGTCCGCCACCGCCACATTGGGGTTGGAGGCGGGACCAACGATCTTGAGGCCGATCGGTATCGGTCCACTGGGCGTCACCTTGCCGCCGGTGAGCGCTGAGACCGTTGAAGGCGCGAGGGCGACAGTTCCGGCCAGATCGAGGTTTCCATCGAGGTGCGCACCGCCGGTCATGCTGATTTGCCCTTCGGGGAGGTTGATTTGAAGCGGTGCCTTGAGCTTGGCGAAACCCTTCTCCACGGAGACTGCGAATGCCAGGTCCTTGCCGAGGCTGGTAAAGCCCGCATCTGGTTTCAGGCGCGCCACGCCCGGCGGTAGGACCTTGGACAAGGGCGCCCAGACGGAGGCGATCAGGTCCTTCCCGAGGAATTTCCCATCGTGCAGGTGGCCCTCGACCCCGCCCGATAAGGAGCGAATCAGATCCGCTTTATCGGTGCCCGCACCCGTGAAGTTGAGATCGCTCCCCAACGTCCCAGCGAGCAGCTTCCGCTCGCCGAGCAACGTCATGGCTTGGCCGGCCTCGACATTCTGTGCCTGGACGGCGACGTGGAAGGGCATCTTGGGCTGCGCGATCCGGACCGTCGTGCCGTTGGCTGAGATCTTCCCGCCGAAAGCCGCCATCGACAGTGTCTGCATGGTGATTTCGTCGTCGACCATCTTCACGTCGGCAACGACGTTGCTGAAATCGAGAGTCGACTTGCGAAGCGAGTCGATCTTGGCGGTCGCGTGCCCGCGGATTCCGGCGAAAAGCGCTGGATCCAGCGGAGGGTTTTTCTTCGTGGAGGTCATCAAGAGCTTGTCCAGATCGAGCCGAGGGCTCTGGAGCGCCAACTCGAACTGTTTCTTGCTGTCCTTGCCCGATCCGGACAGCTCGACCCAACCGCTGCCGGTCACCGTCGAGTCCCGAATGTGGGCGGTTGCTTCGGAGAGCTGCACTTTGAGCGGAGCGGATTTTCCGCCGTCGCCGCTCTTCGTCCCGGAGATGGAAAGGGCAAGCGGTTCGCCGGGAGGCTTGTCCAGCGATTCTCCCGGCCGCAGGTCGGCCCCGGAGAGGTCCGCCTGAACGTCGAAGCGGAGCGTTCCGGCCGCGGCGCCGCGCAGATGAGCGAGCATCGTCATCGTCTTGCCCGACGCCTTGGTCAGTACCTCCGGGATTGCCAACCGGACGGGGGTGAGATCCAACCGAACTTCGATCGCCTGAGACGCCTCCGTTCCCGAGCCTTTGACCGCCAGGCCGATGGGCCCGGCGACCTGACCCTTGAGCTGTCTTTGAAGCGGCGGACAGAGGGCGGCGAGACGCGCGGGATCGAGGTCGTGCGCGACCAGATCCAGGCCTTCGACCCGAAGCTGCCCCGAGGAGAGGCCGAGCACGCGCCCCTTTCCGGTGATTCCGGCCGGCCCCGCTTCGATCTTGAGGCGGTCAATTTGGAGATCGCCCTTCGACATGTCGCCCTGCACATCCGCATCGAGCGAGGCGTCGAGCGGTTTTCCTCCCTCGGCGCCGGCGAAGCGCAGCCCCAGAGCGCTGAGCGCGCCGCGAAGCCGCGTCTCTCCCTTTCCATCGGGGACCAAGGCTCCCAGATCGGCGGTCAGGTCGGCTGAGAGTCGCCCTTCTTGCAGGCCGATGGTGCGTGGCAGATAAGGCGCGATCGGTTTCAAGTCGATCGGCTGAATCTTCAACACCAGATGCTTGGGCGTGGGAATCAGCGACGGAGGCAAAGGAGCGGTGGCCAGCTCCAGATCGAAATTCCTTTGCTCGGCCAGGATGGCGGCCTTGACCGAAACATCGAGTGCTTTCCCCGCGCGCAGATTGTCCGCCTTGACCTCGATGTGTCGGACTTGCAGGCTGTCTCCGGTTCCCGCGGTGCCCTGCTTCCCCGACGCCTGTTCAACAAACCGTACTGTTCCTTCCGTGAAGGCGAAGTGGTCGAGCTCCAGATTCAACGGCTCCGACGTCTTGGACTCTGGCTGGCGATCCTGGGACAGCTTGGATTGGAGCCGCTCGATGTTCGTCGTTCCGTCGGGAAATCGGATCACGTTGAGGGTCAGACCCTCGATCTCGACCGACCTCACTTCCAGCTGCTTTCCGCGCGACGTGAGGGCCTTGAGAAGTTTTGGGGTCACCTCCACCCGAGGCAGGTCGAGCAGCGGCAGCTCCTCCCCCGAGGCCGGGCCGATCCGGACCCCGGAGACCCGAACGGACGTCCCAAGGATGATTCTGGTGGAAATCTTCTCGATGGTGATCGGGCGGCCGATCTTCTGCCCGAAGGTACTCGCCTGAGCCCTGGCTTCCTTGAGCAGCACTGAATCGAGAATGGACAGCGCAATCGCCCCGCCGATGACAAGAACGAGCAGGACCGACCCAAGGATCACAACGAATTTACGCGAGGATTTGGACATGGAAAAAGTGCTCTCCGTAACCCGTTGAGTTAGGGGCGGCAGGCCGGAAGTGCAACACCGATGTCGTCCGCTCAACCATCGGGAGAGCACAATTCTGGCAGACCTGAGGTGTCGAAGGGCTCAGCCAGCGCCAGCGCCAGCGCCAGCGGCAAGCGGATGCGGGTAGGGGAAGGGCACGTAATCGGCGGGCGGCGAGAGGAAGAAGACAGGAGTCCCCATGGTTCCGCGCGCCCGGAGCATCGGGCTCGTTTCGGGGACGATCGCGTTGTCCCAGATGTAGATCGGCCCGGTGGGCTGGTCCGTATCCTGGGTGAGCTCGATGCCCTGGTTGTAATCGCTAAAGCGATTGTTCCAAACCAAGCCCATGCCGCCGCGGATCCGGACTGCATAGCCGCGGTAGATTGGGTTCTCGATCAAGTTGTCATGTACGTCGGCCCACTCGGTGCCAACGACCGATCCGGACTCGTGCCCATGTGCGTCGACCGCATGCGCGATTTGATTGAGGGCAACGTAGTTGTTTCGGAAGACGTATCGCGCGGCTCGGTTGGAAGCGACGGCGTGCCGACAAAGTCGAAAGCTGGAATCCTCGATGAAGGTCGCAAGACCCGAGCCAAAAGGCTCCGTTGGTGCTTGGAGGACATTGACCCCTCCCACTTCGACTCCGTAGCCCAAATTGTTGACGACCGGGTTGAAGAGGTCCTCGAAGGCACAGTGGTCCACCACTCCTGAGCTCGTCCCTCCGGAGATGGTGCCACTGGTCCAAACTCCGGAGCGACCGGTCCGCGTGAACGAGCAATGGTCCACCCGAAAGTCGGCTCCGTCGGCGATGTGGACGCCGACCTCTCGTCCGTTGGAGAGCTCTCCGAGGTTGGGATCGACGTTGGAAAACCCCTCGAACCGAAGTCCAGTGATCCGAACCTGCGCGTGGCGGGTGGACTCGACCATTGGGTTGGTCGAGTCGTCAACCGACCGAAAGAGGACCGACGCGTCACCGGATCCCTGCAGGGTGACTCCGTCGTTTCGGATCACCACCGTTCCATCCACCTGGTATCGCCCGGGCGGGACGATCACCGTCCCGGGGCCGCCCAATTGGTCAAGCGCAGCTTGAATCGCCTCCTGAGTCTGATCGCCAACGACGATCACTTCCGCCGTCGCCGCCCCGGCAATGCACAAACATGCGGCAGCAACGAAATTCCGCGTCCTCCTTGTTGTCCAGACAGGTCTGATTTCCGCCGCTATTCCTATGGCGTACTCCACCACGGACTGTCTCTGGGACATGGCATCCCCTCCAACACATCCTTATCCCGCGATGCGGATCGACGATCAAGTCGTGCCGAATGGCGGTCCATCGCTCGAACGATGCGTTGCGGAGGAAACCTCAGAAATGGCATCGTTGGGCAATCCCGTGCTGACGATGCGCCTCCGCTCCTGGGTCGTCGTCCTGGCGGCCGTCAGTTGCGCGCGCCGGGGGCCCGATCCGATCTCCCAGATTCCGGCGGTCCGAGAGGCACCGCCTTTGGAGCTTCGGCAGCGTTACGCTGGTACCTATCAGTTCGTGGGAGGCGACGCGGAGCGCGCAGCGGTTGCCGCTGCCGTCGACCGGGCCGTCGCACCGATGTCTTTCCTGGCGCGCGGCATCGCTCGAAGCTCGCTGATCGCGCGCGCGGAAATTCGCCAGGCGATCGGCATCTTCTTCGCCGACGACGGCACCGTCACCGTCCTCTCTCCGGGGGAGCCCCCCGAATCGAGCCCGGCGGACGGCGCACCGGTGCGGGTCGTCAATCGCTTCGGCGATAAGAGCGAGCTGAGCCAGCAGTTCATCAACGGAGTCTTCGTGCAGCGCGGCCGGACCGACGATGGCAGCGGGAGCACGATCTTCGAGCTACAGCCGGACGGTCAAACGCTCCTCGTCCACCGGACGATGGAGAGCGGCAGGCTGCCGCAGCCGGTGAAGTACACGCTGACCTACCGGCGAACCCCCTGAGCATCCATCTCAGCGTCCTTCAAGATGTCAAAAGAAACGGGCGCCTTGGCGCCGGCTAACCGTTCAATGCCGAGAGCGATGTTTTCTGCCGGCCGTCGGCATCGAAATTGGAAACATCCAGCCAGCGTTCGAAAGCCGCTTTGCGCCTGGGCCACTCGGAATCGAGCATCGAATACCAGGCGGTGTCGCGGCTGCGACCCTTGATGATCATGTGCTGGCGGAAGATCCCCTCGAAAGCGAACCCCAGCCGCAGCGCTGCTCTGCGCGAGGCGGCGTTCAGCGAATTGCACTTCCATTCGTACCGGCGGTATCCCAACTCTTCGAAGACGTAGCGCGCCATCAGATACATCGCCTCGGTCGCGCCCCGCGTCCTTTGAAGGGAGGGTGCGTAGACGATGCTCCCCACCTCGATCACCCGGTGCCGCGGCTCGATTCTCATATACGCGGCACGTCGAGACTGCGATCGAAGCCATCCCGATCCGGGTATGGGCCGTCGAACAGATAAAGCCACAGCTCAGCGGCCCCCGGGCCCTGGGTCATCTGATACAGCGCCTCGCCGTGCGAGGTCGGGTCGAGAGGGGCGACGCTGACCCAGCGCCCCTCGAGGGTGATCCGCTGCGGCAGACTGGCCGCAGCCCATACCGGGGCCTCACCTCCGAGACGTCTTGAGTCACCGTCCATCCGTGGAGCTCGGGATGAGTGTACATGAATTCACACGTGGCCCAAGGCCAATAGCGTTAGCGAGCTTCGGCGCTGGAGAGCACGGATGCCAAGATGCTGGGGTCGATCATCCCAGTCACGTCGGCATTCGAAACGTACCCCAGCTCCTGGGCGTGCTTTGCGTTTTGGGCCATCGCATCAGGCAGCGGTTGAATCGTAGGCTCGATGCGCGAGAAAGCCTGCTTCAAGATCTCGGGCGATAATTTCTTGCCGGTCAACTTCGCGAATGCGTCGTTTGTCTTCCCGGCAAAGGCGCCGGGGTTCGCTTGCCATTGCCGGGTCAGCGCGGCGTGGGCACGAAGGATAGCCGAGACTTGTTCGGGCCGGGTTTGCAGCACCTGGGCGGTGGTCACCACCACTGTTGCCGGGAAGGATCGATTCGGCCAAAGGTCGCGCTCATCGACGAGCAGATGCCCGCCTCCCTCGACGATCAGCCGGGCGCCCCACGGCTCCGGGACCCAAGCCGCCTCCAGGCGCCCGCTGATGAACAGGCTCAGGATGTCTGGATTTGAAATGGGCATTACCCGCACGTCCCCCTTCGAGTCATCGGCGATCGTCAGTCTCTGGGTCTTGAGCCAATAGCGCAACGCGATGTCCTGGCTGTTTCCGATCTGCGGAGAGGCGACGGTCTTTCCCTTCAGATCCTGAGCAGAGCGAGCCGTCTTGGTGACGAAAACCGCCCCGCCATTGACGGCGCCAGCGATCACCCGAAGTTGTCGACCCGCTTTCAAGAAGGTGTTGATCGCGGGGCCCGGGCCGACGTAGGTGATGTCGAGTGAACCGGAGCTGAGGGCCTCCATTGCCGCCGGACCGGTGTTGAATTGCTTGATGTCCAGTTTGATGTCGCCCAGCTCCCGGGCAAAAGTGCCGTCGTCATTCCCCACCAGGGCCTGGGCATGGGTGATGTTTGGAAAAAAGCCGAGGCGCAATGGGGCATTCCTTCGCTCCGCCTCCGACTTCTTGCATCCGGCCACCGAGATGAGCAGCAACAGCGAAGAAAAGCAGAGCCCGCAGATCCGATGAATGAGAGGACGGTGACTCATCGGACGCCTAGGCGGGGGCAACCAAGCCCCACCGTCGCCGAATTCGCAGCTCGACCGATTGGAACAAAAGCCGGTCGATGCCAGTGCCCACCAAAACGATCGCCAGCATCACCGCCATCACCTGGGAGACCTCCATCAATTCTCTTCCGGTATTGAGAAGCTGACCCAGGCCGCCGGAGGTAAAGAGAAGCTCGCCCGCCATCAACGCGCGCCAGGCAAAGCTCCACCCCAGCTTCAGACCGGTGACGATGCCGGGCAGCGCCGCGGCGATGAGAACGCCCCCATAGAATCGAGGCCCGCGAATGCCGAGCGATCCCGCCACGTGGAGCAGCAAGGGATTGATTCCGCTCACTGCGTCCTCGGTACCGATGGCAATGCTCAGGACCGAGCCCATCACCACGACGAAGATGATCGCCGCATCCGACAAGCCGAACCACAGCAGCGACAAGGGCAGCCAGCACACGGAAGGAAGACCCTGGAATCCCATCAAGACGGGTTTGACTGAATCGCGGACGACTTTGAATCGCGCGGTGGCGATTCCGAGCGGGATACCGATGGCCACGGAAATCAAGTAGCCCTGGGTCATCCGTCCCATCGAATGTAGGGTGGCCCTGACGAGCCGCCCGTCCCGTAACATTTTCACGAAATCCTTCAGGACCGAATCCGGACCGGGGAACAAGTGACTCGGCCAGGGGCCAAACCGGGAAAGAAGGAACCATGTCGCCAGGAGAAGGATGAGAAAAGTAGATCTGCGGACGACCTGAATGACGATGTTCATGGCGGCCCTTCAATAGCACCGGGACGGGTTGGGGTAACCATCGCCTGGCATGGTGACAAGCGCTCTCCCTCCATGCCGACAGGATGTTGTTGGTGAATTACCGGGTGACGAGCCGGAAGACTTCGCTTCCGGCCAGGAGAAACAGCCCGACGCCGTAGGGCTGGGTATCGGACTGGTGCGAAATCCCAGGTTCAGCGCCCGGGAGTTGAACCCAGCCAAGCTTTCCGTCGGAATCCACCGCGCTCACCAGGGCGTTCCAGCCGCTGATCACCGCGTCCGTATATTGCGCCGGATCCAAGACGCCCTCGTTGATGCCCCAGGCCAGCGCGTAGGTGAATCCGGCGGTGCCGCTTGTCTCGGGCCACGGGTAGTCGTCCGCGTCGGTGAGACAGGAGGGCCAGAACCCGTCGGGCTTCTGAAGCGCTGCCAGTCGCTGCGCCATCGCCTGGAGCAGGTCGATGAATCGCTGCCGGTCGGGATGATCGCCGGGGAGATACTGGAGGACCCGAACGATGCCGGCGATCACCCAGGCGTTGCCTCGCGACCAGAACATCGGCTGCCCGTTGGGGCACTGGCGACCGAAATAGCTGGCGTCTCGATAGAACAGGCTCTCGGAGGGATTGAACAAGTAGTCCGTGGTGTCCCACCACATCGCGCTCATCGCGTCGAAATAGGTCGGGTCCCCGGTCGCCGCGCCGAGTCGCGCGAATACTGGAGGCGCCATGAACAGAGCGTCGCACCACCACCAATCCACCCGCCCGAGGTGTGGATCGGTCACCATCGCATCCAGCCTTTGCTGCGTGTCACGAATCCGCTCGGGCTGAGGGTCCAAGGAATAGAGCTCGAGATAGGTTTGACCGGCGCAGTGGTCATCGGCGTGGCGCGCTCGAGGACCGAGCAACCAGCTATTTGCCTGGGCCCAGGTCGTCGCGCGATCGGCGTATCGGCCCTCGCCGGTGGTCTGGTACGAGGCCATCAGGCCGGCCCAGAAGACCGCGTGGACCCAGTCCTTGGGTTCCCCTCCGGGGAGGTGGGCGATTTGCCAATCGGAGGCTCGGCGCATCACCTCGAGCACGGCGCCGGACAGCCCTGAGCTGGAAACCGGGTTCGGCCGCATCAGGGTCGGCACCGTCCAGGCATAGTGATGGCCCTTGACCACGTGAGGGCGCGTGTCCGCGACCCATGCGTCGTAATCGGCGCTTCCGTAGACGCGAGTCAGCGCTTCGAAGAGGTTTCCCGGCCAATCGGAAGGGCTGGGGAGCGACGTTTGCTGCCCGGCGTAGTGTGGCCACTGCTCGGGGTAGAGCGAGTAGTAGAAGAGGTAGTCGAGGGCGAGCCTGAGACGGCCGTAGTTGAAGAGGTCGACCCCGCGCGCGTTTCCGGCAATCTGGCAGCCGGCGGTAAGCGGAGCGAGCGCGAAGTAGGTGTACCAGATTCCGTGATCGCCTCGCGCCGTTTCGTCCGGAAGATGGCCGTCGGAGGCGATCGAATTGTCGATCCTCAATTGCAGGCGAGCGATCTCTGCGTCTACACCGCCAGCGTCTTCGAGAAGATAGTCCGAGGCGATCGCGGCGAGCGTGCCCCAGGCGCCCCAGTTGTTCGGACGCGTCTTGATGCTGTCTGCCGCGGAGCGGAGAACCGTGGTGACCCACCTCTGGAATTGAGCGCGATCGCCCGCATCCCAAAGCTCGCTGCTCCACATCAGATCGGCAGCAAACGCGAGGCCCGTGCCGGCATAGGACATCACCAGCGGCCCATCGGCGCCCGAGTATCGCGTGTTCACATACGCCCAGCCATTGAGCAACTCGATCGACTTCTGGCCGTAAGTGGCATCTCCGGTGAGCTGATGGGCAAGGGCACAGGCATACGCGGCCCATCCATCGCCGTTGAGCGCCTCCGAGGCCGCGATGTGCCCTTTGGGATCGACGTAGTATCCGGGCACGTTGAAATCCGCGACGGCATGCGAGGCGCGTCCGAGCCCCTCGGCCCCATCGGCTCGGCGGATCAGATCGTCGTAGGCGCTTTTCCAGGGCTCTTGCTGCTGAAGAACCATCTGCCGCGTCTCGTTGAGCTGGTCCGCGGAGTGCATCATTCCCGGATGGGCGAATCCGGGCGCGTTCGCAGCAAGGGCTGGCGCCGTCGCGATCGCAGCGATCGCAGCAATCGCGGCAAGCAGACGAGCTGTGTTCACGAGTCCTCCAGGACCGAGCAATCGGAAGATGGCCCGCCGTCTCTTACCCCCGATGCGCTCAAAAGTTGAAGGATGGGGCTACGGGCGACGCGGTTGCGCTGGGGCAATTGCGCGCGTTTCCGGCGATCATTCGGGGCTCAACTCGGTAGTTATTTTCAATAATTATGGTCCTCCAAAACGGCGTAACAGGCTGCCGTTAAAGAGGTTTCAAGGACATCCTCCGGAAACGCCAACGTTGGCGTTCGACTCGGATCAAACGCGCTCGGTCGGGCATTGGTTCCGCGCCCTGGTGTTGTGCGCAGCGCGGAAAAATGCCGCGATTCTCAACCGGAGAAAATCGATCGCCGGCAGCTCAGGATGTTCTGCAGCATCCCCTGAACCGAAGCTCGAGACCATTCGGTGCAGCGGGCAATCTCCGTCGCGTCGCCTGGATCGACTTGATTGACGTCCAGGGGCTCGCCGATCCGGATCGACCATTTGCTCGGCAGCGGCGGCAAGGTGAGCGGCAAGCAAGGAAGGCCGAAGGATTGAATGGGCAAGCTGACCAGGACGGGCAACGCGTCGCCGGCGCCGACGATCGCCACCGGAACGATCGGCACCTGGGCCCTGGCGGCGATCTTCACGAATCCGCCGCGGCCGAACGGCTTGAGCTCATACCGCCGACTGAATGATTTGTTCGCGGCGTGGGTGCCCTCCGGAAACACGATCAGCTGCTTCCGGTCCGCCAGAATCTGGAGCGCATTCTCCGGACTCGCTCGAACCGCGCCGATGCGAGTGAGCAGCGCGCCCAGCAGCGGTAACTGAAGAATGCTTTCGTCCGCGAGCCATCGCGCGCCCGGTTCGGGCCGGTGCCGCGCCAAGGCAAATCTCAGCATTGGCCCGTCGATGGGCAGCGCTCCGGCGTGGTTGGCGACGAGCAGGCACGAACCCGACGGCAGCTTGTCGGCCCCTTCAATCGAGATGCGCCAATACCGATCGTGGAGGAAGTCCGCCAGGGGCGCGAGATTTCGGACCAGCTGCGCGTCCTCGCCATACGAATCGACTGGACCGTCGATGAGCCCGAGGGCCGCTCGAACAGCGCGATAGATGCCGTTGAGCAGATCCGCCTTCTCGAGGGAAGAAGGAGGAATGAATGCGCGCTCGCCCTGGACGCCTTCGGCAGCCGGCTTTCGGTGCACAGTTGGCGCTGCATCCGACAACGTTGGCGCCACGTCCGACACCGCGGGCGCTGCATCCGACACAGAGGGCGCTGCATCCGATCCGAGCGATGAACGCGGCGCCTTGTCTTCGGAGCTGGTGCGAGCCTTCCAGCCCTTGCTCCTCGCGGGGGAGCGGGGCTTAGGTTGCTCCACCGCCGGGTGTGGCGACTCCCTCCTCGCGGCACCGCGCTGAAAGGGATCATTGCCCAGCACACCCTTGGCCATCGCTCGACCTCCACCGGTTCGGTTCGGCCCACTTCGCAATAGCGCAAAGCGCTTCACTTGTCAGCCCGGGCTCCCCCCTCTAAGGTCGCGCCCTCGGATGGGTCGAATCTCGATCCTCAGCGAAGAGTTGATCAACAAGATCGCTGCGGGCGAAGTGGTGGAGCGGCCTGCTTCCATCGTCAAGGAACTGGCTGAGAATTCGCTGGACGCGGGAGCGCGTCAGATCCGGATTTCCCTTTCCGAGGGCGGGTGCAGCCGCATCTGCGTCACCGACGATGGGGTGGGGATGTCGCCGGCAGACGCACAGCTCGCGATACTGAGACATGCCACAAGCAAGCTTCGCCACCTGGACGATCTCTTTCGCATCGACACGCTCGGTTTCCGGGGTGAGGCGTTGCCGTCGATCGCCTCCGTCTCCCGTGTGACGATCACTACCTCCGAACCGGACTCGAACATGGGGTTTCGCCTCCGCGTCGAGGGAGGGGAAATCGTCGAGCGGGCGGAGGCGGCGCCGATCGGTGGAACCTCCATCGAAGTGGAGGACCTCTTCTACAATGTCCCCGCGCGGCGAAAGTTCATGCGCAGGCCGCAGACGGAGCTGGCCCAGGCTCAGGAGGCCGCTGTCCGCCTGGCGCTGGCTTATCCGGAGGTCGGCTTCATCGTCGAGCACGAGGGGAGGGTGCTGCTCTCCTGCGCTCCTGGGAGCGCCGATCCCCGCGAGCGGCTGGCCCTGGCGCTCGGTGCGGAAATCTATCCGCACGCGATCGACGTCGAGGAACGCCGGCTCGGTGTTTCGGTCACCGGGTACATCGCCTCGCCCGATTTCACGCTTCCCAATGCCCGCGGCATCTACACTTTCGTGAATCGGCGCTACGTGCGCGACCGGGGACTCAACCACGCGATTCAGCGCGCCTTCCGTGACGTTGTGCCCTCGGGTCGACAGCCGGTGATGGCGCTGATGATCGATGTGGATCCTCAGGCCGTCGACGTGAACGTCCACCCCCAGAAGCTCGAGGTCCGTTTCGCCGACTCCCCTTCGATCTACGACGCGGTCTTCGCGGCGCTGCGCCGCGCGCTTCTTCCCGGTGTTGAATCGGGCGACCGTCCCCGGCCCGGACCGAGCTACGCCCATGCGGTTCAACAGTTTCTCGGACGCGCGCAGGTGGCGGCCTGGGGCGGGCCGTTGCCGCTTCCAGGCGTTGAAGCGCCCCCGGTTGGCTACGATCGACCCCTGCCTCGGACCAGCGCCCCCCGTCCTCCGGGCTATTTTTCGTCGCTTCGTTACCTTGGGACCGCTGGAAAGCGGCTCTGGATTTGCGAGGGAGGGGATGGCTTCCTCGTCGCGCTGGATGCTCACGCCGCGCTGGAGCGGGTGCGCCGCGATGCTTTGGAGAAGGCTTTGGCGCACGGCTCGGTGCTCCAGCGATCGCTGTTTTCGACGACTGTCAAATTGAAGTCAGACGAGATCGGACTGCTGGAGTCCCAATCGGACATCCTCAAGGCAGTGGGATTGGAGGTGGAGGCTTTCGGGCCCGGAGCCGTGGCGATCAAATCGCTGCCCCCAGAGCTTGTCGGAGCGGACTACCATCGTCTTCTGGCCGACATCGCCGCTGAGATATCGCAGAGTCAACACCTGTCTGGCGGCCAACACCTGTCGGCCGGTGACGTGCTTGCCATCCTCGCCTGCCATGCCGCGGCCCGGGCCGATTCGCTGTCCGCAGAGCAGGTCCAAACCCTGATGACCGACCTCGATCGCGCTGACTTTGCGCTCAAATCTCTTCACGACGGAATTGTTGCGCTGGAGGTCCCGCTGCCGCACGCTCGCTGACTTCAAGTTGGCCCGGCAATTGCTAGGTGGTTTGGACGTAGGCGGCGATGAAGCCCGGTTGGAGCGGGATCACGATGCGCGGGTTGATTACAGAACGCGAGGTGTTCAGAAACCTGCCATTGATTTGGCGAGAGTTTGGTTTCCGATGCCTCGTCCGGTGCGTTCGCGCGCTGTTTCGCCCCGAGCCGACGACTTTCTTAGAAGTTGTGGCAAATCTGCCGCCCCGGTCTCGCTCCACCTTGCCTGAAAAATTGACCGACCGGTCGGCGCTGTTACCGTTTTTGCATGAACGACCTTAGCTACCGGACGCCTGAGCTGGTCGGCTTTGAATCCTCGGCGATGGTGCCGATTGGGTACGCCGAAAAAAGCATGGCCTCTCTGATGCAGCTGCATACCGAGCTGATGGACGAGAAGGAGCGAAGGGTCGATCTTTATCGCCGATTGATGGACAAGGAACAGGCCCTTGCTGAGCTGAAGATGTACGTTCAGCTGCTCGAGGAGAAGATCGCGAAGCAGGGCGAGGATGGATCGAGGACCCACCGCGTCGCATCTCCGGCGCCCTCCGCGAAGAATTCGAATGGGAATCGCACTGGATTTCAGGCCAAGCCACCGCCACCGCCTCGGACGAATGGGAGAGAACGCGCGCGTTTCGCTTTGAAGCCGCGCCGTGCCGATGGTCAAGCCAGCTCGCCGCGGGCCGAAAGCGCGCCTTCGGATCTGCCGCGCACCGCGGCGTCCGTCGACTCCTTCGACGCTCGTTTCGATCCGCCTCGCGGCGAGACGGAGCGCACGGGGACCGATGGCTGGAGGACGTGGTAGTCGCTGGTCGTTCTCGCCGCTCGTCTGCCGATGTTCTCCCACCTTTTGAAGGTGTTACGCTCGATCTTCTTTTATGAACGAGCTTCGAGTGCCCAAGCGGCGCACCCCGGTGGAAATCCAGCTCCACCACGGCGCGATTCACCG
>WNFF01006649.1_pt1 | contig 16255 bp, 15 predicted proteins | sample 5400441 | NCBI WGS metagenome assembly WNFF01 (sample SAMN13153345, study PRJNA577476) | soil metagenome | isolation source: 120 cm saprolite under Douglas fir tree site 2 hole 3 replicate 1 | place: USA:California | collected 2015-04-18 | reverse complement strand
ACCAGGCCGTCAACGACATCAACGCCAACAATTACACTACCGATGCCTTCAACGTCCAGGCCTGGCCCAATACCTATCTGTTTTCCATCGACAGCAAAGGCAAGTTCTCAACCTGCTGCGTGCTCGGTTTCCACGATTATATTTTCGATCCCAGCGCGACACCGCAACCTCGCTGGATCTTCGCCTTCGCCAGCTGGATCTCTCCCGGATTGTTCGGCTCCGGATTTCAGGACGTCACCGCCCTCTCACACGAAACTTCCGAAGCCTTCAACGACCCCTTTGGAGACACTCTGTTGCCCACATGGCAGTTCCCCGGCCAGCCCCCGACTTCCAAGGTTTGCCAGGGTAATCTCGAAACAGGAGATCCCGTAGAAGTATTGCCAACCGCCACGGTTGGCATTTTCTTGAAGGACAAGAACCAAACCTTCCTCTATCACCCGCAGACCGAAGCCCTCCTGCAGTGGTTTGAAATGGGGACAACTTCGGATGCCATCGCCGGCGCGTTCAGCTATCCAGACACCTCCGCGCTCACCCAGTCCGCGGTCCCTTGTCCCAAATAGCTCAGTACAACACTCACTGTCTTAGGAAGGCGCCGGCGTTCCGGTGCCTTTTTCTGTTGCCGGCACCGTCGTTTGAAACCCTGCCTCCCAATTAGTCGTACAATACCCAGCCGGATGTGATAAATGAAACGGCGTATCTTCCTGCGGGAGCCAGTCAGCGTGGCGCTGGAGACCCTGCGCGCGCACAAGATGCGTTCCTTCCTGATGCTCCTCGGGACGATCCTGTCCGTCTCCACGCTGATCGTGGTCATTGCTCTCATCTCCGGCGTCAATCGCTACATTGCCGACCGAGTAGCCAATCTTGGATCGAACGTATTTCTTTTGACGCGCTTTCCCCTGATCACCGACGTGGAAGAGTACGTCAAGGCCAACCGCCGCAACAAAAAAGTTACCTGGGACGACTACGAAGCGTTGCGCGCCAATATGAAGCTGGCGGAACGCGTCGGAGTGGAGTTGCGCACGCCGGGAAAAGTTCGCGCAGGTTCTCACAGCCTGGAGGACTGCAACGTTCGCGGTGTCACCGCCAACATGGTGGATATCGACATCGTGACGCCCGCCGATGGCCGGTATATTTCCGAAGGCGACGATCAGAGCCGCGCGCTAACCACCATGATCGGCCAGGACGTCGCCAACCAGCTCTTTCCCAACGTCGACCCCATCGGCCACCAAATACTCATCGACAGCCGCCCCTTCCAGGTCGTCGGCATTGCCAGACTCATCGGCTCCGCGTTCGGCCAGTCGCAGGATAACTTCGTCTACATCCCCATTCAGACCTATTTCAAAATCTATGGCACCCAGGACACCATTTGGGTGAACATCCAGGCCCGCGGCGCGGAATGGATGGAACGGGCACAGGATGAAGCACGTGCAATGATGCGGGCCCGCCGCCATCTGGCTCCCAATGAAACCGATAACTTCGGCATCTTCGACTCGGCGTCGCTCATGAACTTGTGGAAAAATCTCACCGGAGTGATCGCCACAGCTATGATTGGCGTGGTTTCAGTGTTCCTGGTCATCGGCGGAGTCGTGATCATGAATGTGATGCTTGCAACGGTCACGGAAAGAACGCGAGAGATTGGCATCCGCAAAGCTCTTGGCGCCCGCCATCGCGATATTTTATTGCAATTCCTGGTGGAAGCCACCGTAATGGCGTCGGTAGGCGGAGCCATCGGCGTGCTAACCGCCTACGCCATTTCCGGACTCACCCGAGCCACCACCTCCGTGCCTATGAACGTCCCCTTCACTGCGGTGGTGATCGCGCAACTGATTTCCGCCGCAGTCGGCATCTTTTTTGGAGTTTACCCAGCCAAGAAAGCAGCCAGCTTGCCGCCGATCGAAGCGCTGCGCCAGGAAGCTTAGGCTTATGCAGAAATCAACATGCGCATGAACCTCAGTGAGAATGCGCAGATGGCCATCAAGACACTGCGCGAAAACAAGATGCGTTCGTTCCTGACGGTGCTGGGCGTGGTCATCGGTATTACCGCTTTGCTCTCCGTGGTCTCCATCCTCGTCGGCGTTTATGGCAATGTGAACGACTACCTGTCCGACTATGGTGCGGAAACTCTGTTCATCTTTCGTTTCGATCCCGGCATTCACGGCAGATTGACTCCCGAAGAACGCACACGCAAACCGCTCACGCTGGAAGATGCCGAAGCCATCGGGGAGCTCTGCCCCGCGGTGCGTGCCGTCACCGTCAGCCTCTATCCACGCATTGTCGAGACGGAGGGCCCTCCGCGCAGCCCAGTCACCGCGCGCTATCTCAGTAAGGAAGTCGCCGGCATCGATTACTACGGAACACTTCCCGCCACCGAAGAGGTATTCAATTCCAGGCCGCGAATCGGGCGCTTCTTCAGCGAATCTGAAAACGCGCACCGCGCTGATGTCGCCGTGATCGGCTCAGATATTGCCAAAAAGCTTTATCCCGACATGGACCCGCTGGGAAAGCCCATCATGGTCGGCGGCGTAACCTACGAAGTGATTGGCGTCCTTGAACCGCGCAAAGGCGGATTCGTCAAGGATCAGTCCGCCGACAGAGGAGTGATGGTGCCCTATCGCAGTTACCACAAGCACATCCCGCAAGATGACGAGCACTTCGTTGGTGATCAGCTCCATCGGCCTTCTGGTTGGCGGCGTAGGCGTAATGAATATCATGCTGATGTCCGTGACCCAGCGCACGCGCGAAATCGGCGTACGCAAAGCGCTCGGCGCGCGCCGCCGCGATGTCATCTGGCAATTCCTCACCGAAGCAATTGTGCTTACCGGCGCCGGTGGCGTCATCGGCGTATTGCTCGGCGGCGCCATCAGCTTGATCATCCATCTTGTAGTGCCTAGTCTGCCTTCCTCCATCCCACTCTGGTCCATCATGGTTGCTGTCGGCGTCTCCATGAGCGTCGGCCTCTTCTTCGGCATGTACCCCGCCATAAAAGCCGCCCGCCTCGATCCGGTAGAAGCCTTGCGCTACGAGTAGTCAGAAGCGCGTGTGACGCGCGAGTGAAAGGTACTTACGATGCTGAAATCACTAGTGACCCTTACATTGGCTGGCACGGCGATCTGCAGTGCAACCGCCCAAAATCCCCCGCGTGTCGAAACGAACGCTGTCGTGACGCTCGAGTACACGGGCGCGGCAGGATGGAGAATCAGCGACGGGTCCACCGTGATTCTCGTTGATCCCTATATTTCTCGAATACTTGGCCCGCCGCCACCGCTTGCCCCACCCTATGCGAAACTTCCGGGAGACGCGCGCCCAGTCTACGGATGGAATGACATCGCCGTGCCAGATGTGGCGGCCATCGACGCGCACGTCCCCCGCGCAAACTTCATCCTGGTGACTCACACCCATTACGACCACGTCCTGGATGTTCCTCATATCGCCATCAGGACCCACTCCACGGTCATCGGAACCGAGAGCACCGAAAATGTAATGCGTGCCTACAGCGTGCCGGAACAACAGTTGATTACCGTGCGAGGCGGAGAAGACTATGATTTCGGAGTTTTTTCTGTCAGGGTGATTCCCAGCCTGCACAGCCCCCTGGACCATAAGCACTATTTCAGTTCTGAGACCGCCCCGGCAGGAATGAAAGCACCATTGACCCTCCAGCAAATGCACCCAGAAGGCGGTACGCTTGCCTACCTGATCCGTTTCCACGGTCATCAAATTCTTGTGTTTGGCGGGATGAACTACATCGAGCGCGAGATCGAGGGATTGGAACCGGACGTCGTTCTCCTGGGAGCTTCATCCTCCCGAAAGGAAATCTACGATTACACTGGCCGCCTCATGAGGGATCTGCATTTTCCACCGCTAGTCATCCCAACCCATTGGGACAACTTCTTTGCTCCGTATGCAGCATCTCAGCAATCCTCGATTGACACACTTCAATCCTTCGTGCAAGAAGTTAGAGCGGCTTCACCGAAGACCAAAATAATCGTGCCGAAGTACTTCGAACCGATTCCGTTGGAAGCCGCTGCGAAGTGAGTGCGCGCAGTGCAGCCTTTCTCCGGTGCTAACCGCTTCCTAAACCGAGCGCGTGAGTTTCGGCGCAGGTGAGAGGCGCGGCAGCCAGCGGCGCACCGAGCGGCAATAAGCGTCGTAAGGCGCACCAAACGTGCCGTGCAGATGCGGCTCTTCGTACAGGATGACAAAGAGATGAGCGAGCAGAAGCCACGGTAATGCGAAGAGCAGAATTGCGCTCGACTGTTCGTACAATCCAAAGCCCAACAGCACGACGAAACCGCCGATATACATCGGATTGCGCACGAACTTGTACGGACCGTCGGCAACGAACTTGCGCGGCGGGTCAAATGGCGCGGGCGTGCCTTCCCCGCGGGTGACGAAGGTCGCCACGCAAGCGAATGCCAGTATTCCACCGGCAGCCATCACGGCGGTGCCCAGGGTGCGCGTCCAGTCGGACAATGCGATGCCGAGAGCGATGTCGTAGCGGTGGTGTAGACTTAGCGCGACCCAGCCCCACAGTAAAATGAATCCGCCGCCAAACATCGCGGCGCGAAGCGCGATCAATATCGTTTTCATGGCTCGGCCTCTCTAGAAGCCAGCGAGTACTTCGGCCAGTTCTGTGTCATCCCGAGAGCAGCGAGGGATCCGCTTTTCTCTCGCTAAGTTTCCAACTAGGCTTCTAATAGGTATTACTGCATGAAGCGGCACTCGGTTACATTTATTCTGACTCGGCCTTCGGCACAAGTCGGCTTGATGGTCCTACGGCTGTCGTGCCAGTCTCAACCGACCCGTGCGTCCTTTACTCTAATGTCCCAAATATGAGACAATTGTTTTCGTAAGATCCGCGATCTTCCATCCAGCGGCCATCGCGGCTATTCGCCTGTTTCCACAATCTGTGCGTAAAGAACTCGGAAAAGCGCTTCTCGATCCGCAAAATGGCGAACGACTTTGGCATGCCCCCTTTCCCGGCCAATGCCTTACTCAATGAAAAAATCTAAGGTCATCGTCACGCGCACCCCCTCCGAACTCGCAAGAGCCCTCGGACTCACCCCCGCTGATGGCGCCGAAATCGAACTCCGCAGCGCGCTCAACTCTAAAATCGTCGAAGCCGTCCGCCGCAAAAATCTAACTCACGCCCAAGTCGCCGGCCTCGCGCGCACGTCCCGCACTCGCATCACCGCTATCCTCAACCGCAACACCAAAGCCGTGTCTACCGATCTCTTACTCCGCGTCCTCTATTCCCTCGGCTACACCGCTAAAATCACCTTCAAAGGCGCCGCTTGACCGAGCACACCTAATTTGCCGCTGCGCCTGGCTCTTTTGATTTCGGGCCGTGATCCGGGACGAGGCGCCAACTGCGATCATTCATCGTCCAATTCGCTTGAATTTGTTCTACCCCGGAGTGCGCACTCCCTGGTTGAGCATTTCAATGGCTTTCTCTAATCTCTTCAATCGTGTCTCTTGTTTTTTGGCTTCCGTAATCCAGCGGCAGTACTCCTTGCGGTGCGTGTAACTCAGTTTTTTGAAAACTGGAAGCAGCCCTTCTTTCTTCATCAAGTTTTCAAATTGAGCAGGGACTTCGACGGTTCTTACCTCTTCATCTTTCCAAACAACGACCTCAATGATATCGCCCGGGCCTTTTCCGGTTTGTTCGCGTACGGCCTTTAGGATGCCCAGGCTATGAAGTGGATGACCGTACTTGATAAGCGAGCCCTGATATGGAACACCATCGAAAGTCGCCTTTACAGGTACCTTCCCCTTGGTGGCGAATTCCTTGACGGTATCGTGCGGAAAAAGCACATAAGCCCCTCCGCCGTCCCCCGCTTCAATTTTCGCTTTGAATTTGTATTTCTTCATTCGTTTCTAACCGTGCGGCTTCCGATCACCCTGAATTAAACCACTTTCCCTTAGGGCGCGCCACCATGCCATAACTCCCGGCTAGTCAGCGGGTGCCCCATGCGCCGTACTTGCGCATGGGTTCTGTGTCTCGGCCAGAGGACACATATTTAGAAGCCCCAAGTAGATTTAGCGCGCCGCACCCTTTGCGGTTTTTCAAAGGGTTTAGAGTCAACATTATCGCAGCCGTCCGCTGCAAAGGCCCTGGTCGCAGCCATGGGAATCAAGCCCGCCTGGCGTAGGCAGGCTTAAGCTCCGACAAAATGGGCGCCACACGTCGGCGTTGCGCGTGGGTTCTTCAGCGCCGTCACGACCTCGCGGGAAATTGTGAGACACTCGCAAGATCACGGCAACGTGTCACGCGCAGGAACTCGCAGTGGACAACGAATCAAAATGTCCGGTAACCGGCAAACGCCAGTACGCCACGGAAGGCGAAGCACTGGCCACGGCGGCCCACCAAATCGCCACCGCCAATGCACCAAAAGATCTTCGCGCCTATCGTTGCTCGTGGTGTGACGCCTGGCACATCACAAAAAGTCAGCAGAATCCGAAACGTTTCGCCCGGCGCGAGAAGTACTTCCCATAAGCCTCCCGGCATCTCGCCACGCTGTCGGTTTAACCAAATCATTCGCGCTTGGGGCATCGCGAATTGTTAAAATCACATCAGGCTCACAGGCTTAACGAAATGCAGTCAGCAGGGCACCTGTTTCCGAACGCGCCTCTTAGAGAGTTGCCGAATAGAATGTCAATCTTCACCAAACCGTTGTCTAAACTCGACAGCTCCGACCTTCATGAGTTGCTGCAGGACCAGGCGATTGAAAACCTTCGGCTAGAATTCAAACTCGAGGCCCCGGGCAAAGACGAGACGTTGAAGAAAATATCCTCCCCCGCGAACACCTTCGACGGCTTCGTCGTGGGTCGGTGCGGAGGCTCGAAGTGCTGATGGCCGGACCGAAAGTCTTCCCGGAGTGGACGAGCAGCCTGGATATAAGCAGAAAATCGTGCAATGGTCGAAGGAAGCAGACAACGGTCGCCGTTCCCTTGCCATTTCCAGAAGGTGCCGGAATTGGGCCTGAAAGCCTCCAAGTTTAGCGGGGGGCTCGCCGCGTCAAACGTTACTTCCTTGCCTCATTCCATGACTATTTCTTTTCCGATCTCTGTGCGCTCTGTGACTCTGCGGCAATCTTTGCTTCTCTCTTCCTGACTTCCTTTGCCCCCTCTACTTCCGATTCTTGCTTCCCTTCCCTCACCGGAGTACGCTTCCTCGAATGTTCTCCAAGGGAGGAACTAATCATGGCTACTGCCACCACAGTCTTTGAACCAACCGTAAAAGTCTCCGCAACCAAGCTGCTGATCAACAACAAATGGGTGGACTCCGCCTCCGGCAAAGCCTTCCCAACCGTCAACCCAGCCACCGGAGAAGTCATCACCAAAGTCGCCGAAGCCGACGCCGCCGATGTGGACAAGGCCGTCGCCGCCGCCCGCGCCGCTTTCGACCACGGCCCTTGGCGCAAAAAACTCACCGCCGCTCAGCGCGGCGTCCTGATGAACAAACTCGCCGACCTCATCGAAAAGCACGCCGACGAACTCGCGCAACTCGAAGCGCTCGATAACGGCAAACCCTACTCCGTCGCGCGCACCGCCGACCTGCCGCTCACAATCGCTTGTTACCGCTACTTCGCCGGATGGGCCGACAAGAATCACGGCAAGACCATTCCAGTTCAGGGCAAATATTTCTGCTACACCAAGCACGAACCAGTCGGCGTCGTCGGCCAGATCATCCCGTGGAATTTTCCGCTGCTGATGCAAGCGTGGAAACTCGGACCCGCTCTCGCTACCGGCTGCACCGTCGTAATGAAGCCCGCCGAGCAGACTCCGCTCTCCGCGCTGCGCGTCGGCGAACTCATTATCGAAGCCGGATTCCCCGAAGGCGTCGTCAATCTTCTGCCCGGCTACGGTCCCACGGCTGGCGCAGCCCTCGCGCGTCATTTCGATGTGGATAAAGTTGCATTCACCGGCTCCACCGAAGTGGGCCACCTGATCATGCGGGCAGCTGCGGAAACCAATCTTAAGCGCGTCACGCTCGAACTCGGCGGCAAAAGTCCCAACATCGTTTTCGCCGATTCCGATCTCGATAAAGCCATCGAAGGCTCGCACTTTGCGTTGTTCTTCAACCAAGGCCAGTGCTGCTGCGCCGGCTCGCGCACCTTCGTCGAAGAAAAGTGCTACGACGAATTCGTGGAAAAATCCGTCGCTCGCGCCAAGAAACGCACCGTCGGAAATCCTTTCGACAAAAATACCGAACAAGGCCCGCAAGTCGACCAGGATCAATTCGACAAAGTGATGGGCTATATCGAATCCGGCAAAAACGAAAAAGCAAAACTTCTTGCCGGCGGAAATCGCGTCGGCACCAAAGGCTATTTCATCGAGCCGACTGTTTTCGCTGATGTGCAGGACAACATGAAAATCGCGCAGGAAGAAATCTTTGGCCCGGTCATGTCCATCTTGAAATTCAAGGACATCGACGAAGTCGTCAGCCGTGCCAACAAAAATATTTACGGCCTCGCCGCTGCCGTCTGGACCCAGGACATCACCAAGGCTCACGCCATCGCCGACGGCGTCCGCGCCGGCACCGTCTGGGTCAACTGCTACGACGTCTTCGACGCCGCCGCTCCCTTCGGCGGATTCAAACAATCCGGCATCGGCCGCGAACTAGGCGAATACGGCCTCGCCAACTACACCGAGGTAAAAACCGTCACCATCAAACTATGATCGATTCCCCCTCTTCTGTAGGGGCACGACATATCGTGCCCCTCTTCGATTGCCGCACGAATCGCAAGTCGCCGAATCTTCGTAGCCCGCGCCGCGAATTGGCGATGTGCCACCATCGACTGTCAGGGCGTCCGTCATCGCTGGCCCCAACGCCGTCATTCCGAACGCAGGCCCCCGCCGTCATTCCGAACGGAACGGAGCGCAGTGAGGAATCTCTCTTCGATTCGTCCGCACCGGGACTTCCGCTACGAACAATCAACGCCCGCGGTCGCGATAGAACCGGTTCTGCTTCTTCATTAATTGTTTCAGAGCCTTGGTCTGCTCGGCGCGCACCGCGGCATCCTGTTTCGCAGCTACAAACTTTTCTTCACGGCCCAATTTGTGAAAACTTTCCAGCCGCTCCGCCGCAAGCGCACCCGATTCCACTGCCGCGCGCACAGCGCATCCCGGTTCGTTCACATGCTTGCAATCGCGAAATTTGCATTGGGCGGCAAGTTCCGCAATTTCGCCGAACGCCTGATCAATACCGTCGCTGGCATCCCACAACTGCAACTCGCGCATGCCCGGCGTGTCGATCAGCACTCCGCCGTTCGGAGCGACAATCAGGTTCCGCGTGGTGGTGGTGTGACGCCCGCGATCGTCGCTTTCACGGATCTCGCCGGTGTCCAGTAACTGCGTTCCGAGGATGGCGTTGATGAGCGAACTTTTTCCGACGCCCGAAGAACCCAGCAGCGCTGCGGTTTTTGCCACTGGCATTTTTTCTGAACTATTTTCCTCGAAAGGAGTTTTGTCTGGAGCGCTCAGCATCAGCTCGCGAATTTCAGAAATGCCATCGCCGCGCAGCGCACTGGAGAGAATTACGCGCACGCCGATGGCCGCCGCTTCCGCTTCACGGCGAAGCTCTTCCGGGTTCTCCGCGAGGTCGGATTTGTTCAACACGATCACCGGTTGCGCTCCGCTTTCCCAGGCGAGAGCCACGTAACGTTCCAGGCGGCGCAGATTGAATTCGCTGTTGAGCGAGCTCACGATGAACACCACATCGACGTTCGCGGCCACGATTTGTTCTTCGGTTTTTTTGCCGGCTATTTTGCGTGAGAATTTACTTTTGCGGTTCAACAAGCGATGAATGGTTGCGCGACTTTCTTCTTTCCGCGTGCTAGCAAGGACCCAATCGCCAACGGCGGGAAAATCCGCGCGCCCGGTAACTTCGTGACGGAATTTTCCGCTGACTTCCGCCATGAATTCCCCCTGCGCGGAAAGCAGCCGAAACATTTCGCGATTCTCTTCAGCCACGCGCGCGACGACCACATCGGAGTCAGCAGGGACTTCCGCCAGCTGTGACGCAAAAAAATCCGACCATCCTAAATCTTGCAATGAATGCAATGCGATTCTCCTCTTCTCGAACGTGCGCAAGGCACTGGACGAGGCGCGCCCGCGATTTCAAGCGGACGGAAGCAGCCGGTTACACAGGCTGAGTTCGAAATCAAAATCACAGTGGAAATATTAGCTCAGGAGAAGGGCATGGAGACGCACTCTTCCCGTAAGGGGATTAACGGTTCGCACAGGCGCCTCCTGAAAGGAATTTTGTGGTGTAGCAATTCAGCACCGACAGATTAGCAGAAATCGCGGTTGATCACCGGAAAATAATTCGACAGGCGCACGATGGTATTCCTACAATCTCCGGCGTGGGCGTGACCATTCGACAATACGAGCCGCACGATTTTGCGTCGATGTACAAGCTGGATCAGGCGTGTTTTCCGCCTGGAATTGCGTACTCAAAAACAATGCTTCGCTATTTTCTTGCCCAGGCGGGAGCGGAATGCCTGGTGGCGTTGGACGGCGGAAAAATTGTGGGATTCATACTGAGCGAAGAAAATCCGCCACTCGCGCATATTATTACTTTGGATGTTGCGGAATCGCACCGCCGGCACGGAGTGGGAACAGCATTGGTAGGCGAGAGCGAAGCGAACTTAAGATTTCGCGGTGTGCGCACGGTGCTATTGGAAACCGCAACGACCAATGAAGCCGGGATTGCGTTCTGGGAGCGGCACGGATACCGTAAAGAAGCGGTGCTGAAAAATTATTATTCTGGCCGCCTAGACGCATTCGAAATGCGTAAGAAGCTAATTGCTGCGCCCGGCGCGAGTTCTTAATACCGTCGTAAACGATTGTAATGGGACGCCAACTTCCGGAGACGCGATTTGAGCGATTACCTGCTGTCCGTGATACTCGGCATCATCGAAGGACTTACCGAATTTTTACCTGTCAGCTCCACCGCGCATTTGCGTATCGGCGAAGCGCTTCTGCACATTGATCTGACGAGCGGTTACTGGAAGATGTACACAATCGTGATTCAACTGGGCGCGATTCTCTGCCTGCCAGTGTATTTTCGCGAGCGTATCGCGAAGCTTTTTTCGACATTTCCGCAAGGCGAGCGCGGGGACCGAACGGCCCTGACGCATCCGTTGAGCCTGACGATCGTGGCGTTCGTGGTGACAGCGATTCCGGCGTTCCTCCTGACAAAAACGATCGGGAAACATCTGGAGAGCCTGGTCATTATGGGAAGCGCGCTGGTGATCGGCGGAATCGTAATGTGGCTGGTGGATGCGAGAAACGCGAAGTCCGAGGCCGCGGGCGAAGGCGCCTCGGGCTCTTTGATCCATACGTGGCACATGGAGGCGATGAGTCTGGGACAAGCGATTTGGATTGGAGCTTGCCAGATTCTTTCGGCTCTCTTCCCCGGAACGTCGCGATCGATGTCCACCATTGCGGCCGGGCAGTTGGCGGGGATGTCGCGAGCATCGGCGCTTGAGTTTTCGTTTTTTCTGTCAATTCCGACGATGGTGGTGGCAACTTGCTACGATTTGTTGAAGTCGCTGCGGGGCAAGGGTGAGAACGCGATTGGAGTTTCACACATCGACGCGCACGGATGGATTATTCTGGCGATTGGATTTGTGGTGTCGTTCATCGTGGCGTATGCGGCGGTGGCCTGGTTCCTGGCGTGGGTAAGGAAGCACGGGTTTGCGGCGTTCGCGATCTACCGAATTATTCTGGGCAGCGCAGTGCTGGCGTGGGCGCTGGGATATCTGAAGTAGCATCTCGGGTTCGTCCGCAATCGACGCCGGGATAAACTCATCGCTGCAAAAGTCAAAAGAACCGGTCTGAGGACCGGCCACTACGAAAGCAAGAATGGCAATCTACGCATACTTAATGCGTGAAAGTGAGAGCTCCTGCACGGATGGACAAACGATTGGAACGAGGCCTTGTCAGAGCGATTGCAGTTCCTCCAGGCAAGCGGTGGATAGCGCCAAGCCGCCTGTCGCACTCAGCCTTCCCCAAAAAGCTGAGGAGACCTCGTGCGTTTTCTGACACCTACCGGCAACAAGCGGCTCAATGAGCTGATTGGATTCTTGTGCCTTACGCTGGCGATTTTGCTGGCCGCCGCGTTATTCACATACTGGCCCGCCGACGCATCATTCAGCGTTTCGGCCAGTAGCGCGAATGAGGCACCTCCGCACAATCTAATTGGACCCGTTGGCGCCTACAGTGCGGATCTGATGTTCCAGGCATTGGGGTACTCGGCATTTCTGTTACCACTGGCCGTGTTCTGGCTCGGGCTAAAATGGTTTCGCAGCAAACAAGTTGAGTCACAAAAAGCCATGCTTTTCGGATATGGATTGTTGCTGCTGTCGCTTCCTCCGCTATTGGCGCTGGTTCCCTTCCCGGACGTTCGCGGCGCGCTGCCTGCAGGCGGAATGCTGGGGACGCTACTCGCGAGCGCTCTTCTGGCGGGCTTCAACAGAGCCGGGGCGTACATTGTTTCGCTGGCCTTGCTGGTGACGGCAACGTTCTTGACGACAAGTTTTTCGTTCGCGAGCTCACACGCATGGGTGACTGGCCCGCGCGGTCCGGTGGGAGCGGTAGGAAAGCTGGGAATCCTGCAAAAGGCGCAGGCCAGATGGCATGACTGGCAAGCCGGTCGCGAGCAGGAACGGATGCGGCGACGAGTGGAAGCCAATCGTCTGGAAGGCAGGAAGCCAGTAGGCAAAGCTGCGACATTCAACGAAGCGCAGCAAGCCATCCAGTTGCCGGATGAAAGCGATATTTTCCGTGGCAAATCCGAGATAGATGAGGAAGACGAAGAAAAAGGCGCAACGCACAAAGCGCCCATCCTGTTTCTGAATCAGGAGAAGGCGGAAAAACCCGCAAAGAAATCTTCCGACGCGAAAATCGCCAAGACCAATACAAATTACAAATTGCCGCCGATCAATTTGCTGCGCGAGGGGGAACGTTCGCAAAAGCTGGACGAAGAGGAACTGAAGGACCGCGCGCGGGCGATTGAAGAAAAGTGCCTGGAATTCGATGTACAAGGGCGCGGCGGGAATCAAGTACAGCCGGATTATCGGATTGACGGAAGATTTGTGCCTGGCGCTGCAGGCGGAATCAATTTTAATTGAACGGATTCCGGGAAAATCCACGATCGGCATTGAAGTACCGAACGTAAATCGGCAAACGATTGCGCTACGCGAAATCATTGAGGCGCAGGAATTTGTCGGCTCGGCCAGCAAATTGACGCTGGCGATGGGCCGCGATTTGCACGGACGGATACGCGTGACCGATTTGGCGAGCATGCCACACCTGCTGATTGCGGGTTCGACCGGCACCGGTAAGAGCGTTTTCATCAACTCGCTGCTGATGTCTATCTTGTATAAAGCGACGCCGGACGACGTAAAAATCGTATTGGTCGATCCTAAGCGTCTGGAATTGAATTTGTACGAAGGAATTCCGCATCTAATCGCACCGGTGGTGACCGATCCAAAAATCGCTTCGAACGTGCTGCGCAATGCCACCCGCGAAATGGAAAACCGTCTGAAGCTACTGGCGCAAAAGGGCGTGCGAAACATTGAGCAGTACAACCGGACGTTCCAAAAGACGCAGTCGTTATCGCTTTTTGAAAATGTGGAAGAGACTGAGCACAAGCCGCTTCCCTACCTGGTGATCATCATCGATGAGTTGGCGGATTTAATGATGGTGGACACGAATAATGTAGAAGAGTCCATCACACGATTGGCGCAGATGGCCCGAGCGGTGGGCATCCATTTGATTCTGGCAACGCAGCGTCCGAGCGTGGACGTGATCACCGGATTGATCAAGGCGAACTTCCCTGCGCGTATTTCATTCCGAGTGGCCAGCAAGGTGGATTCTAGAACCATTCTGGATTCGAACGGCTCGGAATCATTGCTGGGGCGCGGCGACATGCTATATCTGCCGGCGGGTTCAGCGCGACTGCACCGCATCCACGGGCCGCTGGTTAGTGAGGACGAAATCACTGGCGTGTGCGACTTCTGGCGGCAGCAGGCGCAAGCAAAGTACAACGAACAATTGCTGGAAGCGCCGAAAGACGAGAACGGCAAACCTGAGAGCGGTAGCAACGGCGAAGCGGCTGGCGAAGAAGCGGACGACGCACTCTATCAGGATGCAGTGCGTGTGGTCTGTGAAATGGGGCGTGCGTCCACTTCCACGCTGCAGCGGCGGTTGCGCATTGGCTACGGTCGCGCTGCGCACCTGATTGATGTGATGGAGAAAGACGGCATCGTGGGGCCGCCTGATGGAACGCGCCCGCGCGAGGTGTTAAAAGGCAAGAGTTGGATGAAGGAATACGACGAGTCCATGCAGTAGGAAGTTGGCCCGTTCAACGCATCAATTATCAACTCTTATTCGTTATATATCGCAGCGCCAAAAGAGCCCTGTACTTGAGGTCAGGTAGTACCATCCCCATGGGCCACTAGAAGACTTAGCTCACATTCGCTGCTCGTGTTCAGTAGATTTAGGTATGCAGTAGCCCGTAGCCTTGACGGGACATGCAATCCTACGGGCCTCGGGCTTCATTGCTCGACTTTTATCTTTCCGCGGTTTTCCCAGAGACCGATTCTACAAACCCTAACCTTTGGCAGCGGAGTTGCCGATATTTTTCGTACATCTCGTTCATATTTGTAGCGGTAATTTTTTCCGCAGGTGCAGCACAGGGGCAAGGGCTTCTGGCAAGCGGCACGCTGTCGTTCAACCCGTCGCCGGGAAGTTTCGGGTCCGTAAATGTAGGTTCAAGCAAGACCATCACGCTGACGGTGAAGAATACCGGTTCGGCACCCGTGCACATCTCGGGGGAATCGGTGCACGCCACCGGTTTCAGCAGCACTGGATTGACGGTCCCGCACACAATTACCGCAGGCAGTTACATCACGCTGTCGGTAAAATTCGCGCCCACCGGCAGCGGGCTGTTTTCCGGTTATGTTTTGTTCACCAGCAACGCCACGAACGGAAGCGCGCAATATTCGGTGAGCGGAACGGGAGCGACTGCCGCCGGCACGGTTGCAACCACACCATCCAGCGTTAGTTTCGGAACGGTCGCGAATGGCACAACGAATTCACAGTCGGTGCAACTGACAAACACCGGCGGAACCAGCGTGACGATTTCCGGCGCCACGGTGAGCGGCACAGGCTTTAACCTGAGCGGGATTTCGCTGCCGCTGACGCTGGCAGCGGCGCAGACGTCCAATTTCACGATCGGATTCAATCCAACGTCTGCGGGCAGTGTCACCGGCAGCGTAACGATCACGAGCAACGCAACGACGAATCCGACGTACACGTTGGCGCTGAGCGGGGCCGGAACGAGTTCAACGCGGACCATTTCGCTGGGAACGACCAGTCTGAATTTTGGCAGCGAAATCATCGGAGGATCGAGCCCGCTGCAGGTTGCGGTGAAGAACAGCGGAAATTCCAGCCTGACAATTTCGGCTATTAACGTGACCGGAACAGGTTTCAGTGTAACCAGCGGCGTTGCCGGTACTACGCTAGCTGCCGGGCAGACGGCCGAACTGAATGTGGTGTTCGCACCGAAAGCGACGGGGAGCGTAAGCGGCACCGTATCTCTCGTCAGCAACGCTACGAATTCGCCCAATTCGCTGGCGGTCACGGGTACCGGCGTAAGCAGCACCACGCACTCCGTCTCGTTAAGTTGGCTAGCGAGCAGCAGTTCCGGAGTTGCCGGATACTACGTATATCGGTCGACGGTATCGGGGAGTTCGTACACCCGAATCACATCATCGGCACTGAGCGCGTTAAAGTATACGGATGGCTCGGTGACTTCGGGAAAAACGTACTACTACGTTGTGACCGCCGTGACTTCAAGTGGAACTGAGAGTGCACTTTCTGGTCAGGTGGACGCCATCATCCCGTGATGGATGTTTTACCCCAGGCGGACCGGCATCACATTTTTGATCGGCTTGACGCGCGCTGCGGCGCCATTTGACTCGACGCAGCGCGCTCTCTAAAATAGCTGAGTTATATCGATTGCCGGGGTAGCTCAGTGGTAGAGCGCCGCCCTGAAAAGGCGGGCGTAGCCAGTTCGATTCTGGCCCCCGGCACCATGCTAACAGCCCACGACCCCGATGCTACGTAGGACTTTCCGTCAGGAGTCACTTCGATTTTCTGGACGTGATTCGCAATCGCAGCGCGGGCCAATCGCGGTTCGGCGTTCAACAACTTCCCCAGGTCTTTTAGTCGCAGCTCAACGAAT
>WNFF01002091.1_pt1 | contig 16258 bp, 17 predicted proteins | sample 5400441 | NCBI WGS metagenome assembly WNFF01 (sample SAMN13153345, study PRJNA577476) | soil metagenome | isolation source: 120 cm saprolite under Douglas fir tree site 2 hole 3 replicate 1 | place: USA:California | collected 2015-04-18 | reverse complement strand
AAGGGCAGTTTCAACAGCGCCGATTTCAGCGATGCCGATACGAAATTTGGTTCCAGCGCCAGCTTCCTGCGGTTTTTCTTTCAAAATTCCACCTATCACCCGATCAAGCGCCGGTTCAGTTTTGCGCGTTCCACGCGTTTGGGCATCCTGGTACCGTATCACGACACAGTTTCTTTAACTTTCCCACCGCCTACGCCCACACAGTGCCTCCCCGGGACAGCGCCACCAGCCTCGACGCCGACGATTATTCCGCTGCCGGAGCGATTCTTTGCGGGCGGCGGAACGTCTCTGCGCGGCTTCGCCCTGAATCAAGCGGGACCGCGCGATGTGTGCACAGGCTTCCCGGTGGGCGGCCAGGCCATGCTGATCCTGAACCAGGAATTCCGTTTTCCGATGCGCCTGCCGTTCGTCGGGACGTCGCTGGGCGGGGCAATTTTCTATGATGGTGGCAACGTGTACAGCCGGCTGAACCGGATCTCGTTCCGCACCATGCTTCCGGCACCCACGTTCAAACCTGGGCCCACGAATCTGCCGATGTGCGATACGAATTGCACGAATGAACTGAACTACTTTGCGCACACCATTGGCTTGGGCTTGAGATACAAGACGCCAGTGGGTCCGATACGCATTGATCTCGGCTACCAGCTGAATCGCCCGTCGTTTGTGATTCCGATTCCGTGTCCGAGCAATAACCAGACTTGCCAGGTTGGCTCGCTGGGCCAGCAAAGCACGCGACTCCCCGGTTTTCAGATCTTTTTCAATCTGGGGTCGAGCTTCTAGTGCGCGGGCTGGCGATTCGCGTTTTTCTGCTGTCGCTACTAGCAGCGAATGTGGCGGGAATGCAGGCGGCACAGGAGATCGTGGACCGTATTGCCGCGCGAATTGAAAACGACATCATTCTATTGAGCGACATCCGGGCGCTCAGCCATTACCAGCAATTCCTGGACGGAAAATCGGAAACGGATAGCCAAATTCTGGAGCGGCTAATCGATCAGTGGATCGTGCGGACGGAGGCCAACGTATCGCGTTTCCCCCAGCCATCGGACGCAGACATTGACCGCGATCTGGAGCGTATCCAGAAATCGTTCGCATCAAAGGAGGAGTACGAAGCAAGAAGAAAGCAGAACGGCCTAAGCGCCGCGGAAATACGGGATATGGTGGCCAGGCAGCTTTACTTGAGCAACTATCTGGATTCGCGTTTTCGACCCGGGGTGCAGATCGATCCCAAGACGATTGACGAGTTCTATCAGAAATCGGTGGTGCCGCGGGCGAAAGCCCGGGGTGAAGAACCGCCGCCGCTGGACGCGGCACGCGACCTTATCCAGGAAGCACTGGTACAGCGTGGAATCAATGACCAGGCCGATCAATGGCTCATCGAGAGCAAAGCCCGGCTCCATATTGAAAAGTTCCTCGATGAGGCGGCGAAATGAAGCGCCAGGGCCGGCACCCGATTTGGAACTGGATCATTCACACGCCGTGGGTGCTGGCGGTACTCGCGCTTTTGGCGGTCATCGTGTTTTTTGGCAGCGGAGCGGGCAACCCGTTGTTGAGCCAGCTGCTCGTAAGCCGGTTGGAGCGGATGACCGGCGGCAAGGTGGAGTTGCGAGCGCTGTCAATTCGTTGGTTGACGATGCGGGCAAGCATAACCGGGCTGGTCATCCACGGGAAGGAGCCCGCTGGCACGGAACCTCTTTTTACCGCAGAAGAAGTGCAGGCAGGTCTGCGCATCGATTCCTTCTGGGGGCGCAGAGTTTCGTTGAGCGAGCTCGTCATCCGCCAGCCACACGTACACATTCGAGTCGAGAAGAACGGCAACTCAAACGTACCCACGCCCCCGCGGGCAGCTCTCGCAAACAAACCGCTGCGCGACTCGCTGTTCGAATTGCGCATCCGGCGGCTGGTGCTTGAGGACGGATGGCTTCTCTACAACGACACGAAGACGCCGGTCACCGTGCATGGAGGAGATTTGAGCTTCAGTCTGGATGCCGGGGGCACGATGGAGCATCCCTTGTATCTCGGCAACCTTGACTGGCACACCATGCAGTTCACCTCGAAGCGGTACAAACCCTTGCCAGTGGGTCTGACGGCGAAGTTCACTATTTGGCACGATGGCTTCACGCTGGAGCAAGGGATGTTCAGCGCGGGGCATTCGCACCTCGATGCGCAGGCGGAAATGAACGGTTTCTCGAATCCACAATGGAGTTTCCGGTACCGCGGTTGGGTCGATCTGTTGGATTTCCGGGAGACCTTGCGCGAACCCATGGTGCCAACCGGTCGAGTCGATGTACGAGGGGAAGGCCACCTCGCCGGCGGCCAGTTCAAAGGTAACGGGAGTTATTCCGGACACGACATCGCACTACCCTATGAAATTTTTCATGCGACCGGTCTGACCAGCCGTGGCAGCTATCGAATCGACAACGGTGGTCTCGAAATTCCAGATTTTCTTGCCGAGGCTTTTGGAGGCAGGGTAACCGGGCGGGTGACGATGCGATTCGACGGGCTGAAATTCCGGGCTGACACCCATGTGCAGGATGTGAAGCTTGCGGCGGTTCTGCCAGCGATCGAGCATCGAAACTTCCCCATCGACGAGCTGCACTGGGACGCGCGGATCACCGCAGATACGATGGAAACGTGGAGTGGCCCATTCGAACACTTCGAAATCTCCGCAAATACCGTGTGGGAGACTCCCGAACAAGTGGCGGCGCACCATCAACCTGTAAGCGCGGCTTGGAAATTCCGCTATCGTTACGATCCCAACATCTTGACCGTCGATTCGGGCGAATTCGAAACGCCGTCGTCGCGTGGCACGATCGACGGCGTACTTGCTTCGCGCAATTCGGCAATAAATTTGCGGTTTGAGACTGGAGCTCTGGAGACCAACAAAGATTTCATCAACGGCTTGCGAGGAGCCGCGCCTGGTTCCGCGGAGGCTGCGAAACAGATATCGGGGAGCGTGCGGTGGGATGGCAAGATCGCCGGCCCCGCCAGCGGCCCCGCGTTTCAGGGGCACCTCCGTGGAGAGCACGCGCGATACGACGGCGTCTTCGTCGATTTTCTTGAATGTGACATGACCTATTCGCCGTCGCGGCTAACGCTGGAGCACGGACATGGCCGCAGCGGGGACATGGCAGGGGATATTGAAGGGACACTCTCCCTGACAAATTGGAGTTTCCTGCCGCAGAACGAATGGACAGCTGAGGCGAATATCGAGAAAGTTCCGGCCGAAAGCCTCGAACAATTGCTGGGGCTGGCTTTTCCCGTGAAAGGCTCATTGACGGGGCAGTTTCGCGGGCGAGGCACACGGGAGCAGCCCAACGTCACAGGCCTTTTCGATTTGGCTGAGGGCAAAGTGTCTGGCCTCTCCTTCAATCGTCTCCGCGGGCAATTGAACGTTTCGCCGGATGAGGTGCGCGTCGCGGACGCGGAACTGCGGTTCTTTCCGCCTGGAAAAGAAAGTGGGCGCGGCGCCGGAATTATCACCGGATCGGCTGGTTACCGCTATCAGGATCAGACGATTTCCGCTGACTTCGTAGGCGCAGCTCTTCCCTTGGAGAATCTTGAAAAATTGCAAATGGCACGCTTTCCGGTGGGAGGGCAGGTGAGCTTCCGGCTGAGAGCCAATGGCCCGATAAGAACGCCCCAGGGCGAGGGCGCTTTCCGGGTGGTGGACCTCCGAGTCGGCCAGGTGGTTATTGGAAGTTTCGACGGCAAGCTGACTTCGGACGGACGAACGGCACATCTGGAATTGGGCTCGGCAATGACCACGGGAGAGATCTCCGGCGGCTACACGCTCGGACTTGGCGATCCGTATCCGTTGAGCGGGAAGGTCTCGATCAAGAATATTGACCTGGACCCCTTTCTGCTCACCGCATTCCACCTGAAAGAGTTTAGCGGCCATGCGAACGCCGATGGCGACATCTCGATAAATGGTTCGCTTAAGCAGCCGGAGAACATCATTGCGGATGCGAACTTCTCGCGCCTGGCAATGAATTACGCCAACGTGCGGCTGGAAAACACTGGCCCGGTACACTTTCGATCGACAAAAAACAGCCTGGAGATCGACCCGGTAACTCTGCGAGGAACGGACACCAATTTGCAGATTGCCGGTTCGGTTCAATTTGCCGGGCGCCGCGCCGTGAGCTTGCGCCTCAATGGAGCTCTGGACCTGCGACTTCTCAGCGGTTTTGTGTCTGATATCGACACACGTGGCCCCGCACAAATCAATGCCTCCTTTGAAGGGACGCTGGACCGGCCGCGGATCACTGGGCGGGTACACATCGAAAACGCCTTCGCTCGCGCTAAGGATTTTCCAACCGGACTCAGCGGCATCACGGGCGACGTGGTGTTCGACGCGACGCGCCTGTACCTTGAGAATATGAGCGCGGAGTCAGGCGGAGGCACGCTGCATCTTTCCGGCAGCGTGAACTATTCGGAGACTCCGCTTCGCTACGACATCAACGTGCGCACCGATCGCGTGCGCATTCGCTACCCGGAGGGCATGAGCTGGCTTGTGGGAGGTTCGCTGAGGCTTACCGGCACGCCGACGGCAGGTCTACTCTCTGGAAGAGTTATAATCGAGCGCGTAACTCTTACACAAGGTCTCGAAGTTGCGAGCCTGCTGGTGTCGGCAAAGGAAGGCATCACAAGCCCAACCACCAGTTCGCCGTACTTGCGAAATTTACAGTTCGACATAGAAGCGCTGTCGGCGCCCGATGCACGCATGGAATGGCCCGGAGCACAGCTACAGGCTGACGCCAATCTTCGCGTGCGGGGCACTTGGGAGCATCCGATTCTCCTCGGACACATCCACATCCTGTCCGGTGATTTGTATTTTGCGGGGAACCGGTACCGAGTTACCCGCGGGGATTTGAACTTTTCCAATCCTTTCCGGCTAGACCCAATATTGAATGTGGAAGCAAGCACAACGATCCAGCAGTATGAGATCACGTTGAATTTCAATGGTCCAGCCAGCAAGCTCACACTGGCGTATCGTTCCGATCCGCCCCTTCCGGCAAACGACATCGTGACCTTGCTGGCGCTGGGGCAAACCAGCTCTGAGGCGACAGCGCGCAGCGGCGGCACCTCTCAGAGCGGAACGGCAGGGGCCTCGGCGATTCTTTCAGAAGCGATTTCGAGCCAACTGGGCGGACGTCTAGAACGGCTGTTTGGGATAACACGATTTCGAGTTGATCCGGGCCTGGCGGGAGTGGGCTCGACAGGATCCCAACAAAGCGCGGCGTCGCGCATTACGGTCGAACAACAGATTACCCGCAACCTCACCATCACATATGTTTCGAATGTCAGCTCGACACAACAGCAGGTCATTCAGGTGGAATACAACGTGGACCGCAATGTCTCTATTGTCGGGTTGCGCGATCAGAACGGAACGTTTGGAATCGATATAAAAATCAAAAAGCGCTTTCAGTAGACGGAAAGCGCTTTCCACGCCGCTATTCGGGCTATTGCGGATCTTGCTGTTGCGCGGCCTGTTGTTGAGGCGGTTGTACTTGTCCACGCAGTTGTCCGCGGCGTTGCTGCTGCCCTTGGCCCTGACCATTCCAGAGCCGTGCGGACTGGCCGATCTCCGGATTCTGCTGCTTTACCTCGGCCAAGGATTCCTTGGCGGCTTTCGTGCTCGCGGCGCGAACTGCAGCCTGTGTTTCACGGCCGATCTTTGGCATCTCGGCGGCGACTTTCTGTCCCAGCGGAGAACCGTAAAACTGCAGAAGCCCCTTGATTTCATCATCTGTAAAATGCTTGTCGTAAATCGCCACGAGTTGATCGGTCACCAGGTCAACGTCGAATTTCTTTTGGTAGCTGATGGCGAACGCATTCACAAACGCCTGGCCCTTGTCGTTGTTAGGCACGGTGGCGAGTAATTTTTCGCGGGACTGTTCAATGGCGGTGTTTGCGCCGTCCTGCACGAGGGCGCGCGCGCCGACTAGCTCCATCAGCGAACGAATGTCCGCCTCTTTGGCCGGATCAATTGAGGAATGGGCCTGAGGAGAGGCAGAGTTGTTTTGTGCGGCGGCCGGGCCTTGCGGCGACGCTTGTACGGCGTTCTGCGATGCTCCCTGAATCACTAGAAAAAAAGTTCCGACGTAAATAATGACCAGCGCAAGGACCGCTTTCATGACTGCCTCCGTGGCTGCTCTGCTGGGGTTCCCGCCACGCCAACGATTTTAGAAAGCGCCTTGGAACAGCGCGACAATATCGCAGGACAGTTGTGCCGCGCTATCCACTGGCCCGGCGTTCAGGTCCGGGTACAGGTAGTGAATTTCTGCTACGATGCCTCGCCATGAACGAAACGGAAATACAGGGCGGCGCGCTCCCGGGAGCGCCTGAACCCGCTGAAGCGATCGAGCGCGAGGCGGGTCTGCAGCGCAATCTGACGCCGGGGCAGCTTGCCATGATCGGCCTGGGAAGCACGATCGGAACGGGCCTTTTTCTAGGAAGCGCCATTTCCGTGAAGTTAGCGGGGCCTGCGGTCATCCTGAGTTTTGTTGGGGGAGCCTGTATCGCGGTGACGATGATGTGGGCGCTGGCGGAGATGGCCGCGGCACACCCGGCGGCAGGATCGTTCGGACTCTACGCGGAGATGTACCTGCATCCGTGGGCGGGATTTGCAATTCGCTTGACTTATTGGCTGTGTATGATGGTGGTAGTCGGCAGCGAGGTCGTGGCCGCATCGATTTATTGCAGGTTCTGGTTCCGGGGAACACCGTCTTGGATTTGGATTGGCCTGTTCTCGCTGGTGATTCTCTACGTCAACTGCACCAGCGTGGGAAGGCTTGGAACATTCGAATATTGGCTCTCGATGGTCAAGGTCGTGACCATCGTTGCTTTCTTGATCTTGGGGGCTGCGCTGTTGTTCGGGGTGGGATTTCCGAAAGTCGGCTTTGCAAACTACACGGCACATGGCGGTTTTCTTCCGAATGGGTGGAGTGGCGTCGGGCTGGGCATTATTTTGGGACTCTTCAGTTTCTTTGGGATCGAAGTGGTAGGGAGCACGGCCGGCGAGGCGGCGGACCCTAAGGCAGCGGTTCCGAAGGCTCTGCGCAGGACACTCGTCGTGCTGGTGCTGTTTTACGTTGGCGGGCTTGCACTGGTAGTTGGCATTGTGCCGTGGACGCAGATCGAACTCGTTGAAAGTCCTTTCGTACACGTCTTTCAGACCGTGGGAATTCCTGCGGCGAGCCACATCATGAATTTTGTGGTGCTGACGGCGGCGCTGTCCAGCGCTGTTGCCAATTTGTATTTCGCGGCGCGGTTGGCTTTTTCCCTGGCGCGAGGCGGGTATCTTCCCATGGTGCTTGGCCGCTTGAGCAGAAAGAACATGCCGGTGGTTGCAGTGCTGGCTTCGGCGGGGGGAATGGCTGCGGCGCTAGTTCTGTCGAAGTATTATAAGGATTCTCTATTCGTTTACATGATCGGACTCAGCACGTTTGGGGCGCTTTTTGCATGGCTAATGACGCTATTGACTCATCTCGCCTTCCGCCGCTTCCACAAACTGCAAGGAATACCGTATCTACAGCTGGGGCCACCGGGACCCTGGGCGTCGCTCTTGGGGTCTGGAGGAGTGATGGCAGTTTTGCTCTCAACTTGGTGGGTTCCCGGATTTCGCATTACTTTGGTGGCCGGTACACCCTGGCTCGCTTTCATCACGGTGTGCTACTTTGTTTGGAGAAGAGCTCGATCCCGCATGCCAACCGAGAGAGGAGCGCATGATGGATGAACTTCTGAAGTGGCGCGGGGAATTTCCCATCCTGGACCGCAGCACGTACATGATCAGCAACTCTCTGGGCGCAATGCCTCGCGGCGTCTACGAGAGCTTGCACTCCTATGCCGATTCGTGGGCGGAACGCGGAGTTCGTGCATGGGAGGAGGGCTGGTGGGAAATGGCCGTAGGTGTGGGCGACCAGATCGCACCGCTGATCGGAGCCGGGCCGGGCGAGATTTCGTTGCACCAGAATGTGACGTTAACCCAAGCGGTGATTTCGTCCTGCTTTGATTTCCGCGGGCCCCGTAACAAGGTAGTGATGGTCGAGCTCGAGTTCCCTTCGATTCAGTACTTCTACCACGAGCAGAAGCGGCTCGGCGCCCGCCTCGAAGTTGTTCCGACTCCGGATGACATTCGCATTGATCTGGATAAGTTTCTTGTGGCCATCGACGAAACGACCCTGCTTGTGCCGATTTCGCAAGTGCTCTTCCGCAGCTCCTACATTGTGGATGCGCGCGCCATTATTGAGCGTGCTCACCGCGTCGGCGCGCACGTGATTCTCGATGTTTTCCAAGCTGCGGGAACGATTTCTCTCGATGTACGCGGCCTGGGAGTTGATTTTGCGGTAGGAGGAGTTCTCAAGTGGCTCTGTGGCGGACCAGGGGTCGCCTACCTCTACGTCCGCGAAGATTTGCGCGCCAAGCTGCGCCCCGCGCTCACGGGGTGGATCGCGCATCGCCGTCCGTTTGCTTTCGAAACCGGCGCAATCGATTCGCGAGAGGATTCATTCCGCTATCTGAACGGTACGCCCCACATTCCTGCTCTATATGCGTGCCAGCCTGGATTGGACATTCTTAACAAGGTCGGCATTGCGGCAATTCGCGAAAAATCGATGCGCATGACGGCGCGGCTTATCGAAGGCGCCCGGACTCGCGGCTGGCGGGTGAACACACCGGAAAAACCAGAGGAGCGCGCGGGGACGGTTTCGGTGGAATGTCCGCACTCCTACGAGGTGTGCCGCGAACTCCTGGCCCGGAACATCCTTGTTGACTATCGTCCCAAAGCCGGTGTACGCCTCTCGCCGCACTTCTACAATCGCGATGAGGAATGCGATTTCACGCTGGCGCAAATGGAAGACATATTGAAAACAGGCGCGTGGGAAAAACATGCAGCGGCGGTCACGCATGCTTGAGAAAAAAGAATACGCGGCACAGTGTGCAGAAATGATTGAAAAGCAGTTGCGCCGCCGGGGCATCACTGATGGAGGCGTGCTTGCGGCGATGGCGGCAGTGCCACGGCATGCATTTGTCTCCGAGGAGCTGCGTTCGCACGCGTACGATGACCTCCCCTTGCCCATCGGAGGCGGCCAAACCATTTCGCAACCTTATATCGTTGCAGCCATGACGGTGGCGCTGCATTTACAGCCGCACGACAGGGTTCTGGAAATCGGTACAGGTTGTGGCTACCACGCCGCCGTGCTGTCGCGTTTGGCCAGGGAAGTTTTCACCATCGAACGGAGGCCGGAGCTGGCTTCCAGCGCTTCCGTCAAGCTGGCCCGGCTCGGCTACTCCAATGCGCATGTACATTGCGGTGACGGTACACTTGGACTCGCAGAGCTCGCTCCTTTCGACGCGATCCTCGTTGCTGCTGCCGCTCCCGCGGTTCCGAAACCGCTCCTTGCCCAGCTTGCCGAAGGCGGCCGGATGATTCTGCCCGTGGGGGGCGCGGAACATCAGGAATTGCAGCTTATCGAGAAGCGTGGTGATGCTTTCCCTACAAAGATGCTGGAAGGCTGCCGATTTGTGCCGCTCGTCGGATACCATGGCTGGCAGGAAACCTTTTGACGATGAGCCCAGCGGCTCCCGACCTCTCCATCATCATCCCCTCGTACAATGAGGAATTGCGCCTTCCGGCCACACTGGAGCGGATTGCAGCGTATCTTTCGAGCTCCGGCCGGAAAGCGGAAGTGTTGGTGGTGGACGACGGCTCGAAAGATGGCACCACCGCCGTGGCGGAGTATTTTTGCATCAAGATTCCCACGCTTCGGGTGGTTTCGAATGGTGTCAACCGCGGCAAAGGCTACAGCGTGCGCCACGGCATGCAGGAAGCGCGCGGCCGCATCGCGCTTTTCACCGATGCCGACCTCTCCGCGCCAATTGAGGAAGCCGGAAAACTTATTGACGCGCTGGAGACCTGCGACATAGCGATCGGCTCCCGGGCGATGGACCGCAGCCTGATCACCGTGCACGAATCTCCTTTCCGCGAATTCGCTGGAATCATTTTCAACAAAATTGTGCGGGGCATCTTGTGGCTGCCCTTTGTCGATACGCAGTGCGGTTTCAAGGCGTTCCAGCGTGAGAGCTGCAGGATAATCTTTGAGCAGCAGACGATTGAGCGATTTGGGTTCGACCCCGAATTGCTGTATCTTGCGCGGCGCCATGGATTGAGGGCGGTTGAGATACCCGTTCGCTGGGGCCATTCACCGGCCACGAAAGTGAGCATGCTGCGCGACAGCATTCAGATGCTCATCGACGTGTTTACGATCCGGTGGAATTCACTGCGGGGCCGCTATCCCCGCAAAGCGTGATTTGCACAATTGCTTTGCCGCACAAAGTACTTGACAAACCCGAGTCTTTGCGATAGTTTTTCCCTTATGGCGACATCCGGTCCGCTCCGCTCTTCGCAACGCGAGCCCATCCCCATCGACGCTCGCGCCGCCGATCATCTCCGTTATATCCGCGAAACTATGGAGAGTGCGGCTGAATTTACAGCCGTGCCTGGATGGGGCGGCGTAGCGATGGGGGTGACCGCCCTGGTGGCCGCGTTTGCGGCCTCGCGGCAGACCTCTCCTCGTGCGTGGCTGGCCGTCTGGCTGATTGAAGCCTTCGTCGCCGTGGCCATTGCCGCGCCCGCTGCAGCCACTAAGGCACACCGTGCCAACTCCGCGCTCTTTTCCGGACCTGGCCGCAAGTTCGTCCTCAGTTTTGCGCCGCCAATTGTCGTCGGTGGCCTTCTGACTTTCACTCTCTATCACGCAGGCATGATTGCGGCCCTGCCGGGAGTTTGGCTCTCGTTGTATGGGACCGCCATCGTCACGGGCGGTGCATTTTCCGTTCGCGTTGTGCCGGTGATGGGGTTGTGCCTGATGCTGCTCGGCGGCGCGGCATTGTTCACGCCAGCGGCGTGGGGCGACGCGTTCATGGCCGCAGGTTTTGGAGTCGTGCAGATCGGCTTTGGCTGGTGGATCGCCCGGCATTATGGAGGCTAGCAGGAAATCGCATGGCTAAGTCATCTACTGCACATCAAGAACGTCTACAAAGGTCTCGCGAGCGCGACGCCCCTCTGGAAGCCATCCGCAATCCCGCGCGGGAAGCTGTGCCGGCCGACCTGGACCGTCTGATTCATGAACGCATCCGCCTGGGGATTGTAAGCGCGCTGGCAGTTAACCGCTCACTTACGTTCAACGAACTGAAAGCGCTGCTGAGAACCACCGACGGAAACCTGAGCGTTCATGCCCGCAAACTGGAAGAGGCTGATTACATCGTGTGCACGAAGTCTTTCGACGGACGCTTGCCCAAGACGGAATACCGCCTGGCGACAGCCGGACGGCGGGCGCTGGAACGCTACCTGAATCACATGGAAGCGCTGATCCGCGCGACGCGGGAAGGATAAACCGCAAAAATTTTTAGCTTGTTACTTTGTATTACAGAGTAGTTTATGACACTTCCTTCGCGGCGGAGAAAGAACGTGCTCATGGATCAGCAAACGTTAAGGCAGATTCCCACGGCTCTCCCAGCTAACACCCAGGCTCCTCGGCTCCACGTCGCCATCATCTCTGACGGCAATGGCCGGTGGGCTACTTCGCGGGGTTTGCCGCGCTCCGCCGGTCATCGCGCGGGAGCCGAATCCGCACGTAAAATCATCCAGGCTGCACCCCGCATCGGCATTCACACAATGACGCTATTCGCGCTCTCTTCCGCGAATTGGAAACGTCCTGATGCCGAGGTCCAGGCGATCTTGCGGCTGCTTCACGAATACCTGCTTACAGAAACGACCCACTGCATCGACGAAGGTGTGCGGTTGAGCATTATCGGGCGCCGGGACCGTCTGCCTGGCACGCTCCGCCAGACAATATCGGATTCGGAAGCGGCCACGGCAAAGGGCACTCGGCTGCACCTGCGGCTGGCAGTGGACTATTCCGCGCGCGAAGCCATCTATCACGCCGCCTGCCGCTTTTACAAAGTCACTGAGCTTTCGCCGGAGTCCTTCAGCGCCGTGCTTGCGGAAGTTCACCGCGGGGGCTCGACGGAAGTCGATTTGCTGATTCGGACCGGAGGGGAACAGCGGCTTTCCGATTTTCTTTTGTGGGAATGCGCCTTCGCGGAATTCGTGTTTCTGGAAAAACGCTGGCCGGACTTTACCCCTGCCGATCTGGAAGCGGCAGTGAAGGAATTTGGCAGACGCGAACGCACTCGCGGCGCGTTGCCTGATGCTATCGCCAGTTAAGTTAACTCAATCGCGAAAGGAGAAAACATCGTGTCGAAATTCACGCCACACCTTGCCCCCATCGTTGTGCCCTTGTTCCTTGGCGCTATCTTCATGATTGGCGCCAGTTTTCTTGTACTGCTCTATGGCGCCGTTCGCCGCTCAGCGTTTCTTGCGCGGCTGGGACTGGGCGCCGCAGTTGCCATTGCCGCTGGATATTTCATGCTTCTGACCGGCGTTTCCTTCGCGAGCAGCGAAGAGGTCTTGCCGGCCGGGGGATGGAAGTATTTTTGCGAAATTGATTGCCATATAGCCTATTCCCTGGCCGGCGCACAAACAACGGCTACGCTGGGACCGGAGATGGAACAAATCTCCGCGCACGGAGAATTTGTGATTGTTCGAGTGAAGACGTGGTTTGACGAGCGCACCATTTCCGCTCATCGAGGGAATGGACCGCTCACGCCGAATCGACGCAGAATCCTCCTTGTTGATGACAGAGGACGGAGTTTCGCACCCTCACCCGAGAGCCAAATGGCATTTGCCCAAATCAACGGACCATCCACGCCGCTCACGCAGGCCTTGCGTCCCGGGGAATCGTACACAACGGACTTTGTTTTCGATGTCCCCAATGATGTGCAGAAACTACGGCTCTTGATCACCGAGGATGATCCCGAAACTCAGTTCGTGATTGGTCACGAAAACAGTCTCTTACACAAGAAGATTTATTTGAGCATTGATGCTCAACCGACGATTGGAAGCCGGGTCTTCACGTCATTGAGTGTTTTATCGGCATAAGGCATCTAGGGGACATGAGATGGAAGGCGTAAACAATGAACGATCCGGAGAGTACAGATTGCCAATCTTTGCTGCCTGCGAGTGGTTGTTGATACTACCGGCAACGGTGTTCCTTGGGGCTGCGGTAATTCGCCTGCTGCAACCTCGCCAATACGAACCGGCCCGCACAAGCTGGACCGTTTTCGAGTGGACGATGACGCACGTCTCGCGTTCTAGTGCGGCGATCCTGTTCGTCGCTATGCCAAGCGTCGTTCTCATCGCAGGTTGCGCCGCGCTCCTGCGAAACTGGCGGCAGGAACCGGCGTTGCGCCATGACTCAGCAATGACGCTTGCGATCCTGCGACGCCATTTGCCGTTTGGCATGCTGGCGGCGGCAGTGCTGCTAGCGGGAACAATTCTGACGGCTGTGGTAGTCCACGTCGTCACGGACTAAGCTCCAGCATTAGAGACTAACTGCAAAGTGGAAGCTTGAGATCGCCAAAGCTCCCTGATTGTGTTCCTATCATTTTGCGGCTCGCCGAGCACGGTCCATCGTGAACGCTCTCTTCAGAACGCGTGTCGCGGTTTCCGTCAGATGAAATCGAGAGAGTTCCTCTTCGCTCGCGAATGCGACATCGGTTACATCACTCCCGGCGCGGGGCTCGCCGCTGATTCGTTCACAAAGATAATCGGCAATGACGAAGTGAAATCGGGGTCTTCGTTTCATCTCTGCGGCAGTCGAATCATCGCCCAGGTAAACCCTGTCGAACACCTCGATGAGCTCCAGGACGCGAACCTCAATTCCCGTTTCTTCCCGCAATTCTCGAACTACTCCTTCTTCCAAACTTTCACCGAGCTCCAGCGTGCCGCCCGGAATGGACCATTCACCGAGCAACGGCTGGCTACCGCGGCGGATCAGCAGCGTGCGGCCCTGATCGATAATTACACCTCCGATGCCAACCACTGGCCGTTCGGGGTATTCTCTGGAACAGGCCATTCGAATGGTCCTTCTGTCCGCGATGCGATGGCATTCAAAGCAGTGCTTTCATGCACGGGAGTTGACTTGATACTCTGCGGTATATAATACGCTGCAAGGTGGTGGGCACGCTCTTCGTACCACCACATTTCAAACAATTTTACGGAGGGTGGAGCCGTGATCCGTTGCCCCGAATGTTCGGCCGAAATCGACGTCGACGAAGACGAAGTCGAAGAGGGCGAGATCCTGAGCTGTCCCGAGTGCGAATCCGAGCTCGAGGTCTCGCAGACGCATCCCGTCCACCTGAACCTCATCGCCGATGATTCGGACGAAGAGGACGACGAGGAAGAGGACGACAAGACCGGGGAAAATGGAGACCTTATCGACGATGATGATGAAGAAGAAGACGAAGAAGACGACGAGGAGTAGGAAGTACGCCCGGGGTAACCTAACATCCTTTCGGGGTCGGATGGCCATCTAACTTGTAAGGAGCATCTGCATGCACCGCCCGGAGTGGATCGCTATTCTCTGCACGGCAGCGCTTGTTGCTTGGCCCGCTACATCGTATTCACGAGCGCAGGAAGCTGCGCCGCCACCGCCTGGTTCTGCTTCCACTTCGCAAACGCCTGCAGCCACGCCGAGTAAACCCGGCAAGAAAAAATACAGCCACGTAAATGATTTCCTGATTCGCGGAACCGTCTTCACTGATAAAGCTCTTTCGTTCCCGGGTGTGCAGCTTCGTATCCGGGTGGCGGGCGAGAAGAAATTCCGCTGGGAGAGCTACACCAATTCCCGCGGCGAGTTTGCAGTCCGTGTGCCGCAGGGCTCAAACTATGAGATGGTGATCCACGCGAAAGGCTTCGCAGACCAGACGCGCACCGTCGATACTAAAGTCGGCGGAAACGAGGAAAGCATGGTATTCCGAATGCAGCCAAGGACTGGAGGCAAAGGATGAGCGTGCAGCGACGCATTTGCGCTCTGGCGGTGATGCTCGCGCTCTTCGCGTCTGTCGGCGTCGCTCAGGACAAGAAGCGCGAAGCGCAACTCCGTACGGTGCGCGGCGTAGTGGCGGACAAGTCCGATAGCCCGCTTTCCGGCAGCGTTGTCTTTCTGAAGAACGTGCGCACCAATTCCGTCCGAAGCAGTTATACAGATGACACTGGCAGCTACCGTTTCAGCGGCTTGGATCCCAACGCCGACTATGAACTCCACGCAGAAAAAGAAGGAGGCAAGTCACCCACACGCACGGTCTCCAGTTTTGACAGTCGCAAGGACATCGTTCTGAATCTCAAAATCGATAAGAAAAAGAGCTGAACTTCTCCGGTATCTCATTTCCGGCCGCCCTTCCGGTAATGAAATCGCCTCTGCATACACCCAAATTGTTCGGTATCGGCATCTGACTCGGGTACACTGACGAAATGCGGTGCGGAAGGGGAGTTGTGAGTACCGAGGAAAAATATATTGAGAGCTGGAAAAATCCATAAGTTCATGTTCCTGCTTCTTGTGATTGGCGCGAGCGCTGCAAATTGTATCGCCCAGGACAAGCCGGACGCTCCGACACCCAAGCAGAGCGACACCCCTTCTCCAGCGGAGAAGGTCCAGGTTCCCCAAAAGAGCGACAAAAACGACAAAAACACGGATGCGCAAGGGAAAGACGGTCAGGGCCAGATCAGCGGCACTTCTAAAGACCGGCTCTTTTTTACCCTGCCCAACTTTCTGACATTGGAGAACGCGAACCAGGTTCCGCCGCTCACAGCCGGACAGAAGTTTAAGGTCGTGGCGCGGAGCTCGTTTGACTATGTTCAGTATCCCTGGTACGGATTCCTCGCGGGCATCAGCCAGGCAGAAAACAGCGAGCCCGGCTATGGCCAAGGTGCTGCCGGATACGGGAAGCGTTTCGGGGCTGCCACGGCCGACGGCACGATCGAGAACTTCATGACGAGTGCAGTGTTTCCGTCTCTGTTGCGTCAGGATCCGCGCTTCTTTCAATCCGGCCACGGAGGTTTCTGGCACCGCACCGGCTATGCCATGAGTCGCGTTATCATAACGCGAGGCGATTCTGGGCACTCGCAGGCTAACTTTTCCGAGATTGTCGGCGGTGCCCTTGCCGCGGGTATTTCCACCTATAGCTACCATCCACATGCGGATCGAAACGTGCGGAATAGCGTGAGCGTGTGGGGTTCACAAATCGGGTACGACACGCTCACCTATGTCGTCAAGGAATTCTGGCCCGATATTCGCCGCAAAATACGCAAGAAATAGCCGCATTCTTCGTCTTTCGTCGGGCGGTGTCGGTCAACTAA
>WNFF01007049.1_pt1 | contig 16277 bp, 14 predicted proteins | sample 5400441 | NCBI WGS metagenome assembly WNFF01 (sample SAMN13153345, study PRJNA577476) | soil metagenome | isolation source: 120 cm saprolite under Douglas fir tree site 2 hole 3 replicate 1 | place: USA:California | collected 2015-04-18 | reverse complement strand
CGGGTCGCCGAAGCGCGCAGGTGGCTTAAGGCGACGGGGGACGGCTCCGGCAGCCCCACGTCCACCGACCAGCGAGAGAACTGCCCGTAGAGATGCTGCTGGGGGAGGGTCTGCAGTGCACCCCAGCCGTGCAGCTCGTGAGGTCGATCGGCGGTGATCGCGATCAGGGGAACGTGCGCGACTGCGGCTTCGACGATCGCGGGATAGAAATTGGCGCCCGCGGTTCCGGAGGTTGCAACCAGCGCGGCCGGCGATCCGGATTCTTTGGCAATTCCAAGCGCGAAAAACGCCGCGCTTCGCTCGTCGATCACCGTCCAGGTCTTCAGACCCGGCTGTTCGGCGCAAGCGAGGGCGATCGGCGCAGAGCGGGATCCCGGGCAGACCACCGCATGGCTCACTCCGGCAGTGCACAGCCCCTCGACGAGCGCCCTCGCCCAGAGTTGGTTGAGGTTAGCCGCTACCAACCCGATCTCCGATCGCTTCGAGAAGCGTAAAGCTCTTGGCTTCGGTCTCCAGCCATTCTCCTTCCGCGGTCGACCCCGCCACTACCCCGGCGCCCACGAACAGGTCCGCCTGTCCTCCGCGGAACATGGCAGAACGGATCGCCACCGCGAGCTCGGCGGCGCCATCGCCAACCCAACCGACCGGCCCCGCGTACCAACCGCGATCGAGATCCTCGTGTTCGGCGAGAAAGCGGAGAGCTCGATCTCGCGGCACGCCGCCTACCGCCGGGGTCGGGTGCAGCGCGGAAACGACCTCGGAAAGAGCGACCTCACCGCGCAGGCGCCCGCGAACCGCGGTGCGCAGATGCCGCAGGTGGGGCAATCCGATGGCACCGGGCGACGCGTCGATCTGCAACTCTGCGCAGAGTGGGCGCAAGGCCTGCTCGATTCCATCGACCACTGCCCGATGCTCCCGGGCCTCCTTATCGCCGCGAGCGAGCGGCGGGCTGTCCGGTTCAGGGGCCGAGCCGGCGATCGCCTCGGTCTCGAGCAGGCGGCCGCGAACCCGGCAGAGCGTCTCAGGCGTCGCCCCGAGAAAGGTGGCGCCGCCCTCCGCGCGCAGGGAAAAAATGGTGCATGCGGGCACGCTTTGTCGCAGTCGGGCGAGCACGCGCCCGCAGTCGAACGGCCGCGACGATTGCGCGGTGATCCTTCGCGCCAGCACCACCTTGCTCAAGGACGAGCTCTCGATCGCGGCCAGCGCGCGATCGACCAGCTGCTGCCAAGCGCGGCGATCCGAACGGGTGACGTAGCTGGTTGCAGGTCCGTCGTCGCCACGCGATCCGAAGCGCAGTTTTTCCTGAAACATCTTCAGTCGGCTGCGGACCGCTTTCTCTGCTTGCCTCAGCCCGGCTGAAGCAGGGCTGAAAGCGGTGGCGAAGGAGCTTCCGCCTCTTCTCCAGATGAGAAGCTCGGGCAGGGTCCATTTCGCCGCCGGGAAAGCCTCCCAAAGGGAGCTGGCGCGCCGGTGTTGATCGAATGCGAATCCGCCGAACCATGGGCCGAGCGGACGCTGGTCCGCGGAGTCTCCCATCCAAACTATCCGCCCCGGGTAGGTGAGCTCGGAAAGCTCATCGAGAATTGCGAACGGCTGCCCGGTGCGCGATGCGTCTCTGCTGTCGGCGACGCCGAAGCCCGCCACCGACTCATCGCCCAGAGGTTTTTCCCAATAAACGGCCGAGCCATCCAGCGCCGCGTACGCGTCCAGGGGCGTCAGATCAGGCTGCGGCGATGTCATCGCCACCCAGCTCGGCTCTTCAGCAAAGCTCGACTGAATCATCTCGTGCCCAGCACTTGGAGTTGTCTTCTAAGCCATCCACGCTATACATGCACCAAAGAGTTCAAACCTTCTTGAACTCGGTGAACTTGCGGAGGCGCTTTGAGCCGCCAACCGGCCTACCGACCGGACAATTCTCCGGCCAAAATCCTTCGCAGGGGCAGCCCGGAGTCGGTGCGGGTCAATGTCGGCGGGATCGAAATCGGCGGTCCGCGCTTCGTGGTGATTGCCGGCCCCTGCGCGGTCGAAGGTGTCGAGCAGATGGAAGCCGCGGCTTCTTCGGTGCGAAGAGCCGGTGCGCAATTGCTCCGAGGGGGCGCGTTCAAGCCGCGAACCAGTCCATATGCGTTCCAGGGGATGGGCGAACCGGGAATCCACATTCTGTGCGAGGCCGGCCGCAAGCATGGCCTTCCCGTCATCGCCGAGGTGATGGAGATCGCGCAGATCCCCCTGATGCTCGAGCAGGTAGACATCCTCCAGGTAGGCGCCCGGAACATGCAGAACTTTTCGCTCCTGCGCGCTCTTTCCCGGGTCAGGCGCCCGGTGCTGCTGAAGCGCGGGTTCTGCGCCACCGTCCAGGAGTGGTTCCTCGCCGCGGAGTACCTCCTCGACGGCGGCAACGAGCAGGTCATTCTCTGCGAGCGCGGAATCAGAACGTTTGAGCCCGAGCTGCGCAACACGCTCGATCTCTCGGCGGTCGCCTATGCGAAGCTTCACGCTCGGCTCCCGGTGATCGTCGACCCCTCCCACGCCACCGGAAACCGCGACCTCGTCATTCCCATGGCGCTGGCCGCGGCGGCTTGCGGAGCGGATGGGCTCCTGCTCGAAGTGCATCCAAACCCGGATCAGGCGCTTTGCGACGGTGCTCAGGCGTTGACGCCGGACCGATTTCAGGAGCTGATGGATCGCCTGGCGCCGCTTCTCGCCGCGGTGGGGAGATCTCTGGGAGCTCGGCCCTTGCCTGCCCAGGCAGTCCACTCGCGATGAGCACCCAGGTCCGTCAGATGTTCGCGGAGATCGCGCCTCGATACGATCTTGCCAATGAGGTGCTCTCGCTCGGAATTCATCGGTCGTGGCGGCGCGTCGCGGTTGCAGAGAGCGGCGTTCGACCAGGCCAGACCGTGTTGGACTGCGCGACGGGAACGGGGGACCTCGCGCTCGCATTCAAGCGCGCGGTGGGTCCCACCGGGAGAGTGATCGGCACGGATTTCTGCGCCGAAATGCTCGCCGTCGCGCCGCAGAAGGCCCTCCGGGCGAAGTTGGAAGTCGAGTTCGAAGTCGCGGACGCGACCGCCCTCCCCTATCCCGAAGCCTCGTTCGACGTCAGCGCAATCGCCTTCGGAATCCGAAACGTGGACGACCCGATGCGCTGTCTTCGAGAGCTCGCCCGGGTGACCAAGCCCGGCGGCCGCGTGGTGGTTCTCGAGTTCGGCCAACCCCGGGGCGTGTTCGGAGGGCTGTTCCGACTCTACAGCACCAAAGTGATGCCTTGGCTCGGCGGGGCCCTCACCGGCCAGCGATCCGCCTATGAGTACCTGCCCCGGACCGCGGCTTCTTTCCCTTCCGGCGATCGCTTCCTGAGCCTGATGCGAGAGACGAGCGCATTCAGCGAGCTGAAGCTGAGGCCGCTCACATTCGGTACCGCGTACGTCTACGTGGGGAGGACCCACAGCGCCGCCGAGGCGACCCCGGTCGCTCGCGAGTAGTTTTCTTATCCGCTACGATGAGTTACGGGTGCCTCCCATCCTTTTTTGTTGAAAGCAAACCCACCCGCGTGACATTCCCGAGCCATGGCTAAAGACACTCTGACCGTTACCGACAATCGCACCGGCAAGTCGTATGAGTTGAAAGTCGAGGATGGCTGCATTCGCACGATGGATCTTCGGCAGATCAAGACCGGCCCCGGTGACTTCGGGCTGATGGGATACGATCCTGCCTTTCTCAACACCGCGAACTGCCGAAGCAAAATCACCTACATCGATGGGGACAAAGGGATCCTGGAATATCGCGGCTATCCCATTGAGCAGCTCGCCCAGCGATCGAGCTACCTCGAGGTGGCCTATCTGCTGATCAACGGTGAGCTACCGACCCGAAGTCAGCTCGACGAGTTTACCCATCTCGTCACCCACCACACCTTCGTCCACGAAAACATCAAGACCTTCATGGACGGCTTTCGGTACGACGCCCATCCGATGTCCATCCTGGCCTCGACGGTGGCCGCCCTTTCGGGCTTCTACCCCGATGCGAGCGACACCAAGAACAAGACGAAGCGCCGGATCCAGATGGTCCGGATGATCGCCAAGATGCCGACGATCGCCGCCTTTTCCTATCGGCACAGCACCGGTCTGCCGTACGTCTACCCGAACAACGACCTCAGCTACTCCGGGAACTTCCTCTCCATGGTCAAGAAGATGGCCGAGGCGAACTACAAGGTAAACCCGGTTCTGGAACGCGCGCTCGACATCCTCTTCATCCTTCATGCGGATCACGAACAGAATTGCAGCACCACCGCAACGCGGCTGGTCGGCTCGTCGGAAGTGGATCCATTCTCCGCGGTGGCCGCGGGCATCGAGGCGCTGTTCGGGCCTTTGCACGGAGGGGCAAACGAGGCAGTTCTCCGGATGCTGCGCGAGATCGGGCACGTTTCAAAGGTCCCCGAATTCATCAAGAAGGTGAAGGGCGAAGGCGGAACGAAGCTGATGGGGTTCGGCCACCGCGTCTACAAGAGCTATGATCCGCGCGCCAAAGTGATCAAACAGGCCGCCGACGAGGTGTTCGAGGTGACGGGCAAGAATCCGCTGCTCGACATCGCGCTCGAGTTGGAGCGGATCGCCCTGCAAGACGATTATTTCGTGACGCGCAAGTTGTACCCGAACGTCGATTTCTACTCGGGGATCATCTACGAGGCGATGGGCTTTCCACTGGACATGTTCCCGGTGCTGTTCGCCATCCCCAGGACCAGCGGTTGGGTGACCCAATGGGAGGAGATGGTGGATGATCCGGAGCAGAAGATTGCCCGGCCGCGCCAGATCTACGACGGGGCGAAGCGCCGCGAATACGTTCCTCTCGAAAAGCGGTAGAGCGGCCGGCAATCAGCTGGCTTTGGCTTGAGCCTTGATGGTCCCGGGCAGGTAGAGGGACTCGATCAAATCCGCGTATTTCAGCTCCACCACGGCGCGCCGCACTTTCATCGTCGGCGTCAGCTCCCCGCCCTCGACGCTGAAATCGGACGGCACGATGGCGAACTTCTTGATCGTTTCGAACCGGGCGAGCGCGCTGTTGACCCGCTGTTCGATTTGCTCGTCCAGATACTTCAAAAAGGCGGAATCTCGCCCGAGCAAGCTCAGCGACTCGGGCATCCCCCGCTCGCGGGCGAACGACCGCGCCTTCTCGGGATCGAGGGCGAGAAGCGCCACCAGGTAGCTTCGCCGCTCTCCGACGACGAGCGCCTGAGAGAGGGGCGGGACCGAACGAAGGAGCGACTCGATGTTGGCGGGCGCGGTCTTCTTTCCGCCCGAGGTGACGATGATCTCCTTCTTCCGACCTGTAATCCGCAAGAAGCCCTCGGCATTGAGCTCGCCCACGTCGCCGGAATGAAGCCAGCCGTCCTGGATCAGCTCGGAGGTCGCTGCCGGATCCTTGTAGTAGCCGAGGCATACGTTCTCGCCGCGAACGAGGATCTCGCCATCATCGGCGATCTTGACCTCCACGCCGATCATCGGCCGCCCGAGGAGCCCGAGTCTCGTTCCCTCCTCGGTGCTCACCGAGGTGGGGCCGGTGACCTCTGATTGCCCGTAGACTTCTCGAATGATGATGTCGATCGAAGCGAAGAACTCGAGTACGTCCTTGCCGATCGGGGCGGCGGAGGTGGCGAAAACGCGCGTGCGGTCGAACCCGATGCGCTCCTTGAGCTTGGCGAAGACTCGCTTCCGGGCCAGCTGATACTGAAGCTCGAGCCGCAGTGGAATCCTCTCCGCGGCGAGAAAGCGGTGGTTTCGTTCCAGGGTAATCCGGCGGGCCCAGGAGATCAGTCGCTGCTGGAGCACCGGCAAGCTGGCCATCCTCTCTTCCGCTCGCGCCTTGAATTTCTCCCAGACCCTGGGCACACCGAAGAAGGCGGTCGGGCGCACCTCCTGGATGTTCTTTGGGAGCGCCTCGAGCGATTCGGCGAAGTACACCTGGACCCCGTTGAAGAGCGGGCCATAGATCGTGCAGATCTGCTCGGCGATGTGCGAAAGCGGGAGATAGGAAATGGCCACGTCGCTGTTGGAGTACGCGGTTGTCGCGCTCAGTTGCTGAGCGGTCCAGACCAGGTTGCGGTGGCTGAGCATCACCCCTTTGGGTCGGCCGGTGGTCCCCGACGTGTAGATGAGGGTGGCCAAGCCTGCCGGCTGCAGCGCCGCGACGCTGTCCCAATAGGCGCGCTCATCCGCGGCCCGGCCCAGCCGGAGCACTTCCTCGTAGCTGACCACCTCCGGCCGAGGGTTGGTGGGGGGGTCGATCACCACGATCCGCCGCAGCTTCGGAAGGTTGCCGCGCAAGGGCAGGATCAGATCGAGATAGCGCTCGTTCTCCACCAGCATCAGCTCCGACTCGCAGTGCGAAGCGACGTACTCGATCTGCTCCGGGCTGCTCGTCGTGTACAGCCCGACCGCCACCCCGCCCATCGCCATCGCGGCGAGCTCGGCGACGACCCACTCCTCGCGGTTGAAGCTCAGGATGGTCAGCGCCCCGCCTCTGCAAAAGCCCAGCTCAACAAGGCCTAAGGCCAGGTGCCTCACCCGCTGGCCGTACTCGCGCCACGAGACGGATCGGTAGACGCCTTGCTTCTTGGACCAAAGAGCCGGTCGATCACCGAGCTTGGCCACCTGGTCGTGCAAAACGTGGAGGAGCGTCTTCGGCAAGACCATCTATTCGACCTTTGGTGCGAAGGAACACTGCAGAACTGGACGACAAAAACTACGTGACAGCGGCACCCTGAAATGAGCAGGCTGGGGGTACGTTGACCCGGTGGAGCGGACAACGATTGACAGAGAGTGGGCCGCTTTGTATCTGGCCCCCAGGCCATGACGATCGATTTCTCCTGCCAAAAATGCGAAACCAGCTTCGAGATTGACGCTCAGGATCTGATCGACGGCACTGAGAAGTTGATCTGTCCCCAGTGCCACGCCCGGGCGCCGGCGAGCATCGCCGAGGATTTCGTGTCCGCGCTGAGCGAGATGCGCGCTCAAGTGGCTGTCCTCGGCAAGAAGTTCGCGATCAACATGGAGCTGGAGAGCGAAGACCTGGTGGAGGAGCTCGACTCGAAAAAAGATGACGAGGAGGACGAGCTCGACGCGGAGGAAGAGGACCTTGAGGAAGACGACCTCGACGACGAAGACGAGGAGGATGTCGAGGACGAGGACATGGAGGAGCGCTGACTCACGGCTCGCCTTAGGACAGTGGGAAAGCCCGACCCCCCCTCCCTGGGAAGTCGGGCTTTCCGAGCTCAAATCTAAAGTTTTTCGGCGACATCCGTGATCACGGGGATGCGCCAACGCTCTCCCCGCAGGGCCTTGGTAATTGCCAACACGGTCACCGCAACGAACGCGATCGTCTCCAGGGGCCAAAGAAAGCAGCCCACCACTGGCAAGAGGAAATTCATCACCACGATGATCAAAAGACCGGCGATTCCGAGCATCAGACCGTTCTTCGCGTGCCAACGCACGAAGTCGGAATCTTTGACGCTGAGGAGGGGAATAAGAGAGAGCACGCCGAGGTATGCCAGGACGAGCATGATCTTGTCCTGATCGCGCACTGCGCCCATCGGTACCGATGCCGTGTGAATCTGCGCCTGCAACTGCTCTTCAGGCTTCATCAACGCTCCAGCAAATATCGGGCAGTGCGTGTTTGTGGGTCGCGACTTCGTAGTTCCGGTGCCTAGAGTCTGTCAAGACGCGGCCAGGCGATGGAGCTAGAAATGCGCAAGGCGAAGATTATCTGCACGTTGGGACCCGCTTCGGAGTCGGCGAACGTCATCGCCGGGCTGATTCGAGCGGGCATGGACGTCGCAAGGCTGAATTTTTCTCATGGAACGCAGCTCGAGCATCAGCGTCGGCTGGAGTTGGTGCGCAGCGTCGCGAAAAAGCTCGACCGGCCAGTGGCAATCTTACAGGACATTCAAGGTCCGAAGATTCGCGTGGGCCTATTCGCCGAAGGGCAGATCGTGCTCAAGGCGGGTCAGCAGGCGACGATCACCACCCGGAAGACGGTCGGCAACGGCACCACCATCCCCACGCCCAACAAGTCGCTTCCCAGAGACGTCAAACCGGGCGAGCTCATCCTCATCGACGACGGCCGGGTCCGGCTGGAAGCCCTCCGCGTCCGCGGGCCGGATGTACTCTGCCGCGTGCTCTCCGGTGGCGCGATCAAGGACCACAAGGGAATCAACCTTCCCCAGACGAAGGTGTCCCTTCCCACCCTCACCCCCAAGGACAAAGCAGATCTGGCGTTCGGACAGCGCCTCGGAGTCGACTTCGTCGCGCTCTCATTCGTCCGGAGCGCCGAAGATGTGCAGCGCGCGCGACCGCACGTCTCCCGGCTCAAAACCCCGCTGATTGCGAAAATCGAGAAACCCGAGGCGGTGACGCGACTTGCAGAGATCGCCGGAGCGGCTGACGGCGTGATGATCGCTCGCGGCGATCTGGGGGTGGAGTTGCCCCTCGAGCGCCTCCCCCGGATCCAGAAGGATGCCCTGGGCCTCGTTAATCGCCTGGGGGGCATCGCCATCGTGGCCACCGAAATGCTGGAAAGCATGATCACCAACGCGCGGCCCACCCGGGCCGAGGTTTCCGATGTGGCCAACGCAATCCTGGACGGCGCCGACGCGGTGATGCTTTCCGCGGAAACCGCGGTTGGCCGCTATCCGGTCGAATCGGCGCGAACGATGGCGAGGATCGTGCTCGAAGCGGAAAAGGGCGGCGTCCAGCCGGCCACGCTTTTCGAGAAATCCCCGGAGGTCTCCACCGCGGTGGCGGCGGCGGCGGTGGCAGCGGCGTCGCAACTCAAAATCGATCTCGTGGTCGCGTACACCGAAAGCGGGTACACCTCTCGGCTGATTTCGGAGTTCCGGCCGAGAGCCAAAATCCTCGCGCTCACCCCCAACCCGGAGGTCGTTCGCCGGACCGCCCTCTACTGGGGCGTCCAGGGAATGCTGGTGGGTCGCCTCGCCTCCACCGATGCGATGCTGCACGAGGTGAGGCGGATCTGCTTGGAACGACGCCTGTGCAGGACGGGGGTGCCGGTGGTGATCGTCGCCGGCGTTCCATTGAACGTTCCGGGGAACACCAATTTGATGAGCATCCACCGCGTCTAGACCGACGGAGCGCCGACTCAAGCCGCGGCGCGGTCGAAAAAGGAGGCGATCCGCGTTTGCCCTCTTTCCACTTCCGAAGTAAGGCACGCCCCATGCCGACCAGCTTGATGTTCAAAACCGCGGAAGAGTTCGCCAAGGCCCTCGGTCCGCACCTCGAGCACGAATGGTACCGCTGCGACAAGCCGCACGACCGATTGATGGGGAAGGGGTGCAAAACGTGCGGCGTCGAGCACTACATCTCGATCGCCGACTTTCGCCAGAACGGCGATCTCGAGGTCTACGAGAAGGAAATCAAGACCTTCATGCCGGAGAAGGGAAAAAAGAAGGCGGCGCCGGCCTGATCTGGCCGCACCCGCTCCGGGCCCGACAGGCGACTAGTTTTTCTTGTTCGCGAAGTCGTAGATCTTGTCAACCGCGATCTGTCTGTATCGCTCTACCTTGAGAGCCATCCGCGCGCATTCCCAGGCCAACTCCTTGCCGGAGCCTCCGGGATTCTCTTTCTTGCGGCGCTTGATCTCTTTGCGGATCGCCGAAGTCGCCGCCTTCGGGTGGTAGCAGAATGCGCCGGAGAAAAGCAGATGACCCGCGAATGGAATCAGCCTCGCTTCAAGGATGTCCCCCTTCTCCAACCCGGCCAGCTGGCGTCGCTCGGTGACCTCGTAATCCTTCCCTGAATAGAGCTCGCGCACGCGAACCAAGCCCTTGCCCAGCTTGCGCACTTCGAACAATCCGTGAAGCGTCTCGGTGAAGCTGCGGTAGGCGCCGATCGCGGTCTCCGCGGCGGATGCCGACCGCTCCTCGAAAAACTCCGAGGCGGGCGTTTTTCCCTGAGAGCCGGGCCAGTCGAACAGATAGAAATCGAGGAAGGACGCCATCCGCTGCTCGAAGACCTTGTCGTCCTCAAACACCTCTCCGGTGAGCCGGAAATACTCGGCCTTGGCGGCGAGCAGAACGGATTTCCTGGAGTCAGAGCTGGCAAACGCGATCAGCTCATCGAGATACGGCTGAAAGCTCAATGGCAGTTCCATGGTGGGGGCGGGTCGGGTAACTGCGTTACTGATTCGCCATCAGTTGCGCGAAACGCCGGAACAGGTGCCGCGCATCGTGAGGGCCGGGCGAGGATTCCGGATGATACTGGACGCTGAACGCCTTCGCATCAGGCAGGGCAAGACCCTCGACCGTCCGGTCGTTCAGGTTGATGTGAGTCACCGACGCCCTGCCCTTCATGCTCGCTTCGTCGACGGCGAAGCCGTGGTTTTGGGCGGTGATCTCCACCCGGCCGGAGGTCAGATCCTTGACCGGCTGATTCGCTCCCCGGTGGCCAAACTTCATCTTGTACGTCTTGCCCCCGAGCGCGAGCGCGAGAATTTGATGGCCGAGGCAGATGCCGAACACCGGAACCTTGCCCAAAAGCGCCGAAACCGTTTTCTCCGCACCCTTCACCGCCGCCGGATCCCCCGGTCCGTTGGCGAGGAACACCCCATGCGGGCGTCGAGCGAGCACCTCTCGAGCGGGAAAATTGGCGGGGACGACAGTGACCCTGCAACCGACTTCGACCAGGAACTGGAGCATCGACCTCTTCAGCCCGTAGTCATAGGCGATGACTTCGTATCTGAGCGTGGGTGCCTCGACGCCATCGCCCAGGAGGTTCGGCGGCGGCTGGGTCCAAACATACTCTGATTTCGTGGACACGCCACTTGCCAGATCGAGCCCCTCCATTCCGTGGGCGCTCGCGGCCTTCTCCACCAGCGCGCCCGGTCGAATCGCCTCCGAGCTGATGACTCCCATCTGGGCGCCCTGGGTGCGCAGGTGGCGGACCAGGCTCCGGGTGTCCACCCCCTCGATTCCGGCGATCGCGTTCTTCTTGAGATATTCGTCCAGCTCCTCTCGGGCGCGCCAGTTGGACGCCTCTTTGGTGAGCGAACGCACCACCATTCCCACCGGCTGGGGTCGGAGCGATTCCTGGTCGTCGGGGTTCGTTCCCACGTTTCCCATTTCGGGATAGGCCATGGTGACGATCTGCCCCACGTACGAGGGATCGGTGAGGATTTCCTGATAGCCGAACATCGAGGTGTTGAACACCACCTCGCCGATCGAATCCCCTGCCGCGCCAAACGAGCGGCCCTCGAAGACTCTGCCGTCAGCCAGCGCAAGCACCGCGCGCTTCATTCCACGTTCTCCGCCACTCGGCCTCCCTCAAATACCACGCGCCCACCGACAATGGTGTGAGTCACCTTTCCGGTGACGCTCCTACCCTGAAACGGGGTGTTGCGTCCTTTGGAGAAGAAGCTCTTCGCATTGACCGTCCACTTCGCCTCCGGATCTACCACGGTGACGTTTGCCGGTGCGCCCGCCCCGAGATGTCCGCCCGGCAGGCCGAAGGCCTTGGCGGGACCGATCGTCAGAAGCTCGACCGCTCGCTCTTTGGAGAGCACGCCCTGCTGCACCAGCTCGAGCACCAGCGGAAGAGCGGTCTCCAGTCCGACGATCCCATTGGACGCCTTGTCGAACTCGACGTCCTTGTCGAGAACGCCATGAGGCGCATGATCGGTCGCGATGGCATCGATCGTGCCATCGGCAAGGGCGTCGCGGATGGCTTTGACATCCTCCATCTGGCGAAGCGGAGGGTTCATCTTCGCGTGGGTGTCGTAGCCCTCCACCGCCGCGTCGGTGAGGGTGAAATGGTGCGGCGTGGCCTCGGCGGTGACGTTGACGCCCCGCCGTTTGGCCTCGCGAAGGAAGCGCACGCTGCCCTCGCAGGAAAGATGCGCCAGATGGACCCGGGCCTTCGTCTCTTCCGCGATGGTGAGATCCCGGGCGACCATCGAGACCTCGGCCGAGCCCGGGATGGGCATCAGCCCCAGCCGGGTCGCGCGTTGTCCTTCGGTGATCGACCCCTGGGCGGAGAGGGTCAGATCCTCCTCGTGGAGCATCACCGGGATGTTGAAGGCTCGCGCGTAGAGGAAAACGCGGCGCAAGAGTCCGGCATTCATTACCGGCATTCCATCGTCGGTGATGCACTTGCATCCCGCCGCCACCAACTCTCCGATCTCCGCCATCTCCTCGCCCTTGAGGCCCTTGGATATCGCCCCGGCGGGGAAGACTTCGCACAGCCCTGCCTCTTTGGCTCGTCCCAGGATGAAGCGGGTTATCAGATGATTGTCGTTGACCGGTCGCGTGTTGGGCATCGCCACCACCGCGGTAAATCCTCCCGCGACCGCGGCCCGGCTGCCGGTGAGAATGGTTTCCTTGCCCTCCTCGCCCGGCTCGCGAAGGTGGACGTGCAGATCGATAAGTCCGGGCAGTACCCAGCACCCGGTGGCATCCACCACCCGCGCACCCTCGAGGGCTGGGGCTTTATCCGAGATTTCCGCCACGCGACCGTCCCGCAACACCACGTCGCGAATCGCATTGATGCGGTTGTGAGGGTCAATAAGCCTTCCACCGCGTATCACCAGAGGCTTCACCATGCGAAGGTCTCGAGAATCGCCATCCGGATTGCCACTCCGTTGGCGACCTGTTCCAGGATCGTGCTGCGCACTCCCTCCGCGACCTCCGGCGAGAGCTCGACCCCCCAGTTTACCGGCCCGGGATGGAGCACCACCGCGCCATCCTTCATTTGAAGCGCCAGCGCGCCGTTCAGTCCCCAGTGCGCCGCGTACTCCCGGGCGGAAGGGAATGCCCGATCGGTCTGTCGTTCAGCCTGCACGCGGAGCATCATCACCGCATCGGCCATCTCCACCGCTTCTCGAAAGTTGGTTGCGACCTTGCAACCGAGCGCCTCGATGTCCTTGGGAATCAGCGTCGGCGGTCCGCTCACCAGCACCGATGCGCCGAGCAGACCCAGGCAGTAGATGTTCGAGCGCGCGACGCGGCTGTGGAGAATGTCTCCGGCGATGAGCACATGCTTTCCTTTCAGGGTGCCGAGCCTTTCTTGTAGCGTGAACGCATCGAGCAACGCCTGGGAAGGATGCTCGTGCGCACCGTCGCCGGCGTTGATCACCGAGCAGCGAACGTAACGCGAGATCAGTTGCGCGGCTCCGGAGGATCCATGGCGAATGACGATCGCCGCCGGCCCAATCGCGTCCACGTTTCGCGCGGTATCGATGAGACCCTCGCCCTTCGACACCGAAGTGCCGGTCACCGTCCAGTTCAGGACCTCCGCCCCCATAGTCTTGGCCGCAATTTCAAAGGAGGTCCGGGTCCGCGTGGAATCCTCGAAGAAGAGGTTCGCCACGACCCGGCCGGCGAGCGGCGTTCTCGGCACCCCCGAGGCGGTCGCCCGTTTGTGCTCTCCGGCGAGCGCGAAGAGCGCGTCGATGAAGGAACGATCGAGTCCTTCGATTCCTAGCAGGTGTGGATTGCGCGTGGTCCGGGGCACTCTCATCGAACCGGCAGGAAAAGGCGATCGGTCCTAAGTCCGGTGCCGCCAAAGAACGAGGAAAACAGGCCATCGTAGGAAAGCGAGAGCCAGATCACCATCGCCTTGCCTTTGATGTTCCCGTAGGGGACGAATTCGATCCGATGGGTCACCCCAAAGCCAATCCGGCTGTCGGCGCTGTTGTCCCGGTTGTCCCCCATCACGAACACCCGGCCCGCCGGCACCTTCCAGGGGCCTTCGATCGTGTGGCCATGAGGATGGCTGGGTTTCTGGAGAATCCAATGGGGATGCCCGTCCAGATTCTCCTCGTAGAGAGCGACTGTTTCGTCGCCCCAGGATACCGGCGTCTCCTGGTGGATGATGTAGTTGGGGTTGAGCAGCTTGCGCGGCTGGGCAATGCCGTTGATGTACACCACTTCGTCGACGATTTTCACTTCATCCCCGGCGACGCCGATCACCCGTTTGATGAAGTCCTTCGAATCGTCCACCGGGTTGTTGAAGACGATCACATCGCCGCGCTGTGGCAAGCGACTGATCACGAAGGGCACTTTGTTGACCCAGGGGATCCGGACCCCGTAGATGAATTTGTTGACGAAGATCTGGTCCCCGATCTCCAGGGTCGGGATCATCGAACCGGATGGGATCTTGAAGGGTTCGATGATCACGCCGCGGATGAGCAGAGCCACCGCCAGCGCCTTGGCGAATCCCACCACCAGATCGAGGGTCGAATTCCGACGCCAAGACGACAGATGCTTCTCCATCATGTCGGAGAGCTTTTTCAACTCGGGTTCCAGCCGCTCCACGTTGCCGGCGATCCGGTAGGTGTCCACCGCGGTTGCCTGCTCGACGAGCTTTTCCCGGATTTTTGGATCGATTTGGGAGCCGCGCTGGCGAAGCAGAACCTCGAGCTCCTGGCAGAGGTCCCGGGCGTCGCGCCGCAGCCGCCGGATCCGCTTGGGCCGGGGTATGGCGAGACGCCACACCAAAAGCCCACCGAACCAGACCAGCGCCGCCAGCCCGAGGTCCTTCAACATCGGCTGCGCCCATCTGCTGCTGGCGGTGTGTACTTCGATGAGGACGATGTAGAGCACCAGAGCGAGCCCGAAGCAGGTCACCGGCGCCCAGAGGCTCGAAAGCGCCTCGCGAAGCGCCAGCTTGCGACTGGCCTTTTGTTGTTCGACCGACCGTCGCGCGGAAATCTCCGCTTCGAGCTTCTCGCGGGCTTTTGCTGTCGTTGCCACTAGTCCTCCGTCTTGAGCACGGCGAGAAACGCTTCCTGCGGAATTTCGATCGAGCCTACCTGCTTCATCCGTTTCTTGCCTTCCTTCTGTTTCTCCAGCAGCTTGCGCTTCCGGCTGATGTCGCCACCGTAGCATTTCGCAAGCACGTTTTTGCGCATAGCTGAAATGCTTTCACGGGCGATGACCCGGGACCCGATCGCCGCCTGAATTGCCACTTCGTACATCTGCCGGGGGATCACTTTCTTGAGCTTGGCGCAAACGTCGCGTCCCCGCTGGTACGCCCGGTCCCGGTGAACGATTACCGAAAGGGCATCGACCGCGTCGCCATTGAGCAGGATGTCCAGCTTGACGAGATCGGCCGCGGCGTATCCGGCGAGATCGTAGTCCAGCGACCCGTATCCCCGGGTGACCGACTTGAGCTTGTCGAAAAAGTCGAAAACGACCTCCGAGAGCGGAATGGCGTAGGTCACTTGCACTCTTTTCCCGGTGCTGCCCAGATATTTCAGATCCTTCTGCACCCCGCGCCGATCCTGGCAGAGCTTGAGAACGGCGCCCAGGTATTCGTCGGGCACGTGGATGTGGCAGGTGAGGATGGGCTCCTCGATACGCTCGATCGTTTGAATGGGGGGCAACTTGGCCGGATTGTCGATCACTACTTGTTCGCCCTTGACGGTGAGGATCCGGTACACCACGGAGGGGGCGGTGGTGACCAGGGACAAATTGTATTCGCGCTCCAGCCTCTCTTGCACGATTTCCATGTGCAAAAGCCCGAGGTACCCGCAGCGAAACCCAAAGCCGAGCGCGGTGGAAACCTCCGGTTCATAGGTGAATGCCGAGTCATTGAGGCGAAGCTTCTCCAAAGAGTCGCGCAGGCTTTCGTACTCCGCCGAATCGATCGGGAAGACCCCGGAAAAGACCATTGGCTTGATCTCTTTGAACCCCGGAAACGGGGCCGCCGTCGGACGCGCCTCCTCGGTGACCGTGTCTCCGACCTTGGCGTCCTTGACGTCCTTGATGTTGGCGATCAAGACGCCGACCTCACCGGCGATCAACTGGAGCACCGGAATGGAATAGGGGCTGAACACCCCCAGGTCCTGGACCTCGAAGCTTTTCTGGTTGGACCACAACCGGACCCGCTGCTTGACCGAGAGGGTGCCCTCGAGCACCCGGACCAACATCACCACCCCGCGATAGCTGTCGTACCAGCTGTCGAAGATCAGCGCCTTCAACGGGGCGGAGGGATCGCCGGAGGGCGGGTGGATGTTCTTCACCACCGCTTCGAGGATCTCATCGATGCCCAGGCCCTCCTTCGCCGAGGCAAGCACTGCCCGCGAAGCGTCGAGGCCGATCACATCTTCAATTTCGGCGCGGGTCCGCTCCGGATCCGCGGACGGCAAGTCGATCTTGTTGATCACCGGGATCATGTCGAGGTTGTGGTCGAGAGCCATGTAGACGTTGGAGAGGGTCTGTGCCTCCACCCCTTGCGACGCATCCACCACCAGCAGCGCCCCCTCGCAGGCAG
>WNFF01002450.1_pt1 | contig 16286 bp, 9 predicted proteins | sample 5400441 | NCBI WGS metagenome assembly WNFF01 (sample SAMN13153345, study PRJNA577476) | soil metagenome | isolation source: 120 cm saprolite under Douglas fir tree site 2 hole 3 replicate 1 | place: USA:California | collected 2015-04-18 | reverse complement strand
CGCGTCTTCCTGCACGACCGCGCCGCGGCCGACGTTGATGAGCCAGGCGGTCCGCTTCATCAATCCCAGCCTTTCTCGATTGAAAAGATGATGCGTTTCGGGTGTAAGGGGGCAGGTGACCACGACGAAATCGCTGGCCCGCAGCAGATCGTCCAGGCGCGCCGGCTCGGCCTCCGGCGGCAGGCAATTCAGCCGCCGCTGGTTGCCTAGTACTCGCATGCCGAAGCCCTGTCGGCAGATTCTCGCCAGCCGCCCGCCGATTTCGCCTACGCCGACGATGCCCAGCGTCATCCCCGAGATCTCGTGCGCTGCGGCGCCTCGCAGCCGGGCGGCGTCCCAGGGCTCGGCGTGAAGCGCATTGGTGATGGCGAGGACATTGCGTGCGAGCATCAGCATCGCCAGCACGCAGTACTCGGCCACCGACTGCGCATTGCCGCCCGGCAGGTTGGCCACCATCACGCCCCGCGCGGTGGCGTCGGCGATCGGCACCAGATCGGTGCCGGTGCCGTGCACGACCACGGCCCGCAAGCGGGGCGTCGGCACCAGATCGGTGCCGGTGCCGTGCACGACCACGGCCCGCAAGCGGGGCGCGGCGGCGATGATGTCGTCGGGAAGCTTGCTGCGGGTGATGATGCCCTCGGCATCGCAGGCGAGGCGCCGGAGGGTCGCCGGGTCGGCGTCCGGCGAGCGGATGATTTCGGCGCGGCGCGCGAGAACTTCCTCGCCCGCCGGGGAGATGGAATCGGTCAGCAGGACTCGATGCAAGCTAGTCCACAATCTTGATCGGACGGGGAGGAAAACCCTGCGCCAGCGACGCGCAAGCAAATAACACACAGGGTAGCTCGAGCAAGCTGCACCTCATCGGCGGTAACTTACTGTAAGAGATGGAGTTCCGCCGGTCTGGTTTGCATCGCTGGGGGACGTTGCCCGCCCCGCTACCGCCGCAAGCTGTGGATTGCAATTATTTCACTTGAAAAAATCGCAGTAAATGTCAGACTATTAAGTACAAAGACCCAGCTCACGGTCCAAGAAAAGGGGGAGTAGTGAGTCAAGCGTCGCCGGCGGGCGCGATCAAGGTGCTCGTGATCGAAAGGTGCTCGTGATCGATGACAGCAACACTATTCGGCGCAGTGCCGAGCTATTTCTGCGCCAGGCCGGCTATGAAGTCATCCTGGCTGAAGACGGCTTCGATGCGCTTTCCAAGATCTCCGATCATCAGCCGCAGGTGATCTTCGTCGACATCATGATGCCGCGGCTCGACGGGTATCAGACCTGCGCGCTCATCAAGCAGAACCCGCAGCTCAAATCCACGCCCGTGATCATGCTGTCCAGCAAGGACGGCGTGTTCGATCGCGCGCGCGGCAGGCTCGCCGGATCCGATCGCTACCTGACCAAGCCTTTTACCAAGGAAGGGCTGATCGAGGCGGTCAACGAGTACGTCAAGCCGGCTTCGGTTCCCACTTAGTCCATTGAAAGGCCATCCGTCATGCCAATCAAGAACATCCTCATCGTCGATGATTCCGCCACCGACCGCCAGTTTCTCAGCGAGCTGCTGGTGAAGAACGGGTACAAGGTTTCGACTGCCGACAGCGCCGAAGACGCGCTCGCCAAGGTCAAGCAACATCGTCCCGACCTGGTGCTGATGGACGTGGTCATGCCGGGCCAGAACGGTTTTCAGGCGACCCGCATGCTGACTCGGGATGACAGCACCAAGCACATTCCGGTCATCATCTGCACCAGCAAGGCGCAGGAGACCGACAAGGTGTGGGGCATGCGCCAGGGCGCCCGCGATTACATCGTGAAGCCGATCAATCAGGCCGACCTGCTGGCGAAGATCGCGGCCCTCGGCTGATGGCCACCAGAGCCTCTCTGCGGGATTACCAGCGCGAGCTGTCGGCCAGGCTGCAAAGCGCCGAAGTCGGCAGCACTGCTTCGAAGCTGGCCCTGCAGGTAGGCGAGGAAGGCTGGCTTGTCGACCTCGCGGATGCCGGCGAGGTCATTCCCGTCACGCCGATCAGCGCAGTGCCCCTGACGCGCGCGTGGTTCAAGGGCGTGACCAATATCCGTGGCAATCTCTACAGCGTGGTCGATTTCTCCGCCTTCCTCGGCGGGCCGGGAGTCGCCGTGCGCGAGCACGCCCGCCTGCTGCTCGTCGGCGAACGGTTCCGCATCAGCAGCGCGCTCCTGGTGGACGGCTCGCTCGGGCTGCGCAACGTCTCGCAGCTGCAGCCGCGCGCCAGCGACGCGGCGCAGGCACCGTGGATCAGGGCGGAATACACCGACGCGGAAGGCAGGCCGTGGAAAGAGCTGGACCTGCCGACCCTGGTTCAGCAGCCGGAATTTCTTGACGTGGGAATCTGATGGAGCTCGCATGCACAAGAACTGCGTTCGCCGGCTTCTGATCGCTCTGGCGGTGCTGCTCCCGCAGCACGCCGTAGCTGAAAACGGCGTCACGAAGGACAAGATCGTGCTCGGCCAGTCGGTGGCGCTGACGGGGCCGGCGGCGCAACTCGGCATCCAGATGCGCAACGGCGCGAGGGCGTACCTGGACTACGTCAACGCGCAGGGCGGCGTGCACGGCCGGAAAATCGAGCTGATTACGCTCGACGACGGCTACGAGCCTTCGCGCACCGTGCCGAACACGAAGAAGTTGATCGACGAACACAAGGTGTTCGCCTTGATCGGTTATGTCGGCACGCCGACCAGCGTGCCCGCGATCCCGGTCTTCACCGAAGCGAAAGTCCCGTTCTTCGGTCCGTTCACCGGTGCCGAGGCGCTGCGCGCCCCTTTCAACCGCTACATCTTCCACGTGCGCGCCAGCTACTACGACGAGACTGACAAGATCGTCGAGCAGGTGCTCTCGATCGGCGGCAAGAGCATCGCCGTGTTCTACCAGGATGACGCCTACGGCCAGGCCGGCCTCAAGGGCACGGAAATCGCGATGACCAAGCGCGGCTTGAAGATCGCCGCCCTCGGCACCGTCGAGCGCAACACGATCAAGGTGGAGAATGCAGTAACGACCATCAACGCCGCGAAGCCCGACGCGGTGGTGATGATCAGCCAGTACACCTCGTGCGCGGAATTTATCCGGCAGATGAAGAAGAGCGGCAGCGCGGCGACGTTCTACAACGTCTCGTTCGTCGGCAGCAAGGCGCTGGCCGACGCGCTCGGCAGCGACGGCGCGGGCGTCGCGATCTCCCAGGTCATGCCGTTCCCATGGGGGGCGGCGGTGCCGGTCGTCAAGGAGTACCAGCGGCTCTCGGCCAAGGCGGGCTACGCCGATTTCAATTTCAGCGCGATCGAGGGCTTCATCGTGGCCAAGGTCTTCGTCGAGGGGCTCAAGCGCACTGGCAGGGATCTGACCCGCGAAACCTTCATTGACGCGGTCGAGAGGATGCAGGACGTCGACGTCGGCGGCTTCTACGTGAGTTATTCGCAGAAGAACCACGCCGGGTCGAAGTTCGTCGACCTCACCATCATCGCTCGCGAGGGCAAGTTCCTGCGCTAGGAAACCACGGAGAATCGCATGGCATTCAAATTAGCCCTCAAACTGCCGTTTCTCAGCCGCGGCGAGGCCGCGCAGCAGGGCGCGCCGCTGAAGCGCCCGGCGCGGGCTGCCCCTGGCGGCGTCCTGGCGGCACCGCTGCCGCTCATCACCCGGCTGACGGGCGGCCGGCAGCTCCAGCTGCTGACCGCGCTGCTGGTGCTTCTTCTGCTGGCCGATGCCGCGATCGTGGTGGTGGATGCGCGTCAGGCGACCTTCAATTCGCTGTACATCGCGGCGGTCGGCAAGATCCGCATGCTGTCGCAGCGCCTCGCCAAGGCGGCTCAGCAAGCCTCGCAGGGCAACGGCGTGGCTTTCAAGCAGCTGCGCGACAGCCGCGACGAGTTCGCCTCGCAAGTGAGGACGCTGCAGTCGGGGGGCGTGGCGAGCGGCGTCGATCTGCCGCCGACCTCCGAGCGCGTGCGGCCGATGCTCAACGCCCTGGACCAGGAATGGAAGAAGACCGAGCGCAACGCGTCGCTGGTGATCGCCGAGGAACGCAACCTGGTGGCGCTGGGTCAGGCGGTGCGATCGATCAACGCCGGCAACCCGGCGCTGCAGGAACTCACCGACGAGATCTCCGCCATCAGCGTTCAATCCGGCGGTTCAGCCCGGCAGAACGCGACCACCGCTCAACTCATGATGCTGACGCAGCGCATGGCGAAGAACGCCAATGCCATGCTGGCAGGGGAGATCATTGACCCGGAAGTCTCGTTCCTCCTCGGCAAGGACTCCAACACCTACCGCGACACCCTGCAGGGGCTGCTGCAGGGCAGCGAGGCTTTGCGCATCGCCCGGGTCTCCGACGCGGAGATGCGGGGCAAGCTCGGGGAGCTGGAATCGGCGTTCAAGGACTATCAGCGCGCGGTGAGCGAGATCCTCGGCAACATGCAGCGCCTGGTGAACGCCAAACGCGCCAGCCGCGACATGTACAACGACAGCGAGACGCTGCTCGGCGCCGCCGAGCGCCTGAGCGGCGGCTACGAGGACGAGCTGAGCGCGCGGCGCATCAACTTCGTCGCCATGGGCGTGGTGTCCGTGCTGGCCTTCCTGGTGCTGCTGCTGATCGGCAAGGTGTACGTCGACGACAGCCGGCGCCGCGCCGAGGAAAGCGAGCGGCTGAACCGCACCAACCAGGACGCGATCCTGCGGCTGCTCGATGAGATCGGCAACCTTGCGAACGGCGACCTTACGGCGCGCGCCAAAGTGACCGAGGACATCACTGGCGCCATCGCCGACTCGATCAACTACACCATCGACGAGCTGCGTCGCCTGGTGACGGGCATCACCGGCGCGGCCCAGCAGGTGACCGCCGCGACGCAGGAAGCGCAGACGGTGACCGGCCAGCTGCTGCAGGCGGCGCAGAAGCAGGCGAACGAGATCCAGGGCACCGGCCAGTCGGTGGCGCAGATGGCGCAATCGATGAACGAAGTCTCGAAGAGCGCCAACGACTCGGCCAAGGTGGCGGAAACCTCGCTGCATGCCGCCGGCAAGGGCGCGCAGGCGGTGCAGAACGCGATCCGCGGCATGAACGACATCCGCGAGCAGATCCAGGAGACGTCCAAGCGCATCAAGCGGCTGGGCGAAAGCTCGCAGGAGATCGGCGAGATCGTGCAGCTGATCTCGGACATCACGGAGCAGACCAACGTGCTGGCGCTGAACGCCGCCATCCAGGCAGCCTCGGCCGGCGAGGCTGGACGCGGCTTCACGGTGGTCGCGGAGGAAGTGCAGCGGCTGGCGGAGCGCTCAGCCGAGGCGACCAAGCACATCGGCGCGATCGTGAAGAGCATTCAGCGCGATACGCAGGACGCGGTGGAGGCGATGGAGCGCAGCACGCGCGGCGTGGTCGAGGGGACGAAGACCGCCGACGAGGCGGACCAGGCGCTGCGCGAGATCGAGCAGGTTTCGAACCGCCTCGCCGAGCTGATCGGCTCGATCTCCGGCGCCACGCAGCAGCAGGCGGCTTCCGCCGCGCAGGTGGCCGGCAAGATGAAGATCATCCTCGGCATCACGCAGCTGACCACGGAAGGCACCAAGAAGACCGCCGCTTCGGCGGCGCGGCTGACGGCGCTGGCCGACGGCCTGAAGAACTCGGTGGCGGGCTTCAAGCTCGCCTGACAGGGCCATGGCCGACGCCACCATCCTGTCCTGGATCACTGCCGAAGTGGATCAGGCGTTGGAGCACGTGCGCGACAGTATCGCGAAGTTTTCCGCGTCGCCGGACGATACTGATTCGCTCAGCATATGCCCGGAGCACCTGCACCAGGTGAGCGGGGCGCTGCGCATGGTGGGGCTGAGCGGCGCGACGCGCTTCTGCGAAGCGATCGAAGGCAGCTTCCCAGGAGCGAACGGCTCGCGGCCCAGCTGGGCGTCGATCGGCATCATCGACCGCGCGGTGCTCGCCCTGAAGCAATTCGTCGACGACGTGGCGCGCGGCCAGGCGAACGTGCCGCTGCGGCTGTTTCCCGTCTATCGGGAGCTGGCCAAGCTGCAGGGCAAGGCCGACAGCTCGGAAAAGGATCTGTTCTTTCCCGATCTGACCCCGCCGGCGCCTTCGCACCCCAGCCCCTGGACGCTGGCAAAGAACGAGCTTGCGCCGTTTGTGCAGACGCAGCGCGCGCGCTTCCAGCGCGGGCTGCTGGCCTGGCTGCGCGGCAAGGCCGCCGGCCTGGAGGACATGCGCCAGGCGCTCGACGCGCTCTACCAGGTGTCGCCACAGCTCCCCGAGCCGCGCGCGCTCGCCTGGGTCGCGATCGGGCTGATCGACGGCCTGCTCGATGCGCCGGAACCCGGGTGGCAGGCGAGCGCCAAGGTGCTTTGCAACAAGACCGATTTCCACATGCGGGACCTCGCCGCGGGCTCGCAGGCGGTCAACGATCCGCTGCTGCGCGAAATGCTGTATCTCGTCGCGCGCGCCAAGCCGTCTACGCAGCGCCTCAAGGACATCAAGCTGCTCTACCGCCTCGACAGCCTGATCCCGGCGCCCGAGGTCGCCGGTCAGAAGATGGAACTCGACATGGATTGGCTGCAGCCGGTCCTGAGCGACGCACGCTCGCGGCTGGACGCGCTGAAGGCCGTGTGGCAGCAGTACGTGACCGGCGAGCCGAAGAGCGTGCTGCGGTTCCGCGAACTGGTGAGCTCGTTCAAGACGAAGGCAGGCGAGCTCGGCAACAAGCACCTGATCAAGCTGCTGGACGCCATCGCCCTCGTCATGACGCGGCTCCCCGACCCGTATCCGCCAAAGAGCCAGCTCATGGTCATCGAGATGGCCTCGGCCTTCCTGCTCGCGGAGAGCGTGCTCGAGAATTTCGCCAGCCCGCCGGCCGACCTGCAGCAGCAGATCGGCATCATGGGCGGCTGGCTGCTCGATGCCGCGCAAGGCAAATCGACCGGCGAGCCGCCCGCCGGGCTGCAAGCCGATCTCAGCCAGCGGATCGGCGCCCTGCAGCTGCGCGCGCAGGTGGCGAAGGAGATCCTCGCCAATCTCCAGTATGTGGAACAGGTGCTCGATGCCTACTCTCGCGAGCTGGCGGTGCGCGAGGCGCTCCACGGCCTCGAAACTCACCTGCGGCAGATCCATGGCGCGCTGGCCGTCCTGCGATTCGAGCGCGCGACCCAGGTCATGGCGATCTGCGAATCGCTGATCAAGGCCTGCGCCGCCCGCGAGCGCGATGCCTCGCTGGAGGACATGGACTGGATCGCCGAAGGTCTCAGCAGCCTCGGCCTGTTCCTGGCGCCGTGCGTCAACGGCCGCGATCCGTCCGAGAAGGCGATCGAGCTTTTCTTCAGCCGCTACGAGAAACGCGCCGCGACCGCAGCGGCGCCCGAGAAGCCGCAGGAAAAGCCCCGGGAGACGCAGCAGGCGGCGGAATCCGAAGGCCTGCTCGACATCTTCCTCGAGGAAGCGAGCGAAGTGCTCGGGAATATCGATGCGGCGCTGCCGCAGTCCCGCGAGCGGCCCGGCGACCGCGACGTGCTGACTACGATCCGCCGCGGCTTTCATACCCTGAAGGGAAGCGGCCGCATGGTCGGCTTGACTGATCTGGGCGAGGTGGCCTGGGAAATCGAGCAGGTCATGAACCGCTGGCTCGAGTGGCAGCAGCCGGCCTCCGCCGAGCTGCTTGAGCTGATCGCCCTGGCGAGTGCGGCCTTTGCCGAGTGGATAGGCAAGCTGCGCAGCCGAGAGAGCTTCACTCTCGACGGCAAGACGATTGTCGAGCGGGCTCAGAAGCTGAGGGCCGTGGAGCCGGAGCCCGAGGAGATCACGGTCGGCACCACGCGCCTTGCACGCAGCTTCTTCGATATCTACGCCAAGGAAGCGCTCCAGCACGTCCAGACGCTGGAAGCGCAGTCCAAGGCTTCCGACGAGTTCGCGCGCGCGGCGCACACGCTGGCGAGCAGCTCGCGCACCGCGGGCTTTGACGCGGTAGCCGATCTCGCCGCGGCGCTCGAGCACTGGACGCCCGTCGCCAGCCACGTCAGGGCCTCGCGAGACGTGGAGCCTGTGAAAGAGGCGATCGGCAAGCTGCGTGAAATGGTCGCCGCCCTCGCGCAACGGCAGGCACCGGCACCGGCCATCGAAGCCGCGCGGGCTCTGCACGAACTGACCGCGCGCCTGCAGGCGTCGCCACCGCCGCCTATGGAAGTCGAGCCGGCGGAGCCGGCTCCTGTCCCTGCCAGCGCTCCTGCCGCCGCTCCTGCCCCCGCCCCCAAGAGCGGCAAGGAGCTGCGCGTGATGAAGGACGACATCGACCAGCAGCTGCTGCCGATCTTCCTCGAGGAAGCAGAGACTCTGGTGCCGCACATCGGCAGCGACCTGCGCGACTGGAAGGCGAACCCCTCCGACCAGAACATTTCCGACTCGCTGCGCCGCGGCCTGCACACGCTCAAAGGCAGCGCCCGGATGGCAGGGGCGATCCGGCTCGGCGAGCTGACGCACGTCATCGAAAGCCAGATCGAGGCGGCAATCGAGAGCGGCGAGTTTTCGGCGCAGCTGTTCGATGAGCTCGAGTCGAAGATGGACCGCCTGAGCCTCGACCTGGAGAACATGGGCGGGCGCCTGGCGGCGGTTTCACCCGCGCCGGCGGTCGCCGCGCAGCCGCGCGCGGCGCGGGTCGAGGCGCCCCGGGCCGAGCCGCCGCTGCCCAGTCCAGCGGCGCTGCTGCGGGTCAACGCGGATACCCTCGATCACCTGATCACCGAATCGGGTGAGATTGCCATCGCACGCTCGCGCATCGAGGCGGAGCTGCGGCAGGTGAAGCAGTCGCTGAGCGATCTGAAAGACAGCGTCACGCGCTTGCGCAATCAGCTGCGCGAAGTCGAGGTCCAGGCCGACAGCCAGATGCAGTCGCGGCTGTCGGTGCTCGAAGAGCGCGACCGCGACTTCGATCCGCTCGAGTTCGACCGTTATACGCGGCTGCAGGAGCTGACGCGGATGATGGCGGAGAGCCTGAATGACGCCGCGTCGATCCAGCAGTCCCTGCTGAAGAGCCTCGGCGAAACCGACGCCGGCCTGCTGCAGCAGGCGCGCATCAGCCGCGACGTGCAGCAGGAGCTGATGCGCATGCGCGCGGTGCCGTTTTCGAACCTTAACGAGCGCCTGTACCGCATCATGCGGCAGACGGCGCGCGAGGTCGGCAAGAAGGCCGAGCTGGAGATCGAAGGCGGCCAGGTCGAGCTCGACCGCAGCGTGCTCGAGAAGATCGGCGCGCCGCTCGAGCACATGCTGCGCAACGCTCTGGGCCACGGGCTGGAATCCCCCCAGGCGCGCCTGGCCGCAGGCAAGCCGGAATCCGGGCGCATCGCCATCAACCTGCGCCAGGAAAGCAATGAAATCGCGCTCGTCGTGAGCGACGACGGCGCCGGCCTCGATCTCGACAAGCTGCACAAGAAGGCCATCGAGAAGGGCGTGCTGACCCGCGACCAGCAGGCGAGCGACGCCGAGCTGATGCAGCTGATCTTCGTCTCCGGCCTGTCGACTGCCGAAAAGGTGACTCAGCTTTCGGGTCGCGGCGTCGGCATGGACGTGGTCCGCAACGAGATCGCCTCGATCGGCGGGCGCGTCGACATCGCCACGACGCGCGGCGGCGGCACCACCTTCACCGTCTACCTGCCGCTCACGCTCGCGGTGACGCAGACCGTCATCGTGCGCGCCGGAACCAATGTCCTCGCGGTTTCCTCCGCCATGGTGGAGCAGGTGCTGCGCGTCAAGGCAGACGTCTTGGCGACCCTCTACGAGAAGGCGGTCATCGAGTCGCAGGGCCGCTCCTACCCGCTGTACTATCTCCAGCATCTGCTCGGCGCGCGCGGCGCGACCGAAATCCAGACCTACAACTCGGTCCTGCTCCTGCGCAGCGGCATGCAGCGCATCGCGTTGCACGTGGACGAGTTGATCGGCAACCAGGAAATCGTCGTCAAGAACATCGGGCCGCAGCTGTCGCGCGTGCCGGGCGTCGGCGGCGCGACGGTGATGGGTGACGGCCGCATCGTGCTCATCGTCAATCCGGTGAAACTGGCGCAGCGCGCGAGGAGCGCCCTGGCGAAGACTGCGATTCCCGCGGCGGCGATGGCGGCGCCCGCGGCCGCGGCTACGCCGCTCATCATGGTGGTCGACGACTCGCTCACGGTGCGCAAGATCACCACCCGCCTGCTCGAGCGCGAAGGCTACCGGGTGCTCACCGCCAAGGACGGCGTCGACGCGCTCGAGCAGATCAAGGACACGCTGCCGGCCGTCATGCTGGTCGACATCGAGATGCCGCGCATGGACGGCTTCGAGCTGACGAAAACCGTGCGCGGCGACCAGCGCACCCGCGGCATTCCGATCATCGTCATCTCGTCGCGCACCGCCGAGAAGCACCGCAGCCAGGCGACGCAGCTGGGCGTCAATGCCTTCCTCGGCAAGCCGTACCAGGAATCCGAGCTGCTTGAGCAGGTCATGAAGTATCTGCCGGCATGAAGCTCGAACCGAAAGAGCAGCTCGGCAAGTACCCGATCCTGCGGGAGATCGGCAGCGGCGCCACCAGCCGCGTCTATCTGGCGCGCGATCCCTTCGCCGACCGCGAGGTGGCGATCAAGGTGTTCCTGTTCGACTCGCATGCCGACCCGCACACCGAGCGCATGCTGCACAAGTCGTTCGTCGCCGAGGCGTCGCTTGCCGGCAAGCTCAACCATCCGCACATCGTCGACATCCTCGACGCGGTGGTCGAGCCCGACCACAGCTACCTGGTGATGGAGTATGTGCCCGGGAAGACGCTCGAGGCGCATGCCGACGTCAGCACGCTGCTGCCGCTCAACAAGGTGGTCGAGATCATCTTCAAGTGCATCCGCGCGCTGGAGTATGCGTTCCAGCACGGCGTGATCCACCGCGACATCAAGCCGGGCAACATCCTGCTTTCGCAGTACGGCGAAACCAAGGTGGGCGATTTCGGCGCCTCGTTCCAGCAGCGGCTCGGCCACGAGACCACGCAGATCACGGGGGTCGGCTCGCCGGCGTACATGTCGCCGGAACAGGTCCGCATGGAAACGCTGACGCACCAGACCGACATCTATTCGCTCGGCGTCACCATGTACCGCCTGCTGACCGGCAGGCTGCCCTACCAGGCCTCGACGCAGGCGGCCCTCACCTATGCCATTCTCAATGTCGTTCCGCCCCGTCCCGCGATCCTGCGTCCCGACCTGCCGCCGCTGCTCGACCAGATCGTGATCAAGGCGATCAACAAGGATCCGAAGGAGCGCTACAAGTCCTGGCTCGACTTCGGCAAGGACCTGAGCCAGGCCTTCGTCAGCCTGCGCCTGGCCGGGGAGTCGATCTCCGAGTCGGAGAAGTTCAACAAGCTGCGCGAATTCCCGTTCTTCGAGGACTTCAACGATGTCGCGCTGTGGGAAATGGTGCGCGTCGGCAGCTGGAAGACGGTGGCGGCGGGAACGCCATTGATCCGCGAGGGCGAGGAGGGGGACAGCTTCTACCTCCTGGTCGACGGCGAAGTGAAGGTGACGCTGTCAGGCAAGCCGCTCGCCACGCTGAAGCCCGGTGCCTGCTTCGGCGAGATCCTCTACTTCACCGAGCGCGTCCAGCGGCGCACGACCACCGTGACCGCGGGCAGCGACGCGACCATCATCGAGTTCAAGGCCGGCGCGCTGCGCGCCGCCACGGACGCCTGCCAGGTCGGCTTCAACAAGGGCTGCATGCGCGTGCTGGTCGACCGCCTGGCGCAGTCCCACGAGCGGATCACGCGGGCCGCGTAAGGCTGCTACTCCCGGAAGCCGGGATAGCGGCGCTCCAGCAGCCTCAGCAGGCCCGTCCACTCCAGCTCGCCGATGCGCCGGCGCTGACCGGGCTTGTAGCGCTCGTTGGTCGTCCTTACGACTTCTTCCCCGGGCACATTGAGTTCCTTGCCGCTCGCGGCGGCGAGCGCCTGGGCCTGGCACGCTCGCTCGAGCCAATACATGGTGACGAAGGCCTCCGCGATGGTGCGGCCGACCGCAAGCAGCCCGTGGTTGCACAGGATCATCGCCTCGTGATTGCCGAGGTCGCTCACCAGCCGCTTCTGCTCGTCGAGGTCGACGGCCGGACCCTCGTAGCCGTGGTAGCCGACGCCGGAGAAGAACATCGCGTTCTGCGTCAGCGGCAGCAGCCCGCACTTCATCGCCGACACCGCCATGCCGGCGGGCGTATGCGTGTGAATCACGCAGGCGACGTCGGGGCGGCCGCGATGGATGGCGCTGTGGATCACGAAGCCGGCGTGGTTGATGCCGTAGCCGGTGCCCGAGTCCTGCACCACGCTTCCGTCGAAGTCGATTTTCATCAGGCTGGAAGCGGTGATCTCGTCGTAGGTCATGCCGTAGGCATTGATGAGGAAGTGTCCTTCCTCGCCCGGCACGCGCGCCGAGATATGGTTGTAGACCAGGTCGTCCATGCCGTAGTGGTGCACCAGCCGGTAGCAGGCGGCGAGGTTGACGCGCGTGTCCCACTCGTCGCGCGAGACGCGCTCGCGCATGGAGCCGATTTGCAGTTGGGAGAGGTCGCTCATGACCGTATTATGCCTCGGGGCGCGAGCTATAATTTGTCGCCCTTCCAACTCGCCGTCTTCCATGAAAGTCCTGGTCGCCGTCAAGCGCGTGGTCGATTTCAACGTCAAAGTGCGCGTCAAGGCCGACGCCACCGGCGTCGAGACCGCTAACGTCAAGATGTCGATGAACCCTTTCGACGAGATCGCGGTCGAGGAGGCGGTGCGCCTGAAGGAAGCCGGCGTCGCGACCGAGATCGTCGTGGTGTCGTGCGGCGTTCAGGCGTGCCAGGAGACGCTGCGCACCGCGCTCGCCATCGGCGCCGACCGCGCCGTCCTGGTGGAGACTGACGCCGAACTGCAGCCGCTTGCGGTAGCGAAGCTCCTCAAGGCAGTCTGCCAGAAGGAGTCGCCGCGGCTGGTCATCATGGGCAAGCAGGCGATCGACGACGACTCCAACCAGACCGGCCAGATGCTGGCGGCTCTCCTGGGATGGCCGCAAGCGACGTTTGCCTCGAAGATAAAACTCGAAAAAGACCAGGCCGTCGTGACGCGCGAGGTCGATGGCGGGCTCGAGACCGACGCCATCAGGCTGCCGGCGGTCGTGACCACGGACCTGAGGCTGAACGAGCCGCGCTACGTCACGCTGCCGAACATCATGAAGGCGAAGAAGAAGGCGCTCGAGGTTCTCAGGCCCGATGCCCTCGGCGTCGACGTAACGCCTCGCCTCACGACGCTGAAGGTGGTGGAGCCGGCGAAGCGCAAGGCGGGAGTGAAGGTCGCGGACGCGAAGGCGCTGGTCGACAAGCTGCGCAACGACGCCAAGGTGATCTGAGATGGCGGTTCTCGTCGTCGCCGAGCACGACAACCAGTCGGTCCGCAAGGCGACCCTCAATGCCGTTGCCGCCGCGCAGAAGCTGAGATCCGATATTCATGTCCTGATCGCCGGCCACGAGGCGGGAGCCGCGGCCAAGGCAGCGGCGCAGATCACCGGGGTGGCGAAAGTGCTGCATGCGGATGCGCCGCAGCTGCGCGATTTCCTTGCCGAGAATGTCGCCGCGGTGGTTGTTTCCGTGGCGAAGAGCTATTCGCACCTCCTCGCGCCGTCCACGTCCAACGGAAAGAACGTCATGCCGCGCGTCGCGGCGCTGCTGGACGTGCAGCAGATCTCGGACATCGTCGCGGTGGAGGGCGCCGACACCTTCGTGCGTCCCATTTACGCCGGGAATGCGCTCGCCACGGTGAAATCCAGGGATCCGATCAGGGTGATCACGGTGCGCACAACCGCCTTCGATGCGGTGGCGGCAGCGGGCGGCAACGCGAGCGTGGAGAAGCTGGCCGCGCCGGCCGACAGCGGCTTGTCTTCGTTCGTCGGGCGCGAGGTGGCGAAATCGGAGCGCCCCGAGCTGACCGCGGCGAAGATCATCGTCTCCGGCGGGCGCGGCATGGCTTCGGGTGAGAATTTCACCAAAGTACTGGAGCCGCTCGCCGACCGGCTGGGCGCGGCGATGGGCGCTTCGCGCGCGGCGGTCGATGCCGGGTTCGTGCCGAACGACTGGCAGGTCGGGCAAACCGGGAAGATCGTCGCGCCGGACCTCTACGTCGCGGTCGGCATCTCGGGCGCGATCCAGCACCTGGCCGGAATGAAGGACAGCCGGGTGATCGTGGCGATCAACAAGGACGAAGAGGCGCCGATTTTTCAGGTCGCCGACTACGGCGTGGTGGGCGACCTGTTCCAAATCGTGCCGACCCTCGTCGAGGAGCTGAAGAAATGAGTGCGTATGTAGCGCCCTTGAAGGATATGCGGTTCGTCCTCAACGAGCTCGCAGGGCTTGCCGAGGTTGCGAAGCTGCCGGGGTTCGAGGAAGCCGCACCAGATACCGTCGACGCGATCCTCGAGGAAGCCTCGAAGTTTGCGTCTGAAGTACTTGATCCAATTAATTTTTCAGGAGACCAGGAAGGCTCGAAATTGAGCGACGGCGAGGTGCGTACCCCGCGCGGCTTTCGCGACGCGTACCGCAAATTCTGCGATGGCGGATGGAACGCGCTGCCCTTCGAGCACGAGTGGGGCGGGCAGGGGCTTCCCAGGCTGGTCTCGACGCCGGTGCAGGAGATGTGGAAGAGCTCGAACCTCAGCTTTTCGCTCTGCCCGCTTCTGACCCAGGGCGCGGTCGAGGCCCTGCTGCTGCGCGGTTCCGATGCCCTGAAGCAGGCCTACCTGCCGAAGATGATTGCAGGCAAGTGGACCGGGACGATGAACCTCACCGAGCCGCAGGCCGGGTCGGACCTGTCCCTCGTGCGCACGCGCGCCGAGCGCCAGGGGAACCAGTACCTGATCTCGGGCCAGAAGATCTTCATCACCTACGGCGAGCACGACCTGGCGGACAACATCGTCCACCTGGTGCTCGCGCGCGCGCCGGACGCGCCCGAGGGGGTGAAGGGGATCTCGCTTTTTGTCGTGCCGAAGTTCGTCCCGGCCGCCGACGGCAAGCCGGGCAAGCGCAACAGCGCCAAGTGCGCCTCGATCGAGCACAAGCTCGGCATCCATGCCAGCCCGACCGCGGTAATGGTGTACGACAAGGCGGTCGGCTACCTGGTCGGCGAGGAGAACCGCGGCCTCGAGTACATGTTCATCATGATGAACGCGGCGCGCTTCGCCGTCGGCCTGGAGGGCGTGGCGATCGCCGAGCGGGCGTTCCAGCGCGCGCTCGCCTTCTCCAAGGAGCGCCTGCAGGGCCGCGACCTGGTGGCTGGCGGCAAGACCGTGCCGATCATCCGACATCCGGACGTGCGGCGCATGCTGATGCTGATGAAATCGCAGGCCGAGGCGATGCGCGCGCTTGCCTACACGACCGCCGCGGCGATGGATTTTGCTCATAAATCGGAAAATCCAGCCGAGCGAAAGCGCCATCAGGCGTATGTCGACCTGATGATTCCCGTAGTCAAGGGATGGAGCACCGAGACCAGCATCGAGCTCGCCTCGCTGGGCGTGCAGGTGCATGGCGGCATGGGCTTCGTCGAGGAAACCGGCGCCGCGCAATATCTGCGTGACGCGCGCATCACGACCATTTACGAAGGCACGACCGGTATCCAGGCGATGGACCTGGTCGGCCGCAAGATTGCGCGCGAGGGCGGTGAAACCGCGAAGCAATGGCTCGCCGAATTGAAGAAATTCGAAGCCGAGCTGGCCCGTTCGAAGCATCCCGATGTTCAATCCTTCAAGAATCAATTCGCCCCGGGCGTGCAGGCGATCGCCGACTGTGTTGAATTCATCGTCGCATCCAGCGCGAAGGACCCGCGGCCGGCATTTGCCGGGTCGGTGCCGTTCCTCAAGCTGATGGCGTCGTCGCCGGCGGCTGGCAGATGGGGCGCGCGGCGCTCGCCGCCGAGCGCAAGCTTCCGAGCGGCGACCGCAGTTTCCTCGAGGCGAAGATCGCGACCGCGCGCTTCTACGCCGATCACGTGCTGGTGCAGGCGCCGGCGCTGTGCAACACCGTGGTCAACGGCGCGGCCGGCGTAATGGCGCTTTCCGAAGACCAGTTCCTGGCCGCTTAGCTTTCGGCTTACGCGCTCAGGCCGAGGAAGCGGCGGATGCGGCCGAGCAGGTCGCCCTGCCGCGCTGCGCTCGCATCGACCGCTGACGCGGCGAACGCCTCGCGCGCGCGCTCCAGGTCGCCGCGCCGCGCGCCGATCACGCGCTTCACTTCCTCGGCGATCTCGGGCCGCGTCTGCAGCAG
>WNFF01002554.1_pt1 | contig 16290 bp, 18 predicted proteins | sample 5400441 | NCBI WGS metagenome assembly WNFF01 (sample SAMN13153345, study PRJNA577476) | soil metagenome | isolation source: 120 cm saprolite under Douglas fir tree site 2 hole 3 replicate 1 | place: USA:California | collected 2015-04-18 | reverse complement strand
TATCGTCTCCTAACACCTGGAAATCGCAAATTTCCCTGTAAAATTCCCTGTTAGCAGGGAATTGGCGTGGAGACGGGCGCGATCAGCACTGCGTCGCCAGCCAGGCAGTGCGGCGTTCGGAGAAAATGTCCTTGATACTCGCAGAAAGGCCCGCCAATGGCGGGCTTTCGCAAGGTAGCCACTGGTCTCCAGGCTCCGATTTTGGGCACTCGCAGAGCGAAATAGCCGATAGTCTCCAGCAGATATTTGAAAAACTCCCGTTTTTGCGAGACTACGGCCGGAGAACGGGTTCGATCTACACTGGTGGCCGAGCTTGCAGTGGAATGTAGCCAAATTCTCCGCCTTGGCCGCCGGCAGATTGGGAATGCCGAACCTACGCGGACGCGGCAGTGCAATTAGTGGTATATTGAGATATGGCAGATGGTCACTTGCGGGACTTGGCCTACGATGCGGATTAAGCCAGGATCACATCGGCGCCATCATCCGCTGGGACAGACATCGAGCCGGACCGTATGCGTCCCGCAAAGATTACTTGCGACAGAGTCTCAAACTTGCTGAGGACGCTCTTTCGTTCAAATTCGCCCTTAATACTGATCAGCTGTAACGAAGCAACGATTTGTTGCACTGTCGATCCTTCACGTGGCAACAAAAGCCGCTCATGCGCGTCGCAGCATAAGCTCGTCAACGCTCATCGAATCTTTGAAAGCTGGGTGGTGTACGCATTCAACGTGCTCGACACCTTCGCCACCATTATCTGCTACTGCAATAAAACCTGTTCCCTCGCACTCGAACTCAACTAAAATCTTTTTCATAGCAAAACGAAATTACTTACTAACGTATTTAGTATACCAAAGCGCTTTTAGGTTTGTCAGGTGGATAACACACGCGAGAACTAAGCGGACGTTCTGTCAAGTCTAGTTCCAGAGTCGTCCTGGCGACCACCCCAAATTAGTTCTGTCGCATAATCATAATGACTCTGACGCAAGAGAAGAAATAAGGTTGTGGATAAGGGAGGACAACTTATGAGTGACGATAATTGCACGATAATGGAACTGCATTGCTTGGAGCGGGCGAAGTTTGAGCCCCTAAATAGGGGAAAATGGATTGCACAGGCCGAGCGGTGGCACGAACTCGCACGCGCTCAAAACTCTTGGCGACTCCAGAAGAAGCCTCTTCAGCAGTCAATGCATGCGGGGCCAATGGCAACGCAGCCGAATGCGAGCCATAGTTCCATGCAACAGCAGGGCTAGCTTTAACCCTCCGAAGAATGAACAACAGCCCAGCTCAAGTGACCTAGCAAAATCCAACAACATCCAGGTCGAATGACACGCGACGGAAGACGATTGCTGGAGCATCGCGGCTCTGCGAGATGTGAACAGCTTGGCGGCTTCTATCGCGCTGAAGAAGAGCCAAAAGAAAAGAGCCCCGAAGGGCTCTAAGCACTTTTCCAAGAGGTCAGGCCACTGCCGACGCCCCGGCAGATATTCCCTTTTAGATTGCACTTCGGCAAAACTGAACCATTAGGGGGCGGTTCGCCCGTCCGCTCGGTCTACTTCGTGGCCGAACAGCATCCGGAGAAGGCCAAAGCAATCATCGGTGCAATGATGGCTCCGAATGAGAAGGTCGAAGCGTGGGGCCGGCTTCCGGAGGCAGCAGTCAAAGCTCTCGGATTGAAACCTGGCGACTTCAAGCACGGCTGACCCGATCAATTTGAGAGGGTAGGACAGCCTGCACCGCTAACGCGGAGAACGTCACCGCATCTCGGATATTCCGTCAGGTTGCACAAACAACGCTAGCCGCAGCTACTGCTTCAAAAATTAGCGGCAACTAGATCATAAGAACCTCTGCTTCCGCGAACATAGACCTTGGCTGCGGCGGCACATGTCAAATCACGGTTGGAATCGAACGCGCTCAGGAAACCCGACTCATCGAGGTGGGCATCTGGTTGAATTCGCGTCAATGCATCTTCGTATATGAAAAATGATGCCTCTATAGCGCTATCGTGTCGCCAAAATCGCACGGCACGCCGCGTTGGGTCATATGAACGACTATGATTTGGAAAATTAATCACGAGACTGATCAAGTCGTCGCCGGTCCGCGACCATTTTTACCGGGACTGGAATCAGGGCCACCGCATGCGGCAAGACGAACATCGGGAAGCTCGAAATAAACCGTCATTCGTTCGGCTGGCGTTCATATCAACCCGCTTAAGTTCTCGACCTAGGAACTGAAACTTAGTGAACCCCAAAACGCCGGGTCGCGTTGGGCTTACGAACGGAGATGGATCATGATCTTAAGAAAAGCTCTTCTGATGGCCACCGTGCTCTTGTTGAGTGCACCCGTGGTGCCCGCACTTGCTCACGATGATGAAGACAACGGTTATAACTCTCACGATCAGTTCCACGACCAATTGTCTGGCGCGCACGAACGTGCCCATGAGGACGGTTTTTATAGTCGTGGTGAGCACCGTGCCTATCATCGCGCCCTTCGGGACCTTCATGGCGAGGCTCACGGATATCAATCAGCGCCGCAATACTATTATTCAAGGCCTCGTTATTATGGCTATGGCTATCGAGGTTATTGATTCAGTTTCCGACTGGGGAAGCTTCGCTTCCCAGTCGAGAGAACCCTTGCAATCCTGCGCTGCGGCCTGAGTTACAACGAAAGGAATTGGAATGTCCCGGAATACGATGGCGATAGGTACCCTCGCAGTTTTGGCGATTAGTCTGCTTGCTACTTCGGCCAATGCTCATCCCAAACTGAACTCTGTTAGCCCCGCAGCCGATGTTTCGAGCAAGGTCTCCCCCACGGAGATCAAGCTGAATTTCAGCGAAGGCGTTATCGCGAAACTCTCGGGCGTAGAGATCAAAAATGAAAGTGGGAAGGCAATCCCGACCGGTGTTCCGGTGACCGATCCAAAGGATCAGAAACAGCTCGTCGTGCCCCTGCCAGCGCCGCTGTCGGCGGGACACTATACGGTCACCTGGCATGCCGTTTCCGAAGATACCCACCGCGTGAAGGGCGAGTATTCGTTCGGGGTCGCCCACTAACCGCATGTCCTGATCGCGGCGCTTGGATAGGTGGCCATGGCTAGGCCTGTCGCTGCAGAACACACTGGCTTACCGTTGAAGAAAGGCCGCGCCGGGACCATGACGCATGATTACAAGCGGCACGGAACGACGACGCTTTTTGCCGCGCTGAACGTTCTGGACGGCACGGTCATCGGTCGCAACATGCAACGGCATCGGCATCAGGAGTTTATCCGCTTCCTCAACGCCGTCGAGGCGGAGGTTCCTGCGAGCAAGGCGGTTCATGTGATCCTCGACAACTACGCAGCGCACAAGCATCCAAAGGTCCGCCAATGGCTCGACCGCCATGAGCGGTTTACATTCCACTTCACGCCAACCTCGTGCTCATGGCTAAACGCTGTCGAGGGGTTCTTCGCCACGCTCACGAAACGGCGATTGAAACGGGGCGTGTTCCGTTCAATCTTCGATCTCCAGGCTTCAATCAACCGCTTCCTGAAAGAGCACAATATGCAGCCGAAACCCTTCGTCTGGACCGCCGACCCCGATAAAATTATCGCCGCCGTACGTCGAGGGCATCAAATGTTAAGATTCTATCCACTAGGGTGTCATCCACAGTACACATTCGGAAATATACTCACTCATGTGTCAAGTCGCGTTACAACATCGTCAGTTGTCCTTGATAAGGAAAGGCTTAGATTAAGCAACGACTGGAAAGCCCATGTATTCAAGAAAACAATTTGCAGCATTGGAGGCCATGTGCCGTGAGCGGGCTGCGCTTGCCAGAACCGAAATGGAATACTCGCTGACGGAGTACTGGCTGGCAGAAGCAGAGGAATGGAAGCAACTCAGGCAGTCTGCGCCATTCAAAGGAAGAATTGCGAACCGCTCAAGTGACCTAGCGGAAACGAACAACGTCTAGGTCGAATGACACGCGAGGGAAGACGATTGCTGGAGCATCGAGGCTCCGCGAGATGTGAATAGCTTGGCGGCTTCTATCGCGCTAAAGAAGAGTTTAGTGGTAACGGTGAGATTCTCTCCTATCTAAACAGCAGGAGAAGAACCATGAAACTCACTACAATCGCATTGGCAACTGCACTCGCGCTGACAAGCTCGGCTGCGCTGGCGCAAGCAACGTACGCACCCTCAATAGGTTCGGTCGTGGCTCCTTCGGTTGGTTCGTATGTCGCTCCAGCGGTGGGCTCATACATGAATCAACCCACGTGGAGTAACACTGGTCCCGCAGCGCCCCTGCCGAGCAGCCCCGCTTTGGCTCCAATCCCGACCCCAGCTCCCATTATTCGGATGTCCGGGGTGCGCCGGTAAAAAAGAAAAGCCCCGCGACTTAGCGGGGTTACTGCCTAAGCAGTCTTCTTTGGAAATGTGACCACTCTGGCAAGGTGAAATTCCTTCGGGACTTTTCCTTCAACTATTCCGATGTAGCCCGTCGATCCACCGGTTGGCAGTCGAATAGGGATCTCTATCCGCCATTCGGTCTTTCGGTCGCATCGGCCCGCTCTCTCTAATGCATGGTTCCCATCTCTTCCAAGTAACTCCCCCGCAACTTATCGTTCTCGGAACTGCCGTCAATTTGCTGTTGTGCACAACAGCAACGCCGCTGAAAGGCTGAGATGCCGCCGATCCCCCGCAAGAGCCGCCGACGAAGGATGACGGTACTTCGTCGCGCAATTCAAAAGTTGGGACCGTACCAGTCGCTGGCTTTGCTTTTAGTGCCAGTGACGTTGGTCGAACCGCTGAAACTGGTAGCGTTGGTTGTCGCGGGTGAAGGTCATTGGCTCACCGGCACCGCGATGATTGTCGGCGCTTACGCCGTCAGTCTTTTGGTCGTGGAGCGGCTTTTTAAAGTAGTCAAGCCGAAGCTGATGAGCCTTAGTTGGTTCGCGAGATTGTGGAAGTGGTGGGTGGCGCTCCGCAACAAACTGAACCCGTGGTCAATCGTTCCCGTGGACGGCGGCAAAACCGGCTGATTTCGCTCGACCCATCGGAGGAAAGGGCTTCTCCAACATTCCCATCGGGCCAGCGCGATCATGATGATCGCGCTGGACGTTTCCCTGCAAACCTAAAATGCGGGCGCTTCTATTAGTTCTTGCCGGTGGTACCGGGCGAGGAGCCGCCGAACTGTGAGGAGCCAGTTCCGCTCAATCAGGTAGGACCACCGGCAGTGCCGTTCGGATTGCCCGAGTTCATCGAACCCCTATGCATCCGGGCGGAACTCATGCCGACCGTACCGTGATGGGTTCTGACGCCCGCTTTAATCGGTCGATGGCCGCATCTAGGTCATGCTTCCCGGCATGAAGCACCTGATTGAGACCTCAGCCCCAATCCGTAAGGGCCACACCATCGTCCGACCTGCGCGGTTGGGCTCGGTGATTACCGCGTCATCTGGTACATTGATCCATTCGTTGTCGAGGCGGACACGATAATGCCCTTCCTTTGATTCCCAATCCGGATCAGCGACCGCCTCGCCATCAGCTATGGAGCAGCACAGTCCTCTGCCGCTCGCTAGTGTCGTGCAAGGGGGAATCCGCATATCGACCATCGAGGTCGCGGGCGGTTGCAGAAACAGTGGCGAACGCAAACGAGACACCGACGGTCAGACCAAGCAACAAGATGCGTTTCATTGCGCACTCCTGAGTTCCCTCAGCCAGTCCACCCAACTTAGGCAATGTTCATGCCGCACTCTGCGGGTCGCCTAGTAGCTGAAACCCGCCAAATGGCATTCTCGGGGCAACGACCCCAAGTGGCACCGTCGATGACGTATGCACCAAGCGAGACCAACTGGTCGGCGAAATACGGCTTTACCGCGCCATCAGTGATGGCCGCTCTAGGCAGGTGGGCGAGATCGCTCGCGAGGCAACAGTTACGCGCTAAATTTTTTGTACAGCCAATGACGGCCGTCGTGGCGCCGCCAAACCTGCCCGCGCACAAGCCGACCGGTAATTGTGCGTCTGGGGATGATGACCGTCCATAAATGCCAAGCTCTTGTCATTCTGGGACGTTGGATCAATCCAAGGGTGAGGCGGATGGCTATCATCGTTCCCTCTTGTGGGCTCAATCGGCCCGCTTCATGTACGGGCCGTACAGAACGTCCTGGTGCCACTCGTAGGCTTTCACGATGATGGCCCCACCGGCGACGAAGAAAGCGATAGATAAAACCGTTTCGATGACCATGTTTTCAATCCTTGCCGCCACAAGATCCATAGAGGATTGACCGGCCACAGTGGTCAATGAAATCTGGGTTTTCGCCTGAAGCGATATTATTAGTGCGCGCTGCGACATTTTTGCAGCGCCTGTTCATCGGTTCGAACAGATAGAGCGTCCTGAATTGGTTCCGTTCAACGAGAATATGTGGACAAGTGTGATGGCCCCGCGGGAACGACTTCGAAGCAGTTTTATTCTGAATCGGCGGCTAAGCTACCGATACGTCTAGGGACGAATTTCCTATCTTTTTCAGAATACGCATTGAAATCATTGGTGGAGTAGCCTGATTTTGATTCAACCATACGGAGGTTCGAATCCTCCCGCCCGGTCATGAAGTTAAGAATGCGTCTGACACGGGCCTAAATCGGTAAGGTCGCCCGCTGGCTTTAACCAAATCAGGTAAGAAAGTTATTCAATGTCAAGGCGTACATCCCATTATTTGTCCACACGGTAAGTGGTTGGGGTTTTAGCAATTTTAGGCAATCGGCGGAAAAGCCACAGGTCGGATGCGCGGATTCACAGCTCATTTTTTCCGGGTATAATCGTTGGTAAGTCCCGAATCGGCGCTGTCCATCAAGACGACTCATGCTTATGAGGGAAGTCGGGGTGGCGTGCCCTTAGGAAGCACCGCCCGACGCCTGGTGGTGAGTCGAAGACTCTCCTCCGCAACGCTGAGGTTTTTCTCTCTCCAGGCAAACTGTAATCGGCCGCGCGATGCCGTTTCGCGCCACGGAAGAGATTCTAAATGTCAAACTACACGCTCAATTTTGCACCGATTGAACTGCAGGGGGCGACCGAAGTCCTTGCCGGACGCCAAGCCTACAGTGCCGATCGGTTACGCGAATTGCGCAGCGAGTTTTACAGAACTCACATTTTTCAGCGCTTCGGCGAAGACGATGTCATCATTGACATCCCCATAGCCCCAGGACACGCACCAATCGGAAACATTCAAGAGCGGCTCGATCTCGCAAGTTCTCAGAGATTATGGCCAGCGCTACTTTCCGCTGCGCTTCTCCGCGCATTCGAGGGACAGCGCGACATTACGTCCGCATGGCCAGTCCGTGTGCTCGGAAACATTACGCGCGGTCTCATCGAGCACCCAAAACTTCCCGCGTCGTTTCAAAAGCGGACCGCGCTGGAGTTTGATACGCGCTCGATCTACCCCGCCGGTGGCAAGCGTCTTCTTGGAGTGGTGTGCGAAACGCGTGTTCGCAATTTTATCAACAGCCCATGCGGCGAGCTGATAAGGCTCGGTATTCCGATTGTAGGACGTTACGTGCAAGCCGAATACGAGCAGGCCGACCACCGGCTTGTTCCGCGTCGTCGCTTGATCGGTCGGGTCTCCGCGTTGAAAGGCGATACACTCATCCTGGAAGATCACGCGGAGGGATTTCAAACGGTCTCCGCGACAAAGGCCTTCCTCGAGGCCAGGCGAGAAGTCTTCGATGACTGCGTTCAACGGATATTGGGGCGCGACGCGGCTGCCCTTCTCGGTCGTGCCGAGCTTGCGGCAAATGCAATTCATGCCGGTCCAGGCCGGAAAGAACAGATCGAGGAGGCGATGCGCTATCTTCGCGAAAAGGCTGCCCTTGAAGCCGTCTCCGGCGTGAAGATTTCTTTCGGCAAGCTTCTGGCTTCTGACCAAAAGAACATTTTCCCAACGACGGAGATAATCCCGAAGCCTTTCTTGGTGTTTGATCCGAGCGGAACACGCAAGGACGACTGGAACGAACGCGGCATTAAGAAAAGCGGCCCATATGATCAGCGTACATTCAGCCCGAAAAAGCTGAATATCGCCGTTATTTGTCAAGCAAAGTACGAGGGACAGGTCGACCGGTTCGTGGCGAAGTTCCTCGACGGGATGCCGAACGTCACGAGCGGAGCAAAGGGTGTAGCGCGCTACGGCGATGGGCTACTTCGGCGCTTTCACCTCGACCGTCCCAGCGTGACATTTTTTACAACGAAGAGCGCATCAGCCGATCACTACGTTGCCGCCAGCCGCGACGCGCTTGCGCGCGCCGCTGACGAGGGATTTAAATGGAACCTTGCACTCGTTCAGGTCGAAGAAGAATTCAAAAGCTTCGAGAGCGAGGACAACCCATATTATGCAACGAAGTCGGTATTTCTGAAGCGCGATATAGCCGTTCAAAGTGTGCGCCTCGAGACGATGGCTCAGAGCGACGCTCAACTCGTATTTTCCCTGAACCATATGAGTCTTGCGACTTATGCTAAGCTTGGGGGCACGCCATGGCTCCTTGCCGCGCAGCAAACAGTCGCACACGAACTGGTAATCGGGCTTGGGTCACATTCCGTCGCTGGTAGCCGCATCGGAGCGCAGCAGCGCTATGTGGGAATCACAACTGTCTTTTCCAGTGATGGCAGCTACTTACTGAGCGATAAGACGAGCGTTGTGCCATTCGAAAAGTATGCGGATGCTCTTTATGAAACGTTGAAACGAGCTATCACTACTGTCCGGCGGCAGGACAACTGGCGAAGCACCGACAAGGTGCGGCTTGTCTTTCACATGTTCAAGCCGCCAAAGGATACGGAAGCTGCAGCTATAAAGCGAACGGTTGACGACCTTGGGTTGGAAAACGTCACCTTTGCGTTCATGCATATTGCGTCTAGTCACCCTTATGTGGTGTTCGACAATTCCCAAAAGGGGATTGGATATCGAGATCCGAAGAAGGGTGTGCTGGGACCACCACGCGGTTTACACATCAAGCTTGGGGACTACGAGTCACTTGTGGTTTTCTCGGGCGCTTCCGAATTGAAGCAAGCTTCGGATGGTATGCCAAGACCTTGCCTGCTAAAGCTGCACAGGCTCTCAACCTTCAGGGACATGACGTACCTCTCCCGCCAGGCTTTCGAGTTCGCGGGCCATTCTTGGCGCATGCTGTCACCGGAGCCGTTTCCAATCACCATACGCTATTCGGACCTTATTGCGGAACGCCTGACCGGACTTGATGCAGTTCCCGGATGGGACGCAGACGCCGTGCAGTTCGGACAGATTGGCCGCACCTTGTGGTTTCTTTAAAAAATGCTGAACCTAACGGAAATCCGCACTGCGCTTGAACAACAGTGGGCAAAGGCTGGACCGACGCCGTGTCATATTGCAGGGTTTTCTGGTTGGGTAACTGCAAACGCTCAGGTCGTTGACGGGGCTGTCACCGAAGCCCTCGCCTTTACCGGGCAAGCCCGCCATCCGGAGCACGTGGCAGCGCTAGGATTTGGCGCAGCCACAGGACAGTTGTCGGACGAACAGCTCAAAATCTTGCGAGAAGAGATACTCCATCTGGGTGGTCGGACCTTTTTCTCTGCTGGGCGACCTCCAAGATTCGAAGTCGATGGCAGTGCGCTTCTCGGGGTCGCGCTGGGTGCCGCACGGGTCCTTGCGCCCGAAGAAAGGCAATGGCTGGTATCCTTGCTTGAACGGTCAAGCGGCGAAGTCGCGTCGGACACGTGGCAACTCGGCCTCGTTCGAATGGCACGATTAGCGATCGGCGAGCGCGATCTTCGTATCGTTCCGCCGGATCTGGCCACTGCCGCTGTCGCAAAGGGCCTAGGCGATGAGCATGTCGAAGACCGCGAGCAGGCGTGGAGACTGGCAGCGGAATTAAGCCCGCATGATAGCGGTCCTGGGCGGGATGCGGCTCGGCTAGCTGTTTTCGAAAGTGAGCTATCACGCGCTGGGCAACTAAACCTTGGATTTGCCACGCGCGATGATTTGATTGCACTGCTCAACAGTGTGTCTCGGGGCATGAAGCGCTGGACGTTTGAAACTGAAAGCCGAACGCCAAAGTCGGCGGTCGCGCGGTGGGACGTCGAAAACGAATACCATGTGCAGAACTTGCTTTGGACCGTGCTTGCGCCAGTGTTCCCCGATCTTGAGGACGAGGAGAATCTACCTTCCATCGGTCAAAAGCACCCGCGAGCCGATCTAGGCTTACCATCACTTAGGACGATCGTTGAGGTGAAATACATCCGTCACCGAGGACAGCCTGGATTCGCTAAGGTCATCGAGGAGGTCGCCGCCGACACCGCGCTGTATCTTAGCAAGACCAGGGACTACGATAACATTGTCGCCTTCGTGTGGGATGACTGCGCCCAAACCGAACACCACCATGAGCTGAAATCGGGACTTGAGCAATTGAGAGGCGTTTCGGCTGCCATTGTTCTTCCGCGTCCTTCCGGAATGCGCCGTTCAGGATAAGCGTATCATTTGTTTCACGTTCCAGCAGACAGCTTCACCGCTTTGTGCTTGTCAATCACGGCGACGATACGCTCTAAGATTGGCGTGAACTTCGCAAAACTAATGCTCTTCATTCCCGGCCTGACCACTTTTTCGGCAAATATCGTTTTTCCATACTCGCCGGGCGCTTCATGCTCTTTGTCGGGATTAAACTTCTTTCCATCAATAAGGGTCTCTAGCAGCGCAGGCTCGAAGAATTGTTCGATATGCGATGACCCGTCCGCGTCAACTGGTGGGGTCTTTATCAAATAGAGGTTGTGAGACAGGTGATAAAACGGCAGGTCGGTCGTTTTCGACGCAGTGACATGAAACAGGTTTTCCATCAGTTTGAACACGCTCGTAGCCCCCGAGTCGTTGTCGATGAGCACGATCACGGGGTTTTCCATCGGCGCGTGTTTATATTTCGGCAGAAGATTTTTGTACGCGTTGAGAAAATACTTAAGATCCCCAGTCCCGCCACGCATTTGCAGCAGGTCTTTTGACTGATCCGTATATTTGAAGAAATTCGGTAGAAAGAAAAATTTCCCATCTACCATCTCGGAAAGGCTGGCATGGAAGGCGGGCAGCATCCGGATCGCAGCCTTCAGATAAACGGAATCCGTGGTTCCCTCACAAAGCACAATCGGTTTGCGCGGATCGATGAAATGTCGATAGAAGAGGAATCGATGAAGCAAGACGCGCGCCGCTGAGGGCGTGTCATGTTTTTGCTTCGCACGTTGCACCCGCTTTTTCTTCTTTAGCTCTGCGTTAGCTTCTTTTTCGATCGCGATGTCGATAAGGCGCTCTTTTACATGATACACATGATTTAAAATGCCCTCAATCGAGTCTAAGGTCGTCTTTGCAATCCCATCTATGTTGTAGCCTCCCGTCATGAAGAGCGAATGTGCCATCGCGCGCGCTCGCTTATAATAGTCCTGTCTTACGTTTACCTTTTCGTTTACAACTAAACCCGTAACGGTTTGCTGCCTAGCGCGAAGCTGCATGTGGGTCTTTGCGTCATTGATGGAGAAACCGCTGTTCTCGATTTTTTGCTTGAGGATATCGCCGATTATCCAGCCGATAGCCGTTTCTACCGCAAGAGGTGCCGGGAATTCCTTTTGGTTCGTCGACAAAGTCAGATCGTCTGCGTAGCGTGAATATGTGCACTGATATTTTCTGGCGAGTGTCGCAAGCCTTATGTCCAGGAAGTGCGTGAGTAATTCGGACAGAACGGGTGAACACGGGCTTCCCTGCGGTAAACGGCCGTTGTGGCATGCGATCTGGGCAATTATGGTTGCGGCCTTCGGAGAAAGAAGGAATGCGTTGTTCTTCAGGAAAAAGCCGCGCACACGCCCGAAGTTTAGCGACGGAAAGAAGTCTTTCAAGTCTAGGTTCAGCACATATCTGCGATTGCGGTGGACCTTAGCATTGGTGACGATCGAGAACCCTTGCCGGAAAGCATGTGACAGCTTGTTTTTCTTTTTTCCCGTTGCTTCCAGTTCAGCTTCAATCTCGGCTGCGCAAGCATACAGAAGGTCGGCAAGCTTCTTTTGAAGACGCTTTATCCGCGGCACTGGGGCGTCAATTTGCCTTTCGCCGCCGCTTTTTTTGGGAATTGCAAAGGTAGTGTACTTCTGTTCCGCGGGCACCTTGTAGAGCAGGAACGAAAGGCCGCTCGGGCTGTAGCCGAGCAACGCCGCCATATCGTGTAGCGTCGTTGCATCTTTTAGGCTTTTCAACGCTGACAAGTGCGCCCCAAAACAAAGTGGCTTACAGGCACTCCTATGCGTCGCAAGGTGCCATATCGCATGCAGCCTCGTAGGATCGTCTCGGAGCAGCGCCCCAGACATTAGATCATATACCGAGAACCTCGATAACAAGTCTGCCTGTAAGCCTGGGTCATGCTAAACCGCAGTCAGTGAGTCGGGCAACGGGTAGTCCGAAAGGTGGAAAAGATGGGGTGCTGTCCGGTCGAGGTCTTCGCTATCGCGAATGTTCCATAACGTTCGATCCCCGAAAATCAGCCGAGCAGGCACCGATGCTCTCTCCACGACAGGGGAAGCAGCTTCGGGATTTGTGCCAGCGAGAAGCTCGGCGGCTTTCGGCCTTCCAGAATTGCCGATGTAACGTCCGGCGAAAGAAACGCCAGCCGGAGCGCCTGGCGAACGACCTTTGGATGCAGGCAGTTTGCCTCGGCGAGGTTCTCGAAGGACTGATGCGTTCCATCTCGAAGCGATTGCGCCCAGGCATGAGCGCGAACAACTGACTGGACTAGGACCTCGTTATGCGTGCCCAGCTGTACATCATCGCTGCCTATTGCGGGTACCGGATCCGCCGTCTTGGGTGACCAGGCAATCCTCATCTCCGCGGTAGTTCCGTCCGCGTCGGTGGCATCAGCGCTAGCGATCGTCAGCAGTAGTTGATCGCGAGCAATGACGACGCGTTCAACGACTCCAAAGGGGTCGTGCCCGTTGTTGGCTTCTTCCCGTCCTTGATGCGGTTGAAGAGCGGTAAGGATTGCGCTCTCAATTTCTGTGGCAGGGACACGTCCTACCGATCCGGCTTCGGCTTTCCTTCCTCGCAACAGTGCCGAGCTGACGTAGAAGCGATAGCGCACGCCGTTCTTGCTGGAAAAGCTCGGACTCATGCGGTTGCCGCGGTCGTCATAGAGTTTGCCTGTCAGTAGCGCCTCGCTCGCAGATCGAGTGGCTTTCCGGCCGGCCGATTTAGACGCGAGAAGCTGTTGGACCTGATCGAAGGTCTTTCGATCGACGATGGCGGCGTGCTCACCCGGGAACCATTTGTCCTTGTGGCCGGTCTCGCCGACGTAGAGCCGGTTCTTCAGGAAGTGGGCGAGGGGACCGTACGTGAAGGGAATTCCGCCGTTGAATTTCTTGAATTTGGTATCGCGGCGCTTGGTGACGATGTCTTTCTTGTCGAGATCCTCCACCAGCTTCCCAAAACTCTGCAATTCGAGATACCGCTTGAAGATATAGCGGACGGTCTCAGCCTCGGCCTTGTTGATGATAAGCTTCTTGTCCCTGGCGTCATAGCCCAGTGGCACGGTGCCGCCGGTCCATTTGCCCTTGCGTCTGCTCGCCGCGACCTTGTCGCGGACCCGCTCGGAAGACAGCTCGCGCTCGAACTGGGCAAAGGACAGCAGAACGTTGAGGGTCAGCCGGCCCATCGAGGTCGTGGTGTTGAACTGCTGGGTGACCGCGACGAACGAGATCGACTTGGCGTCGAAGGCCTCGACCAGCTTGGCGAAGTCGGCAAGCGAGCGGGTCAACCGGTCGATCTTGTAGACGACAATGACGTCGATCCGTCCGGCATCGATATCCCTCAGCAGTTGCTGAAGGGCAGGGCGGTCCAGGTTGCCGCCAGAATAGGCGGGATCGTCATAATGCTGGGGAAGGGCCTTCCATCCCTGCGAGGCCTGACTCTTGATATAGGCCTCGCAGGAATCCCGTTGGGCATCGAGTGAGTTGAACTCCAGTTCCAGGCCATGCTCGGTGGACTTGCGGGTATAGATGGCGCAGCGGACTGGTTTGATCGGATTAGCGGCCATGACGATTACCAATCGGAGCGGGTTTGGCCGCAGGACCGGCGTCCCGCTGCCGAGGGCCGCCTCTGCGGCCCGAGGGATTCAAACGAGTGGCGGCCTCGGCTTTCCGCTTCGGGATGTTGGATCGATCAGAGTGGACGGACTTGCCGTTCTCATCCGGCTTGGACCGCAGACCAAAGAACCGCGGTCCGTTCCACCGGGTGCCGGTAATCAGGACCGCGATTTCGGAGAGATTGGTGTAGGTCTCTCCGTGGTAAGCAAACCCGTCCGCCAGCACCATGACGCGGTGGCTCTTGCCCTTCCATTCCCGGACCAGAACCGAGCCCGGCTTGATCCGGCGTGGCAGCACGATCTTGCCGTTCGGCTTCGCGGCATACGCCTTCATCATCTGATCGAGCAGGCGCTGACTTGAACGGGAGAGGGGGCCATAGGCCTTCTCCTGAATCCGATGCGCGATACTGCGTCGGAGCAGATCTGGGCCGAACGCCTTCGGTGGGTCACCCCGAAACACCTCGCGATACCTGACGCGCAGCTGTGCGATCGGCATCACCGCCAGCCGATCCAACTCGCTCTCGACGGCTGGATCAGTGGGTTTTACATGCGCAGTTTGTTGCACGACCATCATCGCGCTGCACTCGGTTTCGCAATTCGGTACGTGCGCTCTCCATCAACCTTGTCTGAGATAAGATTGAGGTTGAGCTTCTTCCTGACCACGCCGGCAAAGAAGCCCCGCACCGAGTGCTGCTTGGAGGGCGATGAAGCAGGTGCTTTCGATGATACCGCTTTGGATACTGCGGTGTTGGACGTAACAGCGGCCTTTGATCGAGCGGGAACGCTGCTCTTCGCGGGACGTTTTGCTTTGCCAGGCGTCTTTGCGGATTTAGGCTTCGATTTGCTGGTAGCCATCTGGCTCTCCCTCAGATCAACGACAGCATCAGGTGCTGCCACTGACACGAGCCCGCGGCAGCTGTCATCGCGGGCAGGAGGGATCAGTCGAATCCTAAAAACCGATATGTTTTGCTAACATCACACACGCTCTTTCCCGTGGGGAAGTCGAGCGGATTGTGAGCAATCTTATGGCTTCTTGGGCTTCGGCCGTGAGATCTTGCGGCCCTGGGGTAGCGGCTTAGGAGCAGTGGCGCCTTTAGCCGGCTGCGCGAAAAACTCCGAGAGTGGGACCTCTAGTGTTTTAGCCAGCCGGTCCAGAAGATCGATCGTGGGGTTCTCCGCCTGCCGTTCCAGACCGCCGACGCAAGAGCGGTCGACCCCGGCGTCATAGGCGAGCCGCTCCTGCGAGACTCCGCGTTTGACGCGGACCCGCCGCAGATTCCAGGCCACCAGCGCACGAGCTTTCATGCACGCAGGCAGCCATTACAGGGGCCATTAAACCACTGGCTATAGCCCTATGATTGTGGGCATGTCGCCAAAGCGCTCGACGCATTGGGGGACATGAAATGAAACGGATTTGCTACGCATTTGCATTGACGACGCTGCTCGCCGGCTGCTCCAGTCTAAACCAACCAACCGCGCAGGCGATCGCGGCGCCGAAGCGCGAACTCACACCCGCGGAAAAGCTCTCTTTTGCGCCCGTTCTCGCCGTGGGATTGAAAGATCCGTCGGCGGCTCAGTTCAAATGGATGCCGGTGATCTTGACCGAGCGCGACGGCATTACCGACTACTGCGGACTGGTAAACGGGAAGAACAGCTATGGAGGATACACCGGCTTTGTCCGGTTTTACGCCCAGCTGAAAAAAGATGACAAAGGACAGTTCGTCAAAGCGACCCTTCGCTCTGTTGAGCCGCCGAACCGAGAACCTAACGCGCTTGATCCTCGGTGGCTCAACGGCATCTGTGAGCAATTCGGCTACGAAGATTTCAGCCAGGCCAAATAGTATTTGACGAACTACCCGACGATCTATTCGATGTGCGTCCAGCCTTGCTGATTCAGCGGCCCAAAATCTTCCGGCCTGATCCACATGGTGCCGTCAGCGGGAACATTTGCGCGCGTGCCGTCTCCAAAATAAATGGTTCCCCCGGGAGAGTTGGCCGGCTTCTGTACCCGAATCGTAGCGTGCGCCGAGCGCTGCTGCCTTTCTACTTCTTGTCGCGCAAACGTGATGATGGGGGGTTCGATGACTTTTGCCCAATCGAGAAATTGCGAAGTCGAATCTACTTGATCGTCGTACTTCCCAAAGTAGAACGACGTCATTTCGTGAAGATAATCTGCGACCCAATGGGCCTGTGAG
>WNFF01002370.1_pt2 | contig 16308 bp, 20 predicted proteins | sample 5400441 | NCBI WGS metagenome assembly WNFF01 (sample SAMN13153345, study PRJNA577476) | soil metagenome | isolation source: 120 cm saprolite under Douglas fir tree site 2 hole 3 replicate 1 | place: USA:California | collected 2015-04-18 | reverse complement strand
GAGCTGGATCCGCGCATGCGATCGCTCGCCAATCTTTGAGTCGGGCGAGAAGGTCGCCGGGTACAACGTGCAGCTGGAGGGTCATTCGCGGATCGCTCGGGCTTGGTCGAAATACAGGTAACTCGCGCGCCCTCGGGTGAGCACCTTTGTCGTCAGCTCGACAGAGTATGTCGTCAGATTGGGATCAATGCTGCGACCGTCGAGATCGGTGGGGAGCTTCATCTTCAAGCCGCTCTTCTTTGAGGATCGGTAACCCTTCCCCAATACCGCGTATTCCGTGACCCGCGGTCCGTTCTTCAACGCTTCCTCAAGCACTCGTCCCTGAACGTCCGGCATCGTGAGCGCGAGAATGCGCGCGACAGTTGGGGCGATGTCGACGTTCGCCGTGGGAAGCGTGTCATACAGCCCCGATTCGAAGTCAGGCCCATGGGCCATCATCGAAATATGCGTGTCGGTGCGTGAGAAGCTGCCGTGGTCGCCCCTGCGGTTGACCGAGCTCGCGTAGCTGATTCCTGGTCGGCCTGCCACGGCGACGTGTTCGTCGAAGCTGAAGCTGACGATGATATCCGGGCCGCGGCCGTTCGCCGGACTGTCCGTGTTGATGAGTCTCATGCCCAGGGTACCCGGAATGCCCCCGTATTTGTCCCTCACGAAGATGGCGCCGAACTGGAGGCGACTCTGGAGACTCACCACCGCGGCCCTGACCGTCTTCGCGTCACCATCGGGGACGAACAAGTAGTCGCTTCCCGCGTTTGCCGCCACCACGATGCTGCCGGCCGGGATGGGCTTCGGCACCACGTACCTGGGTGAGGTATACGTTTGCGCGTTGCCGCACATGGTTCCATCCGCGTCGTTCCTGGTGGGGTGGAGGGGGGTACCGTCGAACAGGATGCCTGACAGGGTCGGGACGTTGCGACAGCCCGCGCCATCGTAGGCCTTCACGCCATCGAGGGTGAGCAACGCGGCCGTCCGCACGAAACCCGAGACGGAGTACCCAAACGGATCCGGCGAGCCGACGCGGCCATCGGCAATCCCGCGCAACGGGTAATGCGCAACATCACCGGAGACGGTGCTGTGATTGTGGTCCTGCGTGATGATGATGTCAGTGGTCTGCTCCCAGCCGAGCTGACGGATCCTGTCCACGACGCGACCCAGGATCTCATCGTTCATCTTCGTGGCGTCGATCGAGTTGTATGTCCCCGGGCCGTACGCGTGGTTCGTTGCGTCTGGCTCCTTCGACCAGAAGACCGTGAGGTCCGGCTGTTTCGTCGGGAGGATGTAGTTCACGAAGACGTCGGTCAGATACGTGAACCCACGCCGGGAGAGAGCCCCGCTGCGGTCGAGCGGATTCGCGGTCTCTCGATCGTTGAGCCTCTGAATCGGAATCGGAGCTGTTGGGTCGCCATTGTTACCCGCGAGCACCAATGCTCCCGTTCCGTAGGCGTTGACGGTGTTCTTCGGAAGGGGGTATCCAGCGTTCTGGAGGTCCGTCGCGAAACTCAGCGGGATCGCCGCGTCCTCGTCAAGGATGATGCCCCCTCGGTGGTAATCCTGAATGAACGCGGCGCCGAACTTGCCGACCGCCGCCGTCGTCAGCCCTTTCGCCTGCGCCGCTTGGAGCAATGTCGACACACGCGTCAGCTTGCCCTGATACGAGTCCCGGACCGCTTCCACCACCCCGAAGTCCTCGATGAACGCCGGGGCAGAGAAATCGATCGCGACCCCCTTGGCGTTCTTCCCTTTGGCATTTGGCGCGTACACCACGTTGCCGTAGAACCCGTGGGTCCCCGGATACGTGCCGGTGGCGATGGACGCGGAGTTCATCATGGTGAAGGTCGGATAGACGGCGTGGTGGTCGGCGAAGACGACCCCCGATCGCGCGAGGGCGAAGTAGTTCGGCATGTTGTCCGGAGTGACATCGTCCGCTCGCAGCCCGTCCCACACGAAGATGATGACCCTTCGCGGAGCTGACCCGCCGTGCTGCGGCGTCGCGGGGCCACCTCCGAGTCCGAGCACAACGAACGACAAGACGATCGGGAAAATGAATCTCTTCACGAGGAGGCTTCCGGGGATTAGCCGGCGCGGACGGCGGTGGCGAGCTCGTGCGCCTCCCGTTCGACCTTTCGGTTGATCTGCGTGGTCACGTCGAAGGCTCCCTCGATCAGGCCCCAGCTGGCCATCCAGTCCCACGCCCAGCGTGCCTCGTTCTCGGGAATCGGGCCCGGCTCCTTCAGCTGGATGCGGCCCAGGTTGAAGTCGTCGGGTCCGAGCGCCGCCACCTCGGAATGGCTGGACCAATCGCGGATGAAGTACGAGACATACCGTCGCTTGTCGGCGTTGATGCGCCGGACCGCTCGAGTGATCGCCCGCAGGAGGGCGGCGTACGCCTCCGTGCTGACCTCGCGGGTGGCGACCCAGGTGCCGTGAAAGAACGTGGTCGAGACCAGGCGGCATCCCGCCTTCTCGGCCACCGTGATCCAGGGCTCCTGCAGCACGGTCGCATCGAAATCACCCCGCAGCAAGCCCGCGAATCGCTCGGCGGGACTCGTCGCGCCGGCGCAGCTGGTGACCGCCTCGCGCGGCATCGCGCCCTCCAGCATCTGCAGGCCCGCGTAGGCGGTGCCGTTGCCGTAGTCGAGGGCCACCCGCTTGTGCGCCAGCTCTTGCGGCGCGTAGACCGGGGAGGCCGGCGGGACGACCAGGGCTGCGCAGACGATCATCGCGCGCCGTCCCACCTGCAGCGCGCCGACCGGACTTTCCGCCACCCGGCGGTTATTGCCGCACTCTCAGGCCTGGAACATCTGGGCGGCGCCCCGCGCCTGCAGCTTCCCCTGATTCGTGGTGGGCTTCGAGGGGGTCCCTTCCGCCGCGGAGCGGATCTCGTCCGGCGGCAGCGCGGCGATCCGGAGATCCAGCCCCTCCGCTTCGAACAGCCCCTCGTCCCTCGCGACCAGCACGTCGAGACCCATGAACGCCATCACCCGCTCGATCGTCATCGTCATCGCCATGGCAGCCCTCCTCTTGATCACGAGACATCGCGAGTCTGTGAGCCCCGCGGCCCGGTTGTCAACGCCGATCCACCTCTCGGTGTGAGCTCGCTAGCGCGGCATGTGCAGGCCAAGGCCCAGGCCAATCAAGCCGGTCAGAATCAAGTAGATGGCCACGAGGTAGCTCAGCAGCCGGGGAACAACCAGGATGAGGATTCCGATCACGATCGCAACGATGGCATGCAGGTGAGCGACGCTGATGGTCATGGCTCGATCCTCCTTGGTTCGGGCTTAGTTCGAACGTACGATCTCGGCGGCGAACGCCTCCAGTGCCTCCCAGTCGTAGGGCCCTTCGCGGAGCGCGATGCGGAGCCGCGTGCAGCCGAGTGCCCGGAACTCGTCCACCATGGCCCGCGCCTCCGTCACCGTGCCCCGCAGGTGGCCGGTGCGGTCGGCGCGGTCGGGGCTGCCGCCCCAGTGCCCGCGGAACACCTCGTCGGCGCGCGCCGCGCCCTTCGCGTCGGCCCCGAGATAGAACCCGAGATTCACGGTGCGCATGATCGTCTTCGGGTCGCGCCCCTCCTTCTCGCACCACTGGTCGAGGACCTGGCCCTTGTGCTTCCAGTCGTCCGGGCCGATGTAGGCCCCATTCCATCCGTCGGCGTATCGCGCGGCCGCCCGGAGCGTGCGCTTCTCGCCGCGCCCCCCGTCCAGATGGGGATACGGGGCTGCAGCGGCGTGGGATTGTTCGGGGCGTCCGCCACGCGGAAGTGCTTGCCCTCGAAGCTCGCGCGCGGCTGCTCCGGATCCAGGAGGAGGCGCATGATCTGCGCGTACTCCTCGAGCATGTCCTCGCGGGGGCCGATGGACGGAAAGGCGAAGCCGTAGGCCTTCGCCTCGACGTCGTGCCAGCCGGCGCCGAGCCCGCAGTCGACGCGGCCGTTCGACAGATGGTCGATGGTGGTGAGCGACTTGGCGAGCAGCCCGGGATTGCGGTACGCGACGCAGTAGACGCCGCTGCCCAGTCGAATGCGCTGCGTGTCCATGGCGGCCGCGGTCAGGGTCGCGATCGCCTCGTAGCAGCTCATGTCGCCACCGCGGGGGGGGATTCCTGAAAGTGGTCGGACACCGAGAACCAGTCGAAGCCCTTGGCGTCGGCGAACTTCCACAGCTTGCGCATCTCGCCGAGCGGACCCCCCATGTGCCCGATGTGGATCCCGAACTTCATGTCTTGCCTCCTTTGCCGGTGAATCAGGTAGTCACCCCGTAGCTCCAGTCCGCTTGGTGCCCGGCCACGAACATACCGCGGATCTTGTCTTGGAAGGTCATGACCGTGTGCTGCCGCTGTCAGAACGACAACCGGACGCTCGTCACGCCCCCGGCCAAGCCGGGGACGCGCCTCGAGATACTCCGACCGACTCCTAGCGAAACAACGGGAAGAAGATGCTGATACCGGGCGATGGCGCGGGGGCATAGACGACCGGCGGAGGCAGATAGACCGGCCGAAACGTCTGCCGGCGGTGGTAGTCACGCCGGTCGCGCTCGTATCGGGCGCGCGCCTGTTCTTGTTGCCAGGCGCGCTTCTGTTGCTCTCGGTGCCAGGCGCGATTCTGTTGCTCATGGCGCCGATCGCGATCATCGGCGAGCGCCGGCCCCACGCAGAGGCCGCCGAGCGTCGAGGCGAGAGCGACCGCCAGCAGCATCCTGCCGGCTGTCGCGCGAACATTCCTGGCCCGCGTCACCGAGGTGGTCATTTCTGGCCTTTTGACATCGAGCGCCTCGGCCCTTCGCCTCGGCGGAAGATGGTATCGGTCGTCTTCCTCTGCGCATCCGACATGCTGTCGTAGAGCGCCGTGAAGACCGGGACGAACCTCTTGATACCGTCGGCGTGTGCATCCGCGATCTCCGCGTAGGATGTGAAATCCTCGACCGCGGTCATGGTCGGCGCCCTGTCGTACCGTGCCTGCTTGAGGGGCTCCATCGTCTTCGCATTGGCCCGCATCACCGTCGTCACGCTACTCCACAGGTCCTCCTGAACCGGGGTGATCTTGAGCTTGGCGTGAAGGTCTGTGATGCGTGCCTCATCGGCGTCAACGGCCTTGCCCTTCGGAGTGTGCGCCATCGTCTGCTTTCCCGCGGCGGCGGCTGGGGTCGCCTGTGCCAGCATCATTGTCGGCGCTGAAAGCTTCGCGGCGACTGGCTCCGCGGCGGTGATGGATGCTGCCCCTGTCACCATGGCGGCGCAGAGCACTATGACATCGCGGGTCTTCATTGATTCTCTCCTCGGCCGGTGAACGGCCACAACCTGTTGGTCGATGGTCCGCCTGACGGCGTCCCTGGAAGTCACGCTACGCCTCCGCAGAAACGCCGCCTAGTGGACCAAAGGGCCATGGAGAAGGGGACTGATCTAGCTCCTGGTCACGAAGCTGCGACTAAGGTCCACTAGGCCGCGATGGGTCGATGGGAGATCGTAGTGGGTGCGAAGAATCTTGCTTGTTCCGTCGGGTCATCCCCTAGAGAGGAAGCCCAATGCTCAATGAGTCCGTTCTGGAGTCCCCGCGCGACAAAGCCCAAGCGACCGTCCGGAGTGGCAAGCCGACCGGACCATCGGACGATGAGCTGAGGGGGCAGGTGCGCGCCCGGCTGGCCGAGGGCCGCCTCCCCACTGTCGACGGGGTGTCCCAATCCCATCGAGGGACCGGCCGACCCTGCATCGTCTGCCGCCGTACGGTAGAACCCATCGAGGTCGAGCGCGAAGTAACAGGTTGCTCAGGCGTCGTCCTGACCGCTCATGAGGACTGCTACAAGCCGTGGCGGGAGGAGTCGAGGGTGTGGCGCGACCTCGTCGCAGTTGGCGAGTCCGCTGACCGGTCGGGCGTGACGGATGGGGGCCGGACATGAGCGATGGCACGCAAGAGGATGTCCGTAAGTGTCTGAGCTGCGGCCAAGAGCGCGCCTCGGTGAAGAAGCGGAAAGAGGGCCAGGCGTCGGTGTACTACCAGTGCCTCGTGTGTCAGCCAGGTTGGTCACCGCGCAGGGCGTAGAACGCCGCCATTCATCTTGCAGGGGTTGAAGCCTCGACCGGGGGGCTTCAAGGCTTCGCTCGCCGTCCAGGCAGGACCGGCGCCCCTTCAAGTGCTACGATTCCCGGCATGAAGTGTCCCCGGTGCCAGCAGGACAACCCAGCTCACGCCCGGTTCTGTCTCGGCTGCGGCAGCCGCCTGGCGCTCGCCTGCGGGGGGTGTGGCGCCGAGCTGCCCGGCAACGCCCGCTTCTGTCTGCAGTGCGGGCAAGCCGTCGCCACGTTCACGGCCGCGGACCGGTCAGCCCCTCCCGAGACGTACACCCCCCGGCATCTCGCGGAGAGGATCCTCACCTCGAAGAGCGCGCTGGAAGGCGAGCGCAAGCAGGTGACGGTGCTCTTCGCGGACCTGAAGGGCTCGATGGAGCTGCTCGCGGACCGGGACCCGGAAGAAGCGCGGAAGATCATCGACCCGGTCCTCGAGCTGATGATGGAGGCCGTGCACCGCTACGAGGGGACCGTCAATCAGGTCATGGGCGACGGCATCATGGCGCTCTTCGGGGCGCCGTTGGCTCACGAAGACCACGCGACGCGGGCCTGCTATGCCGCGCTGCGGATGCAGAACGCGGTGGCCCACTACGCCGAGGACATCCGCAAGCGGCACGGGGTCGATGTCCAGATCCGGGTCGGCCTCAACTCCGGCGACGTCGTGGTGCGCTCGATCGGCAACGACCTCCACATGGACTACACGGCGGTCGGCCAGACGACGCATCTGGCGGCGCGGATGGAGCAGCTCGCCCGCCCCGGCACCACCCTCATCACCGAGGCCACCCTGCGGGGGGCCGAGGGGTTCGTCCAGGTGAAACCGCTCGGGCCCACGCCGATCAAGGGCCTGGCCGAGCCCGTGCCCGTCTACGAGGTCGTGGGGGCCGGCACGGCCCGCACGCGGCTGCAGGCCTCGATGGCGCGGGGGCTCACCCGCTTCGTCGGGCGCGACGCGGAGGTCGATCAGCTCCGCCAGGCGCTCGAGCAAGCCGGGAGCGGCCGCGGCCAGATCGTGGCGGTGCTGGGGGAGCCCGGGGTCGGCAAGTCGCGCCTGTTCTACGAGTTCATCCACTCGCATCGGACCGAGGGCTGGCTCGTGCTCGAGTCGAGCTCCGTCTCGTACGGCAAGGCGACACCGTACCTGCCGATGGTCGACCTCCTCAAGAGCTACTTCAAGATCGCGGAGCAGGACGACATGCGCGCGGTGCGCGCGAAGGTGACCGGCAACGTCCTCACCCTCGACGAGGGATTGAAGGACAGTGTCGCGCCGCTCCTGTGGGTGCTCGACGCGCTCCCGAAGGACCACGAGTTCACGGGGCTCGACGCGGTCACGCGCCGCACGCGGACGCTCGAGGCCGTCAAGCGCGTGCTGCTCCGGGAGAGCCGCACGCAGCCCCTGCTCCTCGTCTTCGAGGATCTCCACTGGATCGACGCCGAGACCCAGGCGCTGCTCGACGCCCTCGTCGAGAGCCTGCCGACCACGTCCATCCTGCTCGCGGTGAACTACCGGCCCCAGTATCAGCAGCCGTGGGGCAACAAGAGCTACTACCGGCAGCTCCGGATCGATTCCCTTCCGCCCGACACCGCCGGCGCGCTCCTGGAGACCTTGCTGGGCGACCATCCGGCCCTCCAGTCGATCCGGCGGCTGCTCATCGAGCGCACGGAGGGCAACCCGCTCTTTCTGGAGGAGAGCGTCCGGGCCCTCGTCGAGATGGAGGTGCTCGTCGGGGAGCGCGGCGCGTACCGGCTCGGCAAGGACCCCGTCGCGATCCAGATCCCGGCGACCGTCCAGGCGATCCTGGCTGCGCGCATCGACCGCCTGCCGGCCGACGACAAGCGCCTCCTCCAGGTCGCGTCGGTCATCGGCAAGGATCTGCCGTGGACCTTGCTGCTCGAGACCGCCGAGCACGCCGAGGACGCCCTGCGGGGCGGCCTGGCCCGGCTGCAGGCGGCCGAGTTCGTCTACGAGGCGAAGCTCTTCCCCGACCTCGAGTACACCTTCAAGCACGCGCTCACCCACGAGGTGGCCTACGGCAGCCTGCTGCACGACCGCCGCCGCGCGCTCCACGCCCAGATCGTCGGCGCGATCGAGCGCGTCTATGCGGATCGGCTGAGCGAGCACGCCGACCGCCTCGCCCACCACGCCTTCCGGGGCGAGATGTGGGAGAAGGCCCTGCACTATCTCCGGGAGATGGGCTCCGTATCCAAGCCGAGCATCGACGCCGCCGGCGCGCTGGGCGGCGCGGAAAGTCCCGGCCACCTGTGGTTCCGCGGAGAGTACGACCGCGCCCTCTCGCTGGCCCTCCGCGAGCGGACGTTCAGCGCCAGCTTCGGGAACTTCGGGTGGGCGATCCTCTCCAACCTCCGCCTCGGGCAGATCTACCACTCACTCGGCGACTACCCGAAGGCGACGGACGCGCTCACGCGCAACGTGACGCTGCTGGAAGGCGATCTCAAGCGCCAGGCGTTCGAGCTGGCCGGTCTGCCGTCGGTGCTGTCCCGCGTCTGGCTGGCGCTCTGCGCCGCGGAATGCGGGAACGCGCGGGAGGCCGCCGCGCTCACGGAGGAGGCGACGGCCATCGCCGAGGCGGAAGATCACGCGTACAGCCTCGTCATCGCCCACGCGGGGACGGGCATGCTGCGCAATGTCGGCGGGAACCACGAGGGCGCGATCGGACCGCTCGAGCGAGGGCTCGTGATCGCCCGGCTGGCCGACATCCCGCTCCTGTTCCCGCTCATCGCCGCCCCGCTCGGCCGGGCGTACGCGCTCACCGGGCGGACCGAGGAAGGGCTCCGGCTGCTGGAGGAGGCCGTCCAGCGGGCCGAGGACATGCAGTGGGCGGCCAACCACCCGCTCCGGCTGGTGTGGCTCGGCGAAACCTACGTCCTGACGGGCGACGGCAGTGCCGGGCGGCGCCTCGGGGCCCGCGCGCTGGAGCTGGCCCGGCGGCTTGGCGAGCGAGGCCACGAGGCCTACGCCCTGCGGCTGCTCGGCCAGATCGCGGCCAGCGGCACCGAGCCGGATCTCGAGCAAGCGAACACGTACTATCTCGAGGGGCTCACGCTCGCGAAGACGCTGGGCATGCAGCCCCTGGCGGTGGTGCTCGCTAGCTCCCTTCCTTCACCTCGATGATCTCGTCGGCGATGGCGCCGTGCGCCTCCCGATGGACGGCCTCCGCGGCCTCCTTGCTGGGAGCCTGGACCAGGCAGAAGACCTTGCCGGTGCCCTCGTCGAACCAGTACTTCAAGTAGTTGACGCCGTGCTTGTGCTGGCACTCCAGGTCCTTGCGGTGGGCGTCCGCGATAACGTCCGTGGTCAGCCCGTCGATCTTGTTGTGCACGTCGAGATAGAGCGGCATGCCGTGGCCCTCCTTGATACCGGCAGCCTATCGGACCGGACCGAGAGTTGTCAACGAGCAGGGCGCCGGCTACCTGCGGAGCAGGATGCGCCAGGTCACGCGGCCGACCTCGAAGCCCTCGTGAAGCTGGCTCACGTACACCTCGTAGTCGTACGCGCCGTGCTCGAGTGGCATCTGCACCAGCAGGCGGCACGGTGCGCGGGATCTCGCCGGGAATCGCGTGGGCGGAAGCGCCGTGCGCCCGTGGGGCGAGATCGCCACCCGGCCCATCCGCGGGTCCCCGCCATCAGTCTCGAACGGCACGCGGGCACCGAGCAGAACGACCGGGGCCTCCAGCCAGATGCGGGATCCCGGCGGCAACTGCGAGCCGACGGCCAGCTTGAAGTATCGGTCGAAGTCGGCGGCGCCCGCGGCCAGGAACTCGAGTTCTTGCAGCCCGCTCTGGCTACGCGTGCCCTTTAACGCCGCGCGCCAGACGAGTACCATCGCCCCTGGTGGACCCCCAGCATCTCCTCGACGAGCTGGTCCAGGCCGCGAAGCGGCTCGGCATCGAGGTCCGGTCGGAGCCCTTCGAGACGCCGGCCGCCCTGGGCGGTGGGCTCTGTGTCGTGCGGGGTGAGCACCTCGTGCTGATCGACCAGCGGGCGCCCCTGGCGGATCGCCTCCGCGCCCTCGCGCGGGCCCTGGGTGATCTGGGGAGCGAGGCCGTCTACATGGCCCCGGAGGCCCGCGAGCTCGTCGACCGGTCGCGCCCCGGGGGGCTAAACTGAAGAAGCCCTTCAGCCTGAACACGCTCTGCGAGATGCACGAGGTGAGGAGGACCGAGCCGATGAGATCCCTCTGTGATGCAGTCCTCGTGACCCTACCGCCCGGCCAATCCGCAGGCGACCGCATGAGGTGCGGGCTCTCGGCACTGGCCCTGCTGCTGCTGGCCTCCGGCTGCAGTGCGGGCTGGCTGCCCTCGTCGGCGCGCGGGCCGTCGGAGGCCGAGCAGATGGTAGCCCGCGCCGACGCACTGGCCGGAACGGGATGGGATCACGCCGCCCGCGCCCTGTACGAACGGGTGTTACGCGAGTATCCCGGCGATCCGGCCTCGGCCTCGGCGCTCTACAATCTCGGGCGCCTCCAGGTCGATCCGACCAGTGGGTTCCGCAACTACCGCGCCGCGCACGCGACCTTCTCGCGCCTGCTGACCGACTTTCCGAAGAGCCGCTGGGAGGCCGACGCACGCGCCTGGCGGGCCACGCTCAGCGACCTGCTGGCCCGCGAGGAGGAAGCCACCCGACTCAAGCCACAGCTCCAAGGGCGCGAGGAGGAGGCCACCCGACTCAAGCGGCAGCTCCAATGGCGCGACGAGGAAGCCACCCGACTCAAATTGCAGGTGCAATTGCGCGAGGAGGAGACCTCCGGCCTCAAGGCCCAGATCCAGCAGCTGAGGCGCGTGGACCTCAATCTCGAACGCCGGCGGTGACAGCGCGGTGACGCCATCAGATAGGCCATGATCCAGACCGACGCGCTGACGCTCGCCCAGCGGATCCGCACGAAGCAGCTCTCCCCCGTCGCGGTGGTCGACGCCGTGCTCCAGCGGATCGACGCTCTCCAGCCGAGCGTGAACGCGTTCATCACCGTGACCGCGGACGAGGCGCGCGACGCCGCCCGGCGGGCCGAGGCGGCGGTGATGGCGGGCGAGCGGCTCGGCCCCTTCCACGGCGTGCCGTTCTCGGTCAAGGACCTCCTGTTCACCAAGGGGGTCCGCACGACGATGGGCTCGCTGATCTTCGCCGACCAGGTGCCGGCCGAGGACGCGGTTCCCGTCCGCCGGCTTCGCGAGGCCGGCGCTATCCTCATCGGCAAGACGACCACCCCCGAGTTCGGCCACAAGCCGCTGACCGACAGCCCCCTGTTCGGCGTCACGCGCAACCCGTGGGATCTCTCCCGCACGGCGGGCGGCTCGTCGGGAGGCGCCGCCGCCGCGGTCGCCACCGGACAGGGGCCGCTGGCGCTCGGCACCGACGGCGGAGGCTCCATCCGCCTTCCCGCCGCGTGCTGCGGCATCGTCGGGCTCAAGCCCACCCTGGGCCGCGTGCCACACGTCCACCAGGCCGACCTCTTCGCCTCGACGTCCTACATCGGCCCCATGGCGCGGAGCGTGGCGGAGGCGGCCGCCTGCTTCGACGTGATCGCGGGCTTCGATCCGGGCGATCCCTACTCCCACCCGGAGCCGCTCGACGATCCGCGCGGCGTCGAGGTGCGCGGCCTGCGGCTCGGCTGGCTCCCCCGGGTGGGCAACCGGCTCGTCGACGCGGATGTGCTCGCCTCCTGTGAGGCCGGGGTGCGCCATCTGGAGGGCCAGGGCGCCCTCGTCGAGACCGTAGACGAGGATTTCGCGCCCTTCGAGCGGGCCTTCCTGGTCTTTCTCCAGGGCGGATTGGCCGCGCGCGTCGGCCCGCAGCTGGCGACGTTCGGCGACAAGGTGGCACGCAGCCTGCGCGAGTCGATCGAGCGGGGCGCCCAGTGGTCGGCGGCGGACTGGGCGAATGCGCTCGCCCAGCGGACCACGGTATACCGTCGCGTGCACGCACTCTTCCGGCGCTTCGACTTCCTGCTCTCCCCGACCCTCGCCCGTCCGCCGCTCGCCGTCGACCACGACCCGTACGAGCCGATCATGATCGCGGGCGAGAACGCCGGGTCCATCCGCGGCGCCTGGTATCCCTATCTCTGGCCCTTCAACCTCTCCGGCCACCCGGCGGTCTCGCTACCGTGTGGCTGGTCGTCGGACGGGCTGCCCATCGGGCTGCAGATCGTCGGGCCCTGGAACGCGGACCGCCGCGTGCTCGCCCTGGCCGCGCACCTCGAGCGCGAGCGCCCGTGCGCGCGTCCGATGCCCCTCTAACCCCGTCGTCTCACGCTTCGGAGGCACGTCATGCCGCTCTCGCCCAATGGTTTCCCGGTCCTGCTCAGCTTCGACATCGACGCCGAGACCATGTGGACCGGGCGCGACCCCAAGAACGCCGAGCGCCCCATCGTGATGAGCCAGGGGGCCTACGGCTGGAAGGTCGGCATGCCGCGCATCCTCGACCTGCTCGCCCGGTACGGCCTGCGGGTGACGTTCTTCGTCCCGGGGCTCGTCATGGAGCAGCGCCCCGCCATGGTCGAGGCGATCCTGAAGGGCGGCCACGAGATCGCTCACCACTCCTGGTCCCACGCCTGGATCGTCAACCTGACGCTCGAGCAGGAGCGCGAGGAGATGGACAAGGGAATCGAGATCATCCAGCGCATGACGGGACGGAAGCCCGTCGGCTATCGCTCTCCGGCGGCGGAGTTCAGTCCCCACACCCTCCGGATGCTCGCCGAGTACGGGTTCGGCTACTCCTCGAACTACTTCGACGACGACTCGCCGTATCTCCACCGGATCGACGGCCGGCTCACCGACATCGTCGAGTTCCCGTTCGCCTGGGTGCTCGACGACGCGCCATTCTTCCAGTACTCGATCACGCTCCCCGGGCGCACCATGCAGGCGCCCTCGGCGGTGTTCGAGGCCTGGCGCCGCGAGTTCGACGTCCTCTACCGGGAGGATCGGTACTTCTGCCTCGCCATGCATCCCCAGATCATCGGCCGCCCGTCGCGCATCACCTTGCTCGAGGAGCTGATCAAGTACATCCTCGGCCATGCGCGGGTCTGGCCGGCCCGCTGCGACGAGGTGGCCGATGCGGTGCGGCCGGCCCTGCGCGCGGAGGCGCGCGCGTGAGGCTGGCCGGGCGCCGGGTGCTCGTGACCGGCGCCGCCTCGGGGATCGGCCTCGCCATCGCGCGCCTGTTCCAGCGCGAAGGGGCCCGCGTGGCCGCGCTCGATCGTGACGAAGCGGCCTTGACGAGGACCTCCGTCGACGGCGCGGTGGCGCTGGTGTGCGATGTCGCCGAGGAGCGCCAGGTGCGGGCCGCCGTCGCCCAGGCCGCGGCCGCGCTGGGCGGACTCGACGGGGTCGTCAACAGCGCCGGGATCGATCTGATGCGCCCCTTCGAGCAGATGACGGCGGAGGAGTGGGCGCTGGTGATGGCCGTCGATCTCACCGGCCCCATGCTGGTGTGCCACGCCGCGCTCCCCGCCCTGAAGCAGGCCGGGCGCGGGACCATCGTCAATATCGCCTCCGGCGCCGCCCTGCGCCCGCTCGAGCAGCGGACGGCCTACTGCGCCGCGAAGGCCGGCCTCGTCATGTTCGGCAAGACCCTGGCGGTGGATCTGGCCGCCGACCAGATCCGCGTCAACGCGATCTGCCCCGGCATCATCGACACGCCGCTCTTCCGCTCCTCCTGGACGGGCGCGGCCGACCCGGAGGCCGAGCTGGCCCGCATCCTCGATCGTTACGTGATCAAGCGCCCCGGCCGGCCCGACGAGATCGCCCAGGCCGCCCTCTACCTGACCAGCGACGAGTCGTCCTTCGTCACCGGCGCCGCCCTCGCCGTCGACGGCGGGCGGACGTTTCACTGATACACCCCCTCACCCTACCCTCTCCCCAAAGGGGAGAGGGCAGGACGAAGGGGAGAGGGCAGGACGGAATCCCTCTCCCCCGCCGAGGGGGAGAGGGTAGGGTGAGGGGGCTCAGCCCACGAACACGCCGCCGGAGGGGTGCAGGATCTCGCCGGTGAAGAACGCCGCGTCGTCCGAGGCCAGGAACAGCGCGGTGCTCGCGACCTCCTCCACGGTGCCGTAGCGCCCCATGGGCGTGAGCCCCATGGCCCAGCGGCTCCGCTCCAGCTCCTGGGCGAGACACTTGGTGGCCATCCAGACCCCGGCCTTGCTCACGCTGTAGGCGCCGCCCGTCGAGGGCATCCTCGACATGATCGAGCCGAGGTTCACGATGCTCCCGCCCCGCCGGTTGGCCACCATCCAGCGGGCCACCGCGCGGTTCGAGAAGAGCACCCCGTAGAGGTTCACGTCGATCACCGCACGGAAGCGCTCGGTCGGGATATCGAGCAGGGTGTACGGCTTCGCGGACTCCGCCTGCGGGCGCGGGCTCGCCACGCCCGCGGCGGCCACCAGGACGTCCACCTCGCCGAATGCCTTGACGCAGGCCGCGACCATGGCGTCGTTTGCCGCCTCGTCGGTCGTGTCGGTCCGCACCGCCAGCGCCTTGCTCCCGCCCGCCTCCACGCGCCGGGCGGTCTCCTGGACCGCGTCGAGGGCGAGGTCGGCGACGCATACCTTCGCCCCCTCCGCCGCGAAGCGGAGCGCGCAGGCGCGCCCGATGCCACTGCCACCGCCGGTGATCAGCGCGATCTTGCCCGCGAGCCGTCCCGCCATCGTCGTCTCCTTGGGTTGTTCGTTCGATCCGGCCTCAGATCATCCACCGCCCGCCATCGATCAGGATCGACTGCCCGGTGATGTAGCGGGCGTCGTCACTGGCCAGGAACGCCACCACGCCGGCCACGTCCTCGGGCTCGGCCACGTAGCCCATCGGCACGCTGTTCCGCACCTTGTCGATCACTTCTCGCGGCAGCCGGTCGTGGGCGCGGGTGCGGATGGCGCCGGGGCAGACCGCGTTGACGTTGACGTGAAACGGCGCCAGCTCGCGCGCGAGGGAGCGGGTGAACCCGACCACGCCCATCTTCGCCGCCGCGTAGTCCACGAACCCCACGTCGCCGTAGAAGGCGGACTCGGTCGACATGTTGACGATGCGGCCGCCGCGGCGGGTCCGCATCTCCTCGACCACCAGCCGCGTGGCCCGCATGGTCGCGAGCAGCGAGACCTCGATGACGAAGCGCCACGTCTCCTCGGCCGAGACGTGGAACTCGCTGGCGCGCTCGCGGGCACTCTGGCCGACGTTGTTGAAGAGAATGTCGATGCGTCCGAACCGCTGCCGGATGGTCGCGAAGGCCTCGCGCACCGCCGTCGCATCGGTCCAGTCCGCCGTGATCGGCAGCACCTGCCGGCCGGCCGCCTCGACCTCCCGGGCGACCCCGTGCAGCGTGTCGCCCTCGCGGTCGACCAGGACGAGATCCGCGCCCTCCCGGGCCAGGCGCAGCGCGCTGGCGCGGCCGATGCCGTTGGCCGCCCCGGTCACGAGCGCGATCCGATCGGCGAGCCGACCTTCGACGAGAGCTGCCATGGCATTCTCCTTACACGAAGCGGTGGAACCCGATCCAGCGCTCGGCGACCGCGAGCCCGACCCCGGTGAGCACGATCAGCAGGGTCGAGATGGCGGCGATGGACGGGTCCACGCCGTACTCGATCGCGGCGAAGATCTTCACGGGCAGCGTCATCTGGCCCGCCCCCAGGAGAAAGATCGACACGGGCACGTTGTCGAACGACACGATGAACGCGAAGAGCGCCCCCGCCGCCACCCCGGGGCGGATGAGGGGCAGCGTGACCGTGAAGAACGCGATCGGCCCGCTCGCCCCCAGCACCCGCGCGGCGTGCTCGAGCTCCGGATCGATGCCCTGGAGGCTCGCCGTCACCGCCCGCACCACGTAGGGCACGGTGATCACCATGTGCGCGAAGGCCAGCCCGACGAACGTGCCGTTCAGGTGGACCATCGCGTAGAACTGGAGCAGGGCCACCCCGACCACCACCGCCGGGAAGACGAGGGGGGCGTTCAGCAGCGCCGAGACGAGGGCGCCGCCGGGCACCCGCCGCCGGATCAGCGCGAACGACGCGGCCACCCCGGCCCCGACGGCGCCGACGGTGGCGACGAGCGCCAGCAGCAGGCTGAACCCGATGGCGTGGAGATACTCGGCGTCACCAAGCACCTTGGTGAACCAGTGAAAAGTCAGGCCGCGCGGGGGCACGGTCAGGTACGACGTGCGGCTGAAGGAGGCCAGCGCGATCACGACCACCGGCAGCATCAGGAAGCCGAAGACCAGGGCGACCCACGCCCGCAGGAGCCACGCGCGGAGCC
>WNFF01004223.1_pt1 | contig 16311 bp, 19 predicted proteins | sample 5400441 | NCBI WGS metagenome assembly WNFF01 (sample SAMN13153345, study PRJNA577476) | soil metagenome | isolation source: 120 cm saprolite under Douglas fir tree site 2 hole 3 replicate 1 | place: USA:California | collected 2015-04-18 | reverse complement strand
TCCAGCCCTGATGAATGTTGACGACCGAATCGGGGAATCATCTCCATTGAGGTGCTTGCGGCCCAGGGTCCTGTAGGGACAAGGGGCGGGGTGGAGTGGATGAGGAGGCCTTGTGCTTGTCCTGGTTGGGGTGCGACCTGTTTGCTCCACGCAGTCCCCGATGGATCGCGTTGCCACCAGGACAAGCACAAGGCCCCCTCCCTGCCCCACATCCGCCCCTTGTCCCTACAGGACGGGTAACGCACATTACCCCATTCGGTCGTCAACATTCATCAGGGTGACTGTTCAACCTGTCAAGGACTTTTCTTCAAATTGAACCTTGCCTTAAGGCTTAACGTTGCATTCCGGTCAATGGCTCAGGCTTTTCTGCTCCAGACCGGCCAACGCTGCGCTCATGTGCCATACCTTTTCAGTATAATGCTTGTGAAGCTTCTTACGCGATCTCTCCCTTTTTACATTTTTGCTTGCTTGCTTGGGCACGAGGATGGAAAACAATACACCACCTCGTTGCACATCCCGCGGGCACGACTATTTGCTCTACGATCACCTTCAGGAGCGGGGCTGCAAGGTAGAGCGCTACGATCAGGCTGTAGGCAATGTAGATAATTTGAGTCGTATTGAGCGGCTCATGCACCATAAAGGGACGCCAGAGGACACTAAAGGCAGGTACGTATTGGCAAAGATAATTCTGAGCGAAATGATTGGCAACGCAAACTCCCGCCAGGGTATTCTGGTCAAAGATTGCTCCATCGAGAGCGACCCAGACTGAAAGGCACAATACGACCAATGTCAAGAGATTGAAACGCAGCGCAGTTCCGGTATGGTGGAGCCGAACTGCCAGCGCAAACGAGGCAGGGATGGACGCGATGAGGAAGAATCTCGGGCCCCAGAACCACCCACCATCCCATGCCCACCACGAGGAATAGACAAGGATCAAACCCACCAGGAAACTCACCCATAAGCTATAGACACTATAAAAATTCCGCCCATTACCCGCCGCTTGCTTCTGTATTGTCTCAAGGCTCCCTTTGATCGGAAGCAGCAAGCCAGGAGTAAAGAAGATCAGCCCCTTCCCGAAAGAAAACAGAATGGAAAGGAGGCCGATGAGAAAAGGGGTGCTAAATAGCTGGTTCTTATAACCGTTATCAAAGGGACTACCCCGCCGCCACCAGGCTTCGGCCATGATCAATGCTACTGAAAGAATGAGGGGCAGCACGTACTTCAAGCGCCTGGTATCGAGGATGTGTTTGAGCGTTGCCAGGCTCAGCCCAACCACGCTGGCGGGGGTATTGACGACACCCAGGATAACAGCAATCCATCCAGAAAGTGACGGGCCCGCTATGACTGCCAGGATACCTACCCCAACGCATATCGCAGTAAATACTTCGCCTCCATAGTAGGTAATAGCGTTGCTAAACATAGACGCAACAATGAGGATGAGCAAGAACTTGCGCACCAGCCCACGATCTAGCCGGTCTTTCAACAGGAGATAGAAAAAGAGTAACCCCGTATAAAATACAAGCTTGTTGTATTTTCCAGACCACCAGAACATTGACTTGTACAGCTTGCCGAGGAGTAAAAGAGGCAGAGAAAACGCCGGACCGACCATGGAATAGGGCATCCTTGAGATGCTGCCATGATCGATCAGGCTCACCATAGCATTAAAACGCACATCACCATCATAAAAGCCGCGACGTGGCAGCAGGAAAAGCGTCGCGACTACACCTGCCAGAATCATCCCTGTTTCGAGTGTGGCACGCACGCTCAGGTGGCGCTTCTGGGAGGGGGTAAGCCCAAATTGTAATGACATGCAGGTAGCCTTCTTTTTTTATACCTAACTCGCCAATATGCTGAAATAGTTACTTGGAAGCTTGCACCCCGCGTAGAGTTTGCCCAACAATTGTTCTTGGTTGATTACAACAACCTGCCCACTCGAGCAAGACATTGTAAGCGCACGCGCTCCCATGGGAAGGTCCTGGCGCACTGGCTTGGGATGTCCATTTACATCTTCGACGCCAAATGGGGCAATCCCTCCACCTGCGGTGAAGTAGAAATCTCTGCTAGTAAAATAAAAGAAAGGCACCTGATAGCGCATAGCTGTCTGGACATCAATGATAAGCGTCAGGATATGGGAAACTGCTACTTGATAAGGACTGTCAGGATTAATGCCGCATCCTATGTAGCAGCCAGTGCCTTCTACTACCCAGATATGTTTTCCCAACCCACCGTTGTTCAGGTCGACATTGAACTGCTGTGCCCAGAAAAGAAACAACCCATAAAGGCTATTAGTCGATTGGTCCGGGTAGCCGTTATGCCAACTATCAATCAGACCCAGTGTTTGTGAACGCCACGTCCAGTTGCCCCCGGGGTGCACCTGCGTGTTCATCGCAGCCTGCATTGCGTTCAGATAGGCAACCTGGTCTGCCAACCCCTGGAAGTCAATCCCACCGACCTTGGGATCAAGTGACCCTAGAATTACAGGCATAGTAGGGCGTACAGCATGCATCGCGCGCTCGCAAAGATCGAAGTACCTGGCAAAGTTTGCCGGTGGGACATAGGTGGTAAATCCAGGATCATACTTCATCTCCTCATTGCCGCATTGCACAGCGTCAGCTCCGCTCTGGGCGACATCATTGAGAGGACCCGTATCGTAAAGGGCGGAACCTTTTAATTGGCAGGTTGTGATGAGTACCCGAATTCCCTTGATATGCTCTGCTTCTATGGCGACCCTTAATGCATTACCGCCTGATTTATTCGCACTACAGCCTCGATAGCCGTAACGCACCCAGGGGATATTTGCATAGATGGTTGTAAGATTGCTTTCAATGCCTCGTATCGGCCCTAAAGGCAGTGGCGTTGGTGTTGGCGTTGGGAGAGTAGTCGGTTGCGTTGTAGGTGTTCTTCCAACAGAAAGGGGTTTCACTGTAGGGGTCGCTGTTGGTGTTACACGCCCTGTAGTCGCTACGCGGTAGGCGAATGCGGCAACGAGAGTACTACACACCAGTACGACAATAACTATAATCAGGAACTTGCCCTTCCCATTGTTCCATAGGGTCATATGCTTCAGCCTTCCTACCGAAGTGATGATCAGTCTCAGTATAGCAGAATGGTCAATAATGACTGCGGAAGTCAATCAACATCAGCATACTCCAGTGAAATCGGACCAACTTTTTTGCTCACCCTGAGTTGGCCTCGGTAGGGGGCCTGAAAAGTTCCCGATGTAGGGGCAACATCGTAGTAATCTCGCCCAACAGCAACGGTAATATAATGCAGATCGGTCTGGCAGCCATGCGTTGGGTCAAATGGCAGCGCCATCGCTTCGCCGGGACGCTCGGGCGCTGCAACCAGCGTTTCGACCCAGGCGTGCGTGCCTCCTTCGCCCAGCAGGTGGCCGGAAACATAGCGTGCCGCCAGCCCGCACAGCCGGCAAAGCGTCAGCATGATATGGGCGTAGTCCTGGCATACCCCGCGCCCCAGTGCGAGTGCCTGGGCAGCAGTCGTATGAATATCCGTTGCGCCATGCGCGTAGCTGAGCGCGTTGTGAACCCAGTCATTGATACGCCCGGCCAGCGTCACCGGCTGCTTCTGCTCCCGTGTACCCTCCAACAGCATAGACGCAACCCGTTGCAGTGTATCATCGGGCTGCGTTAGCACGGAAGGCTCCAGGTAACGCGCATCGCTGAGGACATCACCGGGAAGCATATTCGGCCCATAACCAGCAAAGCGCTCCACGACGATCCACGCTTCAAAGTCAATGGATCGTTCGATCGAGGGAATCCGCAGCTCTATCACAGGATTTCCAAACTCATCAACTTCGCTGGCTGTCCCGGCAACCTGCGCAGAAACATCCAGGTGATGCACGATACACTTCTGATCCCCGTAAATAGCGGGGGGAACAATCAACAAACGCTGCTTGAGTTCGCGCACGGGGCCGGGGTAGTCATAGCGAAAGTGCTGGTGAATCAGGTACGCTGTGCGCTGCACGTGCTCCCAGTCGATTCCCTCAATGTCCAGCAGGTTGAGGGCGGCAATCTGAGTCTTGATGTCAACCGGTTCTTGCTTCATCCTTGCTGGCTGTCCCCTCTCAGCAAGGGAGCTTGCGCCTCCGCTGTTCCCGCCTCATCGTTGAAAGTGGGAGTAGGAAACACCTCATCGGCCCATACCGTCATTTTCGTGAGATGCGGCGATCCATAAGTCGTTATCATCGCTACATCCAGCGCGTCACGCCCTCGCCCAACCAGCACGCGGCCAATACGGGGTTCATTGTTGCGTGGATCAAAGGTCCACCAGCGTCCCGCCAGGTACACCTCCATCCAGGCGCAGAAATCCATGGGCGCATCCGGTGGGGGAACCCCAATATCTGGCAGGTAGCCGAACACATAACGCGCGGGAATATTGAGTGCCCGGCAAAATGTCACCGCCAGGTGCGCGAAATCGCGGCACACGCCCACCCCCGCCGCGCACACATCGGCGGCCGTCGTCAGCGAATTGCTAGTGCCATATTGGAAGCGGATATTGCTATGTACCCAGTCGCAAATAGCCTGCACGCGCGCCCAACCAGGCTCTGTCGCCCCGAAATTCTGCCAGGCCATGTCCGAAAGCGTATCCGAGAGACAGAAGCGGCTGGGCAACGTGTAGACGAGCACATCATCGGGCAGTTCTTCTACAGGAAGCTGCGCCGCGTCCAGCGCAACCTCATCTGTCAACCCCGAAACCTCAACCGTGGCATCATAGCTAAGTACCTGTTCGTCCGCAGGTATCACCATACGCTGGCAGGTATTGCCATACATATCCCTGTAAGCATGGAGTTCGAGCGGCGGCATAAGCTTCCACGCCTCGTGCAAAATATGATGCTCCCCATCTTGACGCGGCTGCACCTGCATGACAGCTGGTGTAGCCCACGTTGCCTCGTAACGAAATTCGCACCCAACTTTGATTTGCATCGTTTCTCCACTCTTGTCTTAACCGCGATGGCAGCTCGCATTTCAACCATTATACGTGATTGTTCAGTGATGCGCCAGACCACGTATTCACTCACGTAAAATGGGTTCACCAAAAGCAGTGGTGAACCCATTTTTATTTGAGTTGACACGGTGCTCTATCTTTTTTGCCTTGCACGGAATTTATGCGCATGCTAAACTAGGGTGTGTTTATTTCAACCAAGCAGACAACCGATAGCGGGTGGCGGCAACTACGGTTGCGCCTTACACTACTCTACCTGGTCGTTGCAGTGGCTCTGCTTATCATCAGTGGAACAGGTCATGCACGCCTACTAAGCCAGGTCGGGCAGACCTTTGGCGGCTTTTTCTGGGCCATCGACACGGATAAACAGGTGGTTGTTGTCTCTACATCGCCTGAATTGCCTTCATTCGCCGCCTCCCCTGCCTCCCTCACCAGCTTTGACCACATTATAAAAGCTCAAGTGAATGAAAAGAACGTATCTGTGCTTTCGGCGGTCTATCAAAACGCTCATCCTGGTGACAAGATCACCTATACCATTCAAAAGAATGGCACCTCGACAACCACTACCGGTCCCGCTGTGATCTTTACCGCGAATATGTGGTTTGAGAATTACGGGCTGACACTCATTGCAGGTCTATGCTGGCTGGTGGTTGGCTTCATACTGCTTGCCAGGGCATCGGATTGGACAGGAGCCGTTGAGGGCATTACGATGCTGCCGCCGGCTATGCTCTTTTTGCTCTATAGCCACTGGGGAAACGTTCAGCAGCCTTACCAGGCAGACATCGTTTTTCAATTATTGTGGGCACCAGCATTTGCACTCCTTGGGGCTGCCTTCATTCATCTCAGCTTGACATACCGGCCGGAGGCTATGCGTGAATCGCGCGCACCTCGATTGGCCGTGGATGGATTGCCATACCTGCCATTGATCGCATTGCTGGCCTTTGACGTGAGTTCACTTCTTATCAGGGGGAGCGTGCCGAGCCGCCTCCAATTCATTCTCTCGCTTGGCTACGCCGTGTTCGGTGGATTACTCAGTCTCGTTATCGGTATTACTTCGTTGTTACGCATTGCCCGCCTACTTCCCGGGGAAAGTATCCCCGCTCACATTCGACGACGCCTGGGTGACCTGCTGGCCTTGTGGATCGGGGGTGTAGGCCTGGGATTTTGCCTCGGCATCCTGCCCATACTGATAACCGGCAAGCCGCTCCTACCCCTGCAAATTTTCTATGTACTGGCAGGCGTCTACCCATTGATTCTCCTGTACGCCTTACGCTCGCTGCGCATGATCATTCGCCTGCAAAGTACGCTGGCACAACGCGAGGAAGCGCTACTCGAACAGCAGAAGATGTCTGAAGAACTGCGCCGGACAAACAGCGAACTCAAGCGAGCCACTTCGCTGCTGCTGCATGCGGACGCACACCTGCGCTCTCTACTTTCGCAGCGCATCCACGACCAACCCAAGCAGCAAGCGCTGCGCATACGTTCATTGTTGGGCCACTGGCAGCATAAATTGAAAGTTGAAACTGAACATAACCCCTCTACGCAGCCTCTCATGCAGCCTGTTATCGAGGCATTGGGTAAGGTACGCAAGATCAGCGAGGAGTTAGAGGGCGATTTGCGCGGACTGCAACTGCTTGTCGAAGACGCATATCAGAGACGTAGTTTAGGGCTGAAATTGCACCTGGAGAAATTGATCCGCGAAGACTTGCCCTCACTCCACCCGGAATCTCCGCTCAAGGTGCAGCCGCCGGATTTGTGGGCGCTGGATGCATTGAGTCCTGACCTGGAACAGACAGAGGCAGGTGAAAAGTTTGCAGAAGCTATCTCTTATACGGTGACGCAGGCATTGCTGAATGTCTATAATCATGCCGGGGCGAGTTACGCAACTGTGCGCACCGTTCGCGTCAATAGTTACCTCGAAGTCTATATCAGCGATAATGGACGCGGCTTCGATCCGAAAGCTATTTCACCTGAAAAGACCAGCCTGTTCAAGGCGCAACTGAAGGTGCGCGAGGCAGGAGGTACGCTTACGATTAGTTCGGTTACTCGCCCACAACCCCAGCAAGGCACAACTCTTATCTTGCGTTTGCCTTTCCCCGATGGCCAGCAAGCGCCACGTTCCGGGCCGCTTCCAGGCTCTATGGTTCCCAGGAGGTAGATTCTGGCCTTAATCCTGCGTACGCCTCATACGCATGAGCCAGCAGCACGCGCCTGCCGGGGTCGCTGGGAGCGCCCTCGATCGCAAAAAAGCTGTAGAGTTCGCTGACGAGATTCTCCAGAGGACCCATGTTTGGCTTCCCCGATGCGTTAAGAAAGCCCATGCGCAGGGCGATCTCGTCATTGCTTAGACCCATCGCGATGAGCGAGGCACATTCTTCCTGGCGTGGCGTGAGGCGCTGCCCGCGCAGTTTCTTGAGCAGGTAATCCAGCACTTCTGGATCGATAAACGTTTCACGACGCCGTACCACTGCCGCTGCAATATGCTCAAGGTACGCAGGTTCCAGGTTACTGAAGAGCGCATAGCCATGCAGCCCTGGCAGTTTCTTTGTGCGTTTGCTTTCACCGCGGCGCACACCGCCCCGGTCATATTCCTGGCGGAAAATCTCCGAGGCAAGTGTCCAGCTCGGGTCCTGGGTATAGATTACAATACGCAAGCCTGGCGCCAGTTGAAGCAGGGAACGTCCCAGTCCTATACCATTGGCGGGTCCAAGGTGCAAATCGGAGAGCACAAGATAGCCCTCCAACCGAGGGTTCTGTCCAAGCTGCTCCATACGCAGCTCTTCAATGAGCGCAATAATGCTGTTCGTATCCCCGGCCTGCCCATAGAGACGCAGTTGTGGGGTCTCATCCACAAATTCGCAAACTCCACGCAGCTTGACGGGAGTATCGTCGATTACTATGACAGGTACAGCTTCGTCTTCCATACTTTGTAGTATAGCACGCCATCAGAGAGGAACAGCTTACACTAGCCCCCAATGGCGATCACAAGAATGCCGGCGAATATTAGAACAGCTCCAACCAGGCGTATGAGGCCAAAGTCCTCGCCCAACCAGCGCCAGCCAACGAAGGCAGCGAAGACCACGCTTATCTCGCGGACGGCCCCGGCATAGCTCACGCGGGCGATTGTGTACACCTTCAACACCAGCATGTACGCCAACAGGGTAAAGATGCCAACCAGCACCATGCGCATCCAGTTGGTACGCCACTCATTGATAATAGCGCGATTTCCGTAGCGCAGCACCACGGCAGGTGTCACAAAAGCCGCCCCAAGGGCGATCACCAATACTGTATAGGGGAGGGGATTAACATAGCGTACTGCGGCGCCATCTATAGTCGTGTAAATCGAGATGCAGCAGGCAACTCCGAGAGCCAGGGCCAGCGCGCTCTTATTCAACGCCGACGTCTTGCGCAAAGTCCACCAGGTTTTTCCACCTACTACGACCAGGCCAGTTACGAGCAGGGCTATGCCAATAAGTCCATAGAGTCGCGGGCGTTCACCGAGAAATAGCGACGCCCAGAGAACAAGGAAAACCGGTGCAGCGCCGCGAGCCATCGGATAGACAAGTGAAAAGTCGCCGTTTTCATAGGCACGTATCAATGTAATATAGTAGATAGCCTCAACAAGGGCGCTGCTGACCACAAAAGGCCATACAGAGATCGGAAATACCCGGTTTGCCAACAGCAGAGGGGAGAAACAAATTGAGCCAGCGATCAATGCGCACCAGGTAAAAACCTGCTTCTCCTTCGCACGCTTGACGATGAGATTCCATGTTGTGTGCATCATTGCCGCCACCAGCAGCAAGCCCAGGGCGGTCAGCGACATATTACCTCCTCCACGCGGGTAGTAAGCAGTGTCAATAATTAGTTATTTTACCTCTCTCTCCTTGCGAGGGAAATACCCATCCCGTAGAGTGCGGATTTATCCAGCACGTGGGCGAGGGAGGTGAAGCGTGGCGGGGCAAGAAAGATACGGGGTATCTTTACAAGGCCTTGAGACGTTGCTGGCGAATGCGAGCACTACGCGATGGTGCCCGTACACAGGGCGACCGCAAGGGATCGCCTACTGTAGACGGTCTGGCAAGCCGGCCCACCCGTGTATAGTAGGGGCTGGGCTTGCCCCTGCCCTGCCGCGTTGCACTCGTTCTTTCATTCGCCAACAGCGTCCTTTATGGTCGCCCGCGTCTCTTCAGGGCAGCGATTTTTCTATGACTATAAGAAAGAAACTACCGCTCCTATCAAAGCGGCATCAGCTCCGAGGCGCGAAGGAACGATCTCGAGCATGTTGTCTCCGCGCGAGGTAGATTGAGCCATAAGCGCACTGCGAACCTCCGCGTGCAAGAGTTCGCTGGCGCTGAGTACGCCTCCGCCCAGGATCAGCACATTTGGCGCGAACAGATTGATGTATTTGGCGGTCGCAGCGCCTAACCAACGCCCTATCTCGCTATAGATGTGCAAGGCGACCCTATCACCTCGTAGCGCCTCTTCAGCCAGCAATTGCTGGCTGAAATATTCGCGATTACTCAGACGCTGCAGGAGGCTGGTCTGTTCGCCTCTGCGCAGAGCACGCTGCACCATCTTTTGCATAGCTTCCAGCGAAACCAGGGTATTGATACAACCGCGTTTGCCGCAGCTGCAACGCGGTCCATTGGTGGAAACCAGTACGTGACAGACATGTCCCACGTATTCTTGCGCAGATCCTTCCAGCCTGCCATCAAGGACAAGCGCGGCACCTACTACAGCATTAACCGTCATGAAAAGTAACCGGCGAAAGCCCTTGCCTGCACCAAAATGGTACTCGCCCAGTATAGCTGCGTCAACATCCACATGCAGTTGAACAGGTAGATCATAACGTGCCTCGAGGAGATCACACAGGGGGAAATCGTTGAGTGAGGGAAGTGTAGGAATCTGGCGAGGACGGCGAGTGGCCTGATCAAGTGTGCCCGGGATACTTATACCCAGCCCGCGCACACGCAAACCTTCAGATTTCGCACAAACAAGGGCCGCTTCGATTGCGCGAAGATAAGGCTCGAGCGTCGCAGTCGCAGGACGCCCCCACAGCGTCTTAGCATAGCAGCGGTAGCGTACCCTGCCGGGACGGTCAACCAGCGCAACAGTTGCCCTGCTCCCGGCAATCTCAATCCCCACCGCGACGTTTTTGTCGGTTTGCTTGCGATGATCCGGCACCGGTGACTCTACTAAATTCTAGCATGTATATAGAACTTATGTTCTATATCTAGCAGTCTACTGGAACAAATACAAGAACAATCACGACACTATATGCAAGAAAAGTATACCGGGCATTGAGAACATTTGTCAAGATCAAATGTTCAAGTTACAAGAATTGGATTCACTTCCCTGGATGGGAATGTAAAGGGACTTGCTCTTGTTCTCCATAATATTAGTAACTGCCTGTTCAGCAAAAATACCGGCAGGACCGTAGCTTCGATCACCCGTACGGAAGTAAACAAAATAGAAAAGGATCACATCAATACCGTGCCTAAAGCAACCTGGAACGGCGTCACACTCGCTGAAAGCAATAACTGTATAGTCGTAGAGGGGAACCAATACTTCCCGCCCGATTCGATCAAGCACCAGTATTTTAAGGGGAGCGACACGCACACAACCTGCCCGTGGAAAGGCCTGGCCAGCTACTATACGATTGAGGTAGATGGCAAGGAGAACAAAGACTCCGCCTGGTACTATCCCTCCCCAAAGGAGGCTGCCAGGCAAATCAAGGATTATGTTGCATTTTGGAGAGGTGTGAAGGTAGAAGTATAACTAGCGAGGAGCACTATTATGGCCGATAATCGCAAACAGAGGCCGAAGAAGCCTCCTATTTTAGGACAGAGCCATGGTCTCTCTGACATAGAGGGGGAGATGATCCAGCAAATGATTCGCGAGGAGCAACACTCAGCGCGTGCATTATTTATCCCTGCAGAAGACCTGGCACAGGAAGCAACAACGCAGATGTCTGCTGACGCGGCGCAGGTGATTGCCGATAGCAAAGTGCGCACCATCCTGCAGTTGTTTAATCGCGACTATCTTTACGGGCAAGGGCGTTTTGACGAATACAAAGACGGGCTCATCTTCAAATGGGGCGATGGTTACTCTCGCAAGCACATTTGGACAAGCGTCGAGAACGGCAATCTCTTGCTCGAGACCAGCCATGTCAAAAAATGCGATAAACCCTACTGCAATGGCACACATCACGTTCTACCACGAGAACTGTATACGAACGTGGACTTGATAAACCAGGAATTAGGTGATCTTTTTCGCCGCCCTGTACATGAACCGCCAGACGACTAGGATTATGCTGCCGTGACAACACATATTCTTGCACTGGAGAAAGATCTCTTCTTCTCCGTGAAAATCCGCGACACCCTGCGTCACCACGGGATCGAGGTAAAAACAGTACGCACACTGCAAGCGTTCGAACTGGGCCTTGCAGTAGCCGGTGATGAGAAGCCCATGCTGGCCATCGTGAATACTGCGCAGGTTGTCGCTAATTCAAAGTTTACCAGTGATATGCCGGGACTGGTCAAGCGTATGCTTAACGCCCAACAAGACCATGCACGAGACGATAGCCCCACGGGATAAGCAGCAGTCCTTGCCCTAGAGTGCGTTTCTGAAAAGGTATCCCCTGGCGGCGATATGTCCAGTGGTTGCGAAAAAAGTCTTTGTGAGAACGAAGTGAGGGTTGCGGTATTGACCGCATATGGCGATAACGCGGGCGGTGGGCAATGCGTCTGCTCATTCAAGCTCCTTCTTACAGTAGCATAAACCAGTAGCACAAACAGCCAGCATAAAAGAGGTCTTCCTACCTGATATATATACGTAGGAAAGACCTCTTTATTCTCATATGATTTTTGGCTCGCTCGGTGCGATGAGAGCGTTTAGTGCCCGCAGCCGCAGCTTTTTGCATCACCACCGCCACCGGCCGTCTTGAAGGAATGCCCACATCCACAACTCGATACGGCGTTGGGGTTATTGACGGTGAAGCCCGCACCCATCAGGCTATCGACATAGTCGACTTCACTACCGTTGATGTAACCTACGCTCATCTCATCAACCAGCACGTTGAAACCGCTCAATGTAATAACGGTGTCACCCTCTTGCTCTTCATCAAGGGTCATACCATACTGGAGACCTGAGCAACCACCACCTGCGACGAAGATGCGCAGGCCAAGGCTGGGATCGTTTTCCTGTACTAGCAATTCGCGCACTTTGTCTGCTGCGGAAGGCGTCATACCAATGATGCTTGTCTCAACTGCAGATTGCTGGTTTTGCTCGATCATCTTTCTTTGCCTCTCTGATTAGACTTAAAGTTAAGCCTGTATGATAGTAAAGATATCTGAAACGAAGATACCTATAGGACTCTGTTTCCACCTGTCAGTATTATATACTGCAAAAAGTGAAGCGTCAAGATAGGCGACACCCAATACTACAAAAAATGAAGCGCTGGGGCGATCAATCGAGGATCTGGCCCCTACAGGCTGAAGCGTTGCTGCACGCGAATGACATTGGCGAGCAAATCGGGAACATCCGGGCCAGAACCAAAAAGGTTTTCGGTACGGCGCTCCTTCCCTGCTGCTATACGCGTGATTGCATTGGGGAGCGGCCAGTCCTGCGCCATGAGATGGGCGCCAAGTCCGCTGATGATAGCGGTGGCAAACGATGATCCGCTCCAATCAGCCCAGCCGGATATATTTTGCTCGCCAGCCGGAAAAGTAGGTGAGATATAGACTCCCCGCACGGCTTCTGGCAAACCGTTCGCGTCCACAAAGCCATTACCATCTCCACCGAATGTGACGACACCAGGATTCATTGGTGGCATACAGGCAGCATTGGCAAAAAGCGAGGGGGTGTAGCGGCTGTTGACCGATGCAACGCTCAGTGTCGTCTCATAGCGAGCAGGAACACGCGGCGGGCGTGGCTTCTGCCCCTGTTTATTGACGAGAAACGAGTCGTTGCCTGCCGCAGCCACAACGAGCGCGTTATGAGCATACAGACTTTCAAAGAGCAGGCGTAATCCCTCTTCGATATGCGTGAGGACACGCATCGCGCCAGCCAATTGCGTGCTCGGCCACTGCCGGTGATCAAACCACACATAAGGAAGACGGCGAATGTCGGGCATGATGTTCAAACTGAGGTTGACGACCAGGTGATGAACAGCGCCCGAGACAAGTTCCTGTTCCAGGTCGGTGAGAGCTGCGAAAAGATTATACAGATCGCCCCCGCCAAAGTCATTGAGGATACGAATGAGTCGAATACGGGCATTCGGAGCGACATCACGGATGAGTCCGGCCACAAAAATACCATGATCCGGCATAAAATAGTAGCGCGGCTGGCTATAGGCGTCACGACCGGTACGCACATCATTGCTGACGGGATAGCGATCATACTCAATCTCTAACAAGCCATTCTCGCTGCGCAGGTCTTCCGCGAGACGTTTCAGGAGCCAGTTACGTCGAAACTCTGGGCGTGCAGCGGCGCTCATCAAGCGATCAGGATTGTGTGCGGTATCCAGCACTGCAACAACCACGTCTTCTGCACCCCTGGGATCAAAAGGCAAACCTGGATCGACGAATGAGACACGCCAACCAACGGGGGCGTTACCGGCTGCCGGCAGGTCGAGCTTGGGGGATGAGCGGGGAGGTACTGCCGGTCCCCCGTCACCATAAAACAGCGGTGCAGCGGTTACTAACCAGTTAGGCATAGCCGAGACGACATGCAAACCTGCCTGTGCCAGTTCCTCAAGATGCGCCTGGAGATATGACAGCGTCATGGGCATCGGGTCAGGAATTGACGAGCCTATTTGACGTACATGATAAAAGATGGCGATGAGCGGCTGTTGTCGATGGAGACCGAAAATAAATGAACGGCGGCGTATGGGCGGCATAGTGAGTGCATCACCCCACCTTCCATAAGTGCCATATGGCTCCAGTACCGCGTTATAGCGGGCAAGTAGTGCATTAAGCTGGCTGCGGATCTGTTCGATCAAAATATCCTGCGTATCTTCCGCAGGTCGCCGGTGAAGCCGCACCACCACCACCATCTCGCCAGGCACCCAATGAAAAAGTTCGTCCGGTGTTCCCATCAACTCTTGGGAATTAAGAACCATGCACGTATTCCCCCCTATCCTCGCTGTGAATTTGAAGTTGCGAAGCGCTGCCTGCCTGTGGATTTAGAATGGGCCGAAGCGATTGCTACTGCTATCACGATTATAGCAGGAATAAGCAGTAAGTAGCAATCAGCATTTGTCCAGCTTTCAGGGAATCCGCGAGTAGCGGGATACAACGATATATGAACTTCGCCAGGCAAGCAGTTCTAGACACGCTTACGCCACATAGCCAGGATCTGCAAGGTCCCTTCGTTCACCCGGTTTCAGGCAGGTCAAAGTCGATGGTTTGCTGGCAGAGACGGTCCAACTCTTCTACCACGGCTTGATGTGCTGGATGCGGGTGATGCGCATTCAGGTGAGCTTCGTCAATAAAATGCATGATGATGCCATGAGTAAAGCCTCGATGGTAGGCGCTGCGGTTTTCTCCCACTGAAATGGCAATGATGCCAGGGATGACCTGTTGCAGCGCCTGGACACGTTTAAGGCAGGCTGCGAGTTCTTCAGCAGTGGTTTCGGGTTTGGGTTGGAGCAGGACAACGTGAGTAATCATATCAAGCCGCTGAGTCAGGCAAGGAGACATCCGCGTATTCTGCGGTAGTTTGCGGGACAGGGATTGGCTCATGATCTTCAACCATGCCCCGTAAGTGCAAAGCAATCGCCTCTCGGATGTTCTTTTGCACGTCTTCGTACGTAGCTCCGGTTGTTATGCAGCCAGGCAGATCAGGCACATAGGCGCTGTAGTTGTGTTCTCCTGGCTCAATAATAACAAGATAACGATACATGGTCTATCCTGCCTTTCGATCATCTCTATCTATACTCACAGCTGGTAATAATATCCCTCAACTTCGTCTCTCAGCTGCCGTTTAAGTTGTGCTTGCTTGAAGATGCTTGCAAGCGTTTTAGGATGCACATCATCATTCAGGTGTCCAGGAACAGTCACTCGTCCCGGCTTTTTGGGATGCTTATACTGTCGATGACTTCCTTCAATGCTAACCAGATACCATCCATCAGTCTCTAGCCGCTTGATGAGTTCTCGGATTTTCATTAATATGTTGCCGCCCCATCCCAAATATTCTACGCTGCATTCTACCATAGCCTGAGCATACGTTCAATTCCGTGATACGATTCTGTTCCATCACAAATCAGGGTCAAGCCAGCAGGAGGAGCAACTTTTCGACCTCGATTTTTGATAGAACCGAGCAAATACGTAACCTTTACAAAAACTCGGCTGTAGAGTAAGCTATCAAGCAGAAGAAGTGTTGTAACATTTGTATCACTTGTAACGCTTGTAACCGGACTGTGATGGCGAATTAGCACTCGCGTTTCCTTTCTGCCAGATAGGGTGCAACTGTGGCGCGTTTGCGCCGTATTTTTTTGATTTTTCCCTTGCTTTGCCTGCTGAGACGGTGTTCAAAGGTGTGCAATTTATGCAAATCACGCTCACTTTAGTGTGCCTTTACCATTGCAGGTGGTTGTACTACGCGCATGGGAGCGGGTGTTCTCCCGCTCTTCTCCTACGTATTCTTTTTCTGACTCCTGTATCTAATACGGTTGGCGCATGAAAAACGAATGCTGGGACACATCACCTTGTTACATTGCCAGTGTCTTTCACCAGCAGAATCCTTTAGGGTCGCCCGGTTACTCTTTCCCCTTACAGGATACTGCTGGCGAATCCAAAGGGCGGCCTCACCCCAGCCCTCTCCACTGCGTGGAGAGGGAGCAGACGGAGAGAGTTCGCCAGCAGTATCTTACAGGATGGAGACCGCGAAAAAACCCAACATTGACAAACAGCCACTAATCCCAGTAGAATTAGACATAACAGCAAACCTATCTTTATTTTTAGCTGTCTAGTTGCCGGGTGCGGAAGATGCATATTTAACTATGACCATACATCCCAACAATACACCCGATCCAACAACGACCGCGCCTGCGGTGCATGTAGACAAGCTCAGCTTTCGCTATCGCTCCCTGGACGACGACCCTCAACCAAAACGCACGGCTGCAGCCCCCGCAGCAGAACCGCCCGAACAAGCGAACGCCATCGAAGATATTTCCTTCTCCTTGCCTTCGGGTAAACTTATGCTCATACGCAGGGCATACCGCATTTTCTTGCTCCATAAAACACTCCTGCCCCACCCGGTCTAACATCCTGTAAGGGCATAAAATCCACCTTCAAAGTGTTATCATGATGAGAATAAGTTAGTCGATGGAGAAGCGAGGGATAACGC
>WNFF01002686.1_pt1 | contig 16312 bp, 13 predicted proteins | sample 5400441 | NCBI WGS metagenome assembly WNFF01 (sample SAMN13153345, study PRJNA577476) | soil metagenome | isolation source: 120 cm saprolite under Douglas fir tree site 2 hole 3 replicate 1 | place: USA:California | collected 2015-04-18 | reverse complement strand
CCGTGCATCGTATTGCATCTGCCCGGAATCGCAGTCGACGTCGACAACCCCGCTGACCTGCAGGCCTTGATCGCCCATCCCGGCGAGACGCGAGCGCAGCGGCTAGCCCGAGAATGGAATCTGACCAACCGATTACTAGCCACCGGATCGCAATAGCCGTGGCATTCACGTGGCGCGGGCGCCTCGCCCGCGCAATGCCAGCGCCGTCTGACAACCCTGACATAACCAGTTCCCTACGACGGCAACCGCTTCAGACAGATGCATGGAACCGTTAGAATGAAAACCGAGTCTCGCGACATGCACTGGGCGCAGTTAAAGTGATGTCTTCCTATGCCACGCTCTCAACCCAAGCGAAAACGCAATCCAATGTTCGCGTCAAGCGAGATCAGGCTTATCCCGATCGCTCTAGCCGATGACATCTCCCCAGGCGATTCCCTAGTCGACAAACTAATACAAGCTCTCCGCCGATCCAGACTCTCCTTCGACGCCGGGGATATCCTCGTAGTCAAACACAAAATCGTTTCCAAGTCGGAAGGCTCCCTGGTCGACTTGTCGACGATCAAGCCTTCATCTGACTCGACAGCATGGGCCAAGAAATACGACCTCGATCCCCGCGTCATAGAACTCGCCCTGCGCGAGAGCCGCACCGTGGTCCGCCGCAAGAACGGCGTGCTCATCACCGAAACCCATCACGGCTTCATCTGCGCCAACAGCGGCGTTGACGTCTCGAACGTCAACGGAGGCCGCCACGCCCTGCTGCTCCCCAAAAACCCAGACCACTCCGCCGCCCAACTTCATCGCGAACTCAAAAAGCGCACCGGACATCACATTCCCATCATCATCACGGACAGCTTCGGGCGTCCCTGGCGCGAAGGCCAGACGGAAGCCGCGATCGGCATCGCCGGCATGAAACCTCTGCGTGATGACCGAAGCCGCCGCGATCCCCATGGATACCAGCTGCGCGTGAGTATCGAGGCCGTCGCCGACGAACTGGCCTGTGCCGCCGGGCTAGTCTGCGGCAAGCTCAACCGCACTCCCGCCTGCATCGTACGGGGATTCCCCTACGAACCCGGTCGGGGACTGACGCGCGATTTACTCCGTCCTGCAGCGACAGACTTGTTCCGTTAGACTAAAGGGGTTTGCTTGAGCTGTCGTCTCGGCGAGGCGGCTGAGAATCGTAGCGCCGGCATCTTGCCGGCTGTCCCGAGGGCGTCTCGCCCTCGGCGCGGAGAAGCGGATTGGGCTCGTCAGTTTCCGTGGCGCTTTCGGCGCAGCGGGCGAGACGCCCGCCGGACAGCCGCCGGGACGGCGGCGCTACGGCAAGCATAAAATGCGCACAGAAACACTTCGGAGGAACACCGTGCCCCACGAACTCTCCCCCTCGGAACTGGAAAGTTTTCCATCGCTAGAATGGGCGGAGATCGCGACGCGCATCAGTCCAGCCACGCGCTCCGCGCTAGAGCGGATCCTCGAAACTCAAGACGGCGCCAGCCTCTCTCTCGACGAATCGCTCGCCCTCGCAGATTCCACGGACGACGACCTTTTGGGAGTGTTAGTAGCCGCCAACCTCCTGCGTTCCGAGTTGGCCGGCAACCTGGTCACCTACGTCGTCAACCGCAACATTAACTTCACCAACATCTGCTTCGTCGGATGCAAATTCTGCGCTTTCAGCCGCGGCCCGCGCGAATCTGACGCCTACTATCTCAGTCTCGACGAAGTCGCGAAAAAAACAGACGAGGCATGGCAGCTCGGCGCTCCTGCGCGCCGTGAAGGGCGCCGTGCCACGCATGCACATCCACGCCTTCTCGCCCATGGAGATTGTCTATGGCGTAGAGCTCACCGGCATGCCGCTGCATGACTACCTATCGATGCTCCGCGACAATGGTCTGGGCACGCTGCCTGGCACCGCCGCTGAAATTCTTGACGACGAAATCCGGGACGTCCTCTCGCGCAACAAGCTCTCCACCGCGCAGTGGGTCGAAGTCATCCGCACCGCCCACCGCTGCGGCATCCGCACCACTTCCACGATGATGTACGGACACATGGAGACCTCCGCGCACTGGGTGCGGCAGATGCTTTTGTTGCGAGAGATTCAAGCAGAAACCGGAGGCTTCACCGAATTCGTCCCGCTAGGTTTCGTGCATCAAAACACTTTGCTCTTTCACCAGGGACTCGCCCGCTCCGGTCCCACGCTCGCCGAGCATCTGAAAGTTCACGCGCTCTCCCGCCTGCTGCTGGCGGGCTCGATCAACAACATTCAAGTCTCATGGGTGAAGTTGAACCGCCGTCTTTCACAACTCTGTCTGCATGCGGGCGCCAACGACTATGGCGGAACCCTCATGGAAGAAAATATCTCACGCGAAGCCGGAGCCACCGCCGGGCAGTACACCAGCCCGGAAGATTTCCAGTCGTTGATTCTTGAGATGGGCCGAATTCCCGCCGAGCGCAACACAACTTACACGCGCATCAGCATCAAACTTCCACTGGACGAGTTGACTGCCGAAGAGATGCAGGAGCCCGCCTTCGCATGAGTGCAGACCGCAGCAGGCAACTCCCGTGAACCCAGCCGCGATTCGCCCCATCGCCATTCTCGGCGGTACCGGCCCCGCCGGCACTGGCCTCGCATTGCGCTGGGCGCGCGCCGGAGAGACCATCATCATCGGCTCGCGCGATGCTGAACGCGCACAAACGACCGCCGCGAAAATCAAACAGAACGCAGGAGATCAATCCAGTGTCTCCGGGATGGAGAACGCCGCCGCCTGCGCCGCCGCCGACATCCTGATGCTCACCGTCCCCTTCGAAAGCCAGGCCACTCTGCTCAAGCAACTCAAACCCTCAATTCGCGCCGGCAGCATCCTGATTGATGCAACGGTCCCCCTGGCCGCCGGAGTTGGCGGGCGCCCCTCGCGCACGCTCGGCGTCTGGCAAGGCTCGGCCGCGCAGCAGACTGCAGAACTTGTGCCCAAAGGAGTAAGCGTGGTGTCGGCCTTCCATAACGTTTCTGCGGATCTTCTAAATGGAGATGCGGCACTCGACTGCGACGTTATCGTCTGCAGCGACGATCCCGACGCCGCTCAGTTGACGCGCAAACTGGCAGCCAAGATTCCCGGCGTCCGAGCCATCGACGGAGGCAGGCTCGAAAACTCCCGCATTGTCGAGCAAATTACAGCTCTCCTCATCGGCCTGAACATACGACACAAAGGCCACGGCGGAATCCGCATCACCGGCCTTCCGCCGGAATCCTATCGATAAGGAAGGGGCAGGTCTTCAGCTCTCAGCGGAACCGGGTCGTACGCCACAGCGCGATCCCACACCACGCCAGCAAGCCAAGCATCGCCGCCGTGATAGTTGCCGCCCACCCCATGTGAATATTCACGCTCGGCAGTTGGGCAATTGCGGCCTGCGCCATGAAAATTGCGGTCGTGCCCCCGATAAGCAGCCAGTCGAGAAGAGTTCTGCGGTTCATTTCGACACCAAATTCCCTGCCTTCCATGCCGGCGCGGACGTAGCCGTTCTCGATCCCGTATCGCTGGCCTTCCCGGTCCGCCGCATCTTGCCATGACGAGTGCTCTCGTTCAGTGGCCGACGACAGCGCGATCGCAACGGCTCCCAGCGCCATCACGATCGAGCCACCGATCACCTCCACATACACTCTCTGGCCTGCGCCCCGCAATTCATGAAAGACCAGCACACCCCACAGCAATCCCCACAACTGATTCGTATTGGAAAGCGGAATTCCGCGGCTGATGCCAACGTACTTGGTCGCGTACTGCTGAAACAGATCGCCAAGAACCCAAACGAATCCACCCAGCATCAGCCAGAACAGCACCGACCGGCTGCTTTGCAGCTCATGCCAAAGAGGACCCGCTCCCCGATACCCGACCGCCAAAAAGGTCATCGTGAGCAGCTCTCCCACGGTGAAGAACGTTACGAATGAAAGCGGATTCATTCCGGTGAGATAAGCTTTCCTGTACGGGATGTACATCGTCCCCCACAACACTCCCGCACCAAGCGCCGCCAACACCCCCAGCGTGGCTTTGCCCGGCGCAGCCTGACTGGAGGACGCGATTGCTAACAGCGTCGCTCCGGCGAACATTCCGACCGCGCCCCCCAGCACTCCGAGCCAGCGTTTCCATCCCGCATAATGCAGCTCGTTGAATAATAAAAAGCCCCAGAGGATCCCGAGCAGGCTGTTCGAATTCCACAGAGGAAAGGCAATACTCAACCCAACGTCACGAATGGCATAAATCGTCAGCGTGTTCGCGACCGCCCACATGCATCCGGCGAGGACTGCCCAGATCACCAGATGAGGAGCTTGACGTACATCGCTGCGGACATGCGCCGTTCCGCGCACAAATGCGGGCACGCTCCAGCGCGCCAGAAAAACTCCGAACACCATGATGAGGGAAACTGTGATTGGGGAGACGTCAGGATTCACCAGCTTGATGGGCGCTTCTGCCCCGCCCAGCCACGCTCCCGCGGCGAAGCCGCAGAATATTCCCAGAGCCTGCAACTTCCCCAAACGGCCGGGCTGCATGGGACGTTCCACTGCGGCAACGGTGACGTTCTCCACGCTTCCTCCCATTTGTCAGCGCAGTTCATGCAACAACACCAGGCCGGCCACCAGCACAATCAGGGGAATCCAGAAATGAATGTCAGTAACCACCACGCCAAAAAGGCTTCCAGCCCCAGCGCGTCCGCTTTCTTCATTCGCCATTAGCCACTCTCAACTCCTCGCAGAGACTATACGCACAGCGGACCACCTGTCCACAGCAGACTCTTGGCCGCGGTAGTGGGTCAGTCTGTCACCTATTTCAAAGGCGTCATCCCGAAGCCCCGCGTTTTCACCAGCGGGGCGAGGGATCTCGCGCGAAGTATTTCAAACTGACCCACTACCCCTGGCCGTTTTTCTATTCCTGCAAAGCATGGGATTTTTGATTGTTGATTGTTGATTAAAATCCCGGACGCGAGCCTTTCAATCAACAATCAACAATAGCTCCCCCTAGTCTTCCACAACCGGCGCCGTCATCTCCTCGGACGGCCCTCCGCCCGCCATGGCCTGCGCAAGAATCAACTGCCGCGCCTCCACGCGAATCTTGGGCAGTTGCACGGCGAACCACCAAGCACCGGCCAGCGAGGCCAGTCCGCCAATAGCCACGGTGAGTGGAGCACCCAGCCGATCCGACAGTGCCCCGCCCAGCAGCGCGCCAATCGGGGCCAGTCCCATGAACATCATCGAATATACGGCCATCGCGCGCCCGCGCATCGCATCCGGCACCATCACTTGAATCAGCGTGTTCGACGCGGCCATCTGCAGCATGATGAAGTACCCCACCGGCAGAAGCAGGACCACCGACAGCCAGAACGACCTTGATAGTGCAAACAGCATCATGCTCACCCCAAACCCGGCGCAACACACCGTCACCCACCGCCCCAGCCCTTTCACCCCCGAGCGCACAGCCAAAGTCAGCGCACCGAGCAAAGCTCCCACACCCGTTGCACCCATGAGAATGCCCAGCCTCACCGCCCCCAAATCCCGCGACCCGATTAGCGAGGCAAACTCTTGCCCACCATCATGCAGGATGCGGTCGGCAAAAATTGGCATCAGCACCACGTACGGCATTCCAGTGATGCTGACCAGCCCTAGCAGCAGCAACAGTGCCCGAATAGGAGCAGTACGGCGGATGAATTGGAATCCCTCAATGATGTGTTCCAGGGGCGACACATGCCGCGAAACTCGTGGCGGAGCGTGCACATCCATCATCAGCAATCCAATGATCACCGCGATGTAACTCACGCCATTGGCGAAGAAACACCATCCTTCGCCCAACTTGGCCACCAGAATCCCGGCCACCGCGGGCCCGATTACGCGCGCTCCATTGAACATGGAAGAATTGAGCGCGATCGCATTCATCAGGTCTTCCTTGCCCACCATGTCCACCAGGAAAGCCTGGCGTGCCGGAATATCGAACGCGTTCACCACTCCAAGGAGCGCAGCCAATACGAAAATCAGCCAGACTCGGCCCTCAATCTCGTGGGAAAGCGTGAGAGCCGCCAGGACAAATGCCAGCAACATCGAGGCAACTTGCGTGCCGATGACTACGCGCTGCCGGTTAAAACGGTCGGCGACGATTCCTCCAATGGGTGCGACCAGAAAAACCGGAATCTGGCTGGCAAATCCCACAGCCCCCAGCTTCAGACCCGACCCGGTCAGCCGGTAGACGAGCCACGACTGCGCCACCGTTTGCATCCAGGTGCCGACCAACGAGACCAGTTGTCCGCTGAAGAAAAGCTGGAAGTTGCGATGGCGAAGCGCCCGTCCCGCCGCTTGCCATCTCGATGCGCGGCCTAAGGCCGTCGTCGCGCCACCATCGCCGGGCGCCATACCATTGTCAGGAATCTTCGATTCAGCCACTTTCGGTTATTGGATGACACCGGGCAAGACTAGTACCACTATAACGTGGAGATCATCAACGTGGAGGTCATCGGCGCCGCGTTCCCGACCCCCGGTACATGACATGTAGCCCCGGACGCATTCGTCCGGGGGCCCGCAGTCAGCCGGGAGTTTTCCACAGGGCGGACATAATCAAGAACAACGTCATCCCGGCTGGCAGCGCGCCCGGTGCAAGCCTGGTCGCCCATCCGGGTCGGGTGAAACGTGTATTACTAACTTTGAACTTCTCCTGCAGCGTAAGTTCAGGTACAGTTGCGGGTGCGCTCCCCCGGCGAGTCAGGAACGATCCGTTATGGTCACCTCTCAAGTTCAGGTTGAACGCCGCGTCGGTCAGCGATTCCCGTTCCTTCTTCCGGTCTCCTTGCACGAGGTTTCCAGCGGAATCGAAGGTCTCGGCTTCACTCAGGACCTCAGTTCTCGCGGGATATTTTTCTTCACCGATGCCGCGTTGCATGAAGGAGCCGAGATCGAACTCACCCTCAACATGCCTTCCGAGATCACGCTTGGCGAGACCATGCGCGTGCGTTGCCGCGGCCGGATCTTGCGGGTGGTCAAGCGGTCAGACCCGGGCTTGCCGGAAGTTCCCGCTCAGAGCGAAACCCAGGTCGGAGTCGCGGTTCGCTTCGACGAATACGAGTACCTTTCGGAATCGGCCGACGTACCGGCCACGTTCCAGCGCGTCGCCTCCCTGCACAGTCACAGCGAAGAGGACCGCCCGGTACGAAGGCCTGTGCATGCTCCGCCGGTTCCCAGTTAGGGCTAGATTCCTGGTCTCTCCCAAATCCCCCACCCGGCCTGCGGTTGGCAGGCTTTTGAGTCTTTTCAAGAACGACGCTTTGCCTTACAATGTTGCGTAACTCGGGGCCCAGTCCCTTCAGGATTCTTCTTTGTGCGCCTCTCGTTAGTGTCAACAACCTTCGAGACTTCGTGTCCGGAATTTTCGCGCGAATCGCGCGCCGGGATTGACGCGCTCGATTACCTAAGTCATTTGGCGGGGGGCGGGTTCTCTTTCTAACATGCAAACACCGAGAGAAATCAGCGAGAACCGCGCAATGCATGGCATCGCCGTAGCCCTCCTCTCCGAGGATGCAGAACACTTATCCGCGCTGCAGAACCGTCTGGAAGCTACGCGCCTGGGCCATTCCGTCTTCAGTCATGCCGGCTTTCCGGTGAGTCCGACCGACGCAATTCTCCGCCAGGTTCAGGAGTCCCGCGCTGAAGTTGTCATCGTCGACATCTCTCCAAAGGATCCAACTCGCGCCATCACTGCCATCGAACTGATTCGCCACACCACCCTTCAGATCGCTATTTTTGCCAACGGCGAGATGACCCACCCGTCCTCCATTGTCGCCAGTATGCGTGCGGGAGCCGGCGAGTATCTGGACAACAATGGTGGATCCGAAGCTTTGTTGGAAGCTCTCACCCGATTCAGCTCAACTCGCACTCGCGCCCGTGGCACTGCTGGCAAGGCTCGTATTTTCACTTTTCTAAGCGCCAAGGGAGGCGCTGGATCGACCACCGCCGCCGTGAACACCGCGATTGCGTTGCAACAGGCTCACGGCAACGTGGTACTCGTGGATTTCGCTCCGATTGGCCACGCCTCGCTGCATCTGAATCTTCGCCCTCAGTTCGGCGTGCTCGATGCCCTGCAAAACCTTCACCGCCTCGACGTTTCTCTTCTCGATGGCTTGATGACCACTACGAACGAAGGCTTGCACCTTCTCGCCGGTCCTCAGCAGCCCTACCAAACCGAGCCCACGCCGGCGGAACTCGCGCGTCTTTTCGATCTGCTGGTGAACCACTATCGCTTCGTCATTGTCGACGCCTCCAGCCGCCTGGATCCCACGACGCGCCTGCTCTCCGATCTGTCGAATGCCGTGCTCGTGGTGGCGCAAACCGACGTGGTTTCGCTGTGGAGCGCCAGCCGCATCCACGCCTTCCTGGAAGAAGGCACGGGCCGCAATCGCATGCGGATGATCTTGAACCGTTACAAGAAGATTCCTGGCTTCTCCGACGAGGACATCGAGAAAGCCACCAGTTGCAAGGTTTTGTGGAAGGTTCCAAACGCCTATAACGTGGTCTCGCCCGCGATCGATCACGGTACGCCGGTCGTCCTGCAGGAAGGTCCTGAGATCAGCCGCTCATTCCATGCCTTGGCCGCCGCCCTCGCCGACGCTGCCGCCAATCCCGATGGAAGCCTCGACCTCGTCTATGGCCAGGAAAAATCCGAAGCCAAGAAGAAACCGCTGGCTCGCCCCAACCTCTCGCCCCTTCGTGCCGGTCAGTAATCAGCGAGGAATCAGAAAGTCCCTTGTCATTCCGAACCGCGCAGCGGAGAGGAATCTCTGACCCTTAAAGCGGATTCTTGCCCGTACGCGGTTGCTACTTCCTTGCCGCCGGCGCCGGACCCGCATCCTGAGGAAACCCTTTGAACAACACGTCGCGTGTGTGGGAACTAACTTTCTTGTCGACATCGGTTGAATTTTGGGTCAAGGTGCCTTTCAGCACATAGTAAGCCTCGTCGCCGGGATTCTTTCCCTCTCCACGCTCGACCGTCCCTTTGAACTCAAACCAAACCCCATGCACTGTGTCGGTGGTGAAGTTCAGTTTGTTCCCGTCGAGTTTCCCCGACTTGAAAAACTGATCGAAGAATGCCCCCTTATCACTCTGTCCCTCGCCGTAGCGCGAGATGAATCCCGTGACGCGCCCGTCGTCTTCCACGGTCACCTGTACAAACTCGCCTTCCTTAAGAAAGCTGTACATACCGGAGAAGGCGCGTCCCTCTTTGGCCTCTCCTGAGGGTCGGGATGCACTCTGATCGCTGGCGCTGGGTGCGGGCTTGGCATCCTGCGCATTGAGCGTCGGACAGCACGCCGCACCGAACACAACCAGAATCCCAACGATGGCGCGCAAGTTGCTCATAACTGAGTTCTCTCACTTTCAATCGTACATTACGTGCGGCCCCGGTGCCGCGCCCTTTCCCGTGCCCTCCCGGCTACCCCGCAGCGCCGTTTCCCATCTAACATAGGATGATGCACGTTTCGGGCCCCGTCCCAGTGGAAGAACCGCCCTCGCAAGCCTGGCTCCCCGACGTGCGCCTCCAGGTCGAACTCCCCCGCTGGCATCAGACCTTCTTCAATAATCTTCGCGATCTGATAAAGCCACCCCAACTTTCCCCGCTCGAACTCACTTCCGCCCCCGCCGCATTCTGGCCGGACGTATTCGTGAAGCGCGGGCTGCCTTGGCGACGATTCGTGGAGTCGACCGGATATCACGTTGTGGCATTCGCCTTGCTTGTCTCGTTTATTCGATTTCTCCAACTGCACCCGCAGCCTACGCTGAATCCCACGTTCGAGCGTACGCAGGTCATCTACTACCAGCCCGCGGAATACTTGCCACCGCTCGACACGCGGCGCGCTGACCCTGCCCCGGCCCAAAAGGCGGATCCCGAATTTTCGCGACAGCCAATCATTTCGCTGCCGCCCGAGGCCGACAACCGATCTCAGACAATCGTCCCCCCGCCAAACGTCAAGCTGAAGCAAGACATGCCCTTGCCGAACATGGTCGCCTGGTCGAGTAAGCCGGACCTGCCAATCGCTCCTGCCCCGCTGGTTCCGGCGGCGAGCATCTCGCGCATCAGTCCCAAGTTGGAAACGTCCGTGGTTGCTCCTCCGCCCGATCTTCCCGCTTCATCAAAGACGGCGTTTCAAGCACCCCAGCCCGCAGTCATTGAGCCACCGCCGAGCGTCGCGAGCACGTCTACCCGCCCGCCTGGAGAGCTCAATATCGGTCGTACCGCTGTGATTGCCCCAGCTCCGCAGCTTGCGGTCGGCGAACAGCGCACCATCCCCGGAGCCGCAACCGGACAGACCGGCCTCGCACCGCAAGTCATTCCCCCGACGCCCTCGCTCGCGGGATCATCATCTTCCACAGCCGGAGGACGAGTGATCGCACTCAATCTGCATCCCGCTGTAGGTGCCCCGGCAGTCGCACCGCCAGGAAATCGACGTGGCGCATTCGCAGCTACACCCGAGGGCCATCCCGGAGCTTCAGGCAATCCCGGAGCCACGTCGGGAAGCGCATCAGCCGGCACGAACGGCTCCGGCACAGGAAAGGGCAAAGGAGCTGGAAACGGCAGCGGATCCGGAAATGCAAAAAGCGGCCTTCCCGCAGGCCTATACGTGGGCAGCACCGCCGATCCCGCGAAGAACGGGCCGGTAGCCGGCAACGTAGCCGGCAACCCAGCTCCGAAAAGTTCCGCCCCGGCGCCGTCGGTGAATCCCAAGCTGATGGCGAACGTCGCGCCGCCACGAGTCTCCAAGGTCCCGCCGCGTTCTCTGCAGCCCGAGACCGAGACGAAACTCTCCGAACCCGAGCGCTCCGTCTTCGGCAGTCGCAGGTTCTACTCACTCACTCTCAACATGCCGAACCTGAACTCGGCAGGCGGAAGCTGGGTCATCCGCTTTGCGGAGCTGAAGCAAAATTCGAGCACCGATCCAGATCCTGGCAGTCTCTCCGCCCCGGCCGCGACTCGTAAAGTTGATCCGGCATATCCGATCGAATTGATGCGCCAGAATGTTACTGGAATAGTGATTCTTTATGCAGTGATTCACGCCGACGGCAGTGTAGGGAATGTCCGCGTTCTGCGCGGCGTCGACGACCGTCTCGATCAGTTCGCCAGCCAGGCCCTTTCCCGGTGGCAATTCGATCCCGCCACCAAGAACGGCTCTCCCATCGACGTTGAGGCCACGTTTCAGATTCCGTTCCGATCCGCGCGGCCGAACTTCTGAACCCGACAGACTACCGCTTCGCCGCTTTCCCCTTCTCCAGCGCCGCATAAATCGCCGGATCGGCACACACCTCGTAATACGATTGCTCGGTCCAGCCCTTTACCGAGAAGTCGCTGGGATCAATGCGCGGTACGCGGCTTTCCCGCACCACAATTTTTCGGAAGATATCCCGATCCACCGGGACCGTTCCGCTGAATAGCCGGTACTCTCCTTTGTCCGAGGCGAACGAGGCCGGCAGCTTTACCTTTAGCGGCTCCAGCGAAATCTCCTGCTGCAGCTTGCGGAACGCGGCGTCGTTCATGCGAATCCCGCTCAGGTTGAAGCTGAGAACAACGTCTTCGCGATTCCCGCCGGGCTCCAGATCTGCCGCCTGAAGGGCGTACACGTGAAATGGACCCGCTTGCGGCTCCATCACCTTGCGCGCGCGTTTGTTGCAGGAAGACAGGCGGTCGCTCTCGTTTAACGCTTCGGAGATCATGATCTGGTGCTCGCCATCCATCAGATACAGAGGCGCGCTTTCCTGCAAAGTGATTCCAATCCCCAACTCCAGCGGAGGCATCCCAGAGCGCTGCACCAGTTCGTTATACCCGCGCACGATCTCGATAATTTCCCGGGCCAGCACGCACGCCCGGCTGACGGCCAACCCAGGCTCACCCTCGCGCTCCAGAATCGCCAGGATGATGGCGTCTCCCTCCAGAAAAACCTTCTGGGCGCCGTACTTGCCCAGCAACTTGTTCACTGGATCATAGAAATTCAGGCTGAAGTAGGATGCGGGATTCAATCCTTTATCCATCAAGGTTCGCGTCAAGCGCGTGGAATCGCGCACGTCCGCCTTCAGGACGACATGGCGTAACACCCGTTCTGCATCCGGTTCCAGCTGCTCCTCCGGCAGCAGAAACTCGTAGAGCGTACCGTTTACCCGCGAAAGTTCCCGCAATCGTTCGTTCCCGACCAGGTTTACTGCGTCGAGTGAAGCGTTAAGGGTTTCCAGCCGCCGCAGATCGCGGTGATAGAGAAAGAAGTCTTGCAGGAAACGCGCCGCAACTTTCGCCCGCTCCGCCCCACGGCAACCCGCCACCTTGGCCACCGCAGTGTAAAGACTGGTAGGCGATAGCCGCCCGTGCTCCTGAATCATGCGCTCGACGCGATCGCATTCCGCCCGGTCGATGAGAGCATTCTTCAGCTGCTGGGGATTGATGCGCGGAGCGTACTCGCCCAGCAGCGGCACCACGTGATACGACGCGATGACATTTTCCATCACCGCTTCATCCTCCAGCAGCCGCACCCAAACCGCCAGCCGCTCCTGTTGCGCCAGGCCTTCGTCGCTGGATTCGTCCGGGGTCCCGCTGCCCACGATGGCCCGGGCGTTCTCGGGCACGTTCATCCAGCCGTCGATTGTTTCGGCGGTCGTTTCTTCTCCATAGACCGAGCGTAGAAATACCGAGACAATCTCGCGCAACCTTCCGTATCGGTCGGAGTCGCGGTCCCAGTTGCCGAGCATCACGTAGTGCTCGGCGCATAGGTAGGGGTCACGCCCGTCGTCGGAAAGCGCGAGCCGGTTCACAAACAAGGCATAGGCATCCGCCTCCTGCCCAACTTCACGACCACCGAACAAAGACCGGCGCGTCCGCGCCAGCGTGCCTTTTTCGACCTCGCGCAACGTCTCGAACAAATCCTGCCCGGTCTTGCGCAGGATGATCTTCTTGCGTACCTGGAACGTTCCCAGACGCTCGCCGTGTTCCAGCGCCTTGTGTTGCCGGCTGCCGTCGTAGCTCTTGAGCTGGACGCGGCAGCGCTCCAGCACCTGCGCGAACTGCTGGTTCATCTCCGTGCGCAGAAACTTCATGACCGCCAGCCGCGCCAGCAAATCGACGGCGACCTTGCCTTCCCTCTTTGCCCGGTTGAGCGCCGCCACATGCAACTCGGCAAGCGCGGCCTTCCACTCGGCGGGTTCGCTCTTGGCGCGGGATGTTCCCGCTTGTTGCCTCATCCATGAGGGCGCTGAAACGGCTGCGCTGGTGGCTTCTGCGGCAAGCAAGCCTTCCAACTCTCCATGACGTGCAATCAATTTCGCAATTTGTAGTCTGGCCGCCTCGGCAAAACGACTACTCAGCACGACGTCATGCCTCAGGTTGTCGACACCAACGGCAAGGCCCTCGAGCGAGACCGATGGCGTCGATGAGGACAACTCCGGCGGCGCCGGTTTGTCCGGCGCTCCGCCGAGGCGAAAGATGGGAATTCTCGGCATTCTCTTCGTGAAAGACTTCTCTCGGAAGTCGCTGATTTAAAACGTACATATCGAACCTAGCATGGCATCAACCGCAAACCAAAGTTACGTAGGTTATGGGTGACAAGACGAGTGCTGTTGCGCCTGGATAGTCTCAACGTCGCGACCGCACTTGAGCTTGATGCGGCGGCATTCTGGACCTTCGATGAGCGTCAGGCGAAGCTCGCAGAGGCAGAAAACCTGCGGACACGACAACAGCGGCGTTCCTTTGTGTGGGGACAGCCGCCCTCGGCTGTCCGGGCGAGCGCAAGCTCGCCTACTGGGTTGCGGAGCTTCGCTCCGCCGGACAGCCGAGGGCGGCTGTCCCCACATTACAACACTCGCTACTGATTCTTTTTCCGCGCCGCCTCGAACTCATCGCCCTTCTGCCACTCCACCAGCTTTGGCAAGCTTGCCGCCTCCCAGCCCAGCGCAAACCCAAACCGCGCCACCGCGCTGTCCCCGGTGAAATCCATCTCGGGATGATACTCATCGCTCGGCTGGTGGTAGTGCTTCTCGACGTACTCACGATCCTGCGCCAGCCCCCAGGCTTCATCGTGGCCCTTAAAGTTCATCCCTTGGTTGATCGAGAATGACGGAATCCCGACCCGCGCCAGGCTGAAATGGTCCGAGCGATAGAAGTGCCCTGCCTCGGGACGCGCATCCGGACGAATCGCCATCCGGAACTCCTTCGCCGTCGCCTCGACAATGGGATAGAAGTTCGTCCGCTCCGCCCCGGAAACTTCGACCTCCTGCGGCGCCCCTAACGGCTTCACGTTATCGTAGTTCAGGTCCAGCGCAATTTTTCCGGCGGGAATCGGTGGATGCTTGCCCAGATATTCCGACCCCAGCAGCCCCTGCTCCTCTGCCGTAACCGCGGCAAAAATAATTGAACGCCGCGGCCGCTGTGCAGCCGCACCATAGGCCCGTGCCAACTCCAGCACAATCGCGCAACCGGTCGCGTTGTCATCGGCGCCGTTGAAGATATTGTCTCCCGCCATATCGGGACGGATGCCAAAGTGATCGTAGTGTGCGGTATACATTACTGCTTCATCCTTCAGATTACGATCCGAACCCGGTAGGATTGCAACCACATTGTTCGACTCGAAATTCCGCACCTTGCTGACCATGTGCGCCTTGAGCTTCGCGCCAAAGTTCACCGGACGGAAATCCCGCGAACGCGCATCCTCCATCATCTTGTCGAGATCCATGCCGGAAGCCGCGGCTAGCTTTTTCGCGACATCCAGATGCACCCAGGACGCGACTTTCAGCGCAGGACCCTCCAGCTTCAGGGCAGCCTTCTCGCCTGAGTTCGAATTCCGCACGACTTCCCACGGATAACTCGCCATCTCAGTCTGATGAACGAGAATCACGCCCGCCGCACCCTTGCGAGCAGCCTCTTCGTACTTGTAGGTCCAACGCCCGTAATAGGTCAGCGCCTTGCCTTTGAAAAACTTGGGATCATCGGACGGCGGCTCGTTCACCAGCATCAGCAAAACCTTGCCGCGAACGTCCACTCCCTTATAGTCATCCCAGTTGTATTCCGGAGCCTCGATCCCATATCCCAAGTAAACGATGTCGGCATCGACCTCAGACTCGGCCTGTTGGGTTAGGTCGTAAGCGACATACTGGTCGAGGAACTTCAAACGCATTGCTCCGCCTGACTTGGGCAGCAGTGAAAACGTCGTCTCGGGCAGAGTAGTGATTCCCACCAGCGGGACCCTCTGCATAAAGCCGCCGCCATCGCCTGCCGGCTTCAGTCCGTATTCGGCAAACTGCGTCGCTATGTACTCCGCTGCGATGTCTCCGCCGCGCTGCCCCGTACCCCGACCTTCCAGCAGATCGTGCGACAAATAGCGGACGTGCCAGCGGATGTGCTCGCCATTGATCGTCTCCAGCGCGTTGAACGCGGGTCCGGGCAGCCGCACCGAGACGGCCTTTCCGCCCTTCGAACCTGCAGCCCCGCCGTCGGCCCACATGCTCGCGCTCAGCACAGTTAAGAGGCAGGCAAGTACACCTCTCCTCGAGGTTCTGGTCATAAATAGTTGTCTCCCCCAACGAAGCGGCGCCGCCCGCATGGAAGAATCCAAAGCTCTTTGTTAGATACTGAAGGAATTGTAACGGACAAAAACGTGTTTTCGCCGCTGGGGACCAGTGGACCAACCTACACGGGAGGGCAAGCACTACCGCGTTCGGAGACGGATTGAAAGCGACCGCGAATAGCCGCCACGAACTGTCACCTAGTGTTGTCCCTCAGTGCTGTTGATCACCGCGGCGTAGGATCCATCCCCTTTAGCGCCCTGCTGCCCAGGCTGGCCCACGGCCTGGAAATAGGGCAACTGGTCCTGCGGAGGCAGAACAATGACCGGGATCTCAACGCTCCCCGACGCGCACAATCCGTTAACCGCCGGGAGCACACAATAATTCGGATCGTAGGCCAGCAAAGCATCCAGGTCGTACAACTCGATAATGGTCGCGTGCCGCTCCACCGCGAACGGAAGCAGGGGCCGGAGATCGCCGGTCGCACTGTCGACGTCAGACTCTGGCACTGGAGCCGAAAGACCAACCTGTTGCAGTTCCAGGGGAACTCCAGTCTGGTAGTAAGTGTTGAAGGTTCCACACCAGTCGGAGGAGCAATCTTTGTTGGCAGCGTAGTTGGTGATGTCGCTGGCTTGCATTCCCTGGCTGCCAAAGCCATTCACCTTCCCGGATGCATTTTGGTGCGCAACAGCAATTTGGGCCTCTGCCGTGCCATACGTCGGGTCGGCGGGATCCGCAGCGGTTCCGTTGCCGACTTGGTTC